>Ga0126306_10001541_pt1 | contig 12392 bp, 5 predicted proteins | sample Plot27_FD_92592 | JGI IMG/M metagenome (GOLD analysis project Ga0126306, IMG submission 92592) | Serpentine soil microbial communities from UC McLaughlin Reserve, CA, USA - Plot27 | ecosystem: Environmental > Terrestrial > Soil > Grasslands | place: USA: UC McLaughlin Reserve, Lake County...
GTGGCCTTGACCGCCCCGCCGCCCGCGGAGGCCGTCACCGTCTCACGGGCGAGCTCCTCCTGGGCCTGCTGCATCTGCTGCTGCATCTGCTGGACCTGCTGCATCATCTTGTTGACGTTCCTACGCCCTCCCAAAATGGGGTCTCCTCTCCGAACGCGCACCTAATCTTCACGTTATCTTCAAACCGCCGTCTGCCAATGCCTCGACGGTGAGATTAAGTATAACGTATACCTTGCGGTATACCTTGCGGCAATCCTCGGAGCCGAGGCTATCTAGACCTGTTGGAAGCGTCGAGGGACTAACGGTATTCGCCAGGGCATATCGGGTGAACGGCCCTGGCGAATACCGTCTCTTCTTCGACCTACGCGGGCCCCGACGCCAGGACGGTCAGTGTCGCCGCTCGCGTCGTACCGAGGTACTGGGCCGTGACGGTCACGCTCCTGCCGCTACCGAAAAAGAACTTGCCGGTCGCCGCGAACTCGATCACGGTCGCGTTGGCCGGCACTGGAACGTTCGCCGGAGAGGCTATTGAGAAGGTCGGTGAAAAGTTGGCCGTCGCGTCGGTATTGGTGGTCAGCCTGATCGTGGTGCCGAACGGAGCCGGGCCGTTCAGCGTTATTCTCCCCGTCGATGAGGTGGGGCTGCCCACCGGGTTGATAGTCGACGGGATGAAGGCGAAGGAGCTGATCTCCGGAGAGCGCACCGAGAGGGAAGCACTCTTCTGCACGCCGGCGCGCGTCGCCTTGATCGTGACATCGCTGGTCGTCGCCACCGCCTTGGTGTTCACCGGGAACGACACGCTGGTCGAGCCCTGCGGAACCGTGACCGACGCCTGAACCGTGGCCCTGTTCGTGTCGGTGCTCTCCAGAGCGACGGTGAAGTCTGCGTGCGCCGGACCGAAGGTTGTGAGGAACCCCGTCACCGTATTCCCGCCGAGGATCGGATTGGGGGTAATGGCGAGCTGGTTCACTATCGCCGGCCGGACGGTCAGCGTGGCCGTCCGCTGGACGTCCCGGGTCGACCCGGTAATGGCAACCGGGGTGGGGCTGCTCACTACCTCGGTGTTTATCGGGAACTGTGCCGCGGTTTCTCCGGCGGGCACGTTCACGCTCGGCGGGACTTTGACGATTGCCGGGTTGGCGCTGCTCAGAGCGACGTTGAGCCCTCCGGTAGTCACCGGGCCGTCGTCGACCGGCGCCGCAGCGCTCAAGCTCTCCTCTCCGGACGGCGGCGCGCTCCCCCCTCCGGCCGGAGCCGGGCCGGTCAAGATGATCGTGCCGGGTATTGTCACCGACTTCCCTATAACTTCGCTCTGCACGGCGACGGTCTTGAGCGCCGGAGGTTGCACCATTAGGTTGGCAGTCCGCTGCTGCGAACCTCCCGTAGTGGTAAGGGTAGCTGTAATGGTCACCAGTGTGGGCGATCCAACCGCCTGGACGTCCACCGGGAACTCCACGCTCGACTGCTCCGCTTCGATCTTCACGCTGTCGGGCACCGATACCACCGCATTGCTGCTCGCGAGATCGATGGAGACGCCGTTCACCGGCGCCGTACCAATGATCCTCACCGTGCCCCTCATCGTCTCTATGCCTCCCAAAACCTCGTTCTGTTCGAGCGTCACGGAGTCCAGTACGAGCGGCTGCGCCACCAGCGAGAACCACATCTCGAAGTCGCCGCCGCGCCTACCGTCTCCGCTCGGTAACCCTAGCCCGATGTCCGTGCCACCTTCACCCCGGACACCGAAGATGTCGCCGTCCAGGTAGGCCTGCGGCCTCTGCCGGTCCCAGATGAAGTTGCCCTTGAGGGTGAGGCGGGCCAGTATACGCTCGACGCCTCCGATCCTCTGGAAGAGCTTGTTCTGGAGCCAGTCTCTCGTTGCCGCAACGGGCCTCCACTGGATGCGATTCCCCGCCTCGTTGAGCCCCACGTCGGCCGCCAGAATCAGCGGTTGGAAGCCGATCAGGGCCTCCCCCCAGAGCTGTCTATCGGCCGCGTTCTGGGGGTAGGGCAACTCCAGCGTGACGAAGCAGGTGGCGCCTTTCTCGACGGTCTGCTCGTCGATTATGCTGTCCTCGGTGCACACAACCTGGATACCGCCAGCCAGCGTGTGCGCCGGCACCGAGCTCTCTAACCGCAGGTCTTGCCCATCGAGTCGTACTCCGGTGATCTGGATGCTCTCCGCGAACGCCTCGCCCGGGGCACTGAGGTTGGCGTTGAAGTAGACGCGCAGGTGGGTGCCGTCGACGAGGGAGGCTCTGACCTGTTGGCTGGACTCGCCGGTCGCGAGGGTCCACGCGCAGCGCGCCTCGCCGCGCGTGTCCGTCGTCGCCGTCACGCTCGCGCCCGCGTCGCCGTCCGCCTCGAGATGACCGTCGTACGATTCGGGGTCTTCGGTCTGCACCTCGAACCTGACTCGCGCACCGATAACCGGCTTGTCGCCGTTCGCCACGCCGACGACGAGCGGCCTGGGCAGCGGCTGACCGGAGCCGGCCTCCTGCCCGTCGCCGCCGAGATTGAAGAGGCTGGTCAGCTCCGTCACGGATGGGTACAGCCGTCGGCAGTCGCCCAGCACCAGCAGCTTCCTCTCGCCGGCCACGGTCGCGGCTATCACGAGCGCGAGCCGCGCGTAGTGGTGGCGCCCACCCGCGGGCGGCTGGGGCTGGTTATCGGGCCATTCGATTTGCCCCGTCGCGGTGCGCGCCGGGATGAGCCAGTAGTCGCCCGTGTTGTAGCGCCCCTCGGTGAACTGCACCTGTATGCCGCCTTCGAGCTCGACGAACGCTCCTTCCTCCGCCGGTATCGGTACGGCACCGGGGGAGTCCCAGCGGCGCAGCTTGTAGTGCAAGGTGCGCGCGCTGTCGGGATCGATCTCCGGGAGGGTCCGGCGCACGGCGATGGTGCGCGTCGCCGTGTCCACCACAATCGGCATCAGCGGGCTCGCCCGACCGATGAGTTCCGTCCCATCGTCCAACAGCTCCACGATCTGCCCGTTCGCGAAACCCAGCGTCTCGTCACGGCCGAGGTCTCGCACCGCGATCTCTGCGCCGGTCCCATTCGGGGTTACCCCCAGCACCGCGGTCGCCACCGAACCGTTATCGCGGGACCACTTGAACGTCGCGTCGCCGCGCTCTCCCCTATCGTGTATCTCTACGCGGTAGAGCTGATTCTCCAGCCGCTCATACCCCGCGCCCGGCGCGACGAGACACGGAGACTCGTCGCCCGCGGGGGGGAGCGCCCGTGCCAGCAGTCGCCCGGTGCTCGGAGGATTTTCATCGCTTATCTCGTCCTCGAAGGTGCTGTCGCAGTCCACCCCCAGCAGATCGAGGATCGTGTTATTTGTCCCGCTCAGCGCGGAGCGAAGTTCATCCGAGTAGGCTGCCAAGCTGACAACCTCCCCAGCGTCCAGCGCCCGGTCGAAGATCTCTACGTCATCGATGAGCCCCTGAAAATGCTGCGCTTCCCCCTGCCTCCCACCGATTCTGAAATCACTTAGTGACTCAGAAACGTCACCGATAGCGCCGGAGCCGGCGTGCGTGTGCACCAACTGGCCGTTGGCGTACGTTTTGACGATACCGTTGTCGTACACGACAGCGACGTGGGTCCATCGGTTGGTGGGCGCAACGTGGCCGGTGTCGATGAAACTCCAGCCTGGGTCGATGTTGGCGAAAGCCCACCGGATGCTCCCGTCGGGGAACCTCGCTACCTGGTATTCGCCCTCCTTGTTGACGATGATTCCCCCTATGTCCGACCCTGGTCCCGTCGGGTGTATCCAGGCAGCGATCGACACCGCAGACGACATCACGAGCGCGGGGCCCACTTGCACGTAATCGTCGATGCCGTCGAAGATGAGCGCCCCCACCGTCCCCGTGCTCCGGGTGGGCCCCACAAGCGTCCCGTCGTTGCCGTTGCCCGAAGAATCGAAAGCCGTGCCGCCGCTCCCTTCGTCGAAGCCCCAGTGGGCGACCGCGTCCGCCGGGGGAGGAACCACCGCGTTCGTCGGAGCAGGAACCAGTCGCGCTACGATCTCGACGTGTTCTTCCAGGAGGGGCTGCAGCGCGGCGATGTCGGAGGTGTCGGCCTCGACCGGCAGTACCTTCACCTGCCAGACGGTCCTGCTGCGGGTCGCGGTATCCGGCCCTCCGAGGGCGACCTCGCGGATGCCTTCGTCCTCCAGCCCGGTGACGTGCTGCTCCCACACGTCGAGGAAGACGAGGCCGACCTCCGGGTCCCCTTCAAAGAGGTCGATCGCCCTCGTTCCGGGCAGATCGGGCTGCTCCTCGAGCAGGACGGGCTCCTCGTTCTGGCAGAGGATGCCGTCGATGTAGAGGTCGCCCGACCCGATGCTCAGCGTCTCTCCGTTATGGACCCTGATCTCGAACCCGGCGTCGCCCGCCCGCCCGCCGGCCGGACCGATCAGGTCGCGGGCCTCCTTCTCGATCCGGTGCCGGTCGATGGCGTGCTGCTCGTTCCAGTCGGCATCGACCTGCACCCGTCCCTGCTGCATGAGCACCGCGTTATAGTGCTTGCGGGGCGAGAAAGTGTCCCGGCTGAAATCACCCTTCATGACGCACCTCCTGGGAATGGTAACTAGCTCGCATAGAACACCCCTGCCTCCAGCCCGAAGCGCAAATACTCCTCCAGATGCACGCGCAGGTTGGATTCCCGCTGAGGTTGGAACAGGTCGTGAAACGCTCCCATCTCGGCCTCATCGTCCGCCCCCTGCTGGATCTCTGTGGCACACTGCGGGCTGAGTTGAGCGTAGTTGGGATCACCGTATCGAAGCGAAGAGAACCGCGGCAGCACCCGAATGTCCTCGTCCTGGTTATCCGGACGGCAGCGGTGCCGGCGAGGGGCGCGAGACCCCAGCGGCAGGTAGGAGAAGCGCACGCAGCCCTGCTGCAATCTCTGGCAATGGACCGGCGCCTCCCAGGTATCCTGCTCGGCCCTTCTGGCCAGAAAGATCGTGTTGGAAGCCAGCTCCATCAGGCCGGTATACACCTCGCCTCTGATCGTAGAGTTCTCCACGCGCAGCGTGCCACCCGGGCCCTCGCTGTCGGGTGCAGCGTAGGCGACGCGGCTCACCGCTGTGTATACCGTCGCAAAGCGTTTGATCTCCTCGAGCGTCGCCGGTCCTATGCCGGGAACCTCTTCGAGCTCGTCCGCGGAGCGAAAGAAACCGTTCGCCCGCCGATGTTCTACGATGGCCTCGGCTGTGGCGGGGCCAACCTCCGGCAACCCATCGAGCCCTGCCGCGTCCGCGGTGTTTATGTTCACCACCGAAGGCTCGTGCGATTCGGTCGCGTCCACGATGCTGTTCGTGATCCGGACACGGCTGCCGTCGGCCACGCGCAGGCTCCCGACGATGCAGCGGTCGATCTCTACGTTCGTGTTCACGGCCTCGACGATCAAGCTCGGCGCGGAGGGAGACTGCGGCGCGCCGTCCTCGTCGATGCTCAACCCCGGAACCAGCGTGCAGTGTCGCAGCCGCAACCGGCGCAGCCTATTGCCCACCCCAGCGGGCACCCTGAGAGCGGCGCCACTGATCAGCAGACCGTCCAGCGTCACCTCCGTGTTCTCGACGCCGCTTACGTCCAGAACACCGTCCAGCTCTATGCTCGGGCGACGGCCATCACGGGCGCGGATCTCGACGCGCCCGTCTTCGGCGGTAACGTGGATGCTCAGCGTCTCGCGGTAGCGCCCGCTGTCCGTGACCTCCACGTAGCCGCCGGCGCTTACCGCGTCCAGCGCCTGCTCTATCGGCGTGGGCGACCCGGACGGCACGGTCTCGACGGTCTGCCCCGGGGGATACGGCGAGAGATCTCGGCCGTACTCGCCGCCGCCCATGTCGGCACTGAAGGCGTAGTGATACGTCACGCGCAGATCAGAGGGGGCGTTACGATCCTCCGGCGAGGCGATCCTACCCAGCACGGGGTCGATGGCATACTTGGTTTGGGGCTTGCGAACCCAGTCGGAGAGGTCACACACTATCACGTCGCTGGCCGGAATCTCGTTCGTGCCCTCGTAAAGCACCAGGCTCTTACCGTAGAGACCTTCCAGATCTCGCTCGAGCACCCGCCGCCCTATGGGCATGGGCACGTTGGGAGGACCGGCCAGTTGTGTGATCTGCTTCTCGGTCTCGGGACGGTTGTACAGCGGCGTATCGTTACCCAGAGGACTGAACCGGTAGCGGCGGTCACCCGCTCCGGGCGCTAGCTTGTGAGCGGGCGACCTCGTCAGCGAGTATGCGCCCAAGCGCCACACGAAGATGCCGACGTTGGGTATGTTGTAACGCCCGCGTCGGCTGGCGACCCGGCGCACCTCTGCGGTGCGGGAGAGCGTATCGAACGGCGTGTTCGCGTTCTCCAGCGGCTCCCACCGCCGGAGGTCGGGTGAGGACAGGTTGGTTGGACGGACATGGTTCACGTGCTGCGTCGTGGCCAGCCCCTGGAAGAACTCGACCGCGTGAGCGCTCCAACCGGTGACGTCGCGCGCCACTTGCTCCAGCACCGCCGCCGTGCCTTTGCGCCGTCGGTACTTCAACGTGTTCGCCACCTGCGCGCGCTGGCTGACGACGCCCCTCAAGTCGTAGAGTCCACGAGCGCCGACCAGATCGCTTATGTAGGGCACCACCCACTCTGCGCACGTCTCGATGAACTGATCGTCATACAGCTGCGCCAGGTCCTCCTCGAGGACGGCCACTTGCTCTGCAATGACCGACACAACGGCCTTGAGCGGCAGACCCTCCTCGGCATCCCGCACGAGATAGACGGTAGGAAGCAGACCGTATAGCCGTTCCGTAGAGAAACTCATGGCATCTCCTCGAGGCCGAGCGGAGCGGGATTCAGCGTGAGCAGCTCCGCGCCGGAGACGCCTAACCGTGGGCCGCTCGCGTCGAGACGTGGGTTGAGCTCGCCGGGCCTGAACTGTCCCCCGAGAACACCGTCGGGGTCGGGTCCCCGATAGAAGGCGTTCACGTCCACCGCCACAACCCCTGGCACCTCCTGAACGGCGGCGATGACCTCGCTCAGCGCAACCGACTCTCCGAACGAGCGTGCCTCGAACGAGAAGCGCGCCCGCAGCGACTCCTCCACCGCCGCAAGCACCCTCTTCGCCAGGAAGTCGGTATCTACCTTGACGCTCGCCTCCACGTTGAACAGAGCCGGTAGGTACGGTCTCACGAACAACGGATGGTGCGGGTCGCCGGCCTTGCGAATGCCTCTCAAGAGGCTCTCGAGAAGGTCGCCGCTGGGCTCGCTGCCGTCGGGCCCCGCTACCGTCACGAACACCCCGCGCACCTCGCCGTTCCAGACCCAGGTCGCCAGGGCCTTGCTGATGCCGGCGTAGGCGCGCACGAAGTCCTCGTGGTCGCGCAGGGAGACCACGCGGTCCAGCGTCAGCACGGTCAACGGGGCATTGCGGCGGACCTCATCGCGCGGCTCCGGGTCGGCGGCATCGGTGGTGGCCCGAGGGTTGGTCACGCTCCTCACCCCGAGCGGGCGCGTCTGGAGCAGGCTGAGTTGATCCACCTCAACCATCCCCTGCAGCCCGATTCCCTTGCGGTATGTCGCCCGAACGTTCTCTTGCCCCGTCGGCGGACGCGCGCCGGTTCGGCCGTCGCCGAACTGTATAGTGGTCTTGCCTTCGTCATCCCGGCGGGTCACGAAGATGTGCTCGTTAGGCCCGTGTCCGTACAACGACGACACCTCGCGCCACAGTATGTCGTTGACGCGCACCTGGAGCGTCGATCGCGCCCCGCCGGGCGCGGTCGAACGGACGTACGTGAGCGGTGACTCCCGCAGGGTAAAGCTCTGGTACTCTGCGCCAGCGTCGCCGCTGCCAAGCACCTCCTCCTTGGTCTCGCCGTGCGTGGCGGGGGCGACGTTCGCGTATATGACGACACTATCCACCGAGTAGGTGTTTGCGAGGCTGCCGTCGAAATGCACTACGGTCAGGCCCTCCGGGGAGGTGGACACCTCCTCGATCGTCATCGCCTCGACTTCGAGGTCGCCGCCGGTGGTGGTACCGGCTACCAGCACGAGCCGCCCGCCGACCAGGCCGTCAACAGCTCCGTCAAGCACTATTCGATCGCCACTGACGTCCCCGTCGACCGGGCGCTGTGCCAGCGCCAACTCCTCGCTCTGGGCGTAAACGGTGGTCATGCGCGGCGAGAACCTCGACAGGTTTTCGCCCGACAGGTTCAAGAGCGTGCTCTTCGCCGCGATGGTGTAGGCCGCTCTGGCCTCTTCGAGCGCGGCCTCAACGCGGTAGCACTCGGCGTAATCTGGGCTCGTCAAGACGACCCAGCTACCACGAACTATCCGGGGGTACACCGCGTCCAGATTTATCTTCTTCGGTGTCTCCGGAAGGTTCCCGTCGGCGTAGTCCTGCCTGTTCGCGTAGATACCATTTGCGCTTCCGTCCGGGTTACGTGTACCGTCGCGCACAAACTCCGGGAGCACTTCCCATTGCGGCGCGTTGTGGCCGAACAGCGAGGCACGGAGCCGCAGCGCGAACACCCTGGCCCCGCCCGCCAGGGACTCCATGCTGCCCAGCGGCTCGTCCCAGCGCACCAGCGTTCGGCCGGCGCCGATGTCGGGCTCGACGGACGAGACGCGCCGGAGCTCCCACTGCTCGCTCTCTGTGCCGGTCTGCCGCCCCGGCCCCACGATGAGCAGCGGGTCCCCGGGCCCCAGACCCGTCGTTACACCCTCGAGATACGTGTGCCGGTCGCCGGCGGCCGGCGTTTGCGGCTGTGTCTGGCGTGGCCGCAGCTCATTCCAATCGACGCGCGCCTCGATCTTCTCGACGGTCTCGAACGTCTGGGGCAGCTCGTCTTGTCCCGGCAGGCTCTGCACCTTCGTGCCCTCATCGATCATCGCTGTCCGCGGTGATCCGGGCGCGTCCTCCAGCCTGAATACCAGACAGGTGCTCGCCGCAACACCAGGGCGCGGCTCGTATCCGATAAGCTGCGACAGCTCCAGAAGCGACCTCCGCTCGGTAGCCGTGCGAAGGTAGGACTCGTTGGCGATGCGCTCCTGGTAGAAGGTCAGCACGTCGGCGATCATCGCCCAAGCATCGATCAGCGCGACGGCGAAGTCATCGTCGTCGCGGGTGTTCAGGCCGCGCAGCGCTGGCAGGTCGGAGGCGGACAGGCGGGCTAGCATGCTCTCTTTGAACAGCGAGTGGGTGCCGACCCGGTACGCTATCGCCGCCAGCCCCGGGCGGTTGTACACCTCGACGGGCGTGCCGGTGCCCAGTCCTTCGCAGCAGCCGCACACGTCGAGGCCGGCCAGGGGGGTGTTGGTCTGCCGGCTCATCTACTCTCCGCCCTCCACGATCATACGAAAAACACCTCGCTCTGGGAAGTTAGGGTCGCCATCCAGGCGCGCAACCTCCAGCTGACCTACGGACAGATAGCCGTCTTCCAGGGCCTGCCGGTTCTCGCTGCCGAGCCCCTGCAACTTGGTGACCTCTACGGAGGAGACGCCTTCGACCGCTTGCGCCGCCGCGTAGAGCGAACTCAGATACACGGGCTGGCCGAATGTGAAGTTGTCGGGATGAAACACACCCCGCCGCCCGTTTGGGAAGGTCCGATTGCTGAACAGGTCGAGAAGGACGGTTTTCACGTCGCTGCGGAAGTACTCCGGTTCCACGCACACTTGCATCTCGACCTCCAGGAACACGAAGCGCGGGTTGTCGAGCTCGATGTCATGGCCGGCCATGCGAAACTGCTCCAGGTAGCGTCGCACTTCCTCTTCGAACTCCGCGTCCACGTCGAGCCCGCCTAACCGGTCCACGCTCAGAAAGACCGTGCGCCAGCTCCCCGTCCAGCGCACGGTGGCGGCGGCGCGCTGTACCCGGGGATGGCGCTCTACGATACGGGCGTAATCCTCCGGTGTAACGGCGCGCTCCTGTGTGCGAAACGCGCTCGGCGCGCTCTGGCGTACGTGCTCGATGCTCTCTGGCTCCACCCCGCCCTCTGCGGGCATCGGATTGCGCACCCCGACGACGCCGCTGTCGTTGCTCACGACGTGGCCCAGCGCTTCGGCGCCGATGTTGCCCCGCACGCCGTTGCCGACGCGGTACGTGGCCGTGAACCTGGTGCCCGGCGTGGGTCGCATCCCGAACCTGTCGTCGCCGAACCGTAAGTACGCCCTCCCATCCGTTTCCATCTCGGCGATGAACTCGCTCGCGAACGGGTCGCTGCCCAGCAGGTCGCGCTGGGGAACCCACTTCGTGCCTGAGGCACCATCCACAAGAGAGACGGCCGGCAGAGGGTCACGGGTCGTCCAGCTCATCGCGGCGGCCGCCGGCAGGAGGCGCTCTGGCCGGCTATCCGGAGCAGGAGGTACTCTGTCCACGTAGGGCGCAGCCTGCGTGAGCGGCGCCTCTCGAAGCCGCGGTCGGAAGCGGGCTAGAACCGGCGCGGGCTCGTCTCGGCCGTCGCGCCGAACGCGCACCATCAAGGCCGCCTCCGGCACGGCCTCGATCTCCTCCTCCGCAACCGTGCGGCCGTGGTCCGCCAGCACGATGTTGCCGCGGGCGAGGCTGACGTCCTCCAGGTAAGCGTCTCGACCCTGGGACGAGATGCACAGCGGAAAAGCCAGGGCGTCCTCGGGATCCCACCCTATCTCGGTCACTGGCACCGCATCGTCGGTCGGCGACTCAAAGAAGCGGCCGCCGAGCGGGTCCGCCGTAAGAACAACGCTCGTCAGCCGTACGACGTGACGGCGTGAGGGGTCGGCGTCTTCCGGCTCACCGGTTCGCGAGCCACGTACCTCCTCGAAGATCAAGTAGTCGCCCACGCTCAGGCTCGCAACGCTTCCCTGTAGGGTGGCCTGGGTCGCTCCTCTGGGCAAGCAGCACTCGCGATTGCCCCAGGTATAGAACTTGAGCGCGTTGTGCGCCTCGAACAGCGTAACCTCGTGCAGCGTCTCAAAGACCTCTGGACCGGCAGACAGCGCCTGGGTGAGCTCCAAGGAGTCCTCGGGTAGCCGGGCCGACCGGTTGCCGACACGCGTCAACAGCTGCGTGCCGCGTGGGAGCACAACGTTATCGGCGCCGGTGCTCACCTGCGCCCATAGCCGGGCGTTCGAGCCGTCGTGCACTAGGTAATCCACGAGCCGCGCGTGCCGGCGTACCGAGACGCGCCGCCTGGCGGTTCCCAGGTACGCCTCCGTCGCCACCGCGTCCTGCTGGTAGCTCAGGTAATCGCCCACGTACGCAAGAAGCTCCACGAGCGCGACCTGCACGTCGGCGGCGTTGCGCTCCTTCCAGTCGGGAACAAGTGCCGCCATCCGGTCGAACATCAGCCGGCGAAAACTCGAGTAGTCCTTGGCGAGGTAATCGATCTCGGGTTCGGGGAGAGGTCGGGGTGGGCAGACGCGCTCCGTCTCGCAGTCGAACTCGGTGGGGCATCCGGCCTTGAAGGAGAAGGGTACTTGCGCGAAGAGAGGGTCGACGTTGGGCACGTCCACCAGGTGCAGCGTGTACGGCGAGAAGTCGCCGACCCCGGTCGCAGCGTCATCATCGTCCTCTACCCTTACGACCACAACGCCATCGGGCTGCCCGGTCGGCGGATCCACGACCTCCACGACCCGTATCCCGGTGATCCTCACCCCGCCCGTGATGACGATGTTCTCGGCGCTGAGATCGGGAGGGACGACGGCCTTGGTCACGCCCGTGGCCGCAGGCACGAAGTGGAGGAACAACTCCTCCTGCTGGTCGGCCGACACTTCCAGGAAGTCGATCCCCATCAGGGTGGGATGGCTGCTCAGCGCGGCGCGGCGCTGCTCGCTGTCGCAGGTGTAGGCCCGCGTGAGCGTGCTCATGCGAGCCCTCTGCGGACGAACTCCTCCACCCGCCGCTCCTGCGTTCGGTGAACGACGTATCGCACCTGCACCCGCAGGGTTGCGTCGTCGTTCTCCACGTCGACGGCCTCCACCAGGATCAACTCGCCCAGCCACTGTTGGAGGGCGCCCTGGACCGTCACCTGCGTCGCCGTCGCCAGCGCGTCGCTGTTCGGCGCAAAGACCAGTTGCAGCACGCCGCTGCCGAAGGTAGGACGGTTGACGCGCTCGCCGGGCGTCGTGAACAGCACCTGTTCGATCAGGTCGCGGACGTGGTCGTCGGCGGTACTCTGCGCCGTCCGTCCGCGTCCATCGAAGTGGTATGGGTAATCTATCTCCATCACGTCCCCCTCGCCCGCAGTTGTGTGGCGACAATGTTCAGCTGCGTGCCGGTGGGCACGCAGAGCGCCTGGCTGTCCTGCAGCAACACCGGCACGCCCCCGGCCCGCACCCGCGTGGCCGAGGTGACCCACTGGGCGGTGGCGCACGGGGGGCTGCCCGTACCGGCGAGGGTGCAGCCCGCGATGGTGTAGGTGCTGCTCA
>Ga0126306_10001544_pt1 | contig 12389 bp, 12 predicted proteins | sample Plot27_FD_92592 | JGI IMG/M metagenome (GOLD analysis project Ga0126306, IMG submission 92592) | Serpentine soil microbial communities from UC McLaughlin Reserve, CA, USA - Plot27 | ecosystem: Environmental > Terrestrial > Soil > Grasslands | place: USA: UC McLaughlin Reserve, Lake County...
CGCACGGCCAGGAAGGCCACATGCCAGGCCCGCTCGCGACAGAAGGAGAGGAACTCGCTCAGCACGCGCTCGATCGAGTCGGGAGCCCCGATCGGATCGGCCGCCACGAGCGCATAGCCGCTCACGTAGGTGTAGGCGATCAGCGCCTGACCGTCGCTCGCGAAGAAGTAGCTCTTGTCGGGGCGCAGCGCGAAGTAGTCCAGCGTGTCGCCGCCGTAGAGGCGCACGAGCTGGCGCGCCCGTTCGCGGTCGGCGCCGGTCACGACCCTCCTCGGACGCACCACACGGAATAGGAGGGCGGCCAGGATCATCAGGCCGCCGATCCCGAGCGAGAGCAGCGCCGCGGGGAAGAAGTCGGCGAAGCGGCCCGTGTACGTGTACGGGCCGTCGAGACCGGCGAGCCCGGCGAAGGTCGTGGCGATCACGCCGCCCACGGAGAGCCCCTCCTCCACGTGCTCCTGCTCGAGCAGCAGGGTGACCGTGCTGAAGCACAGCACCAGCAGCAGGTAGGCCGGCACGAAGCGTGCCACCTCGAGCAGCGAGCCGGGGTCCCCGTGCGCCCGGAAGGCGCGCCGACAGCGGATCAGAGCAACGAGCATGCCCAGTGAGTACAGGGCCACGATCGGGTGCGGGCCCTTCAGCACGTGCACGAGCGCCGCGGCCGCCCAGAGCGCCACGGCCACCTCCCACCCACGCCGCTTGCCGCGCGCCAGCTGCGGCGCCACGAGGATCAGCGCCAGCCCGAGGATCACGGAGGCCACGTTGCCGACCACGCGCGCGTCCTCCGAGACGATCGTCCCGAACAGGCCGAGCCGGTCGTGGATGCCGGGGGCCAGCGGCACGAGGGTGAGGAGGCCGCCCAGACCGGTGAGCCAGGCGAGCGGCCGCCGCGGCCCGCCCTCGTCGGTGGCGGGCGCAACGCTCGCCTGCGCAACCGTGGCCGGCGGCGGCTCGGGCGAGCGCATGTCCTCGGCGCTCGGGACCCGGCTGGACGACAGGCCCCTCCGCGTGGTGCGCGGCGCCGTGCCCGCCTCGGGACGCATGGTCGGGAACAGGATCACCTCGCGGATCGCCTGGGCGCCCGAGATGAGCATGATGAGGCGGTCGAGGCCGATGCCCAGGCCGCCGGTGGGCGGCAGTCCATATTCGAGCGCGCGGATGTAGTCCTCGTCGACATCCTCGGCCTCCTCGTCGCCGGCAGCCTTGGCGGCCGCCTCGGCCTCGAAGCGCGCCTTCTGGTCCACGGCGTCGTTCAGCTCCGTGTAGGCGTTGGCGAGCTCCCGACCCCCGATCACGGCCTCGAAGCGCTCCACGAGATCGGGGTCGTCGCGGTGCGTGCGGGCGAGCGGCGACACCTCGCGCGGATAGTCGTAGACGAAGGTCGGGTTGACGAGCGTCTCCTCGCAGGTCTCGTCGTAGACCTCCGACATCAGCCTGCCGGCGCCCCAGCCCGACTCGAAGTGCACCTTGAGGCGCTCGCAGATCGCGCGCGCCTCCTCGATCGGCATCGACGGGTGCATCCGCACGCCGTTGACCTCCTCGATCAGGTCGCCCATCGTGACGCGGCGCCAGGGAGGGCTGAGGTCGGTCGCGCTGTCGGACACGGCCGCCGCTGCCTCCGAGCAGATCGCCTCGACCAGATCCATCATGTCGTGGTAGTCCGCCAGCGCCTGGTAGGCCTCGAGCAGGGTGAACTCGGGGTTGTGGCGGGTGTCGAGCCCCTCGTTGCGGAACACCCGGCCGATCTCGAAGACCCGCTCGAAGCCGCCCACCACGAGCCGCTTGAGCGGCAGCTCGAGCGCGATCCGCATGTACATGTCGATGTCGAGCGCGTTGTGGTGCGTGATGAAGGGGCGCGCCGCGGCACCCCCGGCGCTCGCGTCGAGCACCGGCGTCTCCACCTCGGTGAAGCCCCGCTCGGTGAGCACGCGCCGGACGGTGGCGATCGTGGCCGAGCGGATGTTGAAGATGCGGCGCGAGTCGGGGTTGGCGATCAGGTCGAGGTAGCGCTGGCGCAGCCGCGTATCCACGTCGGTGAGGCCCTTGTGCTTGTCGGGCAGCCCGCGCAGCGACTTCGTGAGCAGCGTCCAGTCACCGACCCGGATCGACAGCTGGCCCTTCAGCGTCCGCATCGGCGTGCCGGAGACCCCGATCCAGTCGCCGCGGTCGACGTCGCGCAGGTCGCTGAACGCGGCGCCGTCCAGCAAGTCCCGCGCGAGGAACAGCTGCACGGTGCCCGTCTGGTCCTTGAGGTCGGCGAACACGAGGCCGCCGTGGCGGCGGATCAGCATGATCCGGCCGGCCACGCGGACGGTCTGGTCGGTCTCCTCGCCCGCGGCCAGCCGATCGAACTGCTCGCCCACCTCGGCGATCGTGTGGTCTCGGTCGTAGCCGTAGGCGGCCGGCGAACGGGTCCGTAGCCGCTCCTGCTTGGCGAGTCGCTGCGCCCGCTCCCTTGCGAGGAAGTCGGGCTTCGGCCGCTCCGCAGCCCCCTGCTCCGGCGAGTCCATGGCGCCGAATCCTCCTTCCCGCCGGATGAACGGTCAAGCTGCGCGCGTGGCCGACCGCCTCGAAACGATCCTCGTCCAGGCGGGCAAGGACCGCAAGCGGCTCGACGGCACGGCCATGGGGGCCTTCAGCCTCACCACGCTCGGGATCGCCAGCGTGGTCGGGGCAGGCATCTTCGTGACGACCGGAACGGCGGCTGCGCAGTTCGCCGGGCCGGGCGTGGTGATCTCGTTCCTGCTGGCCGGCTTCGCCGCAGCCTTCACCGCGATCTGCTACGCCGAGCTCGCCGCGATGATCCCGATCGCCGGCTCCACCTACTCCTACGCCTACGCCGCCTTCGGCGTGTTCCTCGCCTGGTTCATCGGCTGGGACCTCCTGCTCGAGTACCTGTTCGCGGCGTCCACGGTGGCGGTGGGCTGGGCGGGCTACGCGGTCAGCCTCCTCGACTCGCTCGGCATCCATGTGCCGCACGACCTGGCCAGCCCGCCGTTCGGAAGCGGGAGCGGGATCGTGAACCTGCCGGCGATCCTGGTCGTGGCGGGCACCACGGCCCTGCTCGTGGTCGGCACGCGCCAGTCCGCAAGCGTGAACAACGCGGTGGTCGCGCTCAAGATCCTGGTGCTGCTGCTGTTCGTGGCCGTTGGCGTCTTCGCCGTCGACAGCTCGAACTGGACGCCGTTCGTGCCCGCCAACGACGGCAGCTTCGGCGACTTCGGGGCGTCCGGAATCATCCGCGGCGCGGGCGTGGTGTTCTTCGCCTACGTCGGCTTCGACGCGGTGTCCACGGCAGCCGGCGAGGCACGCAACCCGCAGCGCACCGTGCCGATAGGGCTGCTTCTGACCGTGCTCATCTCGACCGTGCTGTACGTGGCCATCGGCCTGGTCATGACCGGCATCGTCCCGTACGAGCACCTCAACGTGTCCGACCCGCTGTCGGTGGCCGTCGCGGCGGAGGGCAGCGGCGCGGATTGGCTCGACGAGGCGCTCGGGGTCGCCGCGGTCGTCGGGCTCTTCTCCACCGTGCTCGTCACCTTCTACGGCCAGACCCGCATACTGATGCGCATGTCCGCCGACGGCATGCTGCCGCCGGTGTTCAACCGCGTGGACCCGCGCCTCAAGACGCCGGTCTTCACCACGATCGTGTGCGGCATCGCGGGCGGCACGGTGGCGGCCCTGGTCCCCATCGACGTGCTCGGGGACCTGGTCTCGATCGGGACCCTGCTGGCCTTCGTGATCGTGTGCACCGGCGTGCTCGTGCTGCGCCGGACCCACCCTCAGATCGAGCGGCCGTTCCGAGTGCCGCGCGTGAATCTCATCGCGGGGCTCGGGATCGTGAGCGCGCTCGGGCTGATGGTCACGCTGCCGATCGACACCTGGATCCGCCTCGCCATCTGGCTTGTCGTCGGCCTGACGATCTTCTTCAGCTACGCCCGCTCGCATACGCGCGCGGAGTTCGCCGAGCTCGCGCAGGAGGCGGACGCCTAGGCGCCCTCCTCCGGCAGGATCCCGCGCAGGCGGGTCTGGGCTCGCTGCATCCGGTCGCCATCGATCGCGAGGTCGGGGTCGAGGAGCACCTGGAACAGGAGGCCGTTGAACAGGGCGAGCACCAGTCCGCCCGCGTCCTCGCCCGCCTGGTCGTCTCCCAGGCCCAGCAGTGACGCGACATCGCGGCGGGTGCGGCCGAAGCCGGCGGCGAGGAGCTCTCTGACCCTCGGATCGTGCTGCGCCTTGGCGAGCGCACCGACGAAGTTCTTGGCCAGTCCCGTATGACGGCGCCGGCTCGTCTCGATCACCTCCCCTGCGCGCCTGTACCTGGCGGCCGGCTCCTGGGAGGTAAGCTCGCTCAGGCCACCGGCGACCTCGCCGAGCCAGCGGTCCAGCCCCGCGATCACCGCCTCGGTGACCAGGTTGTCCTTCGAGCCGAAGTGGTAGGAGATCGACGCGAGGTTGGCACCCGACTCCTCGGCGATGGCCCGCGCGGTGACGCGCTCGGGCGGTAGGCGCTCCAGGCAGCGGAGCGTGCCCTCGACGAGGTTGGAGCGGTTGCTGCGCTGCGGGCTCAACCGGACATCCGCCTTCCATTCAATCTGAACATATGTTTATATTCGAGCCGTGTTCGCTGCGGCAGCCATCGTCGCAATACTCCTCGCGGCGGCGCTGACCTATTCGGCGACGAGGAAGCTCAGCCATCGGCAGGAGGTCGTCCAGACGTACGTCAGGGTGGGAGTGCCGGAGGACAAGGTCGACTACCTGGCGGTCATCCTCCTGGCAGGTGCCGCCGGACTGCTGCTCGGGCTGATATGGGCACCGCTGGGAATCACGGCCGCGGGCGCAGTGACGTGCTACTTCCTCGTCGCGGTCGTGTTCCACATCCGGGCCGATGACCTCGGCAACCTTCCAACTCCCCTCCTCATCGCGCTGGTTGCCGCGGCCGCGCTGATCCTCCGGCTGGCGACCCGGTAGCCGCTGCCGGTTGCTGCGCCGCGGCGAGGTAGGCGATCCCCGCGATCATCACCACGACGCCCGCGAGCGCGCCGATCAGTCCGCCTGTCGAGTCGTGGATCGTCTCGTCGAAGGCGAGCGTGCCGAGGAACAGGCTCGCGACCGGGTCGAGCGCCATCTGGGTCGCCACCGCTGGTGCCAGCGCTCCCGCCTGGAGCGAGGATTGGCTCAGGGTCATGCTGGCGTAGCCGACGACCAGCAGCGCGTACAGGTGCCAGTCGCCCAGCACGGTCAGCACGCCGTCGTCGAGCTGCTCGACCGTGGCCTTCGTGAGCGCGGCGCTCAGACCGAACAGGATTCCGGCCGCCGAGCCGAGCAGCGCCGCGCGCGGCGCCGCCCGGCGCCCCCGCGCCGCGAGCACGAGCGCCCCGGAGATGACCCCGGCCACGGCGAAGGAGACGATCCAGGCGGCGTCGGTGGCGTCGTCGCGCCCGCCGCCGGGATCCGCCAGCACCAGGAAGGCGGCGAGGCCGCCGGTGACCGCCACGGCCGCGCCCATCTCGCGCCGCACCACCCGGCGACCGCCGAGCTTCGCGCCAAGGGGCAGCGAGAAGACGACGCTGGTGGCCAGCAGGGGCTGCACCACCACCAGCCTGCCGGCGGCGAGGGCGCCCGCCTGGCAGAGGAACCCGAGCCCGTCCGAGGCGATGCCGGCGAGCCAGCGAGGGCGGCGCGCGAGGCGCAGCAGGAAGCCGGCGCCGCGCGCCTCCTCCTCGGAGGCGCCGGCGGCCACCTGCTGCTGGAGCACGGTGCCGAGCGAGAAGAACAGCGCGGCGGCGAGGGCGAGGGCAACGTCCATGTGCCGCGGCGGTCGCTGGGACCGGTCTCAGTCGTCGAAGCGGCCGGCGAAGAGCGCGAACATGGCACCCTGCGGGTCCAAGGCCACCAGGATGCGCCCGCCCGGGACCGGCGCCGGCGGCACCACCACCTGACCGCCCAGCTCGCCGATCCGCCCGGCGTCGTCGTCCACGCTCTCGCTGCCGAAGTAGACGAGCCACATGCTCGGGGGCTGCTCCATCATGCCGCCGTTGACGCGATCGCCGTTGTAGATACCCCAGTAGGCCTGGTCGCCGCCGGCCATCTCCTCGAAGCGCCAGCCGAACAGGCCGTCGTAGAACTCCTGCGCCTTCTGCGGATCGCTCGTGTTGAGCTGGTTCAGCGAGTGCGCGCCGGGGCCGTTCACGAGCGCCGCGCCGATGGTGCCGCGCGGCTCCCAGACGCACACCACCGCGCCGGTGGGGTCCTGTACGACGGCCATCCGGCCGAGGTCCATGACGTCGAACGGCTCCGAGACGACCGTGGCGCCGAGCTCACCGGCTCGCGCGGCCGCGTCGTCCGCGCTCTCGACGGTCACGTAGGAGGCCCAGGCGGGCGGTTGTCCCTCGGCCTGGAGCGGATACAGGGCGGCCACGGTGTTGCCGTCCTTGCTAGCGACGGTGTAGGCGCCGCCGCCCTCCGGCAGCGGCTGGTCCTCGAGGTCCCAGCCGAACAACTCGCCGTAGAAGCGCTTGGCGGCGTCGGCGTCGCTCGTGGCGAGATCCGACCAACAGAAGGTTCCGGGTGGGTAGCTCGTGCGTTCGCCCATGGCTCGCGACCCTACCCCCTCAGGCGATCCGCCTCCACCTCCCGCGGCGGGCCGGCCAGGCCGCCCGCCCGCGCGAACGTCGCGAGGTCGTCGGTTGCCGTGTCCACGATCAGGGCGTTGCCCCCATGGCCGGTCGAGGAAACCTGGCATAGGATCGCCCGGCTCTTGTCCGGCAACCGGATCACCCTGATCATCGTCGCCGCCGCCGCGGTGGCGATCGCCGCCGTCCTGACCGTTGGCGGGGGCGTCGACCTCCCCTCGTTCGGCGGGCGCGGCGACGGCGACGACGGGGAGCGGGCCTCCACGAACGCGCCGAGGGCCGAGAGGCAGGAGCGGGAGCAGCGGGAGCAGCCGCCGAGGGCCGAGGAGATCGAGCTCCCGGAGAACCCCGGCGAGGTGCGTGGCACCGACCCCTACGCGCTCACCCGTCCCGCCAACCTGCGCCGGGCGCTCGCTGTGCTCGATCGGCGCCGCCGGCAGGTCGAGGGAGTCTTCGACGGGCTGCGAGTCGCGCCGGGCCGCATCGACACGGTGATCATCCATCCCGACGATCGGCGCACCAACATCCAGGTCCGTCCCGATCTCGAGATCGGGTTCGAGACAACGCACGACTTCCCCACCCAGGCCGACTTCCGCAAAGGCGGGTTGACGGCCCGCGAGGTCGACGTGAGGGCTCCGGCGCGCCTGCTGCGGGGGATCGACGAGCAGCGCAGCGGAAGCGCCGAGCGCGACGTCGACTACATCGTGATCGGCAAGTCGATCATCGACTTCCAGGTCGAGGTGAACGGCTACATGCGCGTCCGCACCCCTCGCCCGCGCTACTTCAGGCTCGAGAACGGCAGGGTCGAGGCGATCGGCTAGCGGGCGGCTCGCGCTAGCGCCCGAAGCGGCCCCTCAGCGTCCCGCGCGCAAGCGCGTGCTCGGCCAGCGCCTCGTGCACCTCGTCGGGCGAGGGGTCCTTCTTCAGGCCGAGCGGAGCGTCCAATGCGTACATCGCGAACACATAGCGGTGCGGCTCGTCGCCCTCCGGCGGGCAGGGGCCGCCCCAGCCTCGGTCGCCGAAGCCGTTCTCGATCTCGACCGCCCCGCGTGGCACGCGGCCTTCGCCGATCAGCGCCGTCTCGGGTGGGATTCGCAGCATCATCCAATGCACGAAGCCATCCGCGTCCGGGTCCTCGACCACGAGCGCCAACTCTCGCGTCTTGGCGGGCGGGTCGGAGACCGCGAGCGGCGGCGAGACGCCCTCACCGTCGCAGGTGAAGCGCTTCGGGAGGGCAGCGCCGTCGTCGAAGCTCGGGCTGGCCAGTCGCAACGCCGCGGGAGCGTCGGGAAGTGCGCTCGACGGCGTTTCGTCGCCATCGCCGCAGCCGCCGGCCAGCGCCGCCGCGCCCAGCACGAGCGACAGGGTGGCCGTCCTCGGGCTCATGCGCATCACGGCGATGATGCCACCGAATCCCGCCCCAGCCACCAGAGCGCCACCACGGCCCCGATGAAGAACGAGAGTGGGTGCTCGGGCCCGTACCAGTCGAAGGAGAACGGCACCAGCACGACCAGGCCCACGAGGCCGATGGCGACGATGGCCGTGTCCCTGCGGCGATACCCGATCGCGAAGAGGGCGCCGAGCGTCCCGCCGAGCACGCAGGAGATGCCGAAGTCGGGATCGTCGGCGGCGGCCTCCGCCCCACCGGAGCCCAGCGCCACGGCCACCCCGATGATCGCGTAGGCGAGCAGCGCGGATCCCACGTGTGCCGCGAGCGCGGCGCACCACCAGAGCGCCGCGCCGCCCAGGCGTATGACCGCGGCCGCCGCCCCACCGGTGAGGACGATTTGCGGCACGGGGCTGCCGTCCACGACCAGGGCGCTCGTGAACAGGCGCCAGAGTTCGCCGTCGGCGACCTGGTCGGCGCTCGACTTGAGCCCGGCCAGGCCGATCTCGCCTGAGCGCTCGAGGATCGTGAGGACCACGACCGCCACGAAGTAGAGGAGGGCCAGGCCGGATAGGCTCGCGCCCGCAACCTCAGGCCACGAACGGAGGCGAGACATGGTCGACCTCGACGCCTATCGAGAGCAGAGCCGCGAGACGTGGGACGAGATGGCGGTTGGCTGGGAGGACCGCCGCGAATGGCTGATGGGGATCACCCGCGCCGTCAACGCCTGGTTGGTGGACAAGGCAGCCCCCCGACCGGGACAGACGTTCCTCGAGGTGGCCGCCGGCACGGGCGACCTCGGGCTGCTCGTGGCCGAGCGGGTGGGCGACACCGGCCGCGTGCTCTCCACCGACTTCGCCGAAGGGATGCTCGACGTGGCCCGGCGCCAGGGGGAGTCCCGCGGCGCGAGCAACGTCGAGTATCGAGTGGTCGACGCCGAGCGAATGGACCTCGGCGATGACAGCGTCGACGGCGTGGTCTGCCGCTGGGGCTACATGCTCATGGCGGACCCGGGCGCCGCATTGCGGGAGACGCGGCGCGTCCTGCGCGACGGAGGCCCGCTCGCGTTCGCCGTCTGGCGGACGCCCGACCGCAACCCCTGGGCAGCCGTGCCCGGCATGACGCTCGTACAGCGCGGACACATGCCGCCGCCCGAGCCGGGCGTCCCGGGCATCTTCGCGCTGGGCGAGCCGGGGCGCGTCCGCGAGCTCTTGACGGAGGCCGGCTTCGCCGATCCGGAGATCGAGGAGATCTCGTTCGACTTCCACTACCCGGACGCGGACGACGTCTGGGATGCGATCGTGCGCCTCGCCGGGCCGCTCGCACAGGTCGTCAAGAAACTGCCCGACGAGGAACGCCAAGCCACGCGCGAAGCGATCCTGCAGAACCTGGGGCCCTACCGCAACGAGGACGGCTCCTACACCGCCCCAGCCGCGACTTGGGCCGTGCTGACGCGCTGAGCGGCGGCTAGCTGGCGACGACTTCCAGGAAGGCCTCGTAGCGCTTCACCTCGCGCTCGGCGCGGGCGCGCTCCTCGGAGCCCTCCTCCGCCCGCTCGGCGGCATCACGCGCCTCCTTGAGGCGCGACTCGAAGGCCGAGCGATCGATTGAATCCGGCGCGATCGCCTCCTCCACGAGCACGAGTGCCGAGTTGTCCACCACCTGCAGGTACCCCTCGCCCTGGGCGAAGCGCACCACGTCGGACTCGGACTTGTAGAGGCGCAGCTCGGTCGGCTCGAGGATCGCCATGAGCGGAGCGTGGTTCGCGAGCACGCCGATCGAGCCCGTCGTGGTGCGCGTGGACACCATCTCGACCTCGTCCTCGAAGACCTTCCCCTCGGGGGTGAGGACCTCGACGGGGAACCTATTCCTCGCCATCGTCCTCGCCGTCGCTGCCGTCGTCGCCCTCGCGCTCGCCCTCGCCCTCGCCCTCGGTCCCGCGCGCGGCCTCCGTGACCTGGTCGATCGTGCCCTTGAGCAGGAAGGCTCGCTCGGGGATGTCGTCGTGCTTGCCCTCGATGATCTCCGAGAAGGACCGCACGGTGTCCTCGATCTTCACGAACTGCCCGGGCGTGCCGGTGAACTCCTCGGCCACGAAGAACGGCTGCGACAGGAAACGCTCCACCTTGCGGGCGCGCTGCACGGTCAGCTTGTCCTCGTCCGAGAGCTCGTCGATTCCGAGGATGGCGATGATGTCCTGCAGCTCCTTGTAGCGCTGCAGGATCTCGCGCACCTGGTTCGCGACCCGGAAGTGCTCCTCCCCCACGATGTCCGTCTTCAGGATCGTGGAGGTGGAGTCGAGCGGATCGACGGCCGGGTAGATCCCCTTCTCCGAGATCGCCCGCGAGAGCACGGTCGTGGCGTTCAGGTGCGCGAAGACCGACGCCGGCGCCGGATCGGTGAGGTCGTCGGCCGGCACGTAGATCGCCTGCACCGACGTAACGGAGCCCTGGCGCGTGGAGGTGATCCGCTCCTGCAGCTGGCCCATCTCGGTCTCGAGCGTGGGCTGATAGCCGACCTGTGAGGGCATCCGCCCGAGCAGCGCCGACACCTCGGAACCGGCCTGCACGAACCGGAAGATGTTGTCGATGAAGAGCAGCACGTCCTGGCCGCCCTGCTCGCGAAAGTACTCCGCCATCGTCAGGCCGGACAGGGCCACGCGCATGCGCGCGCCCGGCGGCTCGTTCATCTGCCCGAACACCAGCATCGTCTTGTCGATCACGCCGGACTCGGTCATCTCGAGCCAGAGGTCGTTGCCCTCGCGCGAGCGCTCGCCGACGCCGCAGAAGGCGGAGAGCCCCTCGTGCTCCTCGGCGATCGAGCGGATCAGCTCCTGGATCAAAACCGTCTTGCCCACGCCGGCGCCGCCGAACAGGCCGACCTTTCCTCCCTTCGGGTAGGGGGCCAGCAGATCGATCACCTTGATGCCGGTCTCGAGGATCTCGCGCGTGGGGGTCAGGTCCTCCACGCTCGGCGCCGGGCGGTGGATCGGCCAGCGCTCGTCGGTCTCGACTGGGCCCTTCTCGTCGATCGGCTCGCCGAGCAGGTTGAAGATGCGCCCCAACGTCGCCTCGCCGACCGGCACCGTGATCGGGCCGCCGGTGTCGCGGACCTGGGCGCCGCGGGAGAGCCCGTCGGTGGCGTCCATGGCGACCGCGCGCACCCGCTCGTCGCCGAGGTGCTGCTGCACCTCGAGCACCAGGCGGCTCTTCTCGCCATCGCGGTCCAGCTCGATCTCGAGCGCGGTGTTGATCTCGGGCAGGTCGCCGGTGAAGGCGACCTCCACCACAACGCCCTGGACCTCCTCGACGGTCCCGACGCCCTCCTCCCGCTCGTCGCGGTCCTCCTGCTGCTGCTGGCTCTCAGTTGCGGCTTCCACGTTCAGTCTCCTTGGTTCTTAGCGAAGTCCCTCGGCCCCGGCGACGACCTCCATGATCTCCTGCGTGATCTCCGCCTGGCGCTGGCGGTTGGCCTCGAGCGTGAGGTCGTCGATCAGCTCGGCGGCGTTGTCGGAAGCGTTGCGCATGGCGGTCATGCGGGCGCCGTGCTCGGACGCCGTGGACTCGAGCAGCGCGCGGAAGATCGAGATCTCCACGTAGTCGGGCACGAGGCGGGCCAGGATCTCCTCGGGGTCCGGCTCGTAGATCCAGAGCGCGCTGCGGTGCTCGTCCTCGACCTCCTCGGCGGCCTCCTCGCCGAGCACGTCGGCCTGCTGAAGCGGCAGCAGCGTCTCGTGGCGAACCTCCTGGCGCACAGCCGAGATGAAGCCGTTGTAGAAGACCTCGACCCGGTCCACCTTGTCGTCCACGTAGGCAGCGGTGAGCCCGTCGGCGATCGCGCGAGCGTCGGCGAACGCGGGGCGGTCGGTGAAGCCGGTCCAGGACCCGCCGAGCTCGAGGCCGCGGAAGGTGAGCGACGACACACCGCGGCGCCCGGACGCGTACCAGAGCGCCTGCTGGCCCTCCGCTCGCAGCTCCGCCGCGCGGCGGTTCCCCGCGCGGATGATCTGCGCGTTGAAGGGCCCAGCCAGCCCACGGTCGCCCGTCACGAGGAGAATCCCGACTCGCTCGACCTGCTCCTTCTCCTCGAGGATCGGCAGGTTGGGGATGTTCTCCGCGGCCTGGGCGGCACGGCTCGTCATCCGCCGTAGGGCATCCGCGTACGGCCGCAGGTGCTCGATCCGCTGCTCGGCCCGGCGCAGCCGCGCGGCGGCGACCATCTCCATCGCGCGCGTGATCTTGCGCATGTTCTTGAACGACGAGATGCGGCCGCGGATGTCCTTCAGGCTGGCCATCGATTCCTTCCCTGCGCAGCCGGCCGAGCCGGCTGCTTCGGGCTACGCACGAGCCGCCTCCTGCTCGGGGGCC
>Ga0126306_10001546_pt1 | contig 12388 bp, 13 predicted proteins | sample Plot27_FD_92592 | JGI IMG/M metagenome (GOLD analysis project Ga0126306, IMG submission 92592) | Serpentine soil microbial communities from UC McLaughlin Reserve, CA, USA - Plot27 | ecosystem: Environmental > Terrestrial > Soil > Grasslands | place: USA: UC McLaughlin Reserve, Lake County...
CGAACGCCGAGGCCAGCCGGCCGCCCGGCCGCCTCGATGCGGCCGCGAAGGTCAGCGGGAGCACCCGGCGGCCGAAACAGCCGCCCTGCGGCGGCAAGGAACCACAAGACGCGAACTCCCCGAGACGCGTTACCACGCTCGCCACCGATCTCCGTCGGCAGGAGCAGAAGCACGCCGAAGACGCCGGCCGCGACCGCCACGAACGCCAGGGCGGCGCTCACGATCGGACGCGGCCCAATCTCTGCATCAGGACGGCTGCCAGCGCCTGGAGGCCGAGGGCGATTCCGACTAGCCACGCCGTCAGGAACGAGCTCCAGAGGCCCGCGAACCAGCCCGGGCTCGCCAGTTCGGCCAGCAGCGCGCCGCCGAGCGGCAGCAGCACCACGATCAGCGCCGTGAAACGCGCCTGGGCGGTGGCCGAGCGCACGTCGTCCTCAAGCCGCGCCTGATCCTCGAGCGCCCGGGCGCTCTCGCGAAGCAGCCGCGCGAGGTCTCCCCCTGCGCGCCGCTGGAGCAGGCACGCGACGACGAGCACGTCCATACCCGGCGAGCGCGCGCGCCGGCGCATCGCCTCGAGCGCGTCATCGGTGGCCGCACCGGCCGCCAGTTCGGCGGCGGTGCGGCGAAGCTCGTGACCGGCGGCCCCGGCCGTCCCGGTCGCGGCCTCCACGAGCGCGGAGCGGAGCGAGCACCCTCCGGCCAGCGCGTCGGCGATCGCGACGGCCAGCCCGGGAATGCCGGCATCGACCGCGGCCCGGTAACGCCGGCGACGCGCGGCGAGGATGCGTGAGACGACGAGCGGCGCCGCAGCGGCCAGCCCCAGCCCCGCAACCGGCCCGAAAGTCACGACACCGGCAACGAATGCAACGGCTGCGCCAGCCACCAGCAACCTGCGTCGCTCGACCGCACCCGGGTCGCGCCCCTCCCGGCCGGCCCGGACAACGGTCTCGATGAGCGCGCCGACGATCCGTACCCAGCGCGGAGCCCGCGCCGCGAGCGCGCCGGACACGGCCGCACCGAGGTCGAGCAGAGCGAGTGCGGCGGAAGCAGCCGCCAGGAAGGCGAGGGCGGTCATGGCGGCGCCAGGCTGTCGAGGCGCCGGCGGAGCTCGCCTGGGCCGGGCTCGCGGAGGCCTGCGCCGCGGGTCCAGAGCTCGCGGGTGCCGGCTCCGCCGGCCACTCGCGTCACCTCGCTCAGCGACTCCGCAACCCGGGAGCCGTCGCGCAGCCGGGCTTGGTGCACCACCACGTCGAGCGCGCTCGCCACCTGGTCGCGTACCGCCGCGTACGGCAGCCCGACGCCGGCCATCAGCGCAAGCGTCTCGATCCGGCGCAGCGCGTCCGCGGGCGAGTTCGCGTGGACGGTCGTGAGCGAGCCGTCGTGGCCGGTATTCAGCGCCTGGAGCATGTCGAGCGCCTCGGGCCCGCGCACCTCGCCCACCACGATCCGGTCCGGGCGCATCCGGAGTGCGTTCACCACCAGCTGCCTGATCGTGACCTCACCGCGGCCCTCGAGGTTTGCCGGCCGCGACTCGAGCCGCACGACGTGGTGCTGGCGCAGCCGCAGCTCCGCCGCGTCCTCGATGGTCACGATCCGCTCCTCGCCCGGGATCGCACCCGAGAGCGCGTTCAGCGTCGTGGTCTTGCCGGAGCCCGTCCCGCCACTCACCAGCACCGCCGCCCGCGCCGCCACGCACAGCGCCAGCAGCTCGGCGACCGCGCCGGGAAGCGTGCCGGCGGCCACCAGCTCCCGCAGCGAGAAGCCCTCGCGCCGGAACCGCCGGACGGTCAGGCACGGCCCGGACAGCGACAGCGGCGGTATCACCACGTTGACGCGCGAGCCGTCGGGGAGCCGGGCGTCGCACACGGGCGATGCCTCGTCCACCCGCCGCCCCAGCGGGGCCAGCACGCGCTCGATCGCGTGCATCAGCTCCGCCTCGCCCGCAAACGACACGCCGGTCCGCTCGAGCCGCCCGCGCCGCTCGACGTACACCTCCCCCGGCCCGTTCACCATCACCTCGTCGACCGACGGGTCGGACAGGAGCGGCTCGAGCGGGCCCAGGCCCGTGGCGAGCAGGACCACGCGCTCGCACAGGGCGTCCCGCTCGTCGTCAGGCAGCGCCGCGGCTTCCCGCTCGACGAGCGCGCGCACCTCTGACTCGAGCGCGGATCCGCTTGCCTGACCCGCCCGCGCTCGCTCCACCAGCCGGCTGCGCAGCGCTCCGGCGAGCTCGTCCAGAGCCTCCATGCCCAGAGAAGGCGCCAGCCGAGCGGTCTCACCCCGCCCCGGGCGCCCGCTACCCTCGGCCAGTGGACGCACCATTGACCGGCGGCTGCATGTGCGGCGACGTTCGCTTCGAGCTCAGCGCCTCACCGGAGTACGCCGGCTACTGCCACTGCACCCGCTGCCAGCGACGCACCGGCGGCTCGGCCGGCATCAGCGCCCGAGCCGTCGCAGGCTCGTACAGGGTCACGAGCGGCGCGGGCCTGATCGCCTACTACCGGCCCGACCAGGGCTACGAGAAGGCATTCTGCTCGCGCTGCGGCTCGGCGCTCTTCAGCCGCAATCCGGACGACCACCAGGAGATCAGCGTCCGCATGGGCACGTTCGACGGCGACCCGGGCGTGCGCCCCTCCTACCGCCAGTTCGTCGCCTACGCGGCGCCCTGGGAGCCCATCCCCGACGACGGCCTGCCGCGCCACCCCGAGCGTAGGCCGAACTCGCCGCAGACGCGCAAATCCTCATGATTGGTGCCATGAATCTCACCCTGCTCAACCTCGACACGCCGACCGAGACGCGCACCTTCGACCGCGGGCGCTTCGAGCTCTACTCGGTCGGACCCATGACGATCGGTCGCGCCACCTACGAGCCGGGCTGGAGGTGGTCCGAGCACGTCGGGGCGCCCGCGGGTGCGAGCTCGTGCATGGTCGAGCACGTGGGGCTAGTGATCAGCGGGCGCGCGGCCGTGAAGATGGACCACGGCGAGGAGCGCGTGATGGAGCCGGGCGATCTCTTCTACGTGCCCCCCGGCCACGACAGCTGGGTCGTCGGCGACGAGCCGTACATATCCCTCCACGTGATGGGCAGCGAGAATTACGCCGCTTGAGAGATCGCAAGATCAGCTCCTGGCTGATGGACATGGACGGCGTGCTCGTGCGCGAGCAGAACGCCATCCCCGGGGCCAACGAGTTCCTGACCCGGCTGTGTGAGCTCGGCATGCCGTTCCTCGTCCTCACGAACAAACTCGATCTACACGCAGCGCGACCTCACCGCGCGCCTTAGGCGGACCGGCCTCGACGTGCCCGAGGAGTCGATCTGGACGTCGGCGCTCGCGACGGCCCAGTTCCTCGACGACCAGCGCCCGCACGGGTCGGCGTTCGTGATCGGCGAGTCCGGCCTCACGACAGCGCTGCACGACCACCGCTACACGATGAGCGAGACCGATCCGGACTACGTGTCCTCGGCGAGACACTCACGTACAGCTTTGAGCGCATTATCGGACGATCCGGCTGATCGCGGCGGGCAGGCGCATCCGGGCAGCCGAACGTGTAGGCGACCACCGGGACGCGCTCGTCGCGGGCGAGCGCCAGCTTCCCCTCCAAGCCGTCGTCGTCGTAGCTCGGCGTCGCCGCGAAGCGCGGCAGCGTAGCGGTCGAGCGCGGCGGCGTCGTTGCTCGGCGGGCCGGGAGCGAAGATATTCAGCCCGTACCGGCGCGAGGTGCGGTGCCTCAGCCCGGTCCGACCGCAGCGCGTCCGAGAGCGAGAAGGGCACGGTCAGAAGATAAGGTCAGCCGATGCGCGTCGGTGTAGTCGGCGCAGGGCTGATGGGCTCCGGGATCGCGGAGGTGTGCGCGCGCTCGGGCGTCGACGTGACCGTGGTCGAGGCCGACGACGAGGGCGTCGCGCGGGCCCAGGCATCGATCGAGCGCTCGCTCGACCGCGCGCTGAAGGCGGGCAAGCTCGACGCCGAGGAGCGGCAGACGGCCACCGAGCGGCTCGCGTACACGAGCACGCTGGCGGATGTCGCGGGCGCGGACGCCGCCATCGAGGCGGTCGTGGAAGACGAGGACCTGAAGCGTCAGGTGTTCAAGCAGCTCGACGAGACGCTCCCGGACGCGCAATTCCTCGCCTCGAACACCTCGTCGGTGCCGATAATGAAGCTCGGCGCCGAGACCTCCCATCCCGGGCGCGTGGTCGGGCTCCATTTCTTCAATCCGGTGCCGGTGCTGCCGCTGGTGGAGGTCGTGCGCTCGATCATGACCTCGGATCAGACCCTCGAGCGGGCCACGTCGTTCGCCGAGGACACGCTCGGCAAGGTCACGATCCACTCGCAGGACCGCGCCGGCTTCGTCGTCAACGCACTGCTGATCCCCTATCTCCTGTCCGCTATCCGGATGTTCGAGTCCGGCTTCGCCTCCAAGGAGGACATCGACGAGGGGATGATGAAGGGCTGCGCCCACCCGATGGGGCCGCTCCAGCTCGCCGACCTGATCGGGCTGGACACGCTGCTGGCCGTCTCCCAGTCGCTCTACGAGGAGTTCCGTGACTCGAGCTCCGTCGCGCCCGCTCTGCTGAACCGGATGGTCGAGGCCGGCCTGCTCGGACGGAAGTCCGGGCGCGGCTTCTACGACTACTCGTCCTAGTCCGGGAAGCTGTCCGGATCCTCGACGCAGCGCCGGTGGAGGTCGTCGTCGATGTTGCGACCGGTGACGATCAGGACCGTCGGGTCATGCTCCGGCAGGAGAAGCGGCGGATCATCGGGACCGGTCTGGGCCGACGCGGACGTCCGGAATGCCGCGAGCGCCGAGGCAGCCGCGCCTTCGACGCGGATTCCCGCGGCCGCGTAGTCGCGGACCGCGTACGCGATCTCGCGCTCGGACACCGTCATCATCCGCGTACCCCGGCGCAGCTCCGCGACAGCGCGCGGGATCGCCACCCGCACCGCCATGCCGTCGGCGAACGTCGCGCAGCGGTCGCACTCCACCGGGCGCCCTGCCTCCACGCTCAGCGCCATGACAGGCGCCTCCTTCGCGACGACGCCGAGCACCCGGCCGACCGCGCGCGTGACGCCGATGATCAGCGCGCCGTTCCCGACCGGGACGATCACCGTCGCGGGCGCGCGCCCGAGCTGTCGCGAGATCTCCTTGCCGATCGCCTCGTAGGCGCCGAACTGCGCCGGCTCGGCGCCGTCCTCGAAGAACGCGAGCCCGTTCGCGGCCGCGTGCTCCCTCGCGAGGTCCTTGGACTCGTCGAGGTCGGCGCCCACCCGGTGCAGCTCCGCTCCGAGCTGCTCGAGGAGCGCCACCTTGGACTCGCTCGCCGCCGCGGGGACGAAGATCACAGCGCGCACGCCCGTGCGCGCGGCGGCCCACGCGGCGGCCGCGCCGTGGTTGCCGGTCGAGGCGGTCACCACGCCGTCCGCCCCGCGCGCGCGGAACGCCTCGAGCGCCGGCAGCGCCCCGCGCCACTTGAACGCGCCGAGCTCGTGCACGTCCTCGCGCTTCAGGAACAGCGGCCGCCCCTCCGACAGCTCGGGCGACGCCTCCTCGAGTGGAGTGGGGAGCTCGGCGATCCGGAGATACTGACGGCTCTGGGTAACCTCGGCCTGGTGACCGCCACCATCGACGAGAAGCTGGAAGCGGCCAACTGGGACCTCGAGCCGCTGCTGGACAACCGCGGCCCCGAGGCCGTCGAGGCGATGTTGGCCGAGGCGCGCGAGCGCGCGGGGGCGTTCGCGGGGCGCCACAGGGGCCGCGTGGACGAGCTCGGCGCGATCGAGCTCGCCGAGGCCATGGAAGAGCTCGGCGCCATCCATGATCTGGCCGGCCGCGCCGGCTCCTACGCGGTGCTGAGCTTCTCGCTCGACACCGCCGAGCCCGAGCGCGGCGCCCGGATGCAGCGGGCGCGCGAGCTCGGCGCCGCGATCGAGACGGAGCTCCTCTTCTTCGACCTCGAGTGGAACAAGGTGCCGGACGAGCGGGCCGACGAACTCCTCACCGCGCCGGAGCTCGGCTTCTGCGTACACCACCTGCGCAACCTGCGCCGTTACCTCCCGCACCAGCTCTCGGAGCCCGAGGAGCGCATCCTCACGGAGACGAACGTGACCGGCCGCTCGGCGTTCCAGCGCCTGTTCACGGAGCAGACCTCGGCGCTCGAGATCCCGCTGCCGGACCGGGATGAACCCGCGTCGCTCGAGGAGGGCCTCTCGCGCCTTCAGGATCCGGATCGTGACCGCCGGCGCCAGGCCGCGCAGGCGGTCACCGAGTCGCTCCGCCGCGACCTGCGCTCGCGCACGTTCGTCTTCAACACGCTCCTCCAGGACAAGGCGACGAAGGACCGCCTGCGGCAATACCCGCACTGGCTCGCGTCGCGGAACCTCGCGAACGAGGCGAGCGACGAGTCGGTGCAGGCGCTGATCGAAGCGGTGCAGGGGCGCTACGACCTGGCGCGCCGCTGGTACGGCCTCAAGGCGCGCCTCCTGGGACTCGACAGGCTCGCGCACTACGACCGCATGGCGCCGGTATCGGACAGCGACGACCAGATTCCCTACGGCGAGGCCGAGGAGATCGTGCTCGACTGCTACCGCACGTTCTCGCCGGAGCTGGGCGCAACCGCCGCGGAGTTCTTCAGCGGCGGCTACATGGACGGCCCGCCGCGGCCCGGGAAGCGCGGCGGCGCGTTTTGCTCGTACACCGTGCCCTCGGCGCACCCGTACGTGATGCTCAACTACACCTCGCGGCCCCACGACGTGCTCACGATGGCCCACGAGCTCGGCCACGGCGTGCACGCCTCGCTCGCCCGCCCGCAGGGCATCTTTCACTTCACGACGCCGCTGACGCTCGCCGAGACCGCCTCGATCTTCGGCGAGAACATCGTGCTGGAGCGGCTCCTCGAGCGCGCGCCGGGCGCCGCTGAGCGGCTCGACCTGCTCGCGGGAGCGCTCGACGGCGCGGTTGCCGCGGTGTTCCGCCAAGTCGCGATGAACCGCTTCGAGGAAGCCATCCACACCGAGCGCCGCGAGCGCGGTGAGCTGTCCATCGAGCGCTTCGGCGAGCTGTGGCTCGCCACCCAGGCCGACCTGCTCGGGGACAGCGTCGAGCTCGACGACGACTACGGCATCTGGTGGTCGTACATCTGGCACTTCGTCGACGCGCCCGGCTACGTCTACGCGTACGCGTACGGGCACCTGCTCGCGCTGTCCGTTTACCGCAAGTACGAGGAGCGGGGCGAGGGCTTCGTCTCGTCGTACCTCGAGCTGCTGCGCGCGGGCGGCTCGCGACCGCCGGAGGAGCTCGGGGGGATCGTCGGCGTCGATCTGTCCGACCCCGGCTTCTGGAGCGCCGGGCTCGAGCTGGTCGAGCGGCAGCTCGACGATGCCGAGGCCGCCGCGCGGGAGGCCGGGCGGATCGAAAACGGGGCTTCGCCGGCACCGCCGGCTCCGCAACGGCAGTGATCGCGGAGCGGATCGCGCTGGCGGGCACCGAGGTCGAGTTGATGCGGCCCCCGGACGCCGAGGCGCTGATCTCGGAGGAGTCGTTCGAGCACGAGGAGTTCCTGCCCTACTGGGCGGAGCTGTGGGCGAGCGCGGTGGCGCTTGCGCACGACGTGTCGGTGCGCGCGCTGAGCGGCAGGCCGACGCTCGAGCTCGGCTGCGGCCTCGGCCTGCCGAGCATCGCGGCGGCGCTGGCGGGCGGGCGCGTGCTCGCGACGGACTGGTCGCCGGACGCCGTCCGCGCCACCGCCGTGAACGCCGAGCGGAACGGCGTGGACGTCGAGACGCTGCAGTGCTCGTGGGCCGAGCCGGACACCATCGTCGAGCGCGGGCCCTGGCCGCTCGTGCTCGCGAGCGACGTGCTCTACGAGGCGCGCAGCGTGGACCTGCTCCTTGAGCTCCTGCCCCGGCTCGTGGACCAGTCGGGCCTCGTGTTGCTCGCCGACCCCGGGCGCGTGCCGGCTGAGCGCTTCCTCGCGGCCGCGCCGGAGCGGGGCTGGACGCTCCGGAGCGTGCCGAGCCCGCGCGCCAAGCGCGTGCTGATCCACCGCCTGCGCAGAAGGCCGTAGCGCGCTTCAGACGAGTTCGTAGCCGTTGCCGCCGCGGGCTGCCACCTCGTCGGCCACCTGAAGGGCCGCCTGGAGGAGAGCCGCGGGGCGCTGCTGCCCTGCCGGAGCGCAGGTGGCGCCCACACTCGGCGTCACCCGCAGGCCGCCGGCGCCCATCGGGCGTCCGGCCACCTCGAGGATGCGCTCGGCGATCCGGCCGACGGTCGTAGCGTCGTGCACACCGGCGCACACGGCCGCAAGCCGTTCCTCGTCGAGTTGCCCGACCAGGTCCAGCGGGCGCAGCGCGGAGCTGATGTGGCGGCCGATCTCGCGAAGGACGACGCTCGTGGCCGGCCGCCCACGGTCCTCGACGAGCCGCTCGATGCCGTCGATCCGGATCACGACCACGCCCGCGGCGCCCGAGCCGGCGGGGTGAAGCGCCCAGGCCAGGCGGTCGAGGAGCGAAAAACGCGTGGGCAGGCCGGTGGCAGGGTCGATCTCCGCTGCTGTCTGCGGCTCGGCGCCGACCAGGTCGAGCCGCCGCGTTACCCACTGCACCTCGGCTTCGTCGCCCGCCACGAATGTGGTCTCGACCGGGCACCAGCCGCCGCCCGCGGCGACCAGGCGGTACTCGGCGGTCTCGGCCGCCGGGCCGCGCATCCAGCCGCGGTGGAGCGACATGACGCGGTCGCCGTCCTCCGGGTGGATCAGTGCCTGGACCGGGCTGCCGATCAGGGTGTCGTGCGGCACGCCGGTGAGCTCGGAGACGAGCGGCGAGGCGTACAGGAACGACCCGGCGGCGTCGTGAACCGAGATGAGCGCACGGACGCTCGACGCGAGCAGGCGAAAGCGCTGCTCCCAGGGGTCGGGAGCGATGCCGCTGCCGTCGACGGCCTTCAGATGACGCTTCGGGACGCCCACTGTGGTGTTATCGGCGCTCGGAGGCCGACCCTTAGCGGGGCAGGTCGGCCAGCGTCAGGTACAGCTCACGCGCGGTGAGCTCGCCGAGGCGCAGGCTCTCCAGCCGGTAGCTCTCGTTCGGAGCGTGGAATGCATCCGCGCCGAGGGCGAACCCGCTCACGATCGTGGGCACACCCTGATCGGCCAACACGGCCAGAAGCGGCAACGTGCCGCCCAGCCGCACGAATGCGGGCGGCGTGCCGCAGGCGCGCTCGAAGGCGCCGGCGGCGAGCTGGAGCGCGGGTTCGTTCGCGTCGAAGCGCGCCGGGTCGGCCAGGTCGAGCTTGACGGACAGCTTCGCTCCGTCCGGGACAGCGGCGCGCAGCAGCCGCTCCAGCTCGGCGGCGATCTCGGGCGCGCTCTGGCCGGGAGCCAGGCGAACGCTCAGCTGCGCCCTCGCCACCGAGGGGATGACGGTGCGCGGCTCGCCGGCGGTCAGCATGTTCACGTCGACCGACGGCTCGGCGCCGGTGCGCTCCCAGAACTCGGCGGCGGCGCCGGGGGTCACCTCGTTGGCGCCCGCCTCCGCCAGCACCTCGGCGCCGCTCGGCAGCCGGCCCCAGGACTCGCGCTCGGCGTCGCTCGGGACGGCGACCTCGGCGCGCAGCTCGTCGCGGGCGCGCCCGTCCGGCCCTGGCAGGACCTCGCGCAGGACCTCCATCAACACGTGCGTCGCGTTCAACGCGGCGCCGCCGTAGAGACCGGAGTGGAGGTCGCGCGTGCCCGTGCGGACCTCCAGCGGGCCCTGCACGAGACCGCGCGCCCCGGTGTTGATCGCGGGCGTCTGGTCGTCCGCCATCAGCGAGTCGAAGACGATCGCGCAGTCCACCTCGGGCGGCTGGTCGCGCAGATGGCGAAGCACCGCGTCGCTCCCGACCTCCTCCTCGCCCTCGACCAGGAATCGGACGTTCACCGGCAGCTCACCGGCGCGCGCGAGTTCGCAGGCCACGTGGAGGAGCGGGAGGAAGTTGCCCTTGTCGTCGGCGGCGCCGCGCGCGTACAGGCGCCCGTCGCGCTCGGTGGGCTCGAACGGCGGCGACTCCCAGGCGTGGAGCGGCCCCGGGTCCTGGACGTCGTAGTGGCCGTAGGAGAGGACGGTGGGCGCGCCCTGCCGGGCTGCCCGCAGCTCGCCGACCGCCATCGGGTTGCTGCCGTTCACGGAGACGCGCTCGGCGCTGCCGCCCGCGCGCCCGATGCGCTCGATCACCCAGTCGCATGCGCGGGCGAGCGCGTCGCGATCCCCGCCGCCCGTCGACACGGACGGGATGCGCAGCCAGTCCTCGAGCTCTTCGCGAATGGGGGGCACGACTCCCGTAGCATCGTATGGATGCGTCGGCTGTTCTGGCTCGTCGCGGCGGTAGTGCTCGTCGACACCATGTTCTTCGCCGCGGTCGCGCCGCTGCTGCCGCACTACTCCGACGAGCTCGAGCTCTCGAAGACCGGCGCGGGCATCCTGACCGCCGCGTATCCGGCGGGGACGTTCGTCGGCGCGCTGCCGTCCGGGTGGCTCGCCACGCGCTGGGGCGTCAAGCCCACGCTCCTCCTCGGGCTCGCGATGCTGGGGCTCGCGAGCCTCGGCTTCGCGTTTGCCGGCAGCGTCGTAGTGCTCGACGGCGCGCGGTTCATCCAGGGGGTCGGCGGCGCGTGCATGTGGGCGGCGGGCATGGCCTGGCTCGTGTCGGCGGCGCCCGCGGACCGGCGCGGGGAGATGATCGGCGCCGCGCTGAGCGCCGCCATCGTCGGCGTGCTGCTCGGACCGGTCCTAGGCGGCGCCGCGACGCTCCTGAGCCCAGAGGCCGTCTTCAGCTCGGTGACGGTCGTCGCAGCGGGGCTCGCCGCGTGGGCTTGGTCGATGCCCGGCGTCGAGCCCGAGGAGAGCCCCGGCGTCGGCGCGATGCTGCGCGCGCTCGGCCGCCCCGCGGTGCTGATCGGCTTCTGGGTGTTCGCGCTGCCCGCGCTTTTCAGTGGAGTCATCGAGGTGCTTGTGCCGCTGCGCCTCGACGACCTCGACGTGGCCGGAGCGACGATCGGCCTGATCTTCCTGCTCGCCGCCGCCGTAGAAGCCGTCGTGAGCCCGATCGCCGGGCGCCTCTCCGACCGCGCCGGCCGGATGACTCCGATCCGCGCCGGGCTCCTCGGCGCCGCTGTGATGGCTATCGCGCTGCCGCTTCCCCGGACGGCCGTTCTGGTCGGCCTGATGGTGATGCTTACCTTCGTCGCGCTCGCGAGCTTCTGGGCGCCGGGCATGGCCCTGCTGTCGGACGCCGCCGAGGACGCCGGCCTCGACCAGGCGCTCGCGTTCGCCATCTCCAACCTGGCCTGGGCGCTCGGCCACGTCTTCGGCGCCGGCGTGGGCGGCGCGGTCGCCGATGCGACCTCGGACACCGTGCCCTACGCCGTGCTCGCCGTCGCCTGCGCCGTCACGCTTGCGGGCCTATCAGCGAGCCGGCGGCGCGAGGCGCTCAGCACCTAGGCGCAGTTCGGCCAGGGCGCGGTGCCGCCCTGGCGGTACAGCTTCAGCGCCAGCCGGTCCTGCAGCCACTCGGGGGCAGCGGCCGGGTCGCCGGTTCCGCCCAGGTTGCGCCAGGTCTCGCGGCTGAACTGGTACTTGCCGCGGTAGGTGCCTCCCGGCGAGACCGCCCGCGGGTTGCCGCCTGACTCGCACTCCGCGATCCGGCGCAGCGCGAGCGGCAGCCGGGCGCTGCTCGTGCGACGCACCGAGCGCGCGCTGAACGGGCTCAGGCCGAGGGCGGTTCGGGTCAGCGGGCCGACGATGCCGTCCGGCACCAGGTCGTGCCGGAGCTGGAAGCGCTTCACGGCGCGCTCGCTCACCGGGCCGAAGACGCCGTCCGCCGGGATGCCGAGCTGGCGCTGGATGGCGCGCACCGCCGAGCCGCGGTCGCCGCGCTTCACGATCACCTCGCTGCCCGCGGCCACCCCACCGGAGGCGCTTGTCCCTGGGTCCGCGAGTGCGGGCACCGCCGCCGCCGCGAACAGGCCAGCGGCCACGAGCAGGCTCGCGAACTGCGGACCACGCACGGCATCGAAGATCCTTGCCACCAGCAATTCCCCTTTCCGGTGCCTACGGGGTGAGCTGACGGGCTCGCGCCGGAAAGTGGCGCTACGCAACGCTGTGGTCGCGATTCGCCCCCGCAGCCGTTCGACCGGCCGCAATTGGGTCCCCCGTTCCCCGCTGTCGGGACAGCGGAGACTCGGCAGTTCACATCACAAGTCGTACATCCAAGCACATCGGACCGGCTGGTGTTGCGCTTGAGTGCCTATTCGGTGCTAGCGCCCCGCGAGGAGCAGGTCGTCGACCACCGTGACGATGTCGATCGGCTCACGCTCGAAGCGCCGCGCGGGCTCGATCTGGGGCGGCTCTCCGGCC
>Ga0126306_10001547_pt1 | contig 12387 bp, 10 predicted proteins | sample Plot27_FD_92592 | JGI IMG/M metagenome (GOLD analysis project Ga0126306, IMG submission 92592) | Serpentine soil microbial communities from UC McLaughlin Reserve, CA, USA - Plot27 | ecosystem: Environmental > Terrestrial > Soil > Grasslands | place: USA: UC McLaughlin Reserve, Lake County...
CCTGCTGGTCGTCGCCGGGTATACGTGGCTCTACCTGCGGACGGTGAACTCGGTGTTCCGCTCGCCGTCGTCGGTGGGTGATGTGGCCGAACTGGCGCGCGACGTGGTGATAACGGCGTTCAACAGCCAGGCCTGGGGCGGGCCCTGGTCATGGGGGCAGGGCGAAGCCGCGGAGAGCGCGTATGCGGCACCGCCGGCCGTCGCGCTCTGGGTGGCCGGGGCGCTGACGCTGGGCGTCATCACGCTCAGCCTCTTCGCCGGGGTCCGCGCCCATCGGGCCTGGGCGCTGCTCCTGGCCTACCTGGGGATCGACGTCGCGGTGCTGGCCACTGCCCGGCTCTCGTACATCGGTCCGCAGATCGGCCTCACCGACCGCTACCTCTCCGATGTCGCGCTGGTCGCGGCCCTCGCGGTCGGGCTGGCGTTCCTCCCGCTCACCGGGCCGGGCGCGCCGCCAGGCACGCCGCCGGCCGGGTCGCGGGTCGGTCCGTTCGCGTGGGCCGGGCAGCACCGGGTGGTGGCCGGCGCGGCGGTCGCGGTGACTGTGGTCGCCGTCGCGATCAGCGGCTCGGTGAGCGCCGCTGACCTGCACGGACGCTGGGCCGACCACCCGGCGAAGCGGTACTTCGCCGCGTTCCGCGCCGACCTGCGTGCCGAGGGCGGCTCGCCGGACATGTTCGAGACCGCGGTGCCGCCTGAGGTGATCCACCCGCTCGTCGCGCCGGCGAACCGGCTGACCGTGGCCACCCGGGCGCTGCCCGAGCGTCCGCGGTTCCCGGTCTGGACGTTCGACTTCGTGGCGCCGGACAGCTCCGGCCACCTGCACCCCGGCACGGTGGATGGGATCCGGTCCAAGACCGGGGCCGGGAAGTGCGGCTGGAAGGTCGAGGGCGGCAAGCCCACCAAGATCCCGCTCCAGCGATGGTCGTACGCGTGGGCGTGGGTGCTGAAGATCGCCTACTTCACCGGATCGTCGACGCCGGCCGACATCACGTTCGGCGGCCGCACCGTCCACGTCGACCTGCGGGGCGGGCTCGACGACGTGTACGTGGCGATGACCGGCGGCGGCGACAGCGTCACGATCAGCGGTGTGACCCGGGACGTGACGGTCTGCGTCGGCCAGGTGGTGGTCGGTACGCCGCAGCCGCGGGTCCCGTCTTGACCAGGGCTCGGGGGCGGCGCTCCGGCGCGAACCTGAGGGCTTGACCTGGTACCTCGGTACAGGACGATCCTTAGAGGTGACCTCGGCGCCGGGCGGTGGGTGGTGATGAGCGGTGGATCGCTGCGCGTTGAGCTGCTGACCACGCCAGGGTGCACGAACGCTGACGGCGCCCGCGCGCTCGTCGACGCCTGCCTCGCGCGGCTCGGGCTCGACGTAGCGGTCGTGGAACGGGTCGGCGACTACCCGTCGCCGACGGTGCTGGTGAACGGCGTCGACGTCATGACGCCGGGTCGTGAGGTCACCCTGACCCCGGCGTGCCGCCTCGACCTGCCGACGGCGCCCCGCCTCCTCCGGGCACTCCACATTGCGGTGTCCCCCGACCCGGACGGAGGCCGACAGTGACCGAACCCGCCGATGAGCCGGTCGGCCCGCCGCCGAGCTGCACGGAGCTGGCCGAGGAGGCCAGCACCCGGCCGAAGTCGCTCAGGCTGCTGCCGCGGATCAGCCGCGACGCGCTGCGCCTGGTCTGGGCGGCGGCGCCCCGCGAGCTGATCGTCAGCGTCGCGTTGAAGGTCGTCAGCGGCGCCGGGCTGGCCGTGGTGCTGCTCCTCGGGCGGGGCCTGATGTCGACGCTGCTGGAGAGCGGCCAGACCATGCCGAACACCGCGCAGGTGCTGCCGATGGTGGCCGCCGTCGCGGCGATCATCTCGGTACTCGGCCTGGTCGCCGCCGCCGGCCGCGAGGTGCGCGAGATCCTGTCGGAGAAGACCGCCCGGTACGCCCAGGAACGGATCATCGGCGTCACCGCGGCGGTGGAACTGCAGGCGTACGAGACGCCGGCGTTCCATGACCGGCTCGTCCGGGCCGCGACCGGAGGGCAGCACCGGCCGATCCAGATGGTCGACGGGCTGATCGGCACCATCGGCGCGCTCGCCGGGATCGCCGGCATCGTGGTGGCGCTGCTCGCCATCCAGCCGTGGCTGGTGCCGTTCGTCGTGGTGGCCGCTGTCCCGCTGATGGTGGGCGTGCTCAAGGCCGGCCAGGCGCTGTTCGGCTTCCACGTCCGGATGACCGCGGCCACCCGGGCCCGCAACTACCTCTACGAGCTGCTCACCGCGAAGCCCTCGGCGACCGAGGTCCGCGCGTTCGGGCTCACCGACCACCTGCTGCGCCGGCACGCCCGGCTCTACGACGACCACATGGTCGAGCTGCGCCGCACCGCCCGCAAACGGTTCCGGTACGCCGTGCTGGGCAACCTCGGCCTCGCCGTCACGCTCGGCGGCGCCATCGCGCTGCTGCTGCACCTGGCGCTGTCCGGGCAGATCGCGCTGGCCGAGGCCGCCACCGCCGGCGCGGCGCTGCTCATCCTCGGCGAGCGCATCATGATGACGGTGATGAGCGTCGGCGACATCTACGAAGCCGGGCTGTTCGTCGAAGACTTCACCACGTTCCTGGAGCGGGGGCCAGCCGCGGTCGCCGCGAGGGCCCGGCAGCCGGCGCCGCGGCGCTTCGACCGGATCGTCGCCGACGGGGTCACGTTCACGTACCCGTCGGCGACCGTGCCGGCGCTGCGCGACGTCTCGTTCGAGGTGCGCGCGGGCGAGGTGATCGCGCTGGTCGGCGAGAATGGCTCCGGCAAGACCACCCTCGCGAAGCTGCTCTGCCGCCTCTACCTCCCGCAGAGCGGGCAGATCCGCTGGGACGGTACGGACACCGCAACCGTCGACCCGGACGCACTGCGCCGGAACACCGCGGTCATCTTCCAGGACTTCCTGCACTACGCCCTGCCGGCGCGGGAGAACATCGGGCTCGGCGCCGTCGAGCACCTCGACGACCTGGACGTGATCCGCGGCGCCGCTCGCCGGGCCGGCGCCGACCGGCCGATCAGCCAGTTGCCCGCCGGCTACGACACGATCCTCAGTCCGGAGTTCGCCGGCGGCCGGGACCTCTCGGTAGGCCAATGGCAGCGGGTCGCGCTGGCCAGGGCGTTCATCCGCGACGCGCCGCTGATCATCCTCGACGAGCCGACCGCCGCGCTCGACCCGCGCGCGGAGCACGAACTGTTCGCCAGCATCCGTGGCCTCTACGCCGACCGGACCGTGCTGCTCATCTCGCACCGCTACTCGACCGTGCGCACCGCGGACCGGATCTACGTCCTGCGCGACGGGCGGATCGCCGAGCACGGCAGCCACGACCAGCTGATGTCCCGGGGCGGACACTACGCGGAGCTGTTCACGCTCCAGGCCGCCGCATACACCCGCCCTTCCACGGTGGTGGCCGGGTCACCTGACGCGGCGGCGCCTCAGGGACGTGGTGTGAACGTGTCCGCGAAGACGTCGAAGTAGCGCCGGCTGGACTGCCACTGAGACTCCGGAGTCGACCAGTACAGCCCGTACGCCTGGGTCGGTGAGGTGACGAAGCCGCGGCTCACCACGTGCAGCGGCGTGCCGTCGTCTGCCGTATGCGTGAACTCCCAGTCTGCGGCGGCCCGGTAGTAGTCGACCGCGTAGATCCGGATCCGGCGATAGTCGCGGATGTCGTCGCGGCGCGCGGCCTCCTGCTGCGTCCAGTCGGCGACCGGGTCCGACTTCGGCCGGGTGGTCTGGTCGATGAGCAGGAACCGCGAACCGTCGGGCTCCCGGACGTAGACGTAGTGCTCGCGGCGGCTGACCCGCCAGCCGTTGGGGATCGCGACGGAGAACCCCGTGCGGTCCCTGTAGCGGGTGAAGCCGGCGGGCACGGCAGGCGCCGTCGCGGTGGGCGGTGCGCTCGTCGGCGGCGTTCTCGTCGGCGGCGCGGCGCTGGATGAGGGCGGCTGGCTCGGGGTGCCGGTCGGGCCGGCGGACGGCGTGGCGGTCGCTCCACGCGCGGTTTGGTCGTCATCGGCTGGACGCCCGACGTCGCGGACGAGGAACGCCACCGCCGTGACGAGGAGCAGCGCGATGACGACGGCCAGCGGCACATACCGGCGGGCCGGGCTGGTCGGCTGGCTGCGTGGTTCCGTGGGGTGCGGAGGCTCCGGGGTCCGGGCCGGCGGCGGAGCGGGGGTGTGCCGCGGCACGTCGCTGAGCAACTTCCGCGCCTCGTCCGCGGAGATCCGTTGGGACGGGTCGCGACGGAGCAGGCCGTCCAGCACTGGCGTCAGCGGCCCCGCCAGTTCTGGCGGATCCGGGTCCTGCGTCGCGACCGCGATCAGGGTGGCGACCGGACCCTCACGCACGTATGGCGGACGCCCCTCGACGGCGGTGTACAGCGTGGCGCCGAGCGCCCAGAGGTCAGACTCGGGGCCGGCGGCGTGCCCCCTCGCCCGCTCGGGCGCGATGTAGGCCGGCGAGCCGACGATCGTCCCTGATCCGGTCAGCGCCGCGTCGCCCTCCAGGGTGGCGATCCCGAAGTCGGTGAGGACGACCCGGCCGTCCTCACCGAGAAGCACGTTGCTCGGTTTGACGTCGCGGTGGAGGATTCCGACCGAGTGCGCCGCGGTGAGCGCCGCCAGCACCTGCAGGCCCAGCTCGGCGACCTCCCGCGGCGGCAGTGCGCCGTCCTCCTGAAGCACCTGCATCAGGGAGCGGGATCGCACCAGCTCCATGACGATCCAGGGCCGGCCGTCCTCCTCCACCACATCCCACACGGTCACCACGTTGGGGTGGTTGAGCCGGGCGGTCGCGCGGGCCTCGCGGAGCGTCCGCTGGAACAGGATCTGCTGCTCCTCCGCGGTGAGGCCCAGCGGGAGCAGCACCTCCTTGATCGCGACGTCCCGGCCGAGCATCTCGTCGCGGGCGTGCCAGACCACGCCCATGCCGCCGCGCCCGAGCGACTCGAGGAGCCGGTAGCGCTCGGCGATGAAGTGACCCTGCTGTGTCGTCATTGACTATGCCGATACCCCAACCGGGGCTTGCTGACGCAGAAGATCCAACCGACCGGGGAATGGCATCGGTGACGTTGATCGCCATGAGGAAGAAACGCCGTGACCGCTGTAACGCGGCGGACCGTCGGGACGACTTAAGGGCAGTGGATCTCCGCCCAGGAGGTGAGGACAATGCTCCGGTCGCCGGTCCCGGATCGTTCCCTCCGTAGCATCGCGCCACCCGCGCAGCGTCCGGCCTGCACGCACACCCCGCCGTGCCCGCCGGCGCACGCCGCCGACCATGACGCGGCGCATGTGGTGGCCGCTCATCCGGAACAGGGCTGGAGCCTGCTCTGCAATGGTGTCGTCGTCTTCGACGACACCGGCGAACTGCTGCCCAGCGGCGCGGTCATCGCCCCGCACCGGCCGCGGGGCCTCGCATCCTGATCGTGTGCGGTAATCGGGGACGGCCTGCCGGCACCACAGCCGCCCGGGCGGCGGGACGGATCCCCGCCTCCCGGGCTCGCGTCACCGCGGCCGGCGTTCCAGGGCGGGGTTCCAGTCGTCCAGCGCCGGGATACGCCGGGCACCGGCCGTCCGCGCACCGGCGGACTCCGACACTCCGGCCCAGCGCTGCACCGCGCTGGTGGCCGCGGCCTGTTCGGCGGGGGTGAGTCCGCCGATGTTAGCTCCGTGGTTGGCTCCGGCGGCCCGGTACGAGTACGAGTCGCGGGTGCCCGGGCCGAGGCGGAACGGCTCGGCGCTCCACGGGTCGTTCTGCCCATTGACGAAGAGCAGCCGCCGGCCGGAGAGCTTCACCCACGCGTCGATGTCGATCATCGGCAGCAGCTGGGAGCGCATCGGGATCTCCCGGGGCACGTTCGTGCGCGGCGTCTGCACGGGGTGGCGCAGCAGGCCGGCCAGGTGCCCGTACCTCACCGTGGGGTAGTTGAGCTGAGTGCCGGCCTGGTAGTAGTACGGCACGTACGGCTCGGTTCCCTCGTCGGTGTAGCCGCCGAAGCCGTTGACCTTGTCGAACCAGGTCAGGATCTCGTCGGTGGACGCGGTCGTCTTCGGCACGTCCGCGCAGTCGGCGGCCTTGCTGTACTGCCAGAACGCCCACGGGGCATCGGTGACCAGGTACTCGAACGCGTGGTCGACATCCCCGACGTACTGCTCGAAGGTCTGCTTGTTGGCGGCCGCCCAGGCGGCGTACCTGGGCACCATCTCGGCGCGCCGGCGCAACGCCTCGATCTGCACCGCCGTTAGCGCCTGCCGGCACTCGGCAGTACCGACGCCGGCGAAGAACCGGTCGTAGGCGGAATCCTCGCGGTTGAGGACGTCGTTGGGCGCCACGTACGCGACCGTACCGTCCACATCGGATGGATAGAAGCGCCGGTGGTACATCGAGGTCATGCCGCCCTTGCTGGCGCCCGTCGAGATCCATTTGCCGGCGTAGATGGGCTTCAGCGCCGCGATCAGGCGGTGGTGGTCGGTGGCGGCCTGCCAGATGTTCAGCTTCGACCAGTCAGCCGGTTGGGGCCTCGACGGAGTGAAGAACCGCTGCTCGACAGAGAGCTGGTTGCCGTCGACGAGCCGGGCCGGCTCGGAGCGGAACACCCGGACCGGTACGCCGTACCCGGTGGTGTGCAGGACCATCGGTGCCCCGGCGGCCTTGTGCAACAGGGTGAAGCGCTGTTGGAAGGTGCCGGCGGACGGGCGCCGGTGATCGGTGTACTGGGTGAAGCTCAAGACGAAGAACCGGTACGGCGCCGGCGCCGGTTCCCCGCCGATCACGCTCAGGCCGGGCACGGACCTGAGCCGGCTCAGGATGTCGTCGTCGGCGACTGCGGGAGTGGCGACGGCAACAGAGCCGAGCGCGAAACCGATCGTCGCCAACAACCGCAACAAAGACGTCATACCTAGCCTTTCAGTGGATTCCCGCCCACACCCTACCGAGGCGGCACAACGGGCCCGGCCGGCGCAGCGGCAGGTCACCGGGTGGCGAGGCGGAGTGGCGCCGCGACCACCACGCCGGAGCCGGCCGCGACGAGCAGCGCCCGCGACGGGCCGGGTTTGCCGGATGTCGCCGGTGGTAGCCGTCACGAGACAGCGGAACACGCCCAAGAGCGGAGGACGGGACCATGGGAGGCATCACCGAGGGGCCAGGCGGTGCGCCGCAATCGGCCGACGAGGACGTCATCGCGATCCTGCTGGAACAGCACAGTCGGATCCGTGAGCTGTTCTCGCATGTCCAATCGGCGGAGGGGGAGCACAAGCAGCAGACGTTCGACGAGCTGCGCGCCTTGCTGGCCGCGCACGAGACGGCGGAGGAGATGGTGGTCCGGCCGGCTTCGCGCAAGGTGGCGGGAGAGGCCGTCGCGGACGCTCGTAACAAGGAAGAGGACGAGGCCACTCACACGCTGGCCCAGCTGGAGAAGCTCGGGACCGGGGCGCCGGAGTTCGACGCGCTCTTCATCCAGTTCGAGGCGTCAGTCAACGAGCACGCGCACCGGGAGGAGACCGAGGAGTTTCCGCTGCTCCGGTCCGGCTGCGACCAGGAGGATCTGGTCAAGATGGGTAAGGCGCTGCGGGCCGCGGAGAAGATCGCGCCGACGCACCCGCACCCGAGCACCGCCGGCTCGCCCGCTGCACAGTGGGCGGTGGGGCCGTTCGCCTCGCTCGTCGACCGGGCTCGCGACGCGGTGAAGTCCGCGACCTCGGGCAGCTGACGCGGCTATTCCGGTTGAGTGAACCGGACGTCGTGGTCCACGTCTGGTGCGGTGAAGGCGAGTAGGCGACTTCGGTCACGGCGGCGCGGTCGGTGTCCGGCAGCGGGCGACAGCTCCACGGACACCACCGCGCCGCCGCGCTCGGTGCTGTGAGCCGCGGCACCGGCCCTGACTCCGCGGTTGCGGGGCGACACGCCGGCGCGACACACCCCACAACACCGGAGTCACTGACCCCCGGCCGCGGTACCGCAATGGCCCGCGCGTCGGCGCGGCGTTTGATGCCGACGTGTGACGCTCTTACCGGCGCGGATGCGCGGATAGCGCACGATGATGGAGAGCGACGCATCTCTTGACGGGGGCCACTCGGCCGCGGAGAGGGGGTTGGGTGCACAGTCTGCGGGCGGGCGATCCCGACCGGATCGGCGGCTATGCGCTGCTGGGGCGGCTCGGCTCCGGGGCGATGGGCGCCGTGTACCTGGCGCTGTCCCGGGGCGGGCGCCCGATCGCCGTGAAGGTGGTGCGGGCCGAGCTCGGCGACGATCCCGGCTTCCGCGAGCGGTTCCGGCGCGAGGTCGAGGCGGTCCGTTCGGTCGGCGGGTTCTGGACGGCCGCTGTCGTCGACGCCGATCCCACCGCGGCCCAGCCCTGGCTCGCCACCGAATACGTGCCCGGCCCGTCCCTGCAGCAGGCGGTCACCAGCCAGGGTCCGCTGCCGCCCAACGCGGTGCGCCACCTCGCGGCGGGTCTCGCCGAGGCGCTCGCCGCGATCCACGCCGCCGGCGTCCTGCATCGCGATCTGAAACCGGCCAACGTGCTGCTCAGCGCTAATGGGCCGCGGGTCATCGACTTCGGTATCTCCCGCGCGCTGGCCGGCTCAACGCTCACCGCCGCCGGCCACCTCCTCGGCACGCCGGGCTACCTCTCGCCGGAGCAGATCAGCGGTGGCGCGGTCGGCCCGGCCAGCGACGTCTACGCCCTCGGCGGGGTACTGGTCTTCGCGGCTACCGGGCGGGGGCCGTTCGGCGACGGATCCGCCGCCACCCTGGTAGACCGGGCCCTGTGCGAGGAGCCCGATCTCGGCGCGGTCCCGCCGCCACTGCGGGACCTGGTCGGCGCCTGCCTGCGGCGGGACTCTTCGCTCCGTCCGATGCCGGCCGGGGTGCTGGCCGCTGTGGGTTCGACCGCAGTGTCATCAGCCGATGGGTGGCTGCCGCCCGAGATCACCGGCCTGGTCAACAGATACCGGGCCTCGTTGCTCGCCACCGTCGGCCCGCAGGCGGTCGCCGCGCACATCGTGACCCGCCCGGCGCCGGCGCAGACCCGGCCGTACACCGTGCCGCCGTCGTTCCTGGCCGGGCCGCCGGCGTTGCCAGCCACTCCGGCAGCCTTGGGGCCCACCCGGCAGTGGGCCGCACCGCCGCCATGGCCTGCCGCGCCGGCGCCGGGGCTGCTGCGGCCGTTGCCGGATGTAGGCCGTCCGGCGTTGCCTGGTCCGCGCTCCGCTCCTCCGGTGCGCGCCGGGCCCGCTTCGCCCGCCGGTCCCGCAGCTGTTCAGGCCGCCGGCCCCCCATACGCCCAGGCCGCCGGCCTCCCGCACGTCCAAGCCGCTGGCCCAGCGCCGGGGATGCCCGTCCAGTCGCCTGGTGCCGGTGCTTCCCCTGGTGCGGCGACGTTCCACACCTCCCGCCCTGCTGAGGCAGTCCGTGCCGGCCTCTGCGGCCTGCTCGCCCTACTCTGCGCGGACGTCGCCGACCCGGAGACCGGCGCTGGCTCCGCGACGGTCCGGCTGCTCGCCTTCGTCGCGTGCGTCTGGCTCGCCGTACTCGCGGTGCGCTGGTTGGTGCGCGCGGTCCGGCCACGAAGTTCCGCCGAGGTGACCCCGGAAGGGCTGTCGCTCGGGTACGGCCGGTCGCGGTGGCAGTTGCCGTGGTCGGCGATTGCCCGGGTGCGGGTGGTGGATGGTGCGCGCCGGCCCACATTGGTGGTCTGGCCGGCGGCCGGCATCCCGGTCCCGACCGCGTTCGCCGCGGTCAACCGGCGCTACTACGGGGGCGTGAAGGTCCTGCCGGTAGCCCGCGGCCACCTGCCGAAACGCCGGCTGCGGGAGATCCTCGAACTGCGCGCCGCCCTGGCCTGGTACGGCCGCCGAGCCTACGACCCCAGCCCCTGAGCTGCTCAGCACGGGGTGGCTGGCCGCGTCGCCTCAGGCGAAGTGTGTGGGATTTGGCGAGGTATAGGTCACGAGGCCCCACACGGTTCCCGGCGGTGGCGGGTGCGCGCGGGGGCGCGCCGGGGACCGGCCGGCTCGCCGATCGTTGTATCGACGCACGCGCCGAGCAGTCGTAGCCTCCGGATAGGGAGCCAACCGGCCGTGGGGGACGACCGGCACATCCGTCGAAGGGGGGCTCACGATGTTCGTTCAGGTGATCCAGGGCCAGGTAGCAAACCCGGAACAGGTGCGCGCCGCGCTAGACCGGTGGGCTCAGGAGTTGGCGCCCGGCGCCGACGGCTGGCTCGGTAGCACCGCCGGGGTGACCGAAGAGGACGGCATTTTCATCGCGCTCGCGCGCTTCGAGTCCGAGGAGGCGGCCCGGCGCAACAGCGCCCGACCGGAGCAGGACCAGTGGTGGACCGAGACCTCCAAGCTGTTCACCGCGGAGCCTTCATTCCGCGACAGCCGGGAGGTTGATGTCGACCTCGTCGGCAACCCGGACGACGCCGGCTTCGTCCAGGTCATCCAGGGACGGTCCACCGACCCGGACCGCGCACGGGCACTGATGCAGCAGGACTCCGGCGAGTGGGCGAAGTTCCGCTCCGACATCCTCGGCAGCGTTCAGGTCGAACACGAAGGCGGAGCCTTCACCACCGCGCTGTACTTCACCTCAGAGAAGGAGGCCCGCGAAGGCGAGCGCAAGGAGCCGCCGCCGGAGCTGAAGGCGCTGATGGACGAGATGGACAAGCTCAGCGCCGAACCGCCGAGGTTCTACGACCTCAAGCAGCCCTGGCTTTACTCGCCGCGGTAAGCGGACAGCTCCGCACTCCAACGTGCGGCGGGGGGCCCCACGCCCCCGCCGCGCCGCCGCGACCTCACACGCGGTACTACTCCGAGGACGCCGGCTGCCAGCGCTGCATGCGCGCCCCGCGACGAGACGTGCTGATCGACGTGGCCCGGGGCTGCGCGCTCGGATCATGTCGTTCGTGAGATCGCAATCCCCTGTCCGGCATCGCGGTGTGGCAAGGTGGCTGCCATGACGGTACCGACCGGGCGGATCCGAGTCGGGCCGGACTGCGGCCGCATGCTGCTGCGAACCAAGCGTGACGGGTTCGCCGCGAGGGCGGGACATGACCTGACCATCGAGGTCACGCAATGGGACGCCGAAATCGACAGCCCCGGCGACGACCCGACCGCGGCGGCCATCACCGCCCGTCTCGACCTCGACTCCGTGGAGATCCGGGAGGGGACCGGCGGGGCGCTGCCGCTCACCGACTCCGACCGCCGCCAGATCAAGGAGACCGCGCGCCGGATCCTTAATACGGGCGGCGCGGCGAGCGCCACATTCGAGTCGTCCAGTGTCATCACCGCTGGTCAGACCGGCGGCGGGATCGAGGGCACCGTGACCCTGCACGGCACCTCCCGGCCGGTGCGCCTGGAGGTCAGCCAGCTCGGCCCGAGCGAGTACCGGGCCACCGCGAGCGTGCGCCAGTCGGAATTCGGGATCAAGCCATACACCGCGTTCCTCGGTGCGCTGAAGTTGCGCGACGCCGTTGAGGTAGCGGTCGAAGTTGACCTGAGCCGAGCCAACCCTGCCCGCTGACTCCGCGGTCGTAGGCACCTATTCGCTGTTTAGGTAACGCGTGATGGCGGCGCGGAGGTCGTCGTGCCGAGGGCCAAGGGCTGTGGCTGGGTCACGCCAGCGCTCAAGTGGATAGAGCCAGACCGGGCGCCCGACGATCTCTGGCGGTTCCCACTCATAACGAGGCCAGATGTGCGCATGCAGGTACGGGTCGGTGTTGCCGAGGATCTCCAGGTTGATGCGACGGAAGGCAGAGTCGGCCTCGGCGCAGGCTCGCTCCACGGCTTCGCCGAGGCGGTCCATGCTCTCCAGATAGGTCATTCGCTTGACACGCGGAAGGTCGGACAACCGCTGCACGGCCGGATCATCAGTCAGCAGCACGCAGTAGCCCGGAAGCCACTGGACGTCGCCCATGACCGCGAAGCTCGCGGGCAGGCGCGCAAGAACGGTGGGATTCTCTCCCCTGAGGGCTGAGCCGATGCGATCTCTGCGCCAGTCGGTCATCGACACATACTGCACCCTACGCAGTGACCGCCGATCCACACTGGCGGGCTCGGCTAGCGTCGAGGCATGGAGTCTCTTCCCGGCCGCGGCGCGGTCGTACTCCCTGGCGGGCGGTACGGACCGCACGTGCCGCTGCTGATGTACGCCAGCGACGCGGCGCAGGCGCGGGGAGCCCGACTACGGCACGTCTGCTGGACGGGAAGCAGCGAGCCGAGCCAACTCAAACCGTCGGCACGCGGCCCCTGGGTGCTGCGGCAGGTGACGCCGATCCTGGACCAGCTCGCGGGCGACTGGCCGGACACACCGCCGCTGCTGATCGGGAAGTCATTGGGAGTGAACGCCGCGCCG
>Ga0126306_10001550_pt1 | contig 12379 bp, 11 predicted proteins | sample Plot27_FD_92592 | JGI IMG/M metagenome (GOLD analysis project Ga0126306, IMG submission 92592) | Serpentine soil microbial communities from UC McLaughlin Reserve, CA, USA - Plot27 | ecosystem: Environmental > Terrestrial > Soil > Grasslands | place: USA: UC McLaughlin Reserve, Lake County...
AGCCCCGAGACGAAGCAGCGGCTCGATGTCTTCGTGGGGAGCGACGACGGGTTCGAGATCGCGCGAGAAGATCTCAGGCTGCGAGGGATGGGCGATCTGTTCGGCGAGCGGCAGAGCGGCGTGGCGACGTTCCGCGTCGCCGATCCGCTGCGCGACGAGCTGCTGAACGAGACGGCCCGCGACGCGGCGGACCGCCTGCTCGCTGAGGACCCGGAGCTCGAATCGCCCAGGAACGCGCCGATCCGGCGCGTGCTCGGCGAACGCTACGCGCGGTCGCTCGAGCTGTTCCGCGTCGGCTGAGCGCGCGGCGCCGGCTAGGGTCGCGGCCGGGCGAGACGCCGCCGGATTCGCGCGAGCTCGGCGTTCGCCTTCGCCAACTCGTCACGCAGCCGCAGCACTTCTTCCTCCTGCGCCCTGTCCTCCGGACGGACGGCCGCCACGGGAGGAATCGCGGCAAGGGCGGCATTGCGCGCCTCGAGCGTCACGCCGAGTCGCCGGATCGTCGCTGCCTCGAGGCGGTGCACTCCGGCGGGTGTGTTGGCGAGGTAGACGTCGAGCATCGCCAGCGACTCGCGCATGAGCGCGGGATTGGACGGGTCGAGCTTGAGCAGTGCCCTCCAGTACGGCACCTCCGCCGCCTCTGGCGACGCGGGATAGCGCTGCGCGAACTCCGCGAGCGCGCGGTCGGCGTCCGCCAATCGCGCCTCGCGGGCATCCAGCATCGCCTGCGTGTAGACGGCCGGCCACGTGCTCTCTGCCGACACAGGGGCCGGCTGGACTGGCTGCTGGCGCGCCGGGGCGCATCCCGAGCCGACGAGGAGCACGGCCAGGAAGAGTGCACTCCTCGACGGTCGCTTCACGAGACCGCCTCGAGCTCGGCGATGCGATGCTGGCCGGTGTGGCGCCTGAAATGGACTTCGTTGGGGAGGAGCAGAGTGAACGTCGTCCCTTTGCCGAAGACGCTCTCGCAATGGATCTGCCCGCGATGCGCCTCGACGATCTCCTTCGCGATCGCCAGGCCGAGCCCAGTGCCGGGTGCGGAGGCGGCGCCCTGATTGTCGGCCTGGTAGAACTTCTCGAAGATGTGCGGGAGCTGTTCGGGCGGGATGCCGGCGCCAGTGTCGCGAACCTCGATGCGCACCTGACCGTCGGAGGGAGCGGCCGACAGCTCTACCGTGCCTCCGGAGCCGGTAAACTTGAACGCGTTGGCCAGCAGGTTCCCGAGCACCTCGTTCATGCGGTCCGCGTCCCACTGCACCTCGTCGGGAAGACCCTCGCCCATCGTGACGCGAAAATCCACGCCGCGCTGAACGGCGAGCACATGGAACGCCCGCTCGAGGTCCTCGAGCAACGTGGCGAGCCGCACCGGACGCGGGTCGATCCGTCCGCCTCCGGCCTCGAAGCGGGTCACGTCGAGCAACTGCGCGGCGAGCCTCGCCAGCGTGCGCCCCTGCGACTCGACCGTGGCGAGCACCTCGGCCTGTTTGCTCGAGAGCGGTCCGTAGATCCCTGACTGCATGAGCTGAAGATAGCCCAGAATGACGTTGATGGGCGTCTTGAGCTCGTGCGAAGCGACAGAGACGAACTCCGCCTTCAGCGTGTCCAGCTCCTTCAACTGCTTGCTCATGGTGCTGAAGCTCGCGGCGAGCCGGCCGAACTCGTCGCGTCGTTGCGGCGACAGATCGAGTCGATGCTCGAGCTCTCCTTCGGCCACCGCTCGCATCCCCTTGTCCAGCGCGGTGACGGGTCCGCTGATCGACCGCAGCAGCCAGAGACCGATCACGGTCGCGAGGACGATCGCGATGGCGAGCGCGCCCGCCGAGGCCGACTCGGCCTCCTGGATCCGAATCTCCGCGCCCCTCACACGGCTGGTCGTGCGATTGCGAATCCCGCGCTCGATCGTGTTGAGCGCTCGTTCCGCGCCGAGTAGTGCCGGCAGCATGAGCTGCTGCGATACCCCGTCGGCGGAGTCGGCGAGCCCTGCGCGCACGAGTGCGTACTCCTGCTCCGCGATCGAAGGAAGCTCATCGACGCGCGTGCGAACGGTGCGTGGCGGCGAGCTGGTGTCCTGAAGGGCGAGGGTGAGGGAGTCGGCATAAACTCGCGCGAGGCTGATCGCCTCGGTCAATCGCTGGTACACGGTGTCGGTGCCGACGATTCCGAGCGCGTCGTCACCCGCGCGCACCTCCGCCAGCGCATCGCGGAGGTTCCCTAGCGCCAGCGACGACTTGAGCTCCTTGTCGCGCAACTGCGTCACGTCGTCGTGCAGCTTGGTCATCGCTTCGCGGGCGATGGCCAGCGGGACGACCAAGACTAGCGCCATGATGGCGAGGCCAACCGCGAGCCTCGCGCGCAAGGTCATGTGCAAAGCGGAAGCGTGCGGGTGATGAAACGAAGCAAGAGCGGCCCGATGGTGCCGCCCTTCAATCCGAAGAAGCCGCCGTGTACCATTGATGGCTCAGCCCGGGACGCCCCCGCCGACGAGTTCGTACCGGCCGGCGCGTGCATTCGGGATTCTAGGCGCGGCGCAGGCGCCGCGCCACTTGCCGCTCCACACTTGCGTCATGTCCTCCGCTCCATTCGTCCGCATCGCCGAGCTTCCGGGCCACGCCGGCCAGACTGTCGTCGTACGCGCGTGGGTCACTCATCTGCGCTCTTCAGGCAAGATCGCCTTCGCCGTCCTGCGCGACGGGACGGGCATCTGTCAGTCGGTCTTCGTGAAGAGCCAGCTCGCCCCGGAGGTGTGGACTCGGTTCGCCGAGCTGACCACGGAGACCTCGGTGGAAATCACTGGCGAGGCGCGTGCCGAAGCGCGCGCTCCGGGCGGGTTCGAGATCGGCGTGACGCAACTCACAATCATCGGGGCCAGCCCCAGCGACTACCCGATTCAGCCGAAGGAGCACGGTATCGACTTCCTGCTCGACAACCGGCACTTCTGGCTGCGCTCCGTGCGCCAGCGCGCGATCGCGGTGATCCGCAGCGAAGTCGAACAAGGGATTCACGACTTCTTCTACGAGCGCGGCTTTCTGCGCGTCGACACGCCGATCCTCACGGCCGCGATCGGCGAGCGGTCGGGGCTCTTCGCTACCGAATACTTCGAAGAGGGGAACGCATACCTCGCCCAGACGGGACAGCTCTACGGCGAGGCCGCGGCCGCGGCGTTCGGGAAGATCTACACCTTCGGGCCGACGTTCCGCGCCGAGAAGTCCAAGACGCGCCGCCATCTCACCGAGTTTTGGATGATCGAGCCCGAGGTGGCGTGGAACGACTCGAACGACAACATGCGGTTGCAGGAGGATTTCGTCTCCTACCTCGTGCAGCGCGTGGTCGAGCGCCGCAGCGTGGAGCTCGGCGAACTGGAGCGCGACGTCGCGCTGCTGCGCCGTATCACGCCGCCCTTTCCGCGATTGAACTATTCCGACGCGATCGCGCTCGTTCAGCGGAAGGGGAGCGAGACGAAGTGGGGTGAGGACCTCGGCGCCGAGGACGAGGCGCTGATCGTCGCCGATTACGACAAGCCGGTGTTCGTCTTCAACTATCCCAAGGAGGCGAAGGCCTTTTACATGAAGGAGAACCCGGACGATCCGCGCACGGTGCTGTGCGATGACCTGCTCGCTCCCGAGGGCTACGGCGAGATCATCGGAGGCTCACAGCGCGAGGACGACTACGACAAGCTCGTGGCGCGCCTCGAGGACGAGGGTCTGCCACGCAAGGCGTACGAGTGGTACCTCGATCTACGGCGCTACGGCACCTTCACCCACGCCGGCTTCGGTCTCGGCCTCGAGCGCACGGTGGCATGGATCTGCGGCATCCAGCACGTGCGCGAGGTGATTGCGTTTCCGAGGCTGATGCATCGGTTGACGCCCTGAAGAAGAGTGACTCAGTGACCTTCGCGGCGCTGCGCGTTGCTAGTGACTCGGTTGACTGAGTCACTGAGTCACTGAGTCACTGAGTCACTGAGTCACCGCGCCGCGCCCAGCGCCGCTCCCAGCGCCGCCAGCGCTACTCGCGCCGCCTCGGGCGCCGCGTGCGAGTGCCGCGACAGCTCGACCGAAGCGATGCCATCGAAGCCGACCTCGTCGAGCGCACGCATGATGTCGGGCCAGTCGAGCGATCCCTCGCCGATCTGGAGATGCTCGTGCACGCCGTTGCGCGTGTCGTCGAGGTGGACCGTGCGCAGGGCGGCTCCGTAGCGCCGGATCGCGTCTCCCGCGGAGATGCGCTCGGTGCAGGGCAAGTGGCCGACGTCGAGCGCGAGACCGAGGTCGGCCAGCGAGGTCGCGTCGCGCAGGCGCTCCCAGTCGGCGAGCGAGCTCACGAGCATCCCCGGCTCGGGCTCGAAGGCGATGCGGACGCCCAGCGGCGCGACGCGCTGACGGAGGGCGACGACGCCGTCGGCGAGGAAGCGCCACGCGTCGGCGAGTGTGACGTCGGGCGCCGGGACACCTGACCAGAGCGAGATCACGTCGCCACCGAGCTCCACGACGATATGCGCGCAGCGCTCGAGGAAATCGAGGCGCCGCGCGCGCTGCGCCGCGTCGGCGTCCACGAGCGTCGGGCGGTGCTTGCGTCGCGGGTCGAGCACGTAGCGCGCTCCGGTCTCCACCACGACAGCGAGCCCCAGACGGTCCAGCAGCGCTCGAGTCATGCGCAGCTCGGCGTCGGTCGTGTGGTCGGGCGGGAGATGGTTGGCGTCCGGCGTGAGCGCGACGGCGCGATAGCCCAGCTCTGCGATGACGTGCAGCGCATCGTCCAGGCGATGATGCGCGAAGCCGTTGGTGTTGTAGCCGATGCGGAAACGCGGCTGGGACATCAGCGCGGTGCTGGCTCGCTCGTCGTCCAGCGCAGCAGGGCGTCGTACTGCTTGTAGAGGCTCATCTCGCTCGAGCCCTCGGGCGTCTTGAAGAAGAGCCCGAGCGGCCCGATGGGGCCCGACTCGCCGCGCTGCTGCGCGAGGAGGATGAGTCGCGCGATGTCGAGCACGAGCGGCGCGGCGAGCACCGAGTCCGTGCCCTCCCAGGTGAACTGCAGACGCATGCGATGACCACTCCAGCCGCGGAACTGGATGAAGTTCCACGCGACCTTGTGATCGCCGAGCGGCTTGAAGTAGTCGATGCGGACGTCGCCCTCGGGAGAGTAGCCGAGAATGCCCTCGAGCACGCCCTTCTTCGACGTGATCTTGCTCGCCTTGTTGTCCGGGTCGGCGAGCACGAGGCCGTCGGTGTTGCCGAGAATGTTCGTGCCGTACCAACCCTCGACGGTGAGCGCGCGAATCGGGAACATCGGTGCGAGCGCGGTCTTGAGCAGCGTCTCTCCCGTCTTCCCGTCGCGCCCCGCGAGTGGGACCCGTGCGGCGACTGCCAGCTCGGCCACGGCGGGGAGCGACGCCCCCGCCGACGGCGTGAAGTTGGCGTGCGGGCAACCCGCCTCGATCGCGGCGAGCACATAGAGGCACGATGACGGGATGCGCGGATCGTCGTCGTCCACGGCTCGTCGGAGCGCGGCGGCGTCCCACTCGAACAACGGCTGGGCGGGAGCGGGCTCGGTGGAGGCGAGATTCACGACGACGGTCGGCTCACCCTGGGCGAAGGCGCGGATGTCGGCGACGATGCGGTCGATCGCCTCGCGCGCCGTGCCGGAGGCGGTGGCGGCGCGCTGATCGCCCGCGAGCGCATCGATCGCTGCTCCTCCGCCTCGCAGGACACCGCGTGTGATCGTGATCCGCTCGAGATCCGGCCGAAGCGAGTCGATCATCGCCACGGGGAAGCTGCCGACGCCGACAAGCGCCGCGTGCGCCGACTCCGCGAGCGTGCCCGGCGCGAGATCGCAGCCGCCCATCACGAGGCCGTCCAGGGAGGCGAGGCCGAGGCCGGCGAACGGCTCCGTCGCGGTGAGCAGCGCCTCGAGCGGAATCAGGCCCTGCTGCGCGGCGAGCACGCCGACGGCGAGCGTGGTGGCGATCGATCCTCGGGCACCGACGATCCAGAGTTTCAACTGAGTTCGGGGTGGGGAGTTGGCAGTGGGGAGTGACGTGAACTCCCGTATCTCGAGTACTACGTGATTGGGATCAGGTTGCGGCCCCAACGTGTGAGCGCGAGTAGCGAGAGCAGCACGGCCGTGGGCGCGGGCCCACGTGCGCCGGCGAGACCGCCATCGAGGGCGGGGATGGCGCGGATCAGTGCACCAACGGCGGGACCGACGGTCCGGGGTCCGGGCTCGCGGAGCGCGCGGCGCACCGCGGGGCCGGCGAGGGCACCGGCCGCCACCGACCAGGCCATCGACGCCGGCCCGCCGCGAATTCCCGTCGCGAGCAGCGCGCCCGCGGCGAGGCCGGCTCCGGCGCGCAGCTCCGTCGAGTGCGCGGCGCCAGTCTCACTGCGCGCGATCAACGTCAAACCCGCGACGTACGCGCCGAGCAGGAGCGCGCCCTCCGTCCCGTGTCGCGTCAGGCGATCGCGCGACGCTTCGACACCCATCAGCAGCGAGAGCGCACGACAGGCAGCCATCGCGATCGGCCCGATCACGGCGGAGCGCTTGAGCTGGAAGTCGTAGGCGACGACCATCGCGGCGAGCGCAGGTCCCGTCCACCGAGCGCCCCCACGCCGTGCCGCGAGGACGCCGGCGAGCAGCAGCGACCCGCCGACCACCGCCGCGGCGCGCGGCGAGACGGCGCCCGACGGGATCGGTCGCTCGGGGCGCTCGCGCGCATCCTCCTCGCGATCGGCCAGATCGTTGAGCGCCATGCCGGCGAGATAGATCATCGCCGACGCGGCGGACAGCCGCGCGGCAAGTCCCGCCGGCGGTCGCTCGTCGTCGAGGAGCAGTCCGGCGAGCGGATCGCCCAGCGCGGAGAAGACGGCGGGGGCGCGCACCAGTCGGAGGTACGGCAGCAGAGCAGAGCGGGGCGATGACGGATCGGACGGCGCACCGCGGGACTTCCGGCGTGGCGCCACGCGAGGCCGAACCGACGGCGCGTCAGCGGGCACGCGCCATCTCGCCGGCGTCGCTCTGGCGTTCCACACCGAACAGTTGCTGCAGAAGGAGGTCCTTCACGTCCGTCGCCGCCACCTCGCCCTCGGGGAGAAGCGCCGGATCGCCCGAGATGAAGACCGGGCCCTGCGACGGATCGTCGGTGAGACGGCCATGCGATCCCTTCACCAGCGTCGCGTCGAGCGGGATGACGTCGAGCAGCGCGCGCGATCCGAGCAGCTTCCGCTTCGCGAGAACGCCACCGACCTTGAGCATCGGGAACCGGATGGCGGGATCCATGAACAGCTCGACCGGGTCGTAGCCCGGCTTGTGATGGATGTCCACCGTGCGCGCGTAGTCCGGCGCGCGGTCGTCGTCGAGCCAGTAGTAGTAGGTGAACCAGCGATCGGCGCGCGAGATCGCGACGAGCTCCCCCGAGCGGGGATGATCCAGCCCGTGCGAGCGCTTCCCCTCGTCGTCGAGCACCGTCTCCACACCGTCCAGCCTCTCGAGCAGCGCCCTCACTTCGGCGACGCGCTCGCGTCGCCTCACGTACACGTGCGCGATCTGGTGGTCCGCCACGGCGAACGCCTCCGACGCGCCCGCGTCGAGCATGTCGCGCCCGAGCTCGGCGCGTGTCTCGATCATGCCGGCCTCACGCAACGCGCGGTTGATGTGCACCGGCCCGCTCACGCGCGTGATACCGTATTCGGAGAGCACGACGACGCGCGCGCCGTCCTTCTCTACATGCTCGATTAGTTCCCCACAGATCGCGTCGATCGCACGGAGATCGCTCGCGTGCTTCAGGTCGCCCGGGCCGAGGCGCTGGAGGTTGTAATCCAGATGCGGCAGGTAGACGAGTGTGAGCGACGGCTGCCGCGAGTCGTAGATGTGTGTCGTGCACTCGGCGATCCAGCGCGACGTCGTGATGTCGGCGCGCGGGCCCCAGTAGTTGAACAGCGGGAAGACGCCGAGCTTCGCGTTCAGCTCGTCGCGCAGCGGCATCGGCTGGGTGTAGACGTCCGGGATCTTGCGCCCGTCGGCGGGATACATCGGCCGCGGCGTGACCGTGTAGTCCGCGCCGCTGTACATGTTGTACCACCAGAACAGCTGCGCGCAGGTGAAGCTCGGGTCGGTGCGCCGCGCCGCGTCCCAGATCTTCTCGCCGGCGACGAGGTGGTTCGACTGCTGCCAGAGGCGCACTTCCGAGGTGTCGCGAAACAGCCAGCCGTTGGCGACAGCGCCGTGATCGCGCGGCAGCAATCCGGTCGTGAACGTCGCGTGCACCGAGCAGGTGACCGCGGGGAGCACCGTGCGCAGCGGTCGCAGTCCGCCGCGTGCCGCGAAGGCGCGAAGGTGGGGCGTGTCGTCGCCGATCAGATCGCTCGTCAGACCGACGACGAGCAGGGCGACGGTGCGCCTCACGCCGCGACCCCCGCCGACGACTTGGCGTCCGCCTCCGCTCTCGGAACTGCGGCCGCAGACGCGGCGTCACGCGGCGCGGGCTCGACGGAGAACTTCGGCGACTGACCGAGGAAGGCGATCGGGTTGTGATACACGATCCTGTCGATCACGTCGGCGGCGTGTCCACGCCGCCTCATCGCCAGCGCGAAGTGCGGCACCGCGTCGGGAAGGCTCGGCCCCCAGTCGCACGCCGAGGCAACGCAGATGCGCTCGGTGCCCCAACGCTCGAACATGTCGATCGCGCGCTCCGGGCTCACCTTCGTCTGCGGGTAGAGCGTGAGCCCGGTCCAGAACCCGTTCTCGAGGATGATCGGAAGGGTGTGCTCCTCCGCATGGTCGATCATCACGCGCGACGGATCGATGCGGTCGTACTCGGTGAGGATGTCGACGATCGTCCGCGTCCCCTTGTACTTGTCCTCGAGGTGCGGGGTGTGGATGTGGATCAGCTGGTCGTGCTCGAGCGCGAGGTCCACGTGATCGCGGAAGGTCGCGATCTCGTTCCGGGTGACGCGATTCAATCCGATCTCGCCGATGCCGAGCACCGTCGGTGACTGCAGATATCGGGGGATTCTGCTGAGCACCTCGCGCGCGAGCTGCCGGTCCTCGCCCTCCTTTGGATTGAGGCAAAGCCAGGCGAAGTGGCGAATGCCGTACTGCGCGGCGCGCTTCGGCTCGAAGTCGGTGAGGTGCCGGAAGTAGTCCTCGAAGCCGTCGGCGGAGCTGCGGTCCCATCCCGCCCAGAACGCCGGCTCGGTGACGGCCACGCAGCCGGTGAGCGCCATCTGCACGTAGTCGTCGGTGGTGCGCGAGACCATGTGCGCGTGAAGATCGACGTAGCGCATCACGCCACCCCCAGCTGCCAGCGGTCGTAGGCGCCGCGAGCGCTCTTCATGTCGAGCTTTTCGAGCGGCTCGGTCGTGGGATCGCTCAGCAGATGCTGGATCCGCTCGACGCGAGTCTGCGGCTCGCCGCTGCCCGATCGGTCTGCGTCCAGGAGACGCAGTGCCTCGCGGAAGGCGCGGACGCGGAAGTCGCGGTCCACCAGCGACGGGTCGGTGCGATCGAGCCGGTCCAGGAACGCCGCGATCTCCAGCAGACGGGTCCGGTTCTCGATGAAGTATTCGTCGACGAGCTCGCGGCCCGTCTTCGGCGAGGGGATCGCTCCGGGCTGCACGAGAGCCCTCCTGAAAAGTGATGGCGGTTCGTGGCGGGCCGTGGTGCGGCCGGCGCCAGCGTCAAATCTAGTGTACGGACCGACCAGTCGATCAGCTCTGCTGTGCCGTCGTTGCTCGGCGGGCGGCCTGACACGCGCGGATGCGCCGAGCAGATTGCGTCGCATCGCGCGCCTTCCGTCCGGTGGCGCCAGTCTCGCCGCCCTCCACGCTCGCCATGCCCGCGCAACTGCCCTCGGTCCACCTCAGCTACTGCACCAACATCCACCCGGGCGAGAGCTGGCCGGAGGTACGCGACAACCTCGAGCGGTACCTGGTCCCGGTGCGCCAGCGCGTGGCGGCGGGTCGTCCATTCGGCGTCGGGTTGCGCCTTTCTGGAGAATCCGCGCGCGCGCTCTCCGAGCCCGCGACGATCGCCGAGCTGCGCGCGTTCCTGGAAGCGCACGACCTCTACGTGTTCACGATCAACGGCTTCCCGTACGGCCCCTTCCACGGCCGACCGGTGAAGGAGCAGGTCTACCTCCCCGACTGGCTCGACCCGGAGCGGCTGGACTACACCGATCGCCTGGCCGACATCCTCGCCGCACTCCTCCCGGACAACATCGAGGGGTCGATCAGCACGGTGCCCGGCGCGTTCGCACCACGGGTCCATGGCGACGGCGATCAGGCGCGGATGGCGGAGGCAATGCTCGCGCACGTCGCGCACCTGGTGAAGCTCCGCGGGACGACCGGGCGTCGCGTCGCACTCGCGCTCGAGCCCGAGCCCTGCTGCTTCCTCGAGACGATCGCCGAGACGGTGACCTTCTTCGAGCGCCACCTGCTCTCAGCCGAAGCGATCGCTCGGGTGTCGACGTCGACACGGCTCTCACGAGCCGACGCCGAAATGGCGATCCGCGACCACCTCGGCGTCTGCCTCGACGCCTGCCATCTGGCGGTGGAGTTCGAGGAGCCCGCGCTCGTGCTCGATGCCCTCGCCGCCGCGGGGATTCGCGTGCCGAAGGTGCAGATCACGGCGGGATTACGGGTGGAGCTTCGCGAGGGCGACGACAGCGCCCTCGACGCACTCGGCGCCTTCGCGGACGACGTCTACCTGCATCAGGTCGTCGAGCGACGCGCCGACGGAACGCTCGTCCGTCATCTCGACCTGCCGCAGGCGCTCGCCGACGCGCGCCAGACAGCCTCCTCGGGCGATCGGGAGTGGCGCGTTCACTTCCACGTGCCGGTGTTTCGCGAACGCTATGGCGCGTTCGAAGGCACTCAGGGATACGTCGCGGAGCTGCTGACTCTGATCCGCGATCGGGACGTCAGCCGGCACTTCGAGGTGGAGACGTACACCTGGGACGTGCTCCCCGAGGAGTTCCGCCGTGAGGGGATCGTGGCGGGAATCGCGAGGGAGGTGGAGTGGGCCGAGGCGCGCCTGCGCCGTTAGCGATCGGTCCCCTCGCCCGGCCTGATCCGGAGAGTCGCTCGCCGGCTCCGGGCCGCTAGGCCCGCTTGACCCCCCGCCGTGCGTCGGCCGCGTCGCCCAACCGGAGCGCCGGGCGCGACTCGTCGGGGGTCGTCATCCCATCCTCGCGCGAGCGCCGGCGATAGGGCACCAAGTCCTGGCCGAGAACGACGAGCGTCCGGGTGGCCACGGTGCTCGCGAGGGGCTCGGGGATCGCCATCTGGCGGATGTACGAGTCGATCGCGCGGTCGAAGGTCATGTCCTCGGCCAGCGTGTCGACGAACATCAGCGTGTTGTCGACGTGCGCCCGGATGATCGACTCCTCGGCGCGCGCCTGCGCGAGACGGAGCCGCCGCTCGGCGCTCGGATCGATCTTTCGCGCGAAGATGTTCTCGGGGAAGAGCCGCTTCAGCCAGTTCCACATGGGCGCACGTCCAGTTGAGGCCACACAGAGGTAGCGCAGGGAATATACCAGAGGCGGCCTGCGGCCGCCGGACGACCCCGCTCACACTCACGAACCCAGCATCGGCCCGATCGACTCCCGCGGCATGGAGAGCCTCCATCGCAACCTGACCGTCGAGCTCCTCTTCGCCATAGTCTCGGCATCGGGCGCGGACTTCTTGCGCCTGGCGTGGCGCGGGCGATGAGGGTGGCGGGTAGCCCTTGGTGCGCGGGTTCAACGGCTGGAACTGCTCATGAAGCCCAACGGATCTCTCCGTGGGCACCCAGGCCTCCGATTGGCCCTCTACGCTGCCTGCGGTGGGGCTGGCATCGCTCCTTTGCTCTTACGAATCACTTGAGGGCCAGCAGTCGCTTCTTGTTCATGCGGGGCTGGCAGTGATGCGCGACTTGCGCAGCGATGCAGGGCCGGCAGCCAAAAAAGACCGCCGCCTGCCCGATCGAGGCCCGTAACGGTAAAGGAGCGATGGCCGCCCCAGGTATGCAGCCTGGAGGGCCATTCGGAGGGCTGGATGCTCTCGGAAAGATCCGCTGGACTTCACGAGCAGTTCCCGGCCGTTCAGCTCTCGCGCAATGAACTGGAACGAGCGTCAGCTCTCCTGCGCCTCGTACATCTCCTTCAACGAGGCCACGACGTTCGGATCCGCGAGCGTCGTGGTATCACCGAGTGCACGCCCCTCGGCGATGTCACGCAGCAGCCGGCGCATGATCTTTCCCGAGCGCGTCTTCGGCAGATCGGCGCTGAAGAGAATGTCGTCCGGTCGGGCGATCGCGCCGATCTTCTCGGCGACGAACTGGCGCAGCTCGTCGCGCAGCTCCGAGTTGTGTGCGAAGCCCTCGCGCAGCGTCACGAACGCGGCGATCGCCT
>Ga0126306_10001551_pt1 | contig 12377 bp, 12 predicted proteins | sample Plot27_FD_92592 | JGI IMG/M metagenome (GOLD analysis project Ga0126306, IMG submission 92592) | Serpentine soil microbial communities from UC McLaughlin Reserve, CA, USA - Plot27 | ecosystem: Environmental > Terrestrial > Soil > Grasslands | place: USA: UC McLaughlin Reserve, Lake County...
GTTCGCAGTCCTACGCGTGCCCCCGCACCGGCCGGGCGAGGCCGACAGCGACACTGGCGACGCCAGAGGTGAGGCCGGGAAACAGGTCCCCGACCTCGCCGTCACGTCCTGATCAGCCGTCACGACCCTATCCGGTCGCCGCCTCGCGCGGTGGCGGATCGTTGCCGTCCTCGGCGGCCTGGTACGCGGCGATCTTCCAGTCGATCACCTCGAGATCCGCCTCGAGCTGCGCCAGGTCCATCGCGACGCGTTCGCGGTGGGCCCGCAGCAGCGCGAGGCGGCCGGCGCGCTGTCGGTCCCCGGCGCGGATCTGCTCGGCGAACTCCTTCACCTGCTCGACCGGCATCCCGGTCCGGCGCAACCGCAGCAGGACGTCGAGCAGACCGAGTGCGTCCGCGGTGAACCGCCGCCGGCCGCCCGAATCCCTCGGCAGATCGCCGAAGAACCCCTCGCGGTCGTAGTACCGCAGTGTCTCGATCGGGAGGCCCGACACTCGCGAAGCCTCGCCGATCGTCACTCCCTCAACAAGCCTCATGAGGGCAGCATGCAACCTGGAGTGGGCCCTAGGTCAAGCCGCGCGATAGACCGAGTGCAGTACTCCGGTGCTGAACGCGGTGTTGGACAGCAGCTCGAGCGGTAGCAGCTCCTCGTCCTCCACGAACAGCTTGGCGCCGTGGCCGACCGCGATCGGGTGGACCAGCAGGTGCAGCTCGTCAAGCAGCTTCGCGCGCAGCAGGTACCGGACCAGCGTCACGCTGCCGACCACGCTGAGGTCCTTGCCCTCGGTCTCCTTGATCGCGGCGAGCGTCCGAGCCGGATCGCCCTGGAGGATCTCCGAATTCTGCCAGGCGCTGACATCGGTCAGCGTGGTGGACACGACGAGCTTGCGGGTGTTGTTCATGTGAGCGGCCATCTCGACGTCGTCAGTCGCGTTGGGCCAGTAGCCGGAGAACAGCTGCCAGGTGGTCCGGCCCAGCAGCATGGTGTCCGCGGCGGCGGCCACCGAGCTCACGACGCCTCCCATCTCGTCGTTGAAGTACGGGAAGTGCCACGTCTCCGGCGCCTCGACGACGCCGTCGAGCGAGATGAACAGGCCGGCGGTGATCTTCCTCATGGTCCTACTCCTATCGGTGTCAGCTGGGGTGCTTTCACCGACGCGTCGACCGGCCCCCGCCCCGATCGACAGTTCAGCTCAGAGATTTTTCGCGGCCGCCAAGTACGTGACGAGGTCAGGCATCGGGGGTGCCCTTCCTCGCGGTACGGCGGCCGCGGCGGAGCTCGGTTTCGAGGGCGTCCAGGCGGTTGGTCCAGAACCGGCGGTACTGGTCCAGCCAGGCGTCGATCTCCTGCAGCGGGGCCGTGTCGACCGCGTAGAGGCGGCGGGTGCCGTCGACGGTGACGGTGGCGAAGCCGTTGTCGCGGAGCACCCGCAGGTGCTGCGAGACGGCCGGCTGGCTGATGCCGAACTCGGCGCCGATGGTGGTCGCGATGGAGCCGGCCGGCAGCTCTCCGTCGGCGAGCAGTTCCAGGATCCGGCGCCGGACCGGGTCGCCGAGGATGTCGAAGGCGTGCATACGGCCGAGTATTTCAGTGATGACTTATATAAGCAAGAGGTCCGCTCGGCCGGAAGGTCTCCGTCCGGATCAAGGCCGGGCGGACGAACCTCCAGAAGTCCCGGCCGGCGCCGAACGGATCGACCAGGTGGTGGTCGCCCCGCAGACAAGTGGGCCTTCGCAGCTAGAATGAGCCGGATCGAACACGCCCGGTGCAGCGCCGCACGGCGTACCGCAACCAGTGTTGCCGCTGGGGATTCAAGCTATGAGGAGACACAGCTGTGGGACGCGTCGTGCACAAGTACGGCGGTTCTTCGGTCGCTGACGCCGATTGCATCAAGCGTGTGGCCCAACGGATCGTCGCGACGAAGAAGGCCGGGAACGACGTGGTGGTGGTGATCTCCGCCATGGGCGACACCACCGACGAACTGATGGATCTGGCCCAGCAGGTCTCCCCGTTGCCGCCGCCGCGAGAGCTGGACATGCTGCTTACCTCGGGTGAGCGGATCTCGGCCGCGCTGCTGGCGATGGCGATCGCGAACCTGGGCTACGAGGCCCGTTCGTTCACCGGCTCGCAGGCCGGGGTGATCACCACGTCGGCGCACGGGAACGCGCGCATCATCGACATCACGCCCAGCCGGATCGAGCATGCGCTCGCCGAGGGCCACGTCGCGATCGTGGCCGGCTTCCAGGGCGTGGCGCAGGACACCAAGGACATCACCACGATGGGCCGCGGCGCGTCCGACACCACCGCGGTCGCGCTGGCTGCCGCGCTGGAGGCGGACTACTGCGAGATCTACACCGACGTCGACGGCATCTTCACCGCGGACCCGCGGATCGTGCCGGCGGCGCGGCAGATCCCGATGATCTCCTACGAGGAGATGCTCGAGATGGCCGCCTGCGGCGCGAAGGTGCTGCACCTGCGTTGCGTGGAGTACGCGCGGCGCTACAACGTCCCCGTCCACGTGCGCTCCTCCTTCTCGCAGAAGGAAGGCACCTGGGTCGTCGATGCGAAGGAACTCGAGAACATGGAACAGGCGATCATCTCCGGCGTGGCCCACGACCGCAGCGAGGCCAAGATCACCGTGGTCGGCGTGCCCGACAAACCCGGTGAGGCCGCGCGCATCTTCGAGACGGTGGCCCGCGCCGAGACGAACATCGACATGATCGTCCAGAACGTCTCCGCGGTCGCCACCAACCGGACCGACATCTCCTTCACGCTGCCGCGCTCCGACGGCTCCCGCGCGATGTCCGCGCTGGCCCGGATGAAGGACGAGGTCGGCTACGAGCAGCTGCTGTACGACGACCAGATCGGCAAGGTCTCCGTGATCGGGGTCGGGATGCGCTCCCACCCCGGCGTGTCGGCGAAGTTCTTCTCCGCGCTCGCCGATGCCGGCGTCAACATCGAGATGATCTCCACGTCCGAGATCCGGATCTCGGTGGTCGTCGACGAGAACCTGGTGGACGCGGCGGTCACCGCGGCGCACACTGCATTCGACCTGGACGACGAGCACACCCAAGCTGTCGTGTACGGAGGAACTGGACGGTGACACCTGTGAGCGCTTTGGATCAGACCGAGGATCGGACCGGGCTCCCCTCGCTGGCGGTGGTCGGCGCGACGGGCGCCGTCGGCACGGTGATGCTCACCCTGCTGTCCACCCGGCAGAACGTCTGGGGGGAGATCCGCCTGATCGCGTCCGAGCGCTCCGCCGGCAAGCGGCTCAAGGTCCGCGGCGAGGAGGTCGAGGTGGTCGCGATCAGCGCGGACGCCTTCGACGGCATCGACGTGGCGATGTTCGACGTGCCGGACGAGGTGTCGGCACACTGGGCCCCGATCGCCGCCTCCAAGGGCGCCGTCGTGGTGGACAACTCCGGCGCGTTCCGGATGGACCCGGACGTGCCGCTGGTGGTGCCCGAGGTGAACGCCGAGGCAGTCCGCAACAGGCCGAGGGGGATCATCTCGAACCCCAACTGCACCACCTTGTCGATGATCGTCGCGATGGGCGCGCTGCACCACCGCTACGAGCTCGAGCAGCTCGTCGTCGCGTCGTACCAGGCGGCCTCGGGGGCCGGCCAGGAGGGCATCGACGCGCTCTACGACCAGCTGATGAAGGTGGCCGGCAACCGCGAGCTCGGCACCACCCCGGGCGACGTCCGCCGGGTGATCGGGAACGCGCTCGGCCCGTTCCCGGCGCCGCTGGCGATGAACGTGGTGCCGTGGGCCGGATCGCTCAAGGACGACGGCTGGTCCTCGGAGGAGCTGAAGGTCCGCAACGAGTCCCGCAAGATCCTCAACCTGCCGGGCCTGAAGGTCTCCGCGACCTGCGTCCGCGTCCCGGTGATCACCACCCACTCGCTGTCGGTGCACGCCCGCTTCGGCCGCGAGGTCGACGTCGACGAGGCCCGCGAGGTACTGCGGGACGCGCCCGGCGTGCTCGTCTTCGACAACCCGGCCGAGGCGGAGTTCCCGACCCCGGCGGACGTCGTCGGCACCGACCCCACCTGGGTCGGACGGATCCGCAAGTCGCTGGACGATCCGCAGGCGCTCGAGCTGTTCGTCTGCGGCGACAACCTGCGCAAGGGCGCGGCGCTGAACACCGCGCAGATCGCCGAGGTCGTCGCCAAGGAGTTCGCTGCGGCGCGGTGATCGGCGTTCGTCGATGAAACAAGGGCTCCGGGCGATCCGCCCGGAGCCCTTGTTGCTGCTTGCAACAACTACAACCACTTCTCCCGGGCGGCGTGCAGGGCCAGCTGGAACCGCGTGCTCGCGCCCGTGCGGTTCATCAGGCGCTCGAGGTAGCGGAAGAAGGTCCGGCGGCTGATGCCGAGCGTGCGGGCGATCGTGTCGTCCGCGGCACCGGTCGCCAGCAGGGCCAGCAGCCGCCGCTCGATCGGCTCGAGCCGGTCGTCCTCGGCGCCCGCGGACGCGTGCAGTGGCAGAGCGTTGCGCCAGCAGAGCTCGAACATCCCGATCAGCGCGGTGAGCAGACTGCTCGGGCGGATGATCAGCAGCGAGCGGTTCACGTCGGTGTCGCGCACCGACATCGAGACGAAGGCGATCGAGCCGTCGATGATGGTCAGCTTCGCCGGGACGTCGGGCAGCACCCGCGCCTGCTCGCCGGACTCCACGCAGGGCAGGATGTTCTCGGTCAGGTAGCCGGGCACCTCGACCGACTCCGGCGAGTACACGACCCGGTAGGCGACTCCGCGCTTGAGCTGCTCGATCTCCTCCTGGTTCGGGCCGGCGCCGAGGTAGTACGGCGGCGAGTCGATGGCGAGGATCTCCCGCTGGGCACTGCCCTTGATCTGGTGGATCCGCTCGACGATCGCGCTGCCGGTGACCACCTCGATCAGGTGCGTGGTGGACTCGTTGTGCACCGTCCGGCGGAACTCGTCGTACGCGTTCAGCACCTCGATCCGGGCCTGCTTCAGCTCGGACTCGCGGCGCAGCGTGAGGGCTTCCAGGCCGGCATCGGGCGGCACCGGCAGGAACCTGGAGTGGTCCGAGCCGGACCGGCGCGCCAGACCCGCCTGGACCAGCCCCCCGAGCGTGTCGTCGATGCCTGCATCCCGGTCGGGCACCGCCTCGTCGAGCTCGGTCACCGAGGACGGCCCGGTCCGGAGCAGGTGCTGGTACACCTTGATCTCGTCGTCGGTCAGACCGAGCACCCGCAAATGGTCGGCACGCTCCGTGTCGGTCGAGCTCATGACTCTTCCCTCCTCCAGCGCCGTCACAGTGCGCTACCGCCACTCCAGCCTGGAACCAGCAATGAATCCAGGGCAGCACGGTCCGTGTCCTGGCGGCTGCGCCGAGCGATATTTGTTGTCCTGTCAGCATTCTTGTGCCGTGTCACCATCTGGCCTTCATTTCCGCGCAGTTGTGAGCGAGAATTGAGGTCCAGCAGCCCGGCGACGGACCACCTGAGCGCCGCCGGGCTGCTGTTCCAATTCTCGCCTGAGTTCGCTTTCCCGTCAGCGAACGCCGTTTCGGTTGGGTCTCGATCCCGGCGCATCGGTGCCCTCGCACTCCCGTGCCATCACCGGCTGTGCCGGAGGGTGTACAAACTGTGCATCTCCATCGTGAGGCCGATGAGGAGGGGACCCCGTGCAGCAACCAGCGCGTCAGGTTCTGCCCAGACAGCACAGGGCCTTCGGCCTGGGTGCGATGACCGCCGCCCTGGCCATCGTGCCGATCCACTCGGCGAGTGTCCGGACCACCTCCGCCCAAGGCGGGCCGGGCCCCCGGGTCGCCGGTGGAACCCCTGCGGGAACAGGCGAGCTTCCGTGGATGGTGAGGCTGTCCACGGGATGTGGTGCCACGACCGGCACCTCTCAGCGACCGCTGACCGCCCCGTCCCGTACGGGTTCCACCGGCCACGTAGCACCCGTTCCGACGTACCGGGTGACGCTGAACACCTTCTGATCCACCGCCCTCGTCGGCCGCCATCACGACGACAGCGAGGCCCCCGCCGACCGGCCGGGGCCCCGCTGCTGGGCGATTCGCCTCGTGCAGCGGGTCATCTGTATATTCGCGATAACGATCGGCAGGCGACGACTCCTTCCGGTCGGGTCGCGACGTTTGGTAGCCGCCTGTACGTCGCTGCTTACCCAGGAGGCACGCTGTGTCGTCGGCTACGACGCCAATCCGCTACTCTGCTTCCGGTTTGCGTGGCCCCGTCGTCGTAGACCGCGGCCGCCGCCGAACGAAGTCGATCGAACGGTGGTCGAGCCACTAGGCGAAGCGCGAATGACAACAGTTCGATCTTCGATGACTACGACCGTCCCCAGAGAGGCGTCGCCTGAATGAACGCGACCAGCGTCGACGAGGAGTTCAACCCGTCGGTGCATGTGTACGAGCCACACAAGGTGGGACTGCCGCCCCTGCGTCCCTACTTCAAGGCGCTGTGGGAGCGGCGGGAGTTCGCGGCCGAGATGTCCCGGACCGGGATCCGCGCGGCGAACACGAACACCTTCTTCGGCCAGGTCTGGCTGGTCCTCAACCCGCTGATGCTGGCCGGCGTCTACTACATCCTGGTGGAGATCATCTCCGGCGGTGGCAAGGGCGACGGCTCGGCGCGGTTCGCGCACATGTGTGGCGGCCTCTTCGCGTTCTACTACTTCTCCGGAGCGATGACGACGGCCGCCTCGAGCGTGGTGGGCGGCGGCAAGTTGCTGATGAACATGTCGTTCCCCCGGATGCTGCTGCCGCTGTCGGCGCTGCGGACCGCGTTCTTCCGGTTCCTGCCGACCCTGATCGTGTACGGCGCGATCCACCTGCTGATGCGGCAGCCGTTGCACTGGGCGATGCTGCTGGCGCCGATCTTCCTGGTCCTGCTGACGATCTTCGCGGCCGGGATGGGCATGGTCTTCGCCGCCCTGCAGGTCTACTTCCGTGACACCACCAGCTTCCTGCCGTACTTCGTCCGGATCTGGCTCTACCTGTCGCCGGTTCTGTGGTTCGCCGAGGACGCGCCGGAGCGGTTCCGCCGCTTCATCGTCTACAACCCGCTGTACTCGTTGATCGGGGGCTGGACCGACCTGCTGGTCCGTGGCAACATCCCGGACCTGGACATGTGGATCGGTGGGGTTCTGTGGGCGGCCGCCGCGGCCCTGGTCGGTGCGTTGTTCTTCATGTCGAGGGAGCGTGAGTTCGTTGTCCGTCTCTGAGGCCGAGAAGAAGGCGATGGAGAACAGCCAGCCGGTCCCGGCGGTCAGGGTCCAGGACGTGTCCATCACGTACCGGACCACCTTCGAGCGGGTCCCCACCTTCAAGAGCGCCCTGGTCCGGTTCGGTCGCGGTGAACGCGCCGTCCGCGAGGTCAAGGCGGTCCAGAACGTCTCGTTCGACGTGAACCACGGCACCACCATCGGCATCATCGGCGCCAACGGCGCCGGCAAGTCGACGCTGATGCGGGCGCTGGCCGGCATCCTGCCGCCGACCGAGGGCCGGATCGAGGTGCACGGCCGGGTCAGCACCCTGCTGTCGCTGGGCGTCGGCTTCAACTCGGCGCTGTCCGGCCGCGAGAACGTCGTGCTCGGTGGTCTGGCCGCCGGCCTGAGCCGCAAGGAGATCCAGGCCCGGTACGAGGAGATCGCCGCCTTCGCCGAGCTCGAGGAGTTCATCGACATGCCGATGCGGACGTACTCGTCCGGCATGTTCAGCCGGCTGGCCTTCTCGGTCGCCGTGCACATGGACCCCGACATCCTGCTGATCGACGAGGCCCTGTCGGCCGGCGACGCCTCCTTCAAGCAGAAGGCGGCCGCGAAGATGAAGGAACTGGTCACGAACAGCCGGACCATGTTCCTGGTCAGCCATGCGATGAGCAGCGTCAAGGATCTGTGCAACGACTGCATCTGGCTGCACAAGGGCAAGGTGATGATGCGCGGCGAGCCGAACGAGGTCATCGCCGCGTACACCAAGTTCCTCCAGGTCGGCGAACAGGACTCAGTCACTCTCGAGGACCTCTGACGATGCGACCCGCCCTGGCGCCGGACGTGGGCATCATCACGACCGGTCACGACGTCGCTGACGCACGGCTGCACAAGATCACCGCAGCCCTGCGGCAGCGGGGTCTGCACGTCGAGCTCTGGGGTCTGGGAGACCCGGCCGGCGGGCCCGCCGGAGCGGACGTGCACGCCCGGAACCGGGGCAGCCTGCTGCAGCGACTCGCCCAGACGGCGGTCCTGCCGTGGCGGACGAAGGCCAAGGTGGTGATGACCGTCGATCCGGACATGATCCCGGTCACGCGGCTCGTCACCACGCTGCGCCGCCGCAAGATGGTCGCCGACGTGCACGAGGACTACGGCCGGCTCCTGGCCGACCGGGCCTGGGCCAGAGGACCGATCGGCCTGCCGGCCCGGCTGATGGTTCTCGCCAGTTCCAGGCTGGCCGCCGGCGCCGACCTCACCGTGGTCGCGGATTCGCACCTGGCTCCGTACCAGGCGAAGAAGCGCCTGGTGGTGACGAACCTGCCGGTTCCCGCCTTCCTCGCGCCCTCCGTCCCCACGGGCGGACCGCGCGTTGTCTACGTAGGCGATCTGCGGCAGAGCCGCGGGCTCTTCGACATGGTCGAGGCGGTCGCCGCCGCCCCCCGTTGGTCCCTGGACCTGGTTGGCCCGGTGGCGACGGCCGACCGGGGTCGGCTGGAGCGCCGGGTCGAGCAGCCCGATCTCGACGGCCGGGTCCGGCTGCACGGACGGCAGCCACCGGCCGCCGCGTGGCGGATCGCCGAGGGGGCCTGGGCCAGCATGGCGCTGCTGCAGGAGACCCCGGCCTTCGTCGAGGCGATGCCGTCCAAGATCTACGAGTACCTCGCCAGCGGGCTGCCGGTGATCTCCACCCGGCTGCCCCGGCAGACGAGGATCATCGAGGAGTCCGGCGGCGGTGTCCTGATCGACGACGTGGCCGAGGCGGCCGAGACACTGCGCCGCTGGTCCGACGATCCCGGCGAGCTGGAGAAGCTGCGCGACTGCGCGCTCCAGTGGGCCACGGACAACCTGCCCACCACCACGCCGTACGACGAACTGGCCGACGCAATTCAGGACCTGCTGCGAGGAAGTGCATGACCGACGCCCGCCCACACATGCTGTACGTAGCCTGGGGCTTCCCGCCCTGCCGAGGCGGCGGTGTCTACCGCGCGCTGGCGACCGCGAACAGGTTCGCCGAGCGAGGCTGGCGCGTCACCGTGCTGACCGCGGACCGCGAGACGTTCCACCGGTTCACCGGCGCCGACCTGACGCTGGAGGAGCGGATCCACCCGGACGTCGAGGTCGTCCGGGTGCCGTTCGAGTGGCCGATCCTCGAGGCCGACCTGCGCCGCTGGACCCGGTCCCGGGCCAAGAACCCGAAGCTGTGGGCCAAGATGCGGACCAAGCGCGACCAGATCCCCTTCCCGGAAACGGGCTACGGCCCGTGGCGCGGCACGATCGAGAAGGCCGCCGAGCGGATCCACCGGGCCAACAAGGTGGACCTGACGGTCGCCACCGCCAACCCGCACGTCGCCTTCACCGCGGCGTACCACCTGCACCAGAAGTTCAAGGTGCAGTACGTGATGGACTATCGCGACGCCTGGCTGCTGGACGTCTTCAGCGGCGACCGGCTGCACGACCCGAAGAGCCGCGCGGCCCGCTGGGAGCACAAGCTGGTGCAGTCCGCCCGTGAGATCTGGTTCGTCAACGACCCGATCCTCGAGTGGCACCAGGCGCTCTACCCGGAGCACGCCGCCAAGATGCACACGGTCGCCAACGGGTTCGACCCCGACCTGGTGCCGGACACCCAGGACCGCGGCCCGGTCGTCGACAAGCCGCTCGTCTTCGGGTACGTCGGCACCGTCTCGCCGAAGGTACCGCTGGCGGACTTCGTCAAGGGCTGGCAGCTGGCCAAGCAGCAGTCCGAGGACCTGCGCGACGCCAAGGCGAAGATCCACGGCTACCTCGGGTACTACGCCCAGCCGCGCGCGGACATGCTCGCCACCATCGAGGCGGCCGCCGAGGACGGGGTCGGTTACGAGGGCCCGGTCGGCAAGGCCCAGATCGCCCGCGCGTACGACGAGTTCGACGTCCAGCTGCTGATGCTGGGCAGGGGCCGGTACGTCACCAGCGGCAAGGTCTTCGAGTACCTCGCGACAGGCCTGCCCATCGTTTCGGTGCACGACCCCGTGAACGCGGCGTCCGACGTACTGCGTGGGCATCCGCTGTGGTTCCCGGTCAGGGATCTGGAACCCGAGTCGATCGCCGAGGCGCTGGTGGAGGCGGCCCGCGCGGCGCGCACCGCCGACGAAGGCATCCGGGCGAAGGCCCGCGAGTTCGGCGCCGGCTACCGGCGCGACCTGCAGCTGGATCCGCGGATCGAGGCGCTCGGTGCGCTGGTCAGGGCGGTGGCCTGACATGAAGGTTGTTCTGCTCAGCACCCGCCGGCTGCCTCCGGCGTACTTCGACACCGTCCGCGCCGACCTGGGCGGTCGCCCGGAGGTCGGACTCGACGTGGTGGCGTGGGTTCCGCCGGCCGGTCCGGTGGACGGGCTGGTCGAGAGCTTCACGCTGATCGGCCCGGGCAGGATGCCGGTCGAGATCGTGCCGCCGGCCGTTCCGGCGGACAGCGTGTCCACCCCGGCCGCTGACGCCGAGGCCGTTCCGGCCGACGTCAGCGAGGCCGCCAAGGCTCCCGCCCCGGAAGCTGTCGCCGACACCGAAGCCGCCACGGAATCGGTCGCCGACACCGAGGTCGCTGCCATCGAAGTCGCGGCCCCCGACGCAGTCGCCGAGCCGAAGCCGGCTCCCGCGGCGGCGAAGTCGCGGCCGACCGGCGCGAAGCGGGTCGTCAAGGCCGTGCAGTGGCGGTACCGGCGGCTGCGCCGGGCGGGGGGCAAGGTGCTGCCCAGGTCGATCAAGAAGGCGGCGCCGATCCGCAAGCTGACCGCCAACCGTCGCGGCAACGACCTGTCCAAGAACTACTGGGCCCGGGTGCAGAGCCGTCCGGACGTGATGAAGGTGGTCGACCAGGCCGACGTCGTGATCGCGCTGGACGCCGGCTCGATCTGGGCCGGCTGGCAGCTCGGCCGGCGCATGACGGACACCCCCGTGGTGCTCGGGATCCCCGCGGCTCGTCGTGAGCTGGACCGGCTCGTCGGGGCGGGGAATGGGTGAAGTCAGGTCAGAGCGGGGCGCTGCGGTGGCGGTGAGTTCCGCCCGCGCCCTCCGCGACCACCTGCCGGCGCCGGTCGCCCGAACCGCGGGAGCGGTCCGGCGACGGCTGGTGGGGCTGCGCTACTCGTACACGCAACTGCCTGCGTTCCCGCAGGTCTCGAACGCCCCGGTCCGGCTGCTCGTCGGCCCGACCAACTCGGCCGGCCAGGGCTACGCCTGGGCCCGGTCGGCCCGCACCGTTCCCGGGGTGGACGCCGTGTCGTTCTCGGTGCACCGCCGAGGGCAGTTCCAGTTCGCCGACGACTACGGCGTGCCGCTGTCCTGGTTCGGGCAGACGCGGTGGCAGCGGGCCCAGGAACAGCACGTCCTGGGCTCCTACACCCACGTCCTGATCGAGTCGCTGCGCCCGCTGTTCGGCGCGCGCGGCATCCCGGACGCGGCCGGTGAGATCAGTCAACTGGTGGAGTCCGGGATCAGCACCGGGCTGGTGTTCCACGGTTCCGACATCCGGCTGCCCAGCAGGCACGCGAAGCGCGAACGCTGGTCGCCGTTCAAGCCTGGCGACGAGCTGACCGACCGGCTGGAGGCGCAGGCAACCCGGTTCGCCTCGATCGTGCGGGACGCCGGCGTCCCGGTGTTCGTCTCCACCGTCGATCTGCTGGACGACGTACCGACCGCCCACTGGTTACCGGTCGCGATCGATCCGGTGCCATGGCAGCGGGCGGCTCGTCCTTTGTTCTCGGGCGACCGCCCGATCGTCGTTCACGTCCCGTCGAACCCGCAACTCAAGGGCACCGCGCGGATCGACGAGGTGCTGACCGGCCTGGCCGGCCAGGGCCTGGTCGACTACCGGCGGATCAGCGGCGTCGCCCACGAACAGATGCCCGCCGTGATCGGCGAGGCCGATATCGTGATCGACCAGTTGCGGATGGGCCTGTACGGCGTGGCCGCCTGCGAGGTGCTGGCGGCCGGCCGGCTGGTGGTCTCGTACGTCGGTTCGGTGGTTCGCGACCGGGTGCGTAGTCTGACTGCGCGCGAGGTGCCGATCGTCGAGGCGGATCCCGATTCGCTCGGCGCGGTCCTCGCCGATCTGCTCTCCGACCGGGCCGCGGCCGCCGAGCGGGCCGCTGCCGGTCCCGGCTACGTGGCGGAACTGCACGACGGGCGGCGCTCCGCCCA
>Ga0126306_10001552_pt1 | contig 12372 bp, 11 predicted proteins | sample Plot27_FD_92592 | JGI IMG/M metagenome (GOLD analysis project Ga0126306, IMG submission 92592) | Serpentine soil microbial communities from UC McLaughlin Reserve, CA, USA - Plot27 | ecosystem: Environmental > Terrestrial > Soil > Grasslands | place: USA: UC McLaughlin Reserve, Lake County...
CAACCACCGACAGGGTCAGAGTCCGGGTAGCAAGGCGGTAAGCCAAACCGCGGCGGCGAGAATCGTCGTAGAGTCGTACCGATGCTCCGCGCAGCGCTCGTCCTGACATTCGCAGCCGCGCTGGTCCTTGCCGGCTGCGGCGGCGGCGACGACGAGTTTGGCGGCACCCTCGCCGTGCCTCTCGTCACGCAGAACGACTCAGGCCAGGAGGGCGAAGCGGCGCTGTCGGAAGTGAGCTCCGACACGACACGTGTGGTGCTCGAGGTCGAAAACCCCCCGGGTGATCCTCAGCCAGCCCACATCCACCGGGGAAGCTGCGAGAACCTCGACCCCGAACCGGCGTACGGGCTCGAGAACGTGGTGGAAGGCAAGTCGACCACCGAAGTGAACGTCGCAATTGAGGATCTCGTCGGAAAGGGATTCGCCGTCAACGTGCACAAGTCGGCTGACGAGGCGCAGGTCTACGTCGCCTGCGGCGACATCGAGGAAGTCGCCCAGGTGAACCCTCCGCAGGACTAGCCGACGCCGGCGAGCAGGAACGCGCGGTTCTCGCGCAGCATTTCGCGGGCGATCACGAGCCGCTGGATCTGATTCGTCCCCTCGTAGATCTGCGTGATCTTGGCGTCGCGCATCATCCGCTCGACCGGATACTCCTGCATGTACCCGTAGCCGCCAAGGATCTGGACGGCGTCGGTCGTGACGTCCATGGCCACGTCCGTGCAGTACAGCTTTGCCATCGCGCTGATCTTCGTCAGCTCGGAGCCGTCGGCGCCGTCGTCGATCATCTGGCCGCATTTGTAGAGCAAGAGCCGCGCGGCCTCGCACTTGGTCTCCATGTCGGCGAGGGTCGCCGAGATCAGCTGGTGCTGTGCGATCGGCTTGCCCATCGTCTCGCGGTCCTTGGCGTACTCCAGCGCGTAGTCGGTCGCACCCTGCGCGAGCCCGAGCCCCTGCGCGCCGATCCCGGGCCTGGAGCGGTCGAGGATCCGCATCGCGATCTTGAACCCCTCGCCCTCCTCCGCAAGGAGGTTGTCCGCGGGGATCCGCATCTCGTTGAAGAAGATCTCGCCGGTCGTCGAGCCCTTGATCCCCATCTTCGGCTCGATCCGGCCGACCTCGAAGCCGGGGCTGGACGCCTCGACGACAAACGCCGAGATCCCTGAGTGGCCCTCCCCTGGCTCGGTCTTCGCGAACACGGTGTAGAGGTCGGCGACGCCGGCGTTCGTGATGAAGCGCTTCGAGCCGTTGATCACGTACTCGTCGCCGTCGAGCCGCGCCTCGCTGCGCATGGCGGCGGAGTCGGAGCCGGAGCCGGGCTCCGTCAGCGCGTACGCGGCCAGCCACTCGCCGGAGGCGAGCTTAGGTAGATACCGCTGCTTCTGCTCGTCCGTCCCGGCCAGCTTGAGGCCGAGCGTGCCGAGCTCCTGGACGGCGATGACCAGACCGCTGGTCGCACAGACCTTGGAGACCTCCTCGATCGCCACGAGCGCCATCAGCGCGGAGGCGCCGAGGCCGCCGTACTCCTCGTCGTAGAGCACGCCGAAAATCCCGTGCTCACGGAACAGCTCGACGACGTCCCACGGAAACTCCGCCGACTTGTCGATCTCGGCCGCGCGCGGCGCAATGCGTTCGCGCGCGAGCTCGCGGATCAGCTCGCGGATCTCCTGTTGCTCCTCGGTCAGCGGCTCGGTCGGCACCGCCGCAATCCTAAAGCGAGCCTGTTAGTTTCCGGGCCGTGGCGAAGCGAATAGCCGTTCTCATCGCCGTTTTCAGCCTCGTCGGGACGTCGATGGCGCTCGCGTCCTCGGGCAGGCACGAGTACGGCTGGGAATTGAAGCCGACAGGCTCGACCGCTCGACTCCGCGGGCTCTCCGCGGTCAGCGAGCGCGTCGCCTGGGCAAGCGGAAGCCTAGGCACCGTCCTCCGCACGACCAACAAGGGCGCGACCTGGCAGTCGGTCGGGCCGCCAGGCACCTCGGCGCTCCAGTTCCGGGACATCGAGGCGTTCAACCGCGATACGGCCGTGATCCTCTCCATCGGCGTTGGGACGGACTCGCGCATCTACCGGACGACGAACGGCGGGCAGACGTGGACGCTCGTCTTCCAAAACACCGACCCGGCCGCGTTCTACGACTGCATGGCGTGGTTCAACAAGCATCGGGGGCTGGCGCTCTCGGACCCGGTCAACGGTCGCTTCCGCATCCTCGCGACTGAAGACGGCGGCCTGACATGGCACGTGGTCGACGCGGACATGCCTCCAGCGCTACCCCTTGAGTTCGCCTTTGCCGCCAGCGGGCAGTGCATCACGACTGCCGGCGGCCGAGACGTGTGGTTCGGGACCGGCGGGGACGCGGTCGCGCGGGTCTTCCACTCCGGCGACCGCGGGCTCACGTGGACGGTCGCGAACACGCCGGTACGAAGCGGACCGACCGCCGGCATTTTCGCGCTCGCGTTCAGGGATCCGCGGCACGGCCTGGCGGCGGGCGGCCAGTTCGACGCACCGACGGCGTCACCGGACGCGCATGCGCTCAGCAATGACGGCGGCCGCAGGTGGCGCCTCGCGACCGGCGCACCGGACGAGTATCGATCGGGCGCGCACTGGGTGACGGGCCGTGACGCGATCATCGTCGGTCCCAGCGGCAGTGACGCGACGTTCGACGCCGGCCGCACGTGGCACCGATTCGACGACGGCAGCTTCGACACCGTCGACTGCGCGGGCGGGCACGCCTGCTGGGCAGCCGGCGAGCTGGGCCGCGTCGCCTTCCTGACGCGCGACTAGCGCCGCTTCAAGTCCTCTGTGGTCGGTCCCTCGAGGACCCGGCCGTCCGCTGCGTAGCGGGAGCCGTGACACGGGCAGTCCCACGTGCGCTCGGCAGGGTTCCAGTCCACGACGCACCAGAGGTGCCGACAGACCGGTGAGAGCTCGTGGACAGTTCCGTCGTCGTCGCGATAGACGGCGGTCTTCCTGACCCGGCCGACGATCGCGCCCTCGCCCGGGCGGAGATCGTCTGCGGATGACGTGTCCCCGGCTCGCACCCGGTCGGCGAAGAAATGGAAGCCGGCGCTCGCGTTCTCCTTGACGAACTTCGAGAGCGCGGAGCGCGGAGGGAGCCGCTTGGAGTCGAAGAGCTCGAGCCATTGGTTGTCACGGCCGAGGATCGAGTCCGCGATCATCATCGATGCGGCGGTCCCGTTCGTCATTCCCCACTTGTTGAACCCCGTGGCCGTGTAGACCTGGGGCGTCGAGCGGGCGACGCGACCGACGTACGGCACCTGGTCGTGCGGCATGTAGTCGTGGGTCGACCACCGGAACTCGACCTCGCCGGCGCCCGGCCAGTGCGCGCGGAGGAACTCCTCGAGCTCCTCGTACTTGGACGGCGTGTCGTCCTCGGTTCCGATCTTGTGCCCGTTGCCGCCGACGTTGAGCAAGAGCCTGTCGCCGTCGCTGAACGTGCGCATCGAGCGGGTCGGCGTGCCGGCGTTGATGAACATCCCATCGGGTGCGTCCGAGGCGTCGATCGGCGCGCACAGTGCGTAACTCAAGTGTGGGTAGGTCTTGGCGAAGAAGAGCCCGCGGTCGAGGATCGGCAGATGCGTCGCCACCACGACGTCCCGAGCGGCCACCCGGCCCTGCTCCGCCACCACCTCGCAAGGCTCGCCGTGCTTCACCGAGTGGACGCGTGATCGCTCGAAAACATGGCTCCCGTCGCCCGGGATGGTCGCCGCGAGGGCAAGCAGGTACTTGCGCGGATGAAATTGGGCCTGGTTCTCGAGCCGGACGGCCGCCGTGACCGGGAAGGGCAGCGGGGTCTCTCGGAGGAGTGACGCCGGCAGCCCGGCCGCCTGGGCGACCTCGACCTCCTCCTTGACCTGATTCGCCTGCTCCTCGTCGTCCGCGTAGACGTAGTTGTCTTTGCGCTCGAAGTCACAGTCGATCCCGTCCTCCTCGACGAAACGAGCGATCCGCTCGAGGCCGGCCTGGTTCGCGTCGGCGTAGACCCTCGCCCCATCCCCGCCGAACGCCTTCTTGATCTTCGTGTAGCCGAGGCCGTGCCCGGACGTGACCTTCGCAGTCGTGTAGCCGGTCGCGCCGTGAACGATCCGCTTCGACTCGAGTAGGGCAACGGTCTTGCCGGCGCGCTTCAAGAGGACTGCGGCAGTGATCCCGGTGATGCCCGCGCCGACGATTGCCACGTCGACCGAGAGATCGTCGGCGAGCGGCGGGTAGTCGGTCTCCGGCGTCGTGCCGATCCAAAAAGACGCGCCACCCTGCGTGGGTTCGAGGTCGGACGACATGGCGCCTCCTTACCTGTTCCCCGCCGGGGCGAAACTAGATTGTCGGCGATGATCCTGGAGCGAGGCTTCGTGCGGACTCTCGACCGGGCGCTGCCGACCGCCTCGGCGCTCGCGATCGCGGGCGACCGGATCGCGGGCGGAGTCGGAACGCACGAGGTGGCATTGCCGAGCCCCGACCGGGTGGATCTCGGGGGACGCTGCGTCGTCCCGGGCTTCTCGGACGCACATGTCCACTTCCCGACGTGGGCGATCGCTCCGCGGGAGATTCGGCTCGAAGGCGTCGCGTCGGTGGAGGAGGCGCTCGCTCGCGTCCGGGACGGGCTCGGGTCCGTCGGCGAGGGCGGTTGGCTGCGGGGCCGGGGCTGGCGGGATGCGGACTGGCCGACACCGCCCACGAAGGAGGCGCTCGACGAAGTCGCCGGCGACGTGCCGGTCGCGCTGCTCGCCCACGACTCGCATTCCCTGTGGGTCAACTCGGCTGCTCTTTCGTGGTCCGACGGCGACCTCGACGTCGACGGCGGGGTCGTCGAACGTGACGCTCGCGGCGAGGCGACGGGCGTTCTTCGCGAGGAGGCCTGCTGGCGCTTTCGCGATCGGCACATCCACATCTCGGACGAGGAGTACCTCGATGCGATGCGCGAGGGTCTGCGAGTGGCGTCGAAGAGAGGCGTCACGGCGGTACACGACAAGGACGGCTGGATCGGCGCGCTCCGGCTCTGGCAGTCCCTCGCTGCCGCCGGCGCGCTCACGCTCCGGGTCTGGCAGTCGCTGCCTGCCGATTACGCCGACGAATTGGCTGGACTCGGGATGCGGAGCGGCCTTGGCGACGGGATGCTCCGGATCGGCTACCTGAAGGCGTTCATGGACGGAACGCTCGGCTCGCAGACCGCGCGGATGCTGGACGGCAGCGGCGTCGAGATCACGAGCCATGAGGAGCTCGTGAGCATCGTTCGCCGCGCGGCGTATGCCGGCTGGCCGGTGGCGGTCCATGCGATCGGCGACCGCGCGAACCGCGAGGCGCTCGATGCCTTCGCGGAGACCAAGCACATCTGGGGCGTGCTGGGCCTACGGCAGCGAATCGAGCACGCGCAGCTGCTCGCGCCTGAGGACATCGGGCGCTTCGCCGAGGTCGGCGTCGCGGCGTCTGTCCAATTCAGCCACGCCTCATCGGACCGCGACGTTGCAGACCGCTTCTGGGCAGGCAAGACGGAGGGCGCCTACGCGTACCGCTCGCTCTGGGACTCGGGGGCGGTGGTCGCCAACGGCTCGGACGCGCCCATCGAGGAGCTCGACCCGCTCGCCGGAATCCGGGCCGGCGTCCTTCGGACGATCGACGACCGGCCCGCCTGGCACCTCGAGCAGACGCTGACCGTCGAGCAGGCGTTCCAGGCGACCTGTGTCACGCCCGCGTGGCTCAGCTACGACGAGCACCGCCGCGGAAAGCTCGTCCCCGGGTATCTCGCCGATCTCGTCGTCCTCGACCGCGACCCGTTCGAGCTTCAACCGGAGGAGCTGACCGACGTCCATGTGGTGGCCACGATGGTCGGCGGCCGCTGGACGCACAACCCACCGCCCTGGGACTAGGAGGGGTTGGCGGAATAACGCTCAGCCGGTATTGCGCCAACCCCTCCTAGGAGGGGTTGGCGAGACCAGAACGTCGCCACGCGTCCGCCAGCGGCCCCCGATAGAACAACGCGAGCGGGATGGCAACGATCAAGAGAAGCGCTTCGTCGAGCGGGCCTGGGATCGGTGCCAGCCCCAACGCAGCAAGCCAACGCAGCGGTCTTGGGATGCGCTTGTCTGTCGCGGCGATCCGGACCGCGCGGACGGTACGACTGAGGAAATTGCGGGCGCGTACCACGTCGCGAGTCTAGGCAGGTGCGTATGGGCTGGCTTCGGGACGTCGCGGAGAGTCGTCAGACGTTCAGCGAAGCGAAGGCCCGGAAGAGCTCCTTGCCCGTCTCGACCGCGAGCGGGATGTGGTCGACGCGCAGGCGTTCGTTGGGCGAGTGGATGTTCCCCTCCGGAAGGTCGAAGCCCGTGATCACCGTTGGAATCGCCTTCTCCGCAAGCGCCGGGACTATCGGCAGCGACCCGCCAACACGAACCAGCAGCGGTCTCGCCCCCACGACGCGCTCGAACGCGTCCTGCGCCAGCCGGATCGCCGGCCCATCCGGCGGGATCAAGCCCGGCGACGCGCTCGACCAGCGCTCGACGTCCACGTCGGCCCTCTCGGGCGCAGCTTCGCGGAGCATGCGCTCGAAGACGGGCGCGATCTCGTCGGGGTCCTGACCTGGCGCGAGCCGGATCGAGACGTTCGCCTCCGCGGAGACCGGCAGCACCGTCTTCTGGAGGAGTGGCTCTCCGCCGACCAGCCCGTTGACGGTCACGGACGGCTCGGCCCACGTGCGCGCATAGAACTCGTCGGCAGCCCGCGGGTCCGAAGGGCGTGCTCCACCCTCCTCGAGCAGTTCCGACCCGGGAGCGAGCTCACCCCACCCGCGAACTTCCTCTTCCGGCGGTGCGGCCACGCCCGCGCGGAGCGGGTCGGGCAAGAGCCCGTTCTCCCCCGGAAGTACAGCGCGAAGCGTCTGCATCAATGCGTCGGTCGCGCTCAACGCGGCGCCCCCGAAGACGCCGGAGTGGAGGTCGCGCTCTCCCGTCCGGATTCGGACGTGGAAATAGATCATCCCGCGGGTCGCGACATGGAAGACCGGCGCGCCGGGTCGGAGCATCGCCGAGTCGAAGATCACCGCCGCATCGGCTCCGCGCTCGTCCGAAGCGATGAACTCGACGACCTGGTCGCCGCCGGTCTCCTCCTCCCCGTCGCAGACGAAGCGGACGTTCACGGGCAACTCGCGGGCGGCAGCCAGCTCCTCCGTCGCCTTGAGCAGCGCCCAGAGCTGGCCCTTGTCGTCGGCCACCCCGCGCGCGTAGAGCCAACCGTCCCGCACCTCGGGCTCGAACGGTTCGGTCTCCCACTCGTCGGCCGCCCCCGCCGGCTGCACGTCGAAATGCCCGTAACAGAGGACCGTCGGCGCGTCGCCGCCGCCAGACGCACGAACCTCGCCAACGACGAGCGGAAAGGTCTCGGTCTCGACGAGCTCCGCCTCGCCGCCCATCCGCCGCACCGACGCGGCGACCCATTCGGCAGCGCGCCGGACGTCGTCCTTGCGCTCGGGATCGGCGCTGATCGAGGGGATGCGGAGCAGCTGCGAGAGCTCCTCCATCCATCCTTGCTTGAGCTCGGCCACGGGCGGCCGAGTCTAAGCGCTACGCAACCCTGAGCTTCTGGGAATCCGCGAGCGCCCGGAGCTTCTTCAGACTCTGGTTCTCGATCTGCCGGATGCGCTCCCGGGTGACCTGGAACGTGCGGCCGACCTCGTCCAGCGTCCGCGGCTGCTCGCCGTTGAGGCCGTAGCGGAGCTCGAGCACCCGCCGCTCCCGCTCGGACAACGTCCCGAGGATCTTGACCAGCGCTTCCTTGCGGAGGATGTCCTCGGCGACCTCCTCGGGCTGCGGCGCGAGCTCGTCAGTGATGAAGTGCCCGAACTCTGATTCCTCGTCGTCGCCCACCGGCTTCTCGAGCGAGACCGGCGTCTGCGCGCTGCGCCGGATCTGATCGACCTCGTCGACCGTCAGGTCGAGCTCGTGGGCGATCTCCTGCGAGCAGGGCTCCCGGCCGCGCTCGGCCCTCAGCTTCCGCTCCGTGCGGAGGATCTTGTTCAGCTTCTCGACAACGTGGACAGGCATTCGGATCGTGCGTGCCTTGTCGGCGAGCGCCCTGGCGACCGCCTGGCGGATCCACCAGGTCGCGTACGTCGAGAACTTGAACCCCTTGCGGTGGTCGAACTTCTCCGCCGCGCGCACCAGTCCGATCGTGCCCTCCTGGATCAGATCGAGGAACGGCAGCCCCTGGTTGCGGTACCGCTTCGCGATCGAGACGACGAGACGGAGGTTGGCGGCGACCATGTCCTGCTTCGCTCGATGGTCGCCGCGCTCGATCCGCTTCGCCAGCTCGATCTCCTGTGCCGCGGTCAGGAGATCGACCTTGCCGATGTCCTTGAGGAAGAGCTGCAGCGCCTCGGTCGAGACCTCGCGCTGGTCGACTTCGGCTTCCTCCTCGGCCGGCTCGACGACTTCGATCTGCAGCTCGTCGAGCCTGCCGTACAGCTCGTCGACCTGTGCCGGCTCGAGCTCGAGCTCGTCCACCGCAACGGCGAGCTCGTCGGACGCCAGCTGCCCGGACTCCTGGGCGCTCGCGATCAGGGCCTCGAAGATGCCCTCGGCCGGAGTTGGTGCTGTCTGCCCCGCAGTACCCCCCTGCTCCACCGGCTCCCCTCTCATATCCGGTTGGTGCTTGACCTGGTCGGACATGGCGCATCCTTCCAAAGGACTTCCTCTACCGCCATAGGCCGACCGGCCTATCTTGCGGTTCGTCGGTCCTAGTGCCGTTTAGCTTTTACGTATCCCTTCTAGACGGTCGAGGAGCCGCTTTGCTTCCCTGTCGTGCGGCGCTCCGAGCCGGGTTGCGCGACGGAGTTGGCGCCTGGCCTCCTCGAGGTCGCCGAGCCACAGCAGCATCAGGCCGAGGTGGAAGCGGACGGTGCCGGCCCGGGGGAACCGCCTCGTGAGCGGGCCCATGCGAGAAAAGGCACGCTCGGGATGCTCCTTGTCGAAGCGCCCGATGGCATCGGCGACCAGAGCGTCGGCGTCGCTCGGCGCGAGCTTTGCGGCCGCCGAGAACTCCCGCCGCGCCGAGACCGGCCGCTCGACACGCTGGAGCGCCACCCCATAGAGCAGCTTGGCGCGGGGATCGGCTCGCCGCGCCATCCTCCGGAGTGCGGCGAACTGCTCCGGTGCCTCCATGGCCTGAACCTCGCGCGGGCCGCGAAAGCCGGGAACGAACGTCGGTAGCCCGGGCGGAGCGCCGCGGAAGAGCAGATCTCCCGCGCGCACGGCGAACGCTGTGTCGGGTGCCTTCAACCGCGTCGTACGCCACGCTTCGACGGCACCGGCCGTGTCTCCGCTCCAGAACCGGGCCAGACCAAGGTGGAAGAGCACGGCGCCGCTCCTGGGATGAAGTGTCGCGAGCTCCTCGAGACGCTCGAGCGTGCCGTCGGGCCAGGCGGAGATCGCCTCACCCGCCTCGGCCTGCAGGGACCGGCCGCCGGCGAACTCCGCCCGCGCCCCCTCGAGGTCGCCGTGCGAGTGCTTGCCGGCCGCGCGCCGGAGCCGAGCCGCCTCGGGATCCGTGCGCACTCCGAGGTCGATGAGGACGGGCGGGTTTCCCTCCGGCCGGGCCGCCTCCGGCTCGTCGTCCCCACCGAAGAACGCCGCGCCGCCGGCGACGCCGGCCGCGGCCGCGAGCGCGACGGCGATGACCAGGATCACTCGGGTGCGGTGGGACATCAAGGCCCACGGTAGCCCGAGCGAGGCGCCGACCCGGCCGGCGCGGTCTGCCGACATCCCGTGGCTATCCTCAACGCATGTCGGCCACGGTTCGCGAGATCGGCCCGCGCGAGGCGCGCGAGGCCGATGCACTGCTCGTCGACGTTCGCAGTGACGAGGAGTGGAAGGTCTCGCACATTCCGGGCGCGCTCCACGTCCCGATGTCGCAAGTGGAGGAGCGCCTCCCGGACCTGGTGCCCGACCGGAGCCGCCCGATCATCACGTACTGTGCGGTCGGCGCGCGCTCGCATCGGATCCTTCCGACGCTGGACGCACTCGGCTACGAGGACGCGATCTCGATGGCCGGCGGAATCGTCGCCTGGCGAGAGCTCGGCTTCCCTGTCGACTCCGAGAGCCGGCTGGACGAGGACAAGCGAGAGCGCTACAGCCGACACCTGCTGATCCCCGAGGTCGGCGAGGATGGCCAGCGCCGCCTTCTGGAGACCAGCATCCTGCTGATCGGCGCAGGCGGGCTCGGATCGCCGTCCGCGCTCTACCTCGCAGCGGCGGGCGTCGGCCGCATCGGCATCGTCGACGACGACGTTGTCGACTCCTCGAACCTCCAACGCCAGGTGCTCCATTCGACCGCCGGGCTCGGCAAGCCCAAGGCTCGATCGGCCCGAAAGGCATTGATGGAGCTAAACCCGGACGTCGAGGTCGTCACGTACGAGGAGCGATTGACCTCGGAGAATGTCGACCGGATCCTCGCGGGCGACTGGGACCTGATCGTCGACGGCGCCGACAACTTCCCGACGCGCTACCTGCTGAACGACGCATCCGTCTGGCACGACATCCCGGTCGTCCACGGCTCCATCTTCCGTTTCGAGGGTCAGGTGACCGTCTTCAAGCCGCACGAGGGCCCGTGCTACCGTTGCCTCTTTCCCCAGCCTCCGCCGCCGGAACTGGCGCCCAGCTGCGCGGAGGGCGGCGTGCTTGGCGTCCTGCCGGGCGTGATCGGGTCGCTGCAGGCGAACGAGGCGCTGAAGCTCGCGCTCGGGATCGGCGAGCCCGCCGTCGGGCGGCTGCTGCTCTTCGACGCGCTCGGCGCCAAGCTGGACGAGGTGCGAGTCCGGCGCAACCCGGACTGCCCGGTCTGCGGCGACAACCCGACGATCACGGAATACATCGACTACGTGGACTTCTGCGGAGGACGATGACAACAGTTCGAATCCCTCCCACCCTACGAGCCGAGACGGGCGGAGAGTCCGCGGTCCCGGCCAGCGGCTCTACCGTCCGAGAGCTGCTCGACGACCTGACGGGCCGCTTTCCCGCCCTTCGCGAGCGGATCTATCCGGAGGGCGAGCTCGCGCGCTTCGTGAACGTCTATGTCGAGGGCGAGGACGTCCGAACGCGAGAGGGTCTCGACACCGAGGTTTCCGACAGCTCGACGGTGATTCTCCTACCGGCCATGGCCGGTGGTCGTTAGGCGGTCGCTTCAGGATGTGGCTCGTTGCCGGGGTGCGCTGGGGAGTGCGTGGCAAAGGCGCAGCCCGCGTTCATATTGAGAAAATATGGACGCGGGCTGCGGCTGCCGCGACGCGCTCTCCAGCGCGGCCCGGCGACTCAGCTCGCATTCTGAAATGACCGCCTCGTCTGTTCTCGAGCTCGTCGGGAACACGCCGCTCGTCGAGCTGACCAGACTCTCCCCGGAGGGTGTCCGGCTCTACGCGAAGCTGGAGGGGCAGAACCCGACCGGGTCAACCAAGGACCGTGTCGCGAAGGCGATGATCGAGGCGGCGGAGGCGTCCGGCGAGCTCGAGCCGGGACGCGAACTGCTCGAGCCCACGAGCGGCAACACCGGCATCTCGCTGGCGATGGTCGCGAGGGTCAAGGGGTACAGGCTCACGTGCGTCGTGCCTGAGAACGTCACCGAGGAACGGCTGAAGCTGCTTCGACTGCTCGGCGCCGAGCTGATCCTCTCGCCGGGCGCCGAGGGCTCGAACGGCGCGGTCACGCTCGCGCTCGCGCTGGCCGAGCGCGAGCCGCGCTATTACCTGCCGTTCCAGTACGGCAACGACGCGAACCCACGTGCGCACTACGAGGGCACCGGCGCCGAGATCGCTGCCGAGCTCGAGCGCGTCGACATGGTCGTCGCAGGGCTCGGCACGGGCGGCACGCTCATGGGCGTCGGGCGCCGGCTCCGCGAGCAGTCCGCGGACGTCGTCGTCGCAGCCGCGGAGCCACTCCCTGGCGACCCGGTCCTGGGCCTGCGCTCGCTCGAGGATGGCTACGTCCCGCCGATCCTCGACGTCGACCAGCTCGATCGCAAGATCCTGGTCTCCAACGCCGACTCGGTCGCGGGAATGCGGGCTCTGCTGGAACGAGAGGCGATCTTCGCAGGCGTGTCCTCGGGCGGCGTCCTCCACGTCGCGAGGCGCCTCGCCGAGGAGCTGGACGAGGGTGTGGTCGTTGCGATCCTCGCCGACGCCGGCTGGAAGTACCTGTCAGCGCCGCTCTGGGAGTCCGAGGACGTCGAGCGCGCCATGGAGCACGCAATCTGGTGGTAGTCTCTGCCGCCATCCGCGCCGAGCTGCTCGCCCACGCGCGTGAGGAGGCGCCGAACGAGGCCTGCGGGCTCGTCGCCTTCCGCGAGGGCGTCGCCAAGCGCTACTTACCGGCCGAGAA
>Ga0126306_10001553_pt1 | contig 12364 bp, 13 predicted proteins | sample Plot27_FD_92592 | JGI IMG/M metagenome (GOLD analysis project Ga0126306, IMG submission 92592) | Serpentine soil microbial communities from UC McLaughlin Reserve, CA, USA - Plot27 | ecosystem: Environmental > Terrestrial > Soil > Grasslands | place: USA: UC McLaughlin Reserve, Lake County...
AACGGATCTTAAGCCTGGCGATATTATCGTTTGCAACCGCGCCATTCGTGACGAGGGCGCATCCCATCACTATCTGCCGCCTTCAAAATATGTGGATGCGGATGCAGCCCTGGTGCATGAACTGGTCTCTGCGATCCGAACGCAGGGGGCGCAGTGTACCGTCGGCACAACATGGACGACGGACGCGCCGTATCGTGAAACGCGCGAAGAAGTGATGCAATATCAAGCCGAGGGGGTGAAAACGGTCGAGATGGAGTCGGCAGGGCTGTTCACAGCAGGGCAGGTACGGGCGGTCCAAACAGCTTCTGTGGTGATCGGCATGGATAGCCTCGCCTCTTTGCGTTGGCAGACACCTGAGCGTCTCGATGGTATCATGCGCTCCCTGGAAGTCGTCTATGCCGCGGCGATCGATGTACTTGCGAAAGCATGAAACAGGATTTTTTCATCTGCCCACGCTGCCGGGCAAAACTTGAACGGATCGCCCCAGATAGGGTTACCTGTCCGCAGGATGGTCTGGACTTCTGGAATGTGGATGGCATCTGGCGTTTCCTCCTGCCCGAAAGCGAAGCCCACTACACTCGCTTCATCGCTGACTATGAAGCTGTCCGCCGTTCCGAGGGACGCGGAAGCACCTCTGCCAATTATTACCGCACCCTGCCGTTCAAGGATCTAAGCGGTCGCTACACGGCTGACTGGGCAATTCGCGCCCGCAGTTTCAACGTTCTCGTGAAAAATGTACTTACCCGGCTTCAAAATCCCCTTGAGCGTTCTTTGAAGATCCTCGACCTGGGCGCAGGTAACGGCTGGCTCTCCAACCGGCTGGCAGCCCAGGGTGACCGGGTTATTGCTGTAGATCTCCTGGTCAATGACCAGGACGGGCTGGGTTCCTGGAAGTACTATGAGCACGGCTTTATCCCTGTGCAGGCGGAATTCGATCATCTGCCGGTCATGGATCGCTTTGCAGACGCAGTCATCTTTAATGCATCCTTCCACTACTCCGAAGAGTATGCAAGGACTCTTAAAGAAGCTTTACGCGTACTTGCTCCAGGGGGGGTGATCGTGATTTTGGATTCACCCGTGTACCGCCGCGGCAGCTCAGGAGAAAAAATGGTGGAGGAACGCAAAGCGCAGTTCAAAAAGAAATATGGTTTTGCCTCTGACAATTTGCAAAGTGAGAATTATCTTACTTATGCGCGGCTGAATGATCTGGCGCAGGAATTTCAACTCACCTGGAAACTGTTCACCCCATTCTATGGCTTACGGTGGATGCTGCGCCCATTTCTGGCGATGGTGACCGGCCGGCGCGAGCCCGCAAAATTCCACCTGATCGTTGGGAAGAAACATTCGTAAAGATCCTGTACAGCTGAAAATCAGATTCTGCCTACGGTTAAGAATCCTTCCTGACCATTCCGCTTCCTCGACTCCCTATTTAATCCTTCTTGGTGCGGACTCCTATTAATTCTTAACCCTCTTTTTTAGGCACTTGGGGTGAACGCACCTTTTTTTTCAACTCGCCGACAGGAATACCTGCTTTACCGGCTTCCTGTTTCATACGCCTCACGTGCTTGCGCATCCCTCTGGATGGCTTTTTGATTGTTTTTGTGACCATTTTATCAACTCCATATTGTTATTTTATGTATTGGACAGGAAATTCGGTACGACCTGTTTTCTTTCACTGTCCGATTTCTGCGTTCATCCGTACCCACCCCCGGTGATCAACCTTTGGAGAGGCCGCGAAACCAATTCAGGACTCTTTTAACAGGCTGTTTCTGATCTCGTAGCTGCGCCGTAATTGCCCAGAATGAGATCCTTTCACCACACTCACAGATGACGTACTCGGACCCCATGGTATGATTTTCTCCCTTTGCAGCAGCATCAATGATGGAATTGTTGGAGATTGTTCGCTTGCAGTCAGGGCAGGTAATCTGGTTTTCCATATTCTTTCCTATCTTGCTCACTATGAAATTTGGAGTGAACGGTCAAAATCATTCGTTCGGCTACACTGCCAGACTGATGTAAATCGTCTCACTGCGCGAGCTGTATCCCGCCCAACAGATGAATCTCCTTCATACGAACTGATGGGCCACCGGATAGGCATGATCCGAAACTCATCCCGTAAAATCGATGGACCGGGGCGGTTTGTTCTCCGTCAGTTGGAATCGCGACCGGGTTGGAAATCGCTTCTGGACGATTGTAGCGATCTGCAAGTCGGTTAATATTTCGGCATCTTCGATGCTGACGATATTTCCCGCCAGTCCTTCACTTTCCAGGTGCATTTGGAGTTCGTTCTTGGCCAAGTCAGGCCCGAAAATTTGGATCTCTGTGGCGTCACGAATATGCGCGATGATCTTGTCATAATATTCGCCGAGATGGTTCCAGAAACGCCGGTCGCGTAGATTCTCCGGTGCGCCATCTCCAGGGACAACCGTGGAGTAAAGAACATAATGCTCCATATCAGAAGTGATTATTCGTTTCCCCTCAATATTGTTGGCGATACTTATAATGACAGCCTTGTTGCGGTTGATCCACAAACCAACTCGTTTGTTCATTGGATTTCTCCTTTTTCATTCAGAATAGATGATGATCGTTTCAGCCGAGCCAGGCTTTCGAATAATGCTTTCCCAGTTCGATGGTCGCTTGCTCCCTAGTATATCCATAACGTTTTTGAAGGATGCCGATGGATCGTTCGTAGGCGCGATCGGCTCTGCCAGATCGCTCGTTTTGGCGTTTGTTCCACAAATGGAGGATTTTTTGGCGAACCCCGACCTGCTTTGATTCGACCTGAGCGCTTATCATTTTTGATCTCCATTAAGCAAAAACGGACCCATGACGGCTTGTTGCAACGTTTGAACCCTCCAGACGATTACATGCACATTTTGCCTACTCTCATAGTACGACAAACACGTCCCACCCGCATCCGTCATCGGGGGAGTGTTTCTCTCCGCCACTTGGGGGAGCATTCGCCAACTCATTCCTTATGCCATTGCTCCAGTGGGGATTGAGAAATTCTGCTGGGAACATGCAAGCAGGAAAATACGGGTCATTTTTAGCAGGATATTTTCGATTACGCGTTTGCTTCTCTCCAATTCAGAGGCAGGCTTCACCCATGCAAGTATATTGCCATGAATTCGTTGGGTGAAAAAATAGGACAATTTGCCATTCGAGAATTTATTTTTCAAGGAACCCCCAGGCTGTCATTGGCAAGGAGTTGTTCCCACAGGGCCTGTTCCTGCAAGGATGCCCAGGAACAGCTAGATCAACTAGGTAAGCTTAAAACTAAAAATGCGCTGTTCGTGTTTCCGCCAGACTGATTTCACTTCCGTCATTCTTTCGTTTGACATATGGAAAACGAACCCTATGTACGCCGGCGCCCCGGGCAGCCTTGCTACGTCGAATTTTAAACTTGCATGCCGCCAGGTGTTTTATGCAACATGAACGCTCGCCGCAGCGGCCCGCAGGCGTTCGGCCACACGTTCAGGCGTTTCACCTTTGCTGATGAACGCGTCGGCGCCGGCAGAGAGCGCAGCTTGCTCACGAGCATCCAGATGGCTGATGAGGACAATGACTAGCGCGGCCGGACAGACCTTGCGGAGTTCATCCAGAGCCGTATTCGGTGCAGTGCGGGGAAGCAACTCCCAATCAATCAATAATATATCGGTGCGGCAGTCGGGGACCTGAAGTAACGCCGTGGTCCAATCGGTCGCCTCGCCCACTACTTCCATCTTCAGATCAAGGAGTAATAGACGGAGGGCGGAGCGCTCTTCGGGTCTTGCATCAGCTACATATACACGGGTCATAATACTCATCTTACATTCAATACTCCCCAACCACATCCTGCGATTGGGGAGTATACCTCTCCGCCACTTGGGGGATAGATGGGACTGTCGGACGAGGCGGCTAGGGAACCTTGATTTGAATAGGAGGATACTGCGGCGGGTTGTGACAGGGTACGAACAGGACTTGTTCGGCAAGGGTCAAAGTTGTTCTTTCGTCGCACTAATCTAGGGTCATTCCACTGCAGGCAGCAGGGGAGAAGTTTCATCCGATAGGTGATGGAGGCAAGACAAAACCGTGCCTGATGGCGGGGCTCATTTTCTCCACGCAAGCAAATCTTCACGTGGACTACATAGTTGGCACGGTGAGCCCCAGTTGACCGAGGATCCCCATCCACGTTTCGCGCTTGATGAGTTCAGAGACGGGTCGGCTGAATTGACAATCCTTACTGACAAGAAATCTTGCCTTCTGAAAATCCCCGCGTTGGACGGAATCCAACAGGGCTTGCACGATTTCTCTCGGGTTCATGACGCCCCATGACAAACTGGTAAGGATAAGTTCCACATGCTCGGCGTGGGTCTCCAGGTGGAGGGTCCGGAAGATTAGGGAATAATGCGATTGCGCAGCGCAAGCGTTACCGCCTCCGTGCGGCTGGCAACCCCTAATTTGGACAGGATATTGCTGACATGGGATTTGACCGTGGATGGGCTTACAGAGAGCCTTCCGGCGATCTGCGTATTGTTCAGTCCCTCCACCATCAGAACCAGCACTTCACGCTCACGCTCCGTCAGGTCAAGTCCGGGCGCCGGTGGCTGGTTGGATGTCTCCACCAGGGCCTGTGCTGCCTCGGGGGAAAGTGTGGCGCGACCGGCGTGGGCCGCGCGGATGGCCTCCACCAGTTCATCAGCCGAGACGTCCTTAAGCAGATAACCGATCGCCCCGGCTTCCAGCGCGTTCTTCACCAGGTCTCCCTCTTTGAAAGAGGTCAGCGCGATCACCTGTACCTGCGGGAACTGCTGGCGGATGGCACGGGTCGCGGCAGCCCCATCCATATCTGGCATGACCATATCCATGAGGATCACATCCGGCAGCACCTCAGCGCAGAGGCGGATGGCCGCTGTGCCGCTTTCGGCTTCGCCCGCCAGTTGCAGATCATCAAAGACCTTCAGGAAGGTTGCTAGTCCCCGGCGAACCATTGTATGGTCGTCAACCAACATGACGCGAATGGGTTGCGAGGGAAACGTTCTCATGCGGAATCCTTTTTTCCGGCTTGGGTCCAGTGGATGGTAAGTTCTGTGCCGCCACCAGGCTGGCTTCCGATGGCTAAGTGTGCATCCACTCCTTCGGCCCGCTCATGCATCATGCTTAAGCCATAGTGACCAGAGGGAATCTGTTCGGGATCAAACCCCTGTCCGTCATCACGGATGTTCAATTCGAGGGTGGTGCCTTCCTGCTTCAGATGAATCTCAACCATGCTGGCTCCGGCGTGCTTGGCAATATTATTGAGGGCCTCCTGGCAGATGCGGTAGATAGCCACCTGCACCTCCGCAGGGAGGACGCCCTGTCCCATTGCGGTGACGTTGGCCGGAATATTGGTGCGCCCGGTGAAGGCATTTCCCAACAGGCGCAGCAGATCACCGAGCTCGGCATCGATCAGGGTGGAGGGACGCAGCTCAGCCAGCAGGGCGCGCATCTCAGCCATGGCACCGCGTGTTAGCCTGCGCAGATCCTCGAGGGAACGCCGTGCCTCGCCCTGATCCCGTTCCCACAGGCGCGGCAGGACTTCAGCGATCAGCCCTGCGGAGAAGAGTGACTGGTTAATGGCATCATGCAGGTTGCGCGCCAGACGCTGTCGTTCCTCCAGCACCGCAAGCGCCTGCGCATTTCCATAGAGTTCCGCATTGATCAGCGTAATGGCAGCCTGGTTCGCCACACTGAGCGCCAGGTCTGCGTGATGATTGGTGAAGAAGTTGTGCCTCCCGTGCGCCACACCAATACCGCCGATCACCCGGCCCTTCACTGCCAGAGGTACCCACATCCACGACTGCATCCCTTCGAGCAGTGCGGCAGCCCCATCGTTCAGAAGCGCTCGCAGGAATTGTGCCTGTGGGTGGTCACTCCACACGTCCGCGATGCGGATAGGCTGATGCCCGTTGAACAGCGCTGCCAGTGTTTCCGGCCCCTGAAGGTGGATATGGAATGGTAGGGATGCTTCCAATTGCGGCGTCCCGCGCATTGCCAGGGTGACCAGCGTGGAGTCTTCCAGGGCAAATAGTCCGCAGTGGATGTACTCGATGATCTCGCGCAATTGATCCAGGATCAGACCTGGTTGAAATTCCAGCGTGGATGCCAGGGTATGAGAGATGGCGAGTAGCGTTTCCTGTTCGCGTATTTGCGTTTCGATCTGTCTGCCCAGGGTTTGTTCCGTTTGAATGCGCTGGCTGACATCCCGGATAACGCTCAACAAGCATGGCCGGCCCCGATAATCGATCACGGATCCACGTACTTCAACATAAAACGATGAGCCATCCCGGCGGAGATGGACGCTGAGAGAGTCGAACATACTATCCGGCTTTACCTGACGAACATGCTCACGCAGCATGGCATGGCTTTCAGGGGTCGTGAAGACCGCCGGGTTCAGCCCGATGAACTCCTGGCAGGTGTAGCCGTGCATTTCACAGGCGGCGGGGTTGGCCTCAAGCACAGAATGCAGTTCCGTGTCGTAGATCACCAACCCATCGCTTGCGCCTTCGAAAATGTTTCGGTATTCTTCTTCAGACCTTAACTGGCTGCCCGGAACCGGACTCGCTAGCCGATTGCCTGTTTCCTGCTCTTCTCCTTCTGTCCGATTGTGTTTGCTTTGTGGCATGGGATAAACGTTCCTTCAGGTTGGTTTCGAATCATGCTTATTGATGAGTTATTGATTCTACTGCAATCGAAAAGATTGTGTCATACTGACGAGCGTGGGCATGGGTGTGATCTCTGCCACCCACAAAGCCTTTTTTGCCAAGCTAGAAAAGACAAAGGAACCGTTAAGGAGAACAAGATCACCTCATGGTTTGTGGAGCCAACTGAAGGCGCCGACCTGAGGGCGATCCTTCATCAACTTCGTAGCGAGCCTGCCATCCTGTAATCATCTGAACCTAATCGTTGAGAATTAAATAACTGGATTCATGCGGACTCAAAAGGACTTTATAAATTGGTGTTGTTTAGACATCTATTAGGCATTAAAATAGTGATATTATTCAAGCAGGTTTATCATGCCCATTTATAAATTCCTTGTCTATAACAAAAGCAATGATCCAAGAAATGGAGGTCACCTAAAAGATGCCCACATACTTGGATATGGGCACCTGCAAAGTGTCCAGATGCAAGACCTCTTCTTTATCGAGGGCCAACTGTCGCAGAATGACTTGCAACAGTTGGCTCTCAAACTTTTAAGTGACCCTGTGACTCAAATTGCTTCATGGATGGAACTCCCATCGCCTCTTTTGCAGCCGGAAGACGATTCTGTTATCCTGGAAGTTGCCCTTCGCCCTGGCGTCACTGACCCTATCGCCGAGCAGCTTGTCCGCGCGGCTCATGAACTTGACCTGCAAGGAGTTCACCGGGCTGCGACCGGCCAACGTTTCCTTTTGTGCTTTCATGAAAATGCTGATCGTATATCGATCTCGCGATCGATCGCAAAAAGTTTATTAGCAAACCATGTCATTCAACATTGGACGATTGGCGAGATCTTGCCCTCCTTCCCCGAAGAAGTTGCATCCAGTGGAACTGTGGAGAGCATACCTCTTCGCCATCTATCTGATGAGCAACTGATCGCTCTCTCCAAAGATCGGCGCGCCGCATTAGATTTGGCGGAGATGCGGAGCATTCAAAATTATTTCAATCAGGAACAGCGGGATCCGACAGATGTTGAGTTTGAAACCCTTGCTCAAACCTGGAGCGAACATTGTGTGCATAAAACGTTCAAAGCAAAAGTGATGATAGACGATAGGCGACTGACCATGAGCCATCATGGTCAATCGTCCGTGGTCGATGGTCTGATCAAAACCTATCTCAAATCGGCAACAGACAAGATCAATGCCCCCTGGGTTATTTCTGCCTTCGTGGATAACGCTGGTATCATTGATTTCGACGATGAGTTCGAAGTTTCGTTCAAGGTCGAAACCCATAATCATCCATCCGCCATAGAGCCCTTTGGGGGAGCAAATACAGGCGTTGGTGGAGTCATACGTGATATCCTGGGCGTCTCTGCAAAACCGGTTGCGAATACCGATGTATTGTGTTTTGGGACGCAAGACCTCGATCCCAAAAAGTTGCCCGAAGGTATTTTACATCCCCGTCGCATTCAATCCGGTGTCGTCGCAGGTGTGCAGGATTATGGCAACAAGATTGGCATTCCAACCGTGAATGGCGCGATATTGTACGACGAGAGTTATGCAGCGAATCCGCTTGTCTTTTGCGGATGTGTTGGGCTGGCACCCAAAGGGAAGCATCGCAAAAACCCCAAAATTGGAGACCATATTATCGTGCTTGGCGGTCGAACAGGACGTGATGGCTTGCGCGGCGCGACCTTCTCCTCCATGGCTATGGATGCACAAACGGGTGAGGTCTCGGGGGCATCCGTGCAGATCGGTGACCCGATCACGGAAAAAGGTTTGATAGATGTAATTGTCCGTGCCAGAGATTTGGACTTGTATAATGACATCACCGACTGTGGTGCAGGCGGTTTGTCTTCGGCGGTGGGGGAGATGGCATCCAACATCGGCTGCGAGGTAGAGTTGACTCACGTCCGTTTGAAATATCCGGGTCTTGCGCCGTGGGAAATCTGGCTCTCTGAAGCCCAGGAGCGCATGGTGCTTGCGATCTCCTCGGAAAATATCCCTTCCGTTCAGCTATTATGCGATACCTTTGATACAGAATTAACGGACATTGGCACATTTACAGGAAGTGATCGATTGGTTGTCCGCTATGATGGAAATATTGTTGTGAATATGGAGAATGAGTTCCTGCACAAAGGAATTCCGCAAAGACAGTTAAGAGCAGTAATCAGTGATCAGACACCAGAAACCAGCAAAATGGTCGATGGTCTATTGTCCATTGTGAACGTGAGAGACACCCTCCTCAAGCTCTTATCAGATCCCAACATCGCCAGCAAAGCCCCGGTCATCCGCATCTACGATTATGAAGTACAAGGCGGAACAGTCGTGAAACCTTTAATCGGTATCGAAGCTGACGCGCCGTCAGATGCCGCTGTCATAAAACCGATTGGTACGAAGGGACGCAAAGGGATCGTCTTATCCAACGGCATTCATCCTGAATACGGCAAACGCGATTCCTATAAAATGGCTTGGTCGGTCATGGATGAAGCCATTCGCAACGCGGTGGCTGTCGGTGCAGACCCTGATCGGATTGCCGTCCTCGATAATTTTTGCTGGGGCGATCCATTGCGACCGGAAACGCTTGGTACACTGGTCGAGGCTTGTCGCGGTTGTCACGACGCGGCGCTATTTTATGGAACACCGTTTATCAGCGGAAAAGACTCGTTGAACAATGAGTATCTCGGCGCAGATGGCTTGCGCCGTTCCATTGCGCCCACGTTGTTGATCTCTGCCATTGGCGTTGTACAGGATATTACTCGATCCGTCACGATGGATTTGAAAGAAGCTGGCAACCTGATTTATTTGATTGGGGAATTTCCAACAGAGCCAAAGCCCGTACCTGATGTTCCATCATCGACGCCAGCTGTATATCGTGCCGTACATCATGCCATCACGCACGGACTTGTCAGATCGTCACATGATCTCAGCGAAGGTGGTCTCGCCGTCGCCGCCGCCGAGATGTGTATCGGCGGACGTCTTGGCATGGAATTGAACTTCGATGCAAACTCAGTTTTCATGGAAGTTAACGGTTGTCTACTTGTCGAGATTTCTCGGTTAAATGTTTCCGCGTTTGAAGATCAACTTGAAAACCTTCCATTTACCAAAATCGGCAAAGTCACCACGACGCCCATCCTCAAAATAGATGCTAATGAAATATCCCTTGACGATCTTATTCAGGCATTCAACACTCCAACTAATACCTAGTCTCAAGTTATCTAATTTATGAAACCAAAAGCACTTGTTCTCCAGTCACACGGTTCAAATCGCGATTTTGACGTAATCGAAGCGTTGACGATCGCCGGTGCACAGACAGCTGGCATCCCTCTCAATGAACTGCGTATGAACAAAGCGCTTCTCTCAGACGTTCAGTTGCTTGTAATTCCCGGCGGCTTTTCCTACGCGGACGCCTTGGGTGCAGGCAAACTTCTCGCTCTGGATCTTGCCTCATACTTTGCGAATGAAATCTCTGCATTTATCGCATCTGGCAAGCCTGTGATTGGCATCTGCAATGGATTTCAGGCATTGGTGAAGTCAGGCATCTTGCCAGGTGAGCCTGCTTCTAAAACAGACGCAGGTAACCTTACGGAGGCTGTCGAAATGGGTGGGCGCGCAACTCACACTTTCAACGCACAGGGTCATTTTGAATGTCGCTGGGTGACTCTCAAACCTGTTTCACAAACCTGCATCTGGACGAAAGGATTGGATGAATTGATCGAATGTCCGATTGCCCACGGCGAAGGAAACTTCCAAATTGGTGAAAATTTTTCACTTTCCACGTTCCAATCCCAAGACCAAATCGCTCTTGCGTACGTCTGCGCGGATGGTTCCCCTGCGGGCGGCGAATATGCATTCAATCCCAATGGCTCCGTCCTAGATATCGCTGGCATATGTAACGCACAAGGAAATGTGCTTGGATTAATGCCACATCCTGAGAATCACGTTTATCCTCACCAGCATCCCCAATGGACACGCGGTGTCCATCATCGCAGCGGATTGGCCCTGTTCAAGAATGGTGTGAAATATGCAAGCCAAGTAGACTAGGAACGTCACCCTGAGCGACAGCGAAGGGTCGCTATGACAAACACGAGAAATTATGATTTCAAAAAACCAACTCAGACAACTTCTTCCAAGTGCACTGAATGAAACCAACTTGCCTCTGCCCGACAAGGCTTACGGGAAGGTGCGCGATTGGTATGAACTGCCGAATGGCAAACGGCTCATCATCACGACCGATCGGCTTTCGGCATTTGACAGAATCCTCGCTGCGATCCCCTACAAGGGACAGGTCCTAAATCAACTTTCCGCGTGGTGGTTCGAGCAGACAAAAGACATCATCCCAAATCATATCATCTCCCTGCCTGATCCCAACGCAGCGATTGTCAACATCGCTACGCCAATCCCTGTCGAGGTCATCGTCCGCGGATACATCACCGGCGTCACAACCACGGCGTTGTGGTATCGCTATTTCATTGGCGAGCGAACTATTTATGGATATGACTTTCCTGAAGGCTTGCATAAGAATCAGCTGCTGCCCCAACCAATCATCACGCCGACGACAAAAGGTGGTGTAAAAGGACATGACGAGCGCCTGACCTGCAAAGAAGTAGTAGAGAAAGGCTTGTTGGATAAACAGGCCTGGGATCAAGTGCAAGCCGCGGCATTGGCGATCTTCAAACGCGGACAGGAGGTAGCCCGAGAAGCAGGAATTATTCTGGTGGACACCAAATATGAATTTGGCTGCACCGCAGATGGCAGTGTGGTGCTGATCGACGAAGTTCATACACCCGATTCCTCCCGCTTTTGGAAAGCGGATACGTATGAGGAGCTCCTGGCGATGGGGGAAGATCCCGAAAATTTTGACAAGGAATTTGTCCGTTTGACGTATGTAGAAAAAGGCTATCGCGGCGACGGTGAAATCCCGATCATGCCAGATGACCTATGGATCTCCGCAAGTGAGCGATATATTCAAATCTATGAAATGTTGACAAACCAGGAATTCATGCCGGGCGTGTACCCCGTTGAAAAACGTTTGCTCGAAAACTTGAAAGAAGGTGGACCTATATGAGTCATCCACTGGTTGCTGTCATCATGGGTTCCAAGTCCGATTGGGAGACGATGGAACATGCTACGAAAACGCTCGATCAATTGAAAATTCCCTACGAAGTGAAAATTGTATCCGCCCATCGAACGCCGGATCTGGTGTTTCAATTTGCTGAGTCTGCCCATCTACGCGCGATAGAAGTCATCATTGCAGGCGCGGGCGGCGCGGCACATTTACCGGGCATGACTGCATCGAAAACTCACCTGCCCGTGCTTGGTGTTCCGATCCTTTCGAGGACGCTCAATGGTATGGATTCGCTGTTGTCCATTGTGCAAATGCCCGCAGGGATTCCCGTCGGCACGCTGGCGATTGGGCGCGCGGGCGCGGTCAATGCGGCGCTGCTTGCGGCGTCCATCATTGCGAACAAACATGAGGAATATTGCGAAACGCTGTTGGCATACCGTGCTGCACAAACACAGAATGTTTTGGATCACCCTGATCCGAGGGAAGAGAGTGCATGACCACGATTGGAATTTTGGGCGCGGGACAATTGGGACGAATGCTGGCGCTGGCAGGATATCCGCTGGGACATCGCTTCCGCTTTCTTGACCCTGCCTCACACTCACCCGAGGGGCTGCTTGCTGAACATTTGGCATTTGGCTAC
>Ga0126306_10001554_pt1 | contig 12363 bp, 8 predicted proteins | sample Plot27_FD_92592 | JGI IMG/M metagenome (GOLD analysis project Ga0126306, IMG submission 92592) | Serpentine soil microbial communities from UC McLaughlin Reserve, CA, USA - Plot27 | ecosystem: Environmental > Terrestrial > Soil > Grasslands | place: USA: UC McLaughlin Reserve, Lake County...
CTCCAGCAAGAATTCGAATCTGTGGAAGGACTTGCGCGCCGGACTGGACTATGTACGCTTCTCGCCTCTGCTGCGATTGATCGCCTATTCGTCCGTGCTGTTTTCAGTGCTGTTCTTCTCCGTGGCATTTCCATTCAGCAAGGTTGTCACAGCATCGTTTTCCGATGAGGCAGGTGTTGCAGGCTTTTTGGGAGCATTCAACAGCATCACGACCGCTTCCACATTTCTCATTTCCCTTTTCCTCGCCAGTCGAATTTACGCACGGCTCGGCATAATCAATGCGGTATTCTTGATGCCGGCAACGTACGTTTTTTGTTTCGCGGTATTTGCAAGCCGGTACGACTTGGGCGGAGCCTCGATTGCGCGTTTTGCACAATTGGTGATCCTCTCTGGCATTGCGGGGACGGCCTGGAACGCGCTGTTCAATGTTGTCCCTTCACAAAAGCGTGGGCAAGTGCTGGCTTTCAATAATGGCGTGCCTTCACAGATTGGCGTGGTGCTCTCAGGTATCCTGCTGATCGTGGTCGCGCAGGCTTGGAGTGTACAGCAGATTTTCCTGATGGGAGCAGCCCTTGCGATCTTATGCGGCGTGTTGATCTGGCGTATGCGCAAAGCATACGCCGGGGCGTTGGTAGACGCATTGCGCGCGGGTCGGGTGGAAGTCTTCAGCACCAGTGAAGCCGCGTTCAGCGGGCTCCAGGGCGACACTGCTGTGTTGGATGTCGCCATTCAAGCCTTGCAGGATCCCAAAGCGACCACGCGCCGACTCGCCGCTGAAATGCTGGGACGCATGGAGTCTGACTCAGCCATCCCGCATTTGACGCGCCTGCTTTCCGACCCTGAGCCTGCCGTGCGTGCCTCGGCCGTTTCCTCGCTGGGCCTGGTATTTGCAGACTCCGCAATCAGCGAGATCATTCCCCTGCTCGACGATCCAGACGAGCAAGTCCGTGAAGAAGCATTGGCAGTTCTCCCAAAACTGAAAGTGGCCGCCTCACCTGATCTGATTGAAAAACTCTCAAGCTTGATAACGAATGATCCATCATGGGCGGTGCAGACAATGGCAATTGTTGCCCTGGCAAAACTTGGCGCCGTTAACGAAGCAAGATCAAATCTGGCTCCCCGACTGGATTCAGAGGATTCCCGAATTCGTCTTTCTGCTTTGAAGACCATCAGCAAAATCGCATGGAATGGATCATTCGATATTCAACCTATCCTTCGTGCGCTCGAAGATTCATCTTCAGCCATCCGTCGGGCCGCCGTCACCGCGCTGGGAAGCCTGAAAGATGAATCCATCTGCACAACCCTTCTTGCGTCTCTGAACGATACCGATGAAGGTGTTCGAAACGCTGCTGCAAAAGCACTGCGCGAGCGTAGCCAGGAAAGCCGCCCGCTTGTCCTCCAAGTGTTTGGAAGGGAAAGTTCCGTAATTGACTCCGCTCTTGACGCACTCGCTCCCGGAAACGCTCAATCGCTGGCTCCACTCCGCGCGTATGCGCATGGCGAACTGATTCAGGCGCGTGCACTGCGAAAGCAACTCGCCAGCCTTCCATCATCTTCCGGCCAAACCGTTGCCTTACTACGCGATCGCCTCCGTGCACAATCCTCTCTATCCGAAGGGCGTTTGATCAAAACAGTTGGTTTGTTTGGCGATATGCATACGATGGAACTGGTAAGAAAAAGTATGAATGGAACTAACATTGAAAACCGGGCTGCTGCCATCGAGGCATTGGATACCATTGGAGATAAAAAACTCGCTCGTAGTATTGTTTCTCTGTTGGAAGAGGAACCCCAACCCTCTGATCCCTCAGATGTCATTGCCGTGCTCTTAAAGAGCACAGATCTCTGGCTTCGAACTCTGGCGGTACGTTCCACCTCGGAGCTTGGCTTGCGGGAATTTCTCCCTTTACTTCACCAACTTAAGTCTGGCCCTGACCCTCTGCTGCGGGAAGCTGCACTGGGAGCGTTGTCAGGGTTTGGAGAGGAGCACCAAATGGGCACTTTGAACACTGTTTCGAGGTTGGAGCGGATTCTGTTGTTGCGTGAGATCCCAATTTTTGCGGATCTTTCTACTGAAGATTTGGAATTGGTGGCGAACATCGCACGGGAGGAGTGGTATCCAGCAGACACGGCAATCTTTCACCAGGGTGAGGAAGGGAATGTGATGTTTGTGATCGTAGAGGGCCGCTTGCAGGTTGTCATGACAGCAAATGGCACCGAACAAGTATTGGCAGAACGCGGCCCAGGGGATTTTGTTGGCGAGATGGCCGTCATCGAATCTGCCCGGCGAGCAGCGACCTTGCATACCCAAAGTGATGTCCGGGTATTGGCAATCGATGGCGAGACCTTCAAGAGGATTCTTCGTGAACGGCCAGATGTCTCGTTCGCCGTTCTGCGAAATATTTCACGCAGGCTCCGGGAAAGGACGCGATAAGATGCCGTTTAACCAGGGTACAGCCAGAAGAATACCAATGCGTCAGATCAGCTCAAATTCCACTTTCCCAGATTTCCCGCCATTGACCTGGATTTCCAGCGCATGCGTACCGGGATAATATTTGCGTGTGCTGATCGGGCGGAATGAATGCCTCTTGGAGATTTACGAGTCTCACCTGCGCCTAGCTTTTTTTTGGTAAGTTTGAATATCTTTGGCGTCAAGGTTGCACACAGAGGTAGAGCCGCGAAATCCCGCTCAGTGAGCGGGATTTCGCGGCTTATATGCTGATCTTGATCTGATCAGAATCACTAAATATTTGTTGAGCGACCCATGCTCTGATCTTAATTTCTATCAAATCTCGCACCTCTCGAAATTTGGCAAGTTTTTCCTCTTCCGTACCTTCGAATTTGGCGGGGTCTTCAAATGACCAGTGCATTCGTGTGTTAACCCCGGGCCATACTGTTGGGCAATTCTTATCCGCATCATCACAAACAGTGATTAGATATTGGAAGAGCGTTTTTCCCAGATACATCTCTATGCCTTTGGATGTTTGATTTGAAATGTCAATCCCCGCTTCTTTCATCACTTTGACTGTCAGCGGGTTGACTCCTTTCGGCTCCAAACCGGCGCTGTGTGGCTGGAAAAGGTCGCCGGCATATTTGCGAAGGAAGGCTTCTGCCATTTGACTTCGCGCAGAATTACCTGTACAGAGAAAAAGAACTCGTTGTCTGCTCATTTGGACCATCCTGAGAAAGTTTTGAGTGTATTATCGTTTAGAAGTATTAACAAGAATTTAATACCAAGTAATCCCTGCGTTAATCTTTTTGGTTCACATTTGGATGTCCAAAGGCAATTCAGAAAAAGCCTGCCCGGTGAGAGCGGGCTTTGCTTTAAACGACTCGCTTCAATCTCTTATTTCGATGGGCGATACCCTCCAACCCATCCTATTGGGGGAAACAAGAGATTCACTTTCGTGTGACTCATCGTTTTAAATCCTACAAGCAATTCACTGCGGACTCTGTGTCTGGCTGGGCAGCGAAGGCCAGCCGCTGGCATCCCACGAAAGGGACTCGATGCGCAACTTGGGTATCCCGATCTGTTTCGCATCGTAGGCGTGATAGACCATCCAGTAGTTATCCTCTTCGAGGAGCATTCCGTTGTGGCCAGGTCCTTTCCATTGTCCGTATGCGGACAGGATAAGTGTCCCACCCCCATCGGTCAGAGCAACGCCGTCACGGTCCACATAAGGACCGGTCAGCGCATCGCTGCGTCCCACGCGCACATTGTAGGTGCTATCCACGCCCTGACAGCATCTGTCGAAAGAGACGAACAAGTACCATTTTCCAGCGCGGGAGACAATGAACGGCGCTTCCAGTGCGGAGGTCTTATCCAGTCCTGTCGAGCGGTTGGCAAGCTGATAATAGTTCGAATCGTTCGCGGCGAGCTGACCGGTGGCGGGATCGATCTTCCGCATCCAGATGCCTTCCCAGAAACTGCCCCACGCCAGCCAGGGTTCGTCATCTTCATCCAGCACCAGATTTGGGTCGATCGCATTCCAGCGATCGCCCTCGTGCGAGCGCAACACCTCGCCCCGGTCCACCCATTCGTAATCAGGGTTTTTGGGATCCAGAGTCGTATTCGTTGCCAGTCCAATAGCAGACTCCTGGCTTCCAAAGCTGGAGACCGCATAATACAGGTGCCATTGATCGTTGAAGAAGGAAATATCAGGCGCCCAAATATCCACCAAGTCCCGGTTTATCTCTCTCGTCCAGGCCGGGTTGGCTTCAAAGACGCGCCCGCAAAACTCCCAGACCATTTTATCTTTGGAGCAAATGAATGGGATCAGGCTGCCTGTGGAGAAAACATAATAAGTATCATTCTGGTGCGCAATAACCGGATCGTGAATACGCTGGATAAACCCTTCAGGTTCAATCATCGTGCCCGTTGTCACTCTTTCCTGCGCGGCAGCAGAGCTGATCGTCGGTTCCGCTGTGACTGGCGGCTGACAGGCAGCCAGCAGTACAGCCAGTAGAATACTTAACAGCATACGCCGGATCATTATTCTCTCACGATCAGTTCCATCTTCAGCAGGGAGCGGAGCAATCACGCGGGGTCGATCCAGAAATCTCCACTGCATCCATTGATATTTTAGATAGGCTCATTCCGGGCATGTGGTCAATACGGTGAAAGACAAGGGAGGCAGATTGAGCGTCGCACGACCAGCCTCAATCGAGGGTGCAGAGATAGCCTTGGCGACCACCCGGTCCGGTGCATCCCAACTATTGAACTCTTTCGGGTCGCTGCCAGCGAGCTGCCAGGCTTTGTCGATCTTTACTGCGCTACCGTCCTGCCAGACGAGGTCGGTGACAACGGCTTCGTTTTGGCTCCGGTTCACCAGGAAGACCGCACCCTGCTCCGTCTCAAAATCATAACTGGCAGAGACGTCCAGTGCCAGGACCGAATCATGCTGCTTCGTCTCCAGCTCTGGTGCTTTGACATGAACATCCAGCGCTTCGCCCCGGGCAAAATTACTAACCAGTTTGAAGGCATAATACGAGGGATGCTTCAATAGGCTATCAGGCCGAGTGTGCAGCCAGGAAATTACATTAACGATCTGCGCCACGCAGGCAATCTTAAGCACATGGCTCTTGCGCAGGAAGACATTCAGCCACTGCGCCACGACCAGCGCGTCCTCCAGATTATAGGTTTCTTCTGCCAGATGAGGAGCTTCCGTCCAGTTTCCCTGCACGGGGTCGCCCTTATACCAGACCTGCCACTCATCCCACGACAGATAAATATCATGCCGGCTGCGTCGTTTGGCTTTTACATAGCGCAGGGTCCCTTCCAGGGTGTCGACAAAACGCTCAAAAAGAACCGTGCTCGCTAAATAACTGGCGGTGTCATCCTCCGCGTTGCCCGCGTAATAGTGCATCGAAAGATAGTCCATGTGTTCCCAGGCAATTTCAAGAGCCGTCCGGTCCCAGTCCGGATAGGTTGGCATGCTGTCGTTGGAGGAACCACACAGGATCGTTTTGATGCTCGGATCCTGCAACTTCATTACCTTGGCTGCCTCCAGAGCCTTGTGGCCGTACGCCACTGCATCCAGGTGCCCGATCTGCCAGGGTCCATCCATTTCATTACCGACACACCAGTAGGGTACCTTGTGGGGTTCGCGGAAACCATGGCTGGCACGCAGGTCTGACCAGCGCGTCCCATGCGACACATTGCAATATTCAACAAGGTCCGCGGCTGACTGAATGCTGCCGGTGCCCATATTTACGCCCAGCATCGGCGCGGCGTTGATGGAGGTACAGAACTCTATAAATTCGTTCGTGCCAAATTGATTGGTTTCCAGCGACTGCCAGGCAAGCTCACGCTGGCGCGGGCGTTGCTCTTTTGGACCGACACCATCAAGCCAATTGTAGCCACTGAGGAAGTTACCGCCGGGATACCGGATGACCGTGTAGGCCTGGTCACGCAGGGCTTCCAGCACGTCCCTGCGAAGGCCGCGCGCATCTGCCTGAGGAGATTTCGGATCATAGATCCCCTCGTATATACAGCGCCCCATATGCTCGGCAAACCCGCCAAATAACAGCGGTGAGATCGGGGCGATCGTTCGATTTGTATCCAGAAACACTTGAGCTTTTGAGGTTGTCATGTAGGAACCTATCCTATGATGGGATGCGTACTTGGGAAGAAAGGTTGCCAGGGATTGAGATGGAGCTGGGCTATTGACCAGCCATGCCTGTCGTCGTAATCCCGGCAATGATCTTGCGCTGGAAGATGGCATAGAAGATCAGGACTGGCGCCGAGGCAATAAATGCCGCAGCAAAGGCAAGACCGCGCTGGATGTAACTCCCCTGTTGAATAATGACCAGCCCCACCGGCAGGGTGAGCACCTCGCGTTCGCTGAGCACAATAAGCGGCCAGAACAGGTCGTTCCACATACCGAGGAATGTAAAGATGGCGAGGGCCACCATGGCTCCCCGCACCAGCGGCAGGCAGACCTGCCAGTAGATGCGGAAGGGACTCGCCCCATCCACGCGCGCCGCGTCTTCGAGATCGCGCGGGATGGCGTAGAAATGCTGTCGCATCAGGAAGATGCCCAGCACCGACGCCGCCGTCGGCCACCAGATAGCGTGGTAGGAGTTCAGTAATTTTAGATCGCGCAGCAGCAAAAATGCAGGGATCAAGGTAATGGCCCCCGGAATCATCAGGCTGAAGATGAGCAGGGAGAACAATTGTTTTTTACCAGGAAATTCCAGGCGGGCAAAGGCGTACCCGCTTAACGTCGACAGGAAAACGACAATGAGCGTACCCACGCTGGCGATGATGAGACTATTGGCAAACCATTGCATCACAGGCAGGGTCACATCCGAAAAGATATGGGTAAAGTTGGCCGTTGTGATGGGGTTGGGGATCCACTCGATCGGGAAGTTGAACTGGTTCGATTCATGCGTGAATGCCCGTGAGACGATGTACAGCAGCGGAATGATGATGATCACCGCCAATGGCAGGAATACCAGCCACAGATACAGCGATCGCCATAATATTTTGCGATGGGACTGCAAATTCAGGACCGAACTCGTTCTTTTGATCTTGGCTTCTGTAGTCATTCTCTGCTCCTCTGTGCTAACTAGTATTCAGAGCGCTCACGCATCAGGGCAAACAAAAAGACTGTGACAACGATCATGATCACAGCCAGCACAACCGCCATGGAGGAGGCATACCCGAACCGGAAGTACTTCCAGGCGGTTTCGTACAGGTACATCACGGCCGTGCGCGAGGCATTGCCCGGACCACCCAGAGAGATGATGTAGGGCTGAGCAAAGACCTGCATGTGGGCAATGAACTGGGTCACCGTAATGAACAGCATGGTGGGCATGATCAGGGGGATCGTAATATACCGGAACGACTGCCAGGAGTTTGCCCCGTCGATCTTGGATGCTTCATAAAACTCCTCGGGAATACTTTGCAGACCGGCAAGGAACACCAGCATCGGGAAGCCAAAGGTCCACCAGACCGTGGAAAGGGCCAGCGCCGGGATGACAATATCCGGATCTCCCAGCCAAGAGATCCGTGGCCCTCCCATGAGCGTTGTGACAAAGTAGTTGACGATGCCCAGCTGCGTATCCCAGATGCGTGTGCCGACGATGCCGATGACGGCCACCGAAAGGACGCCGGGCGCATAGAACAGGACGCGCAGAAAATCCCGCCCGAAGAAGGAGTGCTTCAGCCCCGAAGCCACCAGCAGACCCAGCACGATGTTGGTTGTGACCGTCATGACCACAAAACGACCCGTGTTCCCCAGAGCCTGCCAGAAGACCTTGTCGTTCATCAGCGCCTGGTAATTTGCCATCCCAATGAAGTTCTGCTCCTTGAGCATGATCTTCCAATCGTACAGGCTGATCTGCAGCCCGCGGAAGATCGGGAAGAGCAGGAACAGGGCAAAGAACAGGAAGTGGGGAAGAATGAAGAGGTAGTTGGGGAGCTGTTTGCGTAAGGATTTCCAAGTCCAGCGGGGAGCCAGCGCGGCTCCTCTCGCCTGAGTGGAGCGTTCCATGGAAGTGGGAGCCTGTGTCATACGTCACATCCTTCCGGCATTCAGATCAGTAAGGGCAGGTCGGTGTGCCCATTTTAACACGCACACCGACCTGCCAAAGGAGAAGATTGACTATGGACGATCGAGGACTGCCTGGATCACATCGCAGCCCGCCTGCAGTTCAGCTTCCACATTCGCATCTGCGCTTGCCAGAGCGTTGCCAACCGCTGTTTCATAAGCGGTCTGGATCTCGATGAAGGACTTGTGGGCCAGAGTTGTGCGGCCAATCTCGTTGAATTCCTTGGCAGCCATCGCCACCGATTCGATTGCCTGCACATCAGCTTGCTCCTGCACCGCAATCTTGCCCGGCACCTGTCCGGAGGTGGCCCAGAAGGCACCATTATCTGCCAGGTAAGCCATCAATGTTTTCGCCTTGGCGACGCCGTCTTCATCCACACCGGTGGGAATCGACATAATGTGTGAGTCCAATTTGACAGCCTGCGTGCCATCCGGAGCCAGCGAGTTGATGAAAGCGACCTTCGTCTTCGCAGCCACGTCGGGGTTATCAGCCATGAAACCACCTGTCCAGGTGCCTTCCCACATGAACGCCAGGCGGTCGACCTTGTAGAGGTCGCCTGCCCACATCCGGCCGGGGACTGCCGGGGGAGCCACGTAATACTTGTACATCATGTCGTGCCAGTATTGGATCGCGGCGACCGTTTCGGGAGAGTCTAAAAGGCATTGGGTACCCTCTGCATTCGTAATGTCACCGCCGAATTGCCACAGGGTCGTTGGAATGGTATAGCGCGGCCAAGTGAACTCGTGCGCCCAGACCTGCACGTTATCCTTATCGAAGCCTTCCTCGGTCGGGTGCTTGCCATTCACATCGGTGGTAATCTTCTGTGCCCACTCGAGGAACTCCGCCCCGTTCTTGGGGAGGTTGATCGGATCGAGCCCGGCATTTTCGATGATCTCGGTGTTGTACCACAACAGCCAGCCGTGGTTGTCGAACGGGACAGCCATGGTCTGACCGTCAAAGGTGATGTTTTCGATCACCGCAGGATTAAAGTCTGCCTTGTTGAGGGTCCCATCGTTGAAGATCACATCGTCGAGCGGCATCATGAGCCCTTCAGAGGCCATCTGATTGACTTCCGCTGCATGGAAAATAACCATATCGGGGGGCGAGCCAGCAGCAACGGCAGTGGGATACTTCTGGAAGAACGTGTCCCATGGGATGCCCTCCGAACGAAGACAAACATCGGGGTTATCTGCCACGAACTTTTCGAGCAGGACGGCAAAGACCGCGCCATCTGTACCGGTCAGACCGTGCCAGAGGATCAACGGATCACTGCATTCACCGAAGGCGTTCACAATCGGAGTCGGTTCCAGGGTTGGCCCTCCCGCGGGAGGCTCGGTTGCCGCTGCCTCGGTGGGCGCACCCGCATCTGTAGGTGCCGCGGGCGCACAGGCACCTAACACCAGCGCCATCACCATGAGCAGGGTGAGGCTCAGCAAAAACTTGTTCGTGCGATACATTGTGTTCATGCTTCTCTCCTTTGTGAGAATTGAAAAAACTGAATACGACCGACCATTGAAAAACGCAGACAGCCCGCTGCGTTACAACCAGGTTGACTTGCAACGGCAAAAACTCAGTATTTCAATCTTGTCAGGGTCTCCTGTGCCCGTCCTTGAGCAGGTCTCAGGCAGATGCCCGCTCAAAAAAACGGCAGGGGACTTCGAAGCGGCGGCTGGGCCCGCTATATTCACCCTGGATGCGCTCAAACAACGCATTTGCCAGGAGCGTGCCCATTTCAGCAGGGTACTGTGCGACGGTGGAGAGATGGGGTCGAACCCAGGAGGCGGCGGGGATGTCATCAAAGCCAATAATGGCGATATCTTCTGGAACTCGATAATTCATATCTTCAGCAGCCGCCAGCGCGCCGATCGCGATCGTGTCGCTGGCCGCGAACACGGCTGTGGGTGGGTTGGGCAGCGCCAGCAAGGAGGAGATGGAGCGCCGTCCACTCTCGACAGACCAATCCCCTTCCACCACATATTCAGGAGGAACAGGCAGTCCAGCCTCTGCCATGGCACGTTGAAAGGCTCCGTGACGGCGTATCGTCACTGGATACTTGTGACTGGCGCAGATCATTGCAATGCGCTGATGTTTGCGTTGTTCGATCAGCCAGCGGACGGCTTCATAGCTAGCTTTCGTATCGTCGGCATAAACCATATCTACATCCGGAAGTTGAATATGATTCCCCACAACACTGATCGCCATGCCCGTGCGTTCAATCAGGTTCTGCAGCTCAGCATCTGTCAGGTGCCAGGGGACGATGATCGCGCCATCTACGGGATGGCGTAACAGTGATTCACAAAAGAGCATTTCTTTCTCGCGCAAATGGTCCGAATTGGCGATCATGACACTGTAGTGATATTGAGAAGCCACATCCTGGACAGCGCGCACCATGGGATGATAGAAGGGATTGCTGATATCGCCAATCAACATTGCAATGACATGATTTTTTTGCCCCCGTAGGGAGCGCGCGTATTGGTTGGGCTGGTAGCCTAGCTGCTTGACAGCCGCCAGGACCTTGGCTGTCGTTTCTTCACTGATCGGCACTTTGGACTTGGAAGAGGAGGGGCTGAGAATGCGCGAAACTGTACTTTGCGAGACGTTTGCCGCTCTCGCTACATCACGCATTGTTATGGTTTTTCGTTCCACTTTCGGACTAAGTGTCATGAATTAGCCTATATTTTATGCAATCGTATGCGGTAATACGTATTCTAGCATACAGCGATCTGAGAGTCAATATTAAGGACCCAAGTTGTCTATATCTGAAGCTGTATTCCCTTTCCATACTGCATAGGCTTGATTCAACGAACTACCCGCCCGATGATTTGAATCATCAGCACACAGCGCCATAATAAAATCTGGACCCTACGAGACTTTACGATCCGTTCCAGGGATTAAGTCTCGTAGGGTCTGATTCTGCTAACGCATTAACATAGTCTCAACCCGCCGGCCAAATAGGACTATGTTAATTCATGCCGACGATGGGGTTTGCGGAACAGACGGTCCTGCTCCCGGGACAGTCAAAGAACTCCGCCTCCATGAAGATATCGGTGCCAGTTATTGCTTTCAGGTGCTAATACTCGTAACGCCGACGCAGATCATTTTTCTATCCTGTGCAGGGTCTCTACAAATCTTTTCAAGTCGTCAGGTCCACGTGTTGGGATAGGCTGTAAACCGCCAAGGGGGTCAATATTGACAATCGTCCCGTCGGCTAGAAGTCCAAAAAGGAAATAACCACGGAGCACATCCTCTACCTTCTCCACCTCGGGGATATCGGCAGCCACCTGATCATAGATGGCGTAGGCTTTCATTGTATTCCGGGGGTGAACGGTGATGGTACTGCCGTTGATCTCTGGCATGGGGCTTCCACTGGTAAACCTGTGAATCACTTGCCAATGCGAGAACTGATAGCGATCATACCCGTCCCCGAACTGCCTGCGTGCTTTAATAGTGATGGGTTCCGTGAGATTTTCTGTGCTAACGTAGCCATCTTCATTGGCTGTATACGTGAGTGGTCCCAAATCTGGATGACTGGGGTCTGGCGCGCCATCAGGGGTAATATCCACAAAATAGTTTGGGATGAAATCGTTGCTGATCCAGTTGAAGGCATCGATCTCAACACCATGTTCTCCAGTCCCGCCTCCTCCCTCACCCGAATTCCGATCCCATACATACCATGCCTTTGCGTTCAGCGTCCATTGTCCCCCTCCAATGCTAATAGAGGGAGTTCGACCATCATCAACTATCCTCAAAGACGTTCCCGTTAAATTCGAGCTATTGACAGACCAAAACGCAAATACATAGGTCCTGTCACCATATAGGTCGGTAGGGAGTGGAGGAGGTGGGTAAGAATCCGGGGCCCGCCCCGCCTCCTCCGTATTAGGCGACCAAGTATCACCTTCACTCGACCAACTCCTTTCTAGATAGGGATGAGCAAAACTTGCACCTGCAGCTCTGATCCTTGCTATTCTGCGTGAAGTGCCAGAGTATCCGATTGCTGCCAAAATAATGTGTTGCCAATCTACTGTTATCATGTCGATTTATCCTCTCTGATTTGCGTTCAATGAAGAAAAAGTTCACCTACGTCGCGACATTCGCACAGATGGCATACGCCTGCACCGACCACAGACGGGCGGTAAGATCACTCTGGAAGAGTGACACAACCCAGAGATTATTGAATTGAGGTGCATTCGCCATGACTGTTACATATTGATTGTTCCCCGCTATTGCAAAGCCGCCTCCCAGAACCTGTTTTCCAGCAGGGCATTCGACAACCACATCGATCCGAAATTCATTGAGAGTCCCACTGTTGAC
>Ga0126306_10001556_pt1 | contig 12361 bp, 14 predicted proteins | sample Plot27_FD_92592 | JGI IMG/M metagenome (GOLD analysis project Ga0126306, IMG submission 92592) | Serpentine soil microbial communities from UC McLaughlin Reserve, CA, USA - Plot27 | ecosystem: Environmental > Terrestrial > Soil > Grasslands | place: USA: UC McLaughlin Reserve, Lake County...
CCGGGGGATCACCCCCCGACGACGGCACCGCGCTGCCTGCCGAGCGCCAGCACGATGCCCGCGGCTATGCACCAGACGAAGCCGAGCATCCTGCCGAGCAGTATGAAGAGCGCCGCCGGGAAGAAGACGAGCGAAGCAAGAGACAGTATCGCCAGCGTCGCCTGCACCATGCCGAGCCAGGAGATCCAGCGCGGCAGCGCCTTCCCCCTGCGGGCGGCGATGGAGGCAGCCCCCACGAACAGTCCGAGCGAGGCGACGTGCAACGTCCCCCCGGTGAGGAAGTTCGCCTGGCGCAAGGTGTCCACGAGGCCCAAGCCCAACCCTGCGGCCGTCAAGGCCAGCACCAGGCCGAGCAGCGCGGAAGCGAGGAGTAAGACCGCCGATAGGACACCACCGCCCGAGACCAATCCGGGCAGCGCGCCCCTCTCGTCAGCCGTTCTTCGCACGAAGGCGGCGACGGGGGCGACGAATACAAACAGCGAGAGCGCCGCAAGGACCTGGCACAAAGCCACCGCCAGGACCGCCGTCTGGTTTTCGGTGAAGTAGCGCGCGGCCTCCACGGCGGGCGCGCCGGGTAATGGGAGAGGGTCGTTGGCGAGTACGCCTCTGAGGACATCGCCGAGTATGAAGAATACCGCAAACAGAATGCCGCCCAATGCCCACGAATCACCTTGTCTTCTCGATGCCGTCATTGTCAGACCTCCTTCTCGCAGACTCCTCTCGCGCAGCGACGCCTTCGTCGTCCTTCGCCGCGGTTGTGTCGCATTCGATGGTACGGCGAGAAGGGATAATGCGGCATCCACCGAAAGGTGGATCTGCGGGTAGAGATCCGCCCGCTTTGCGGAGCTTCATCGGGCTCTTCTCACGCTCTACCTCGTCCAGCGAACCCGGTGTCAGGTTCGCGTTCCTCTCGCAACTCGCCGATAGCATTGGCGATGCGTCGCTGCCGGGTTTCGGCGCTCTTGGCTTGCTCGATCGGGTTCACGATCCGCTGCTTCTTGCTGTAGGACAGCCCGTCGAAGAGCCGCATGGCGTCCGCATCCCGGTCGAGCGCTTCCGCTAGGTCGGGCGGCACCGTAACTTCGCGAGGCTCGGTGTCTAGCTCGATGTCTGAGGCGACCGCCTCCAGCTTTGCTTGGGTTCGACCGGCGGGGAAGATGCGGGCTCCCCCGCGAACTCCCTGGCGACGGCGCCGCCGATGGACTCACCGCCTCCGTAGATAACGGCGTTCTTGTTCTCTAGCAACATGCCCTTCTCCTTTCTATCTAGGGGCCGAGCTACGACATCCACGATGCCCGACCCCAGCCTAAGACGTTCTCCGCGACCACGTCTAAGAACAAGGGATCGTCGAACGCCGCCAGCCCGGCCGCGAACTCAGCCTCACCGACGCCCGCCAGAATTCCTTCCCCGGCCTGCCGTCGCCGACGCGCTGGTCCTGCAACCCCGCCCTTCTCGCGAGGCCGGCGGGATGTTGTGGTTGACGCGGAACAGGTTTTGCGGGTCGTGGGTCGCCTTGATGGCGGCCAACCTCTCGTAGTCGGCGTCGCTGTAGGCGGTTCGCACCCGCCGCGGCTCGGTGGCGCCGCTCCCGAGGTAGTTGGGCAGCGTGGCGCCCGTGTCCCACTGCCGAAGACCGTCGATCAGGGCCCGTTGGATCTCATCCACCCGCTCCAGTCTGGGAGTTCGCGTGTCATGGGCTGGGGGCCGTGCTCACGGAGAACACGGCGCCTTGCGGGTCGGATATAACGGCGTCGCGCGAGATCTCGGTGTCGAACGGCGGTATGATCATCGCGCCGCCGAGCTTCTCCGCCTTGTCGGCGGTCGCGTCGGCGTCGGCGACCCAGAAATTGATGCTCCAGTGAGTCGACGTGGATCCATCCTCGCTCGTCGGCACCATCACCCCGATCACGTCGCGAGGCACCGGTTGTTCGGGTTCGCCGCCGACGTAGCCCGGCAGTCGCCAGAGCGCGACCTCGCCGAACATGTCGGTTTCCCAGCCGAAGACCTCACCATAGAACGCCTTCGCGCCCTCGGGGTCTCGTGTGTTGAGGATGCTCATCGCCCACGCCCCCGGCTCGTTGATGACCTCGGCTCCCCGGTGCTCCTTCGGCTGCCACAAACCGAAGATCGCCCCGCCGGGATCGGCGACGACCGCGGTACGGGCGACATCGAGGAGATCGAACGCCTCCACGACGACGGTTCCGCCCTCGTCGGTCACCCTCGCGGCGACCTCGTCGGCACTCTCTACCCAAACGTGGGTACCCCACGCGGATGCGCCCCCGCCTCGCTGCGAGCCGACCGCGGCGACGGCTCGGCCGCGAAGCGTACACATAAAGTTCTTGCCGGGCGAGCCGGTCTCCATCATCTCCTCTGCCTCCCATCCGAACAGTTCCATGTAAAAGTTCACGGCCTTCTCCGGGTCGGAGTGGAAACTTGCGACCCAGCACGGGACGCCGGACCGGTATCCGTCGCGTTCGCTCATCGGTTCTCCTCGTATTCGTCGAAGCGCCAGCGCGTCGGCGCGAAGGACTCGCCATCGGTGGGAAGGCCGAACGCTTTCGTCGGTGTGATCTCGTAGACGTCGTACGGCGGGCCGCCGGACGTGGGAGCGCCGTACTCGGCGTCGAGCTTGTCTCCCGCCACCACCGTGGGCCACTCGTAGATGTCCCCGAACGCATCCGAGGCGCGACGGAGGGTCGCCTCGTCGCGCACTCGCCGGGCCTCGCCTTCCACGATCAGGTGCATATCCCCCGCGTCGGTGGTGATGACGCAGCGTCCGTCGGCGGCGAGGTTTCGACTCTTTCTGGCCGTCTCCTTCGAGGCGACGTACAACGCCGATCCCGACCAAACGGCGAACAACGACATGACGTGCGGCGCTCCGTCCGGCCGCGCGGTGGCGAGCCAGAACCAACCTCCCTTCGTGAGCCGCTCCTCGAAATCCTCCCATCGGATGGGTAGCGAATCGCCCGCCTCGCCGGCCGCCGCGGTTCCTTTCCCCTCGCGCGACATCACCTCGCCCGTGGGTCTTCGGTGCGTCATACGGATCCCTCCAATTCCTTCATGTGCCTCCGTTCGCCGTCCAGCGACGCGAACTCGGATACGATCACTCTCTCAATCACGGGCTTCTTGGAGCAGCCCGAGGAGGTGTTGCCGTCGGGTCTTGGGCTTGCGCGTAGATTCCGTAAGGGAACTCCTCGGCAAGCAACCGGCACACGATCGGTACGTCGATGTCCACTTCGTCTCTGTGCGTCTCTCCGGCGCACGTCGGATCAGCGTCCATAGACCGACACGACGTTGCGTTTGTTGGTGAACGGTTCGCGGTTCCAGCCGTCCCAGCGCTCCTTCAGGCGCAGCCCGGTGATGCGCGCCATGAGGTCGAGCTCGGCCGGCCAAGCGTATCTCTGGACAATGGGGTTCAGCCGGACGCCATCGCCGGAGATGGAGACGTGGCTCTCGTCGATCGTCTGCTTCGCCGGGTCGTGGCGGAGCAGGTCGAGCCTTACCGCGTCGACCTCGATGGACTCCGCATCGAGGTACTGGTCGTTGCGCAACCGGTAGTGGGCGGCGGGCGAGCCCGCCTCGATCACGAACGAGTCGTCGTCGGTCAGGTGGGCGGCCAAGTTCTCGAAGCAGCGCACCTGGTCTTCCTGGGTCAGCAGGTTGAACAGCGTGTTGAAGACGACGTAGATCAGGCGGTACGTGCCGGGGACCGGCGCGTCGCCGAAGTCGCCGACGGTGACCGGGATCCGGTCGCCACCGGGCTTGTCGCGCAACCGCGCGACCATGGCGGGCGAGATGTCGATCTCGTCGACGCGAACACCTTTGGCGGCGAGCGGCAGCGCGATCCGACCGGTCCCGACGGCGAGCTCCAGCGCGGGACCACGGCCCGCCAGCCCCTCCAGGAACGCGACGGCCGCGTCCTCGTCGCCTCGCGGCGCGTCGTCGTACGCCTCGGCGATGTCCTCCCCAAAACTCATGATTGGCTCGTAGTCCTTCACGGAGACCTCCTGTGACGTCAGACCCGCCGCGCGAGGCGCAGCAGGTACTCTTCGCGGTCGAGCGGGTTATGGTCCGACCGCGGCCGGGTCGGGATCTCACCGCGAACCGGCTGGTACGAGTCGAAGTCGCTCTCCAGCACGCCTTCGCCGCGGGTCAGGGCCGGTAGCTGTTGCTGCAGCTCGTCGATTCTGGAGGCTGGGATCTCGCCCTCCAGCAAGTAAGACGAACCCCGCGTCACCTGCGTCCGCGAAACGGCCAGCAACCGGGCGAGCGCGGACGCCACGGCCCCAAACGCGTCGGCCGGCACCTCCAGGCGGAAGCGGTGAATCGGCTCGCAAACCCGGGTTCCGGCGCGCTTCAGCGCGTCCATCAACACCAGCGGCGTCAGGCCGCGGAAGTCCGTGCCGGTGCTCGACATGCTCTTGTCGAAACCCTGGTGGGAGTGGCTCTGGCGCGGCGCGTAGCCGGTATGCGTCAGGGTCACCACACAGTCGGTGACCTCCCACCCGCAGAGCCCCTGGTGCAACGTCTCTTTCACTGTATCCTCGACCGCGGTGAAGAACGCTGCCGGCATCGTCCCATGCACCTCGATCGCCGGCCGGAACCTGGCGCCCGAGCCTACCGGGGCAGGCTCGACGCGCAGCCCGACGGTAGCGAGGAACGGATTGGATTCCGCGTGCATGACCTCGAACGCTTCGCCGACGCCGATGGGACGCTCGACGCAGATCGTGGTCGTCTCACGAAACTCGACGTCGAGGCCGTACGCGTCCATCAGCGTCGCCCCGATGACCTCCTTCTGCACCTCGCCGTAGAGCGAGAGGTACAGCTCCTGCCTGACGTCGTCCTGGCGCACGTTTATCAGGGGGTCCTGCTCGGCGAGCTGGGCGAGGGCGACGTAGAGCGCGCCTTTGTCCGCGGGACGGCCGGGAACGACGACCGTCTCCAGCGTCGGCGGGGCGAAATAGTGATGCTGCTCGTGGGTGGTCCGCCCCTCACCGATCGCGTCCCCTATTCTGACTCTCCCGAGTCCCCAGAGCTTGCCGATCCGCCCCGCGGCGACCGAGTCGGTCGGGTCGTCAGAGCCGCGGTCGAAAACGCTGATGGCGGTTACTTTCTCCTCCTCGTCCCGGCCGAAACGCAGCCGGTCGCGTACCCTCACCGTCCCCGAGAACACGCGGACGTAGGCGATCTTCTCCCCGGCGGCGCCCCGCTCGACCTTGAAGACAGTCCCAGAGACGGGGCCTTCGGCATCGCCCTCCGCCGCGGGCAAGAGCTCCGTGATGCCGGAGATCAGATCTTCCACGCCGGCGCCCGTTATCGCCGAACCGAAGAACACCGGATGCACGAGCGCCTTGCCGGTCTGCTCCGCGAGTTCGCCGCGGAGACGGTGGTACGAGACCGCTGCCTCGTCCTCGACGTACGCGGCGAGGAGCACCTCGTTGTTGTCGGCCAGCAGGTCGACCAACCCCGGGGTGAAGCCGGCGTCCGAGGCACCATACGGCGCGAAACCCGGGCTGCGGGTTCCCAGACCCTTTACCGATCCCATCGGGACTATCGCTGGAGTCAGCCTCTCGGAGATGCTTTGCAAGAGGCTTTGGTATCGCGCGCCGGCGCGGTCGATCTTGTTGGCGAAGATGAGGGTGGGGATGCGCAGCCGCCCTAGCGTTCTCATCAGGATTCGGGTCTGCGGTTGCACGCCCTCGACGGCGGAGATGACCAGCACGGCGCCGTCGAGGACGCTCAGGACCCGCTCCACCTCGGCGATGAAATCCGGGTGGCCGGGCGTGTCGATCAGGTTGACCGTCACGTCGTCCACGACGAACGACACGACGGCGGACTTGATCGTGATGCCGCGTTGCCGTTCTAGTGCTAAGGAATCGGTTTTGGTGTTCCCGTCGTCGACTCGGCCGATCTCGTCGATGACGCCGGCGGCGTGGAGCAGCCGCTCGGTTAAAGTCGTTTTACCGGCGTCTACATGCGCCAAAATCCCCAGGTTCAAGGTTCTCACGGAGCTTCATGTCCTTCAAGTAGGCGGAAATTCCCCTCTGGATAGACACGAAAGCTCGGCGCATCTTCTTCTCCCCGGTCCTGGGTCTTCGCCCCTAAAGTACCGCACACAGGCGCACCGGTCAATCGGCCTGCCGGGCGACCAAACCCGCGTGCGCTGCAGGGCGCACGACTCCTCGCTAGACAGGCTGGCGGCCGATGCCGCCGGGCCGAAGACTCCCGACCTCCGACGAGATCCGTCAACCCCGTGAACCAGCGTGACAGGATTTGTGTCTTAGACAAGAGTCCGGTACCGTGATCCTCGGTCCGGCCGACAGCGCCGATCACGCTGTGCGTTGCGCGATCCATAGCTAGGTTTGCTCCATGGCCGGGCTCGGGATCTCCTCGGCGTTACCCGTGATCGCCGGGACGACGGCGCGTCGGGGGTGGAACCGGTGGCGGGCCAGCGCGAGCATGCAGAGTGACGCCAGAGGCGCGTACACGCGCAACACCCCGGAGCGGGCGTAGGCGCGCGCTCCGAGACAGGAACCCATACTCCCGCCAAGGAAGGCACAGGTCATGCAGGCGGTGTTGAGCCTGCTCAGGTCCTCGGGACCAAGGGGGTAGATCCTCACCTGGTTTGCGACCATCCCGGACTGTATCGCGCATACCCCACCTGCTTCATCCGCCCGGGCGCTCGCCGATGCGCGGGCCGACGGTGGTCACCTCCGGCAACGGCTCCGTCGCCTCGGGCGGGGGATCGACGCCCGCACGCTCGGCGGCCATCCGGTCGAAGTAGCGCTCGAAGCCCGCCGGCGTGCAGACGATTAGCGTCCGCGCCTCGGCCCCGCTCATGTTGGCGAAGGTGTGAGGGACGTTGCGGGGGGCGAAGGCGAGCTCTCCCGCTTTTCTGGTGAAGACTTCGTTCTCCAGCTGGAAGGTGAGCTCGCCTTTGAGGACGTAGAAGGTCTCGTCGAAATCGTGGTGGTGCAACGGCGGTCCCGGAAAATCGGCGGAGACGGTGTTGTCCATGACGGCGATCTGCTCTCCGCTCTGCTCGCTACGCAGAAGGACGTTGATCGGGGCGCGCTCGGTTGACATAGGTTTGTCCTTTCGCGGATGGTGAGTTCGAGCAAGGTTGGATGGGCTCAGAGCATGATCTTGCCCCCGGCCACGTCAAGCGTGACGCCGGTCAGCCACGCGGAACTCTCCGAGGCCAGAAACAGCGTGGCCAGCGCCACGTCTTCCGGCGCACCCATCCGTCCCAGCAGGAATCCCGCTGACCACTGCCGCACTTGATCCTCTGTCATGTAGCTCCGCGTGCGCTCCGTCAAGATGGAGTCCGGGGCCAGGCAGTTGACGCGGACGCCGTGCCCGCCGACCTCGTTTGCGACCTGCCGGGAGAGCATCACCACCCCTGCTTTGGCCGCCGCGTAGGCGGTGGGAGCCTGGGTGGGGACGCGCCCCGCGCTGGAGGCCATCGTCACGATCGAGCCGCTCCCGCGCTCGATCATGCCGGGCAGGAAGCTCTTGAGGGTGAGAAAAGCGGAGGTGAGGTTGCCGTCTATTGCGGAGCGCCACCCTTCCTCGGTGATCTCCACGGTAGGTCCGGGGAGCGGGCCGCCGCTGGCGGCGAACGCGGCCAGCACCTCGACCGGCCCGAGTTCTTCCTCCACCCGCAGCCTCATGCGCTCGATCGCGGCAAAGTCCGTAACGTCGGCTGCGATCCCGATGGCTTTGCCTCCGTTGGAGCCGACCTCGTCCACCACGACACCGATCTTAGCTTCATCCCGGCCATGCACCGCCACCCTCGCGCCGTTGGCTGCGAGCAGCCGGCAGGTGGCTGCTCCGATGCCGCCTGAGCCGCCGGTGACCACGGCGACCTTGTCGGCGAGGTCGGGGTAGGTGGGGAAGTTTTCGGTCATGACAGAACCTCCTCATCGAGCGGGTGATCCGTAAACCAGCCGATCCGCTCGCGGCCTTTTCTCCGGACTTCCTGCGGCGCGCGACGAGCCGGGAAGGTGGTCCTGGAATTCACCGGATGAGTGCCTCCCCGTTCGTCCATGCCTTCCTCCCCGTGTCCTGGTGGGCTTTCTCGAGCTTCCCGACGTCGTGGCTCCCGCCACCGTTCGCGAAGGGCGCCCTACTCCTCTCCTGCCGGGCGGTAGGTGAGGATGAGGACGCCGTCCGGGCCGACCGGCTTCGTGTCCACGAGCCGCAAGGCCCTCGTCTCTCCAACGTCCCCGAAGAGGCGCTTGCCCTTGCCCACCACGATCGGGAAGACCATCAAGCGGTACTCGTCGATCAGGTCGTGCCCCATCAGCGTGCGCACGAGCTGCGAGCTGCCGAAGACGAGGATGTCCTTGCCGGGCTGCTCCTTGAGCCTGGAGACCTCTTCTGCGACGTCACCCTCGATCAGCGTCGAGTTGTTCCACTCGAGCGGCTCCTGCAACGTCCTAGAGACCACGTGCTTGGGGTAGCCGTTCATCATGTCGGTGTATCTCTGGAGCTCCGCCCGGCCGGGGCCATCGTACCCTTCCACCATGCTGGGCCAGGCCGCCGCGAAACCTTCGTAGGTCTTCCGCCCCAGCAGAAGCGCGTCGGCCGCGGACAGCTCGTCGGACTTGAAGCGCTCCTGTTCTTCACTGCCCAACCGGATGGACCACCCGCCGTGCTCGAACCCTTCGGCTCCGCCAGGGTCTTCCGTCACCCCGTCCAGGGTCACGAACTCCGACACGATCACCTTTCTCATGAAGACCTCCATCGTTGGAAACGGTTGCATTCGATGGTATTGGGGTACCGGGTGGACGGGCATCTGCCAAAAGGTATATCTGAGGGGTAGAGATTCTTGTGCCCGGGCCGTCTCACAGCCCTGCTCGCAGACCCTAACTCCCTCCGATCTCGTCGAAGCGAATTAGAGTCGTGGTTGGGTGTTTCGGAACTCCGTGGCGATCGCTAGAGCAGTTTGAGCTCCCTGGCCCGTGCCACCGCCTGCGTGCGGCTGTGCGAGTCGAGCTTGCGGTAGAGGTTGTTGAGGTGGGTCTTGACGGTGCCCACGCCGACGAAGAGCTCGGAGGCGATCCTGCGGTTGCTCTTGCCGGCTGCGATGAGCTGGAGCACCTCGAGCTCCCGCTCGCTCAGGGCTTCGGGAAGATCGGTGGCCGGCCGAGCTGTGTCCGCAGCGTCCCGCTCCAGCGCCGCCAGGAGTTTCCTGAGGTAGTGCGCCGGGACGCGCCTCGACGAGTCCAATCGCCCTCTCTGCTGAGCTTCGAGCACCTCAGACAGGAGTTCGGCCATCGGGGGACCTTCATCTACGAAGGTCCTGACGTAGCCCTCCGGTTCTGCTAAAGCGAGGGCCCGTCCCACTACGTCCAATGCCCGGCTCTTCTCCTCCCTGGCTCTCAGGGCCAACGCCTGAAACGTGAGGATCTCTACCACTTTGCCTCTCCTATCCGCTGCTTCGGCCGCCTCGCGTAAGCGGTCGAGCAGTTGCAGCGCTTCGTCGTGATCCTCTCTTGCCACGAGCAGCCGCACCAGGGAGACGCGTTCCGCATCTTGTGTAGAGCGGGGCACGTCGTCCACATCCGACGCGCGCTCCAGCTCTGAGGCGGCCGCTCGGAGCTCGTTCCTCATCAGATGCAACCGTGCTTTCCAGAAGGCCGCATCGGCGATCGCCTGAGGAGCACCCGACTCTTGCGCCAGCCGCTCCGCCTCGTGGGCGAGCTTGAGGGCGCCCTCTGCGTCGCCTCGTGCCCACTTCGCCCGCGAGAGGGTCACCTGCCCCCTCGCCAGTATCTCCAGCTCTCCCGCCCTCTCGACCAGCTCCGTACCCAGTGTCAGCTGACGCTCCGAGGCCTCCAGATCGTCACGTTCTAAGAGGAGTTCGCCCATCGCTATGCGCACGCGCCCCACAGCGGGCAGTAGCTCGACCCCCCGTTCGGCCGCGAACCCGAGAGCTTGCCGCAGCGACCCTTCCGCCTCGCGGAGCCGTCCTTGTGACATCTGCAGGTGAGCCAGGGAGCCCATGGCCGTCAGAGCTATGTAGTCGTGGCCGGCGGCTCGGCCGAGTTCGGCTGTCTCGGCGAAGGTTGCGTTTGCCGCCTCCAGGTCGTCGGCTGCCCGGTAGGCCTCCGCCAAACAGAGGGCGGCGAAGGGGCGCGGGTCCAGGTTGTCCTCGGGCAGGAGCGCGAGGGCGCTCCGGGCGTGCTCAATGGCGCCCTGCGGATCTCCTTGGAGGCGGGCGTGCAAGGATCGGACGGCCGCGGCGGTTGCCAGAACATGTTGAGGGTCGGCCTCGCCCGCGTCCGGCCGCAGCTCCTCATCGTGGCCTTCCCCGGCGTCGCCGACCCCACCCTCGGCTTCACGCAGGAGGGATTCGACGCCGTCGAACTGGCCGAGCAACATCAGCGCCGCGGCGTACCAGACCAAGAGCAGCGGCCGGCGGAGCATCGCCTCTTTGGGCAGCTTCCTGAGCCAGCCCAGCAGAGTCATCACCTCGCCGCGGTACCAAGTTTGTTCGATGCCCCTCTCCATCAGCTGCGCCGCCCGTTCGTGGTCGCCTGCGGAGAGCGCGTGCCGGACCGCCTCGGCGACGAATGCGTTCTCTTCGTACCACTCAGAGGCCCTGAGGTGCAACGGCGCCAACCGCTCGGGCCGCTCGCGCTTGAGGCGGCTTCTCAGGAAGTCGGCGAAGAGGTGATGGTAACGGTACCAGACCCGGTCATCGTCCAACGGTACCACCAGCAGATGCTCCCTATCCAGCCTCTCCAGTGTGCGTTGCCCGTCGTTGCGGCGGGTGAGAGCGTCGCACAAGGGGCCGCTGAGACGCTCGAGGATCGAGGTCTCCAACAAGAACGTCTGCACCGGTTCGGTCTGCCTCTGGAGGACTTCTTCGGCCAGGAAGTCGAAGACGTCGCGGTGGCCGCCGGAGAAGGACCGGATGAAGCCCGAGACGTCCTTGCGCCCCCTCATCGACAGCGCGGCCAACTGGAGGGCCGCGATCCAACCCTCCGTGATTCCTTCCAAAGCCGCAACGTCGTCGGCGGAAAGATCCAAGCCCATCACGTCGCCCAAGAACGCGGCGGCCTCCTCGGGCGTGAAGCGCAGGTCGGCGGCGTGCAGCTCGGTCATCTGGCCCCGGGCCCGAAGCCTGGCGAGGGGAATGGGTGGGTCGACGCGGCCGGATATCACGATGTGCGCGCCCCCCGGCAAGCGCTCCAAAAGGAAAGAGACGATCCGATGGACGTTCTCGGAATCGATGACGTGGTAGTCGTCAAGGACCACGGCGACCTCTCCCGGGAGATCGGCCAGCTCGTTGACGAAGACACCGAGCACCGCCTCCATCCGCGGCGGCTCTGGCGAGCGAAGCGCGGCGAGGACGCCTTCGCCGAATCCCTCCCCTACGGACTTCCTGAGCGAAGCAACGAGGTAGGAGAGGAACCGGACGGGATCGTTGTCTCCTTCGTCGAGCGAGAGCCAGGCGACCGACCCTTCACTACCCCCGCGATCCTCCAACCACTCGACGAGCAGGGTGGTCTTGCCGAAGCCCGCCGGAGCGGAGATCAGCGTCAGCTTGCGACCGGGTTCTCGCTCGAGAGTGGCAGTCAGCCGCGGCCGCGCGACTAGGTTCGGACGCGCCTGGGAGGGCCGCAGCTTGGTGGACACGAGCTGGTCGGACGAAAGGGACACCTGGCTCACCTCCGATGCTAATTCTACTTCCGATCGGTATCCAACGAACACCTAGCGGTGTTTAGATCAAGTGGTTTTGAACTCACCGTGGGTTTTCGAGCTCCGGCCACACCTCGTCTTTACCAAACCGGTGCTCGCGTCAGCAGGGAACTGCCAACCTATCAATAAGTGCTGCTCCGAAGGGCACAGCTTGGACCCACATGACCACCTCTGCAGAAGTGCGCAGCTTGAACCTTAAAGGTCGCGTTGCAGTAGCGGTTGCTGTACGAAGCCCCAGGCACACTTCGGAGCCTCTGCCGCTCCCTTACGTTTTACCTGCAAAACTGCACAATTCAGAGTGGAGCCGATGGGATTCGAACCCACGCCCTCCGCCGTGCAAATGCTAGCTCGTGGTTTTGCACTCGTTGGTGGTCGTTGAGAAACCGGCTTATCTCGAAGCGGTCAGCGATGGCCTGAAGTTCGCTCATCGGTTTCCTCCTTTGTCTGTGTTGCGGTGTCCGGGCTCAAGGTGCGAGATTCAGAACAGCGTGGCCATGCTCGAGGTCTGCCGGGACTGAGACGTGGTCGTGCACAACCAGCCAGACGCCATCGATTCGGCGCAAGCACGCTGTCCAACGCAACCACAGGTCGGTGATCTGACCGCTAGCCAGCGTGGCGTTCAGGTGGTTGAGGCTATGAACGAAGGCCA
>Ga0126306_10001557_pt1 | contig 12356 bp, 11 predicted proteins | sample Plot27_FD_92592 | JGI IMG/M metagenome (GOLD analysis project Ga0126306, IMG submission 92592) | Serpentine soil microbial communities from UC McLaughlin Reserve, CA, USA - Plot27 | ecosystem: Environmental > Terrestrial > Soil > Grasslands | place: USA: UC McLaughlin Reserve, Lake County...
CTTAAGAGCTTGGGATCCGATCACCCGATAGGTATGTTGCACCGGGCCGCCGCTCTGAATGGGTCGGAGCGGCTGCCTGGCACGACAGCCATCGAAGAGCGGTGGTGTTCAAGTTAGCGGTTTCACAGAGGCGAGTTCCACCGCTTGTCGTCGCTCTTCCATGCGGACCCGCACATCGGGAACCCCAGCACCAGCACATCCGCTCAGCGCTCGGCTCCAGCACTCGGCGTTACGGACGAAAGAGGTTCCGGATGTTCACCGCGCCTCTGCCGTTTCTTCTCGGCTGGCTCGTTGGGCTGCTGTCTCTCACCCTGCTGGGCGGTGGTCTTCTCGTCCTCTACACGTGGTACGCGGGCGAGCTGGTTAGATCGCATGTTAAGCGTGCGAGCTGGTCGAGACGGGCAACCACCACACAGACGTCGGCCTCTCGGGTCTGGTCGAGCATGCGTGTCAACTCGGGTTAGTCGCCCCCTTCGCGCCCGAGACGTTCTTGTCGTAGATGCGCCTGCACCCGGCCTGCTTCAGGGGAGCGGTATGCTGGAGGGCGAGGTCCCACGCGGGCGTCGACTTGGAGAGCCGCAGCACCTTGCCGGTCCCCTCCCCTCCCCTGACAATACGTGCGCCCCGCCGATCCCTCGTAAGCTCCCACATTGCACTTGGGACCTTGGTGGCAGCCCCTCGGGGCACCCGGTTCGCCTCGAGACTCGGCGAAGGTTTTTTATGGAACCTGACTGCGATCCGGTTGGACCCCCGCTGTCGAAGAAGGCGGGGCTTCGGCCTCAGCTTTGATCCACTAACCTCAGCCTGCTCTTCCAAGAGCCTCCCGCTCGCGCCGGCTGTGACCTCGCGTCTGGCGCCAATCGAGGTACCGCATAACGGGGGTCACGGTTGCGCCATGGAGCAGGATGGAGATCAGCACGATGAACGCCAATGTGCTCCAGAGAAGGTCCGGCGCTTCGAACGCACCTTTCTGGAGCGCGTAGGACAGGTAGTACACGGACCCCAAACCCCGGATGCCGTAGAAGCTGATCACGGCCCGCTCGGTATAGGAGCAACGGGTTCCAGCAAGGCCAACCCAGCCGGACAGCGGCCGTACGACAAACAAGGCCAGCAGCCCAAACACGACGCCTTGCCAGGTGAGCGCCTGCAGCAGACCGCCATCGGAGAGTGCGCCGCCGAACGTCACCAGGAGGGCCATCATGAGCTGGCGCTCAAGCTGCTCCGCAAAGTCGTGCAGCTTCTCGTGGTACGCATGATCCCGCTCGGCGGAGCGCAGGGCAAGAGCCGCCACGAATACAGCTAGGAAGCCGTAGCCCTGCGCCATCTCGGTCAGGCCGTAGGCGAGGCACGTGATCCCGAGCGCCACGAAGCCATCGCCGGTGCGGGACAGCTTGGCCCGGTTCGGCACGTGGAACAGCAGCCAGCCGAGCACGCGGCCCACGACGTAGCCCACCACCACCCCTGATCCGAGCTTCCAGATCACGCTGACGGAGAACCACTGCCAGACCCAAGGCTCGCCGGTTTGGGTTACAGCCACGAGCGCAATGGCGGCATGGACGAATGGAAAGGCCAAGCCGTCGTTGAGCCCCGCCTCTGATGTCAGGGCAAAGCGGGTCTCATCCTCCTCTCCTGAGCCTGGAGGTCCGACCTGGATATCGCTGGCCAATACCGGGTCGGTGGGGGCCAGCGCGGCTGCGAGTAGCAGCGCCGTCGCGGCACCTAAGCCCAAGAGGGGGTGGGCCAAGAGGGCAAGACAGAGAATGGTGAGCGGCATGGACAGCCCGAGCAGACGCCACGTGATGATCCACGAGCGCCAGCCCAGGACACGGTCGATCTTGAGCCCTGCTCCCATCAGCGCGATGATCACTGCGAGTTCAGTCAGGCGCTCAACAACGGGCAGGTGATCCTGCGGGTGCGGCGTGACGCCTGGCAGCCCAGGGATGGCGAACAGCGCTGCTCCGATGCCGACGCAGACGATGGGCAGGGACAACGGCGCTTCCCTGAGCACCATGGGCAGCCACGCCGTGAGCAGCACCAGAGCGCCGAAGCCGGCGAGCACGACGATGTAAGGGTCCATGGCTGCTCAACTCCTGACCAAAGCCGAGGATGCGGAGTCATTGGACGGGGATCGTTCCAATCGAACCAACAGTGCAGGAGCCGTTCGCTCTGGCGCACCGCATCGCCCCTTCTGGGGAGACTGGTCTGGGTCAAAGTGGCTCGCCAGACGGCGGTTCAGAACGTCCGCTTTCCCGGACTGTGTGAAAACGCGATGCAGCATTTGTGAAGCAGAACATTCTTCTACTCGAGCCCTGGAAAGCCGCCCTAACCAGGGTTGGAACGCTCGAGTGCGGGCAAGACGGGCAGGGCACGCACCCCAGCGCTTGAAGACGATTATGGTATTCCACCCGCTCAAACAGGTCATCGAAGCCGCTGATCGCGCAATCACGGCAGAAGATTTCGACGCCCTCATGGACTTCTATGCCGATGATGCGACGCTTGTCGTGAAGCCTGGCTTGAATGCGGTCGGCAAGGAGCAGATCCGTCGAGCTTTCGATACCATCGCTGATTACTTCAACCACAGCCTCGTTGTGACGCAGGGCGAGATGGTTGTGATCGAGGGCGACGACACGGCTCTCGTAATCATGGAAAGCATTCTTGAGGCGACCGGGAAGGACGGCTTGGCCTTCTCAATGACGCGACAGGGAACATACGTCTTCAGAAGAAGCCCGACCGGGAAGTGGCTCTGTGTGATCGACAATTCGTATGGAACGGACCTTCTGAAGGGGGATCATACGGTCTGATCCAGCGAGGTGCTTAACCCGGCCATGACCTTAAAGGGCGCGATTGGGCTCATGAATCCAAGGCTCGACCAAGCTCAGTCCAACACCCATCTTGGACAGCTGCATCCCGGACCAACCATCAGCCGAAGAGGACAGCCTCATGCACACAGACGCAGGCGGTGCAAGTGCGGCGGAGGTGCCGCGGGAGATCGAGGTCAAGCTCGAACTCGACCCCCGCGATGTGGCCCGGCTGAGCGAGACCTCGCTGATCCGCGGCAGCGAGGGCCGCGCGGAGGCCTTGTCGACCGTTTACTTCGACACAAAGCGCTTTGCGCTCCGGGACGCCGGCCTGTCCCTGCGCGTTCGGACCGTGGATGGGCGCCGGATCCAGACCATCAAGGCCCAGAGTGGAGCCGCAGCCGGCCTGTTCGACCGGGATGAGTGGGAGCACGAGGTCGATGGCGACGGACCGGATTTCGCCGCGGCGGTGGGCACGGCCCTCGAGCCGGTGCTGGCCGGTGACGGCGTTCGCGCCGGCATTCGTCCGATCTTCGCGATCCGGGTCGACCGCATGACTTACTCCCTCACGGGGGAGGCATGGACAGCCGAGCTGACCCTCGACCAAGGCGAGGTTGAGGCGGATGGGCGCACCTCTGGCCTGTGTGAGATTGAGCTGGAGCTCAAACACGGGCAGACGCCCGACCTGTTCGGGATCGCGCGCGCTTTGTCGGATGAGCTTCCCGTGCGCCTGGGCGTCAGAACCAAAGCGGACCGGGGTTATGCCTTGGTCGAGAACAAGCCCCCGAAAGCCGTGAAGGCGAAGGGCTCCGATGTCGTGCCCGGCATGACGGTGGCGGCTGCCTTTCAGGCGATCGGGCGCGCCTGCCTGCACCACCTGATGAGCAACGAGCGGATCCTGAGCGAGACGCGCAACCCCGACGTGGTGCACCAGATGCGCGTCGCGATGCGCCGCCTGCGGGCCGCCATCTCGCTGTTCAAGGGCGTGCTGGCCGACGAGCAGCGGGATGCGATCCGGAGCGAGCTGAAGTGGATCTCGAACGAGCTCCGGGCGGCGCGTGATCTGGACGTGTTCATGGCCACGGTGCTCGAACCGCTCCGCAAAAAGCACCCCGACGAGCCTGGCCTGGAGTCGCTGGTGAGCTCTTTCCAGGAGCAGCGTGAGCAGGCCTACGAGAAGGCTCTGGCCGCGGTAGCCTCGCAGCGGTTCCACACCCTGATCATCGATACCGCCGCGTGGGTTGAAGCTGGGTCCTGGGTGATGGCTGGCGATCATCTTGAGCGAGCCAAGCCGATTGAGGCTTTTGCGGCCGAGGAGCTCGCCCGCCGGCGCAAGAAGGTCAAAAAGCGTGGGGCGGATCTGGCAAACCTCGATCCGCATGCGCGTCATCAAGTGCGCATCGAGGTCAAGAAACTGCGCTACGCGACAGAGTTCTTCTTACCCCTCTCCGAAGGCCGCAAGGCCAGAAAGCGGACAGAGGCGTTCCTCTCAGCGCTCGAGGACCTGCAGGAGCACTTGGGCGAGCTCAACGACCTCGCCGTGAGCCAGGAGCTGCACCCTGATTGGTTTCGGACCGGCACAGGAGCAGAGGGCGAAGATCCTCAGCGGCAGGATGCAGCGCACCTGATCGCGGAACACCAAACAGCGCGGGCGGACGCGGCCCTGAAGCCTGCGCTCAAGGCCTACCGTGCCTTTGCCGAAGCGAAACGCTTTTGGACGTAATTCTGATGTTCTCCTGACGAGGACGTGCCCGCAGCCTCTTGTTCCGACCTGAAAGGACCTGATGTCCCAAGCTGAACAACCTGAAACAAGCCGGGTCGATTTGCCGGCGCCAGCAGTCGATCCAGAGCCCGGCAAGACATGGCGCAAGCCGCGCCCGCAGATCGGCGCCCTGCCCTTTCGGTTCGACGACGACGGGCAGCTCCGGGTGATGCTGATCACCTCGCGCGAGAGCCGGCGCTGGGTGATCCCAAAGGGCTGGCCCATGCGCGGCCTCAAGCCCCACCGTGCCGCCGAGCGCGAAGCCTATGAAGAGGCTGGCCTGAAGGGGCGCATCGGGAAGGTCGCGGTTGGGGTTTATGCGTACGAGAAGCGGCTCGCCAACGGCGTTGCGGTCCCATGCGAGGTGAGCGTGTTCCCGCTTCAGGTCACGAGCCAGCGCAAGCGCTGGCCGGAGATGGGCCAACGCGACGGGCGCTGGCTCAGTCCGGACGAAGCGGCTGACTTGGTGCAGGAGGACGGTCTCCAGCACCTCTTGCGTGGGTTCAATCCTTCAGCAGGGGCTAAGGCTAAGAAGGCGCGAGCAAAGAGGGCGAGCCGCTCGAAGGCAGCGGAGCGTCGCAAGCCCAAGGGCGGGCGCAAAGCGGCCTCAGAACTCGCCACAAAGCGCCACGATGCCGGCGTCACACCTCAATCGGATCCACCTAGCGCGGCAACAGCGGGCCACGATTGATCCGACTGCGCGGACGCTTGCTCGCACACAAAGCTTGTCCGCTGAATAGAGCTCTACGAACTGGCGTCGCCAGGCAGCAGCCCCTGAGCGAGGTCGGCGAAGCGCACCGTGCCATCGGCCGAGACTAGTAGGCGCCACACCCGGTCGAAGACGTGCTCCGGCCAATGCGAGGGCGCATGCTGTGCGCCGAGCGCCCGAGCCAGCGGCGCGATCGCATCGTGACGCCAGGAAATCAGGACAACCCGCCCCGAGGAACCTCTTGCGCCGCATAGATGCTCCGCTAAGCGGTCGACGTCCTTCGTCTCAAACGCGCCGTTAATGGTCAATCCGAGGGCAGCCGCAAGCGGCTCCAAGGTCTCGACTGGACGCGAGCTTTTCGGCGTGTTGGCGGCGGCCATAAGCGTGTCCGGCTTGCAAAAGCAATCGCCAAACAGACGCACGAGCGCTTGGGCCCGCTCGTAGCCCGTGTCCGAGAGGTGCGGCCCCTCGGACGGCTTCTCTGCATGCCGGATGATAAAGACCGTCCTTAAGCTCCTGGCCGAACTCGGTGCGCACAATGCATTCTGGTCGGCTCGGTCACTCATAGGCTGGTGCTGGCGCGCTGGTTGGCATCGGTGACATGACTTCGATCTGGGCCCCGAGCGACATCAGCTTGCCAAGCTGCCGCATCCGGTTGAGCAGCCGCTCGCTGGCGAGCGGCGCTTTGTCCGCGGGCAACTCCAGCACGATCCGTCCGTCGCGCACGAGCAGCGGTGTTCGCGGCAGGATGCCCGCCATCGCGACCGAAACCGGATCGGCGATGCGCATCAGAGCGGCGAGAAGGCGCGCTCGCTCGACGAGGCGCGGCCCGGCCAGGTCCCGCATGCGCGAAGCCGCCTTGTCGAGCGACACGCCGTCGTGGCGGAACAGGACCGAGAGGGCGAGGTAGGCGCGCCCCGGATGATCGATGCCGATGAAGGCCGCGTAGGCGATCAGGTTGAAGCTCTGCTCGCCCCGGTAATCGGGATGGGCCCGCCAGCCGACATCGGCGAGAAGGCAGGCCGTATGTCGAAGCCGACGCTCGCCTTCGGTTTCCTCGATCCCGGAGCTGGCGAAGAAACGATCGGTCCAGCCGCGGAGCTCTTCCCCATGGTGAGGCGAGCGCGACCGCAGGAGGTTCAGTTCGCGCGCCGCCGCGAGGAGCGGATCGGCGGCTCGGTCGCTGGTATCGAGGCACTCGTAAAGCAGGCCCTCGCGTACGCCCAGGGCGGAGATCTCCAGTTTATTCGGCTTCCCGGCCCGGAGGATCTCCTGGAGAACGATAGCACCGTAGGCGAGCAAGGGACGCCGCGCCTCGGATACGCTCTCGATATCCTTGAGTGTTCCGGCGTCGACCCGCTCCACGAGCTGGAGAAAATCGAGGCCGTCCTGCGGTGCGAGCGTGTATCCGTGCATGACATGCAGGGGATAACCGCGGCTGGCCATATGCAGCCGCGCCAGCGCGCGCCACGTGCCGCCGACCGCGTAGAAGCTGCGGCCGTTGAGCGTGCGAAGCTGGGGCGCTTGGGTGAGCGCCTCGCGCACGATGCGCTGCGCCTTTTTCAGCGAGCCACCCGACAGGTCTTGCAGGGCAAGGCCGCCGAGCTGGAGGGTCATGCCCTCCCCGACTTGTGCGCCGGCAACATCCACAAGCTCCAGGCTGCCGCCACCGAGATCGCCGACCACACCGTCGGGCCGATAAAACCCCGAGACGACCCCGAATGCCGAGAGCTGCGCTTCGCGCGCACCCGACAAGAGCTCGATGGGGTGCCCGCAGGCGCCCTGCGCGGCCTCGAGGAACGCAGGTCCGTTCGTGGCGTCGCGCGCCGCCGCCGTCGCCAGCACGCGTGTGTCCGCGACGTCGAGCGTGTCACAGAGCACCCGGAACCGCGCCAGGGCCCGCACCGCGCACGCGACGGCTTTGTCGTCCAGCCGTCCCGTGATCGCGACGTTGCGGCCGAGCCCGCAGAGAACCTTCTCGTTGTAGATCGGCGTCGGCACGCGGGTCAGGCCCTCATAGGCGACCAGGCGCACCGAGTTTGAGCCGATATCGATGATCGCAATCGGGCGCTCGACCGGGAGCCGTCCCGGCGCCTCGCCCCTCTTGGCTGGATGATCGGGAACCATGTCCATGCTCGGCGAGAGCTCAATGCATCAGGTGGGTCACGCTGCGGCTCGATCCTATGACGGTGAACCGGTCCGGCTAGTGCGTGCTCGGGCTATCGCTGTCCTTGTCCCGTTTCGGCTTGCCTCTCTTCTCGAGCTCGGGATCGGTGTGGTCGTCAGCAGCCGAGAATGCGGGCACGATCTGGCGCCCAGCGCCGGCCGTCATGTCGGCCAATCCGCCGGCCGCGCCCTGGGCGAGATGTTTCGCCGTTGCCGCTGTCTCGGAGCCGGCCTTTTCGACCGTATCCACGGCCTGACCGACCGTTTCAGCCGCGGACTTGTAATTCTTCAGGGCCGCGGCCGCCGCGACCAGGGCCTCGGCCAAAACGGCTCGGCCGACCGGGCTGTTGAGGAACTCTGCGATCGTGCCCGGCTGGCGAAGGAACTTCGGCACTGTCACCCCGGCGATTTTCTTCGGCAGCTTGCGTGTGGTACTCTTCGCCATGGAAGACGTCCTCGTTTGCCGCTCTGAGAGAACCAGCAGGTCGAGACGCCGGTTCCGGCTTGGATGAAGTGCGCGCCTTCGCTGGCCGAACCCGAGCCGCCACTGATCCGGCCGCTTTGGTTGTTCGTGCATCGTAAGCAGTCCCAATCCGGTGATCGGTGGAGATCTCAATCTCTGGTTGGCGGCCCTCGCGGCGGTTTCAGTCGGCACGGCTGCTTTTGCTCTGATCGCCCGGCGCCGCCAGCCGCCCCACGTACCCAGCGCGCCTGCCAGCGAGAAGACGGGCTTGAGCGATGGCGCCCGGGATGCGCTCCTGGACCAGATCCCAGACCCCCTCGTCCTCGTTGACCACCAGGCGCGCGTGATCAAAGCCAATCGGGCTGCTCGGGCGCTGCTGCCCGCACTCCAAGTTCACCAGCCGCTCTCGTTCGCCCTGCGCCATCCGGATGTGCTCGAAGCTTTGAACAACGTCATCGAGGCTGGAGGAGCGCTGACGGCTGACTTTTCTCAGCGCATTCCCGTGGAGAGGCAGTTCGAGGTTCAAATCACCGTTCTTGACGCAACCGGTCAGCCTGCGAAGGCTCGCCCGTCGATCCTGCTGTTTTTTCGGGATCTCACGGCCGCGTGGCGCATCGAGCGCATGCGAGCCGACTTCGTGGCCAACGCCAGCCATGAACTTCGGACGCCGCTTGCCTCCATCCTGGGGTTCATCGAGACGCTGCAAGGGCCTGCCCGCAATGATCCGGCTGCCCGCGAGCGGTTCCTCGCCATCATGCGGGACCAGGCGAAGCGCATGACGCGGCTCATTGATGACCTGCTCTCGTTGGCCCGGATCGAGATGCGGGCTCATCTGCCGGTCACAACCGCGGTTGACCTGAATGCGGTGGTCACCCAGGTCTGCCGGGCCTTGGAACCTCTGGCGCAGGAGCGCTCCGTTACGATCGCGATCAGCGGATCCGAACAGCCATTGCGGGTTCTCGGTGATCGGGACGAACTGGTGCGGGTGGCCGAGAACGTCATCGAGAATGCCATCAAATACGGTGAGAGCGGACAGAAGGTCGAGATCGAACTCAGACAGCTCGATGCGATCGAAGGCCGAATGCAAGCGGTCGAGCTCTCGGTTCGCGACTATGGCCCCGGCATCGCCTCCGAACATCTGCCGCGCCTGACGGAGCGCTTTTACCGCGTGGACCCGACGGCGAGCCGTCAGCAAGGCGGGACGGGGCTCGGCCTTGCGATCGTGAAGCACATCGTCAATCGGCATGGTGGCCGCTTGGCGATCGAAAGTGAACGCGGGCGGGGAACGACCGTGCGGATCATCTTACCCAATCAGGGGCGAACTGCCGGAGCGGGTTGCACGGCTTGATCAGCGACTGTTCGATGTGGCTCCGTTGGAGCGACACGGCATTATTCTGTGGCGTCGCTCGGCGCCGCGACAGCGCGGCGCGGCGCGCTTCGAGCCAGGTCCCCCACGCCGATCTTGCGCCGTTTCAACGGACGCGGGCTTGAGGTCTTGAGCGACTTGCCGCGCCCGGACAGGCTCGGGTTGGTCATGAAATACTTGTGGGCGTTGAACGGCTCCTCGCCCTCGGCCGGAACGATCCGCTCGCACCCGCCGGACGGCAGAAGCCGCCAGCTCTGCTGGTTGTCGAGCAGGTTCGCTACGATGATCTGATCGAGAACCTGCTGGTGCACGGTCAAGTTTAGAACAGGCAGCAACACCTCGACGCGGCGGTCGAGGTTGCGCGGCATGAGATCGGCAGACGAGATGTAGACGGATGCTCTCGGGTGCGGCAGTCCATAGCCGTTGCCGAACGCGTAGATGCGGCCGTGCTCCAGGAACCGGCCCACGATCGACTTCACACGAATGTTGTCCGACAGCCCCGGAACGCCGGGACGCAAGCAGCAGATGCCGCGCACCACCAAGTCGATCTTCACGCCCGCTGCGCTCGCGTCGTAGAGCGCGTCGATGATCTCGGGATGGACGAGCGCGTTACACTTGCACCAGATCGCGGCTGGACGCCCGGCCTTGGCGTGCGCGATCTCCGCCTCGATATGCTTGAGCAGCCGCTTCTTCAGCGTGACCGGCGCGACCGCCATCCGCTCCAGTTCGGCGGGCTCGGCATAACCGGTCACGAAGTTGAAGATGCGCGCGATATCGCGGCCGATCACCGGGTCGGCGGTGAAAAACGACAGGTCTTCGTACACCTTGGCCGTGATCGGGTGATAATTGCCCGTTCCGACGTGGCAGTAGGTGATGAGCTGCCCGCTCTCGCGCCGCACGACCAGCGACAGCTTGGAATGGGTTTTCAGTTCGATGAACCCGAACACGACTTGGGCGCCGGCGCGCTCCAGGTTGCGCGACCAGCGGATATTCGCCTCCTCGTCGAAGCGTGCCTTCAGTTCGACAAGCGCCGTGACGGATTTGCCCGCTTCCGCGGCTTCCACGAGCGCCGCCACGATCGGCGAGTTCGGTGAGGTCCGGTAAAGCGTCTGCTTGATCGCCACCACGTTGGGATCGTGCGCGGCCTGCGTGAGGAACTGGGCGACCGCGTCGAACGACTCGTAGGGATGGTGGACGACGATGTCCTTTTGCCGGATCGCCGCGAAGCAATCGCCGCCGCTTTCCCGGATCCGCTCGGGAAAGCGCGGATTGTAGGGCTTGAACTTGAGGTCCGGCCGGTCCAGCGCGACCAGTTGGCTGAGTTCGCTGAGGCCAAGCATGCCTTCAACGAGGAACATGGCGTCGGGCGCGGTCTCAAGTTCTTCGGTGACGAAGGCGCGGACGTCTTCCTGCATGCCGGCCTCGATCTCGAGCCGGATCACGCTGCCGCGCCGGCGCCGCTTCAGCGCCGTCTCGAACAAGCGGACGAGGTCCTCCGCTTCTTCCTCCACCTCGAGATCGGAGTCGCGGATGACGCGAAACATGCCCTGACCCTGGACGAAGTAGCTCGGAAAGAGTTGGCCCGTGAACAACACGATCACCTGTTCGAGGGCGATGAAGCGCTTAGCCCCTGTCTTGGCGAGATCGGGCAGGGGAATGAAGCGCTCGAGATTGCTCGGAAGGCGGATCAGGCCGTTGAGGATCCGCTTTGCCTTGGGGCTGATGAGCCGCAGGGCGATCGAAAAGCCGAGGTTCGGGATGAACGGGAACGGATGCGCCGGATCGACCGCGAGCGGTGTCAAGACGGGAAAGACGTGCTGGAGGAAGTACTCTTCCAGCCAACTCGTCTCGGCTTTCGAGAGGTCGGAAGCGTCAACCAGGACGATGCCCTCGAACAAGAGGTCGTCCCTCAGCTCGCGCCAGCGTGCCTGCTGGTCGGATGCAAGCTGCGAGACCTCTGCGGCGATCCGAGCCAGTTGCTCCTGTGGGATGAGACCGTCCTGAGAGGCCGTGGCCACGTCCGTGCGAACATGCGCGCGCAAGCCCGCGACGCGCACCATGAAGAACTCGTCCAAGTTGTTGGCCGAGATCGAGAGGAAGCGCAGCTGCTCCAGCAGCGGATGACTTCGGTTGGACGCCTCTTCGAGAACGCGGCGGTTGAACTGCAGCCAGGAGAGCTCCCGGTTGATGAACCGCTGCGGGCTGCTGCGCAGATTGCTCACTTGGGGCGCCCGCGCTTCAGGGCTGCCGGGCTGGTCCAGGGTCTCGGCCGAGAGGGGCTCTGGTGGGCGTTGGATGTCCACAGACTGTAACTCAACCATCGCGATGTGACCCTTCTCGCCAACCGCATCCTTTGGCGCCCCTTGCCGGGGGCTGGCTCATCCTCTGGGCTCAAGCTCAGTCGAGTGGAACGCGCGTCTCGCGACCCGTCGCCGGATCGCTCCTCCGATCACCTTACAAGGACATTCAAGCCTTTGGCCAGCTACGACCCGTCCCGACGTTCACGTCTGGCTCGGGGCTCATGGGCAGCAGGACCTGACACACGCATTGATCCACGCCTTACGGGGTCGGTTGAGGCTTGCAGATGCGGCAGTTCCTCCGTGCTCGCCCCTGCCCGCCTCAGGCTTACGCCTCACGCTTTCCATAACGGACGTGTATGACAGGCGCATGACAACCGAATGGGCTATCTCACGGGGGCTGGAATTCTGCCCCGGGGCCAAGCGCCTTTTCGCTCAAGCCCGATCCGGAACCCAGGACGTCGTCCCCATAGTCTCTCTCGCAAGGCCGCTCAGAGAGGCATTCCGAGGATAGCCTGCTCCTGCAACGCGGAACCCGCCTCTCGACTGCAATGATCTCGGCATGACGACGTCACGCAGGATGTGAACGGTTCACAGGCCGAGCCCTGACGCGAGACTGTCATCTCGATGAGCTAACCCCTGCTCGGGTGAAAGTGAGGAACGAAGCTATGAATTGGCTCCGTGAGCTGAGTATCGCCGAGCTCCTGTCCGAGCCCATTGTGCAGATGGTTATGGCTCGGGACAGCGTAACCGCGAGCGAGTTGCGCACTGTCCTCGAGGAAGCGAGCGCACGAA
>Ga0126306_10001558_pt1 | contig 12354 bp, 13 predicted proteins | sample Plot27_FD_92592 | JGI IMG/M metagenome (GOLD analysis project Ga0126306, IMG submission 92592) | Serpentine soil microbial communities from UC McLaughlin Reserve, CA, USA - Plot27 | ecosystem: Environmental > Terrestrial > Soil > Grasslands | place: USA: UC McLaughlin Reserve, Lake County...
TCGCCACCCCGCCCATCGTGTAGTGGGCCGCCGGGGCGACCGGGATCGGGTCGCGGCTCGGGTCGAGGCCGACCTCCTCGAGCGCGGCCGCGACGTTCGGGAAGCGCGCGAGGTCCACCGCGCGCATGTCGAGGCCGACGGCGGACGCGCCGCTGCGCTCGAGCTCCGCCCGGATCGCCAGCGCGACCTGGTCGCGCGGCGCCAGCTCGTCGACGAAGCGCTCGCCGCGCTCGTCGTGAAGGGTGGCGCCCTCGCCGCGGACGGCCTCGGTGATCAGGAAACCGTCGCGCGGGCCGTCGAGGCGCAGGGCGGTGGGATGGAACTGCATGAACTCGAGGTCGGCCAGGTCGGCGCCGGCGGCCTCGGCCAGCGCCAGGCCGGCGCCCACGGCGCCGCTCGGATTGGTGGTGCGCTCCCAGAGCGCCGCCATGCCTCCGGTGGCGAGGATCACGGCGCGGGAGAGCACCTGGAGCGGATCGCCGCGGCGCGGGCGGGCCACGAGCCCGACGCAGCGCCCGTCGTCCGTGGTGAGGGCCGTCGCGGCGCGCGGCTCGAGCACCTCCACGCGCTCGTGCAGGGCGGCGAGCGCCGACAGCTCGCGGGTGATGCGCCGGCCGGTCGCCGCGCCGCCGGCGTGCACGATCCGCCGGCGCGAGTGGCCGCCCTCGAGGCCGAGCGCGAGGTTGCCGTGACGGTCGGCGTCGAAGCGGACCCCGAACGCCTCGAGGTCGTGGACACGCGCCGGCGACTCCTCGCAGAGCACTCGCACCGCGCTTTCCCGGGCGATGTCCCGTCCCGCGGCGATCGTGTCCTCGGCGTGCAGCTGCGGCGAGTCGTCGGCTGCGAGCGCTGCCGCGATCCCGCCCTGCGCCCAGTAGGAGGCCGTCTGGGCGAGCGGGGAACGGCTGACCAGCGCCACGGTGGCGCCTACCCCGGCGGCGGTCAGCGCCGCGTAGAGGCCGGCCGCGCCGGCACCGACCACGGCCACGTCCACGCGCAGGGGCTCGGGGGCTCCGCTCACGCGCCGGTACCGTACCGGCGCGCGTGCCGATCTACTTCAGCCATCCCTCGTCGCTCGAGCACGAGACCGGGTACGGCCATCCCGAGCGAGTGGACCGGATGCACGCGATCACAGCCGAGCTCGAACGGCGCGACTGGCTCGGCTTCGAGCGGCGCGAGGCGCCGGCGGTCGAGGTCGATCGGCTGCTGGCCGTGCATCCGCGCGAGCACGTGGAGGCGGTCCGCGAGACGAGCGCCCGGGGCGGCGCGTTCGACCTCGATACGCCGACCTCGCAAGGGTCGTGGGACGCCGCCCTGCACGCGGCGGGCGGTGCCTGCGCGCTGGTGGAGGCCCTCCTCGCGGGCGACCAGTCGGTCGGCTTCTCCGCGCTCCGCCCGCCCGGGCACCACGCCGAGCCAAGACGGGCGATGGGGTTCTGCCTGTTCGCCAACGTGTCGGTGGCCGCCCGCCACGCGCTCGACTCGCTCGGGGCGGACCGGGTGCTCGTGGTCGACTGGGACGTCCACCACGGCAACGGCACCAACGAGATCTTCCACGAGTCGCCCGAGGTGCTGTTCGCGAGCATCCATCAGTTCCCGTTCTATCCCGGCACGGGACCGCTGCGGGACGCCGGCTCGGGCGCGGGGGAGGGCTACTCGATCAACCTGCCGGTGCCGGCCGGCTCGGGTGAGGAGGTGTTCTGCGGCCTCGTCGAGCACGTGGTGCTGCCTGCAGCCCGCCGCTTCGACCCCGACGTCGTGCTCGTGTCGGCAGGCTTCGACGCGCACCGCGACGACCCCGTCGGCGGCTGCTCGCTCGAGACGGCTTCGTACGCGGAGCTGACCCGTCAGGTGCTCACGCTCGGCAAGCCGGTGGGCTACGTGCTCGAGGGCGGCTACGACCTCGACGCGCTGGCCGCCTCGGTGGCAGCGTCGATGGAGGCGCTGGCGGCCGGCGGCGAGCCGGGCTCGCACGCGCGCGGAGCCTTGGTGGAGGAGGAGGCCGCGGCGGTTGGGCGGTACTGGGACCTGGCCTAGGGGCTCCGCTCTATGAACTGGGCGTAGGCGCCCGGATAGCGCTCCGCGAGGTTGGCGGCCTGCTGGACGGCGCCCTCGCGGGTGTCGAAGCGGCCGGCGAACACGATCCAGAGGCCGGTGCCGAGGTCGTAGTCGTCGGAGCGCAGGAGGCCCGCCTCGAGGCCCGCCCGGGCGGCCTCCTCCGCCACGCGGCGGGCGGCCGGCCGGTCGCCCGACGTGACGAGCACCACGGTATGGGCGCTCACGTCGTCCGGCCATACGAGCAGCGGGCTTCGACGTTGCTCCTGCGGCGTTCCGGGCGTGGTCTCGGTCCGGGGCGCCGTCTCGGTGCCAGCCTGCCTGGTGGCCTGCGGCTCGCCGCGACTCGCGGCCGGCGCCGGGCGCTCGCCCTGGTCGGCCGCGGCATTCTCCGTGTCGTCGTCGCTGGTGATCTCGCTCAGGGCGAAGCCGAACGCGCCGGCGCCGATCACCACGACCGCGAGCAGGATGACGATCACGGGGAGCGCGCTGCGCGGGGGACCCGTGTAGGAGGGACGCGGGCTCAGGGCGAGTCGGGTGCCGCAGTTCACGCAGACGAGCTGGCCCGCCTCCGTGGGGGCGCCGCACTGGGGGCAGGCCTTCACGTGCGCGGCTCCTCACCCTCGCGGACGGCGGGCTCGAGCCGATCGGCCTCGACGGCTGCCGGCTCGGCCGTCGACGGGGCTTCCCCGGCCTCGGGCTCCGCGTGGGGCGACATGTCGACGGCATCCGCCTGCGGGTCCTCCACGGCCCCCCACTCACGGGCTTCGCCGCCGAGCGCCTCCTCCAGGTAGCGCACGTCCTCGTCGATGCCGGTCAGCTCGGCGGCCTTCCGTTGGAGCAGCTCCGGGGCCCGCTTGCCCTGACGGTGGAGCTCGTAGACGAGCGCGCCCAGCTCGAGCAGCAGCGCGTCGCGCGCGCGTCGCTGCTTGCGCAGCCGACGCCGCATGCGCGCTCGCTCAAGCACGCCCGGCAAGAGCCTCGTCCACAACTCGCAGGATCCCGTCCCTCCGGCGCTCCATCGGGAAGGTCGTCAGGATACGCTCGCGCGCCCTGGGAGCCGCGTCCGGCCCCAGCTCGAGCGCCCGGCGCACGCCGGCGGCCACGTCCTCCGTTCCCTGTGACTCGATCAGCACACCGGCATCCCCGACGACCTCCGGCATCGCTGTCACGTTGAGCACCACGGGCACGCAGCCCGCAAGCATGGCCTCCGCGACGGCCAGACCGAATCCCTCGTGGCGCGACGCCTGGACGTAGACTGCCGAGCGCCGGTAGGCGGCGTGCAGGTCGGCGTCCGAGAGCCACCCGGTGAACTCCACGTTCGCGGGAGCGATGGCACGCAGCTCCTGGATGGCGTCGTCCAGCCACTTCCCGGCGAAGACGAACCGAACGTCGGGGAGCTCCGCGGCGGCCCGCACGAACGGGATCTGCCCCTTCTGGACGAGCGTGGTGCGATCGATCCCGCCGACCGTGAGTGCGCTGCGCTCCTTGTCGGCGGGGGCCTCCCCGAACGGGTCCGGCACGCCGTGGTGCACCACGGTCACGCGCGCCGGCGGGATCGGCGTGTTGCGTTCGATCTCACTCAGGCTGTAGGCGGAGTTGGTGACCAGCCGGCGCGCCCGGCGCATGATCCAGCGGCTCGCCCAGCGGCGAACCCCGCCGCGCTGGTGGCCATAGCCGATGTCGGGCATGTTCGCCGTGTCGAAGCCGCCCACGATCAGCACGGACGGCTTGTGCAGGAGCCAGGCCAGCATGATGGGGAAGAACGTGTGCCACGAGGCGAACCACCCGAAGACGAGGTCGGCGCGCAATACCCCGCTGAGCACACCGAGCGGGTTAGGCAAGCGGCCCGGCTGGTAGAGGTCCTCGATCTCGAAGCGCTCGGCGAGGATGGCGCGGTCGATGGCCACGAAGCTGGCCTTGCGCGAGTGGACGTAGAGGATGCGCGTCACGCAGCCACGGGCTGCCGCGCCTCGACGAACGCGCGGTGCCACTCGGACAGCTCGAGCAGGCAGTAGAGGACGCTCTTGTGGTCCGCTCGGCCGCGCCGATGCTCGGCCACGAGCCGAGCCACGGCGGCCGGCTCGACGAGATCGCCGAGGGCCGCCCCTGGCGCGTAGCGTCGCTCGACCTCCTCACCCAGCGAGGCCCGCAGCCAGTCGTCGTACGGCGTGGAGAAGCCGTGCTTCGGCCGGCTCGAGATCCCCGCTGGGAGCAGCGCTTCCATCGCCTTGCGGTGGAGGCGCTTCCCGGCGCGGGCGCGGACCCGCATCCCGGCCGGTATGCGCTCCACGAGCCGCATTAGCTCGACGTCGAGGAACGGCACGCGCAGCTCCAGGCTTGCCGCCATCGACATCTTGTCGTTGCAGATCAGGATCCCGTCGGGCAGGAACATGCGGGTGTCGAGGTAGAGCGCCTGCTCGAGCAGGTCCCGGCCGGCGACGTCGCCCAGCACCGCGCCCGCCGACTCGAGCCGCTCCTGCTGCGCGTCGTGCCCCCGTGCGCCGAGCAGGCCGTGACGTACAGGGGCGTCGATGATCTCCACCAGCCGCAGCAGACGCTCGGCGTCGCCCTTCCCCCCGAGCAGGTGCGCGACGCGACGAGCGCGCGCGGCGCGGGGGAGGGCCCGGGCCACCGCGGCCACGGGTGAGGCGAGCGCGGCGGGGGCAATGCGAAGGCGCCCGAGCAGCGCCGCCGCCTGATGGCGGCCGTAGCCGCCGTGGGGCTCGTCCGCCCCCTGGCCGGCGAGCACCACCTTCACCCGCTCGCCGGCGAAGCGCGAGAGCTGGGCGAGCGCGGGGGCGGAGGGGATGCCGCACGGCTCCTCGAGGCGCGGCATCGCCGCGGCCAGCTCGGCGAGAAAGCCGGTCTCGAGCATGGCGGTGGCGTGGTGCTCCGTGCCGATCATGCGGGCGCTCTCGGCGGCCGGGCCGCGCTCGTCGAGCAGGTCGCCGTGCCCTGGGAAGCCGATCGTGAAGGTTGTGGGGGGCTGAGCCGAGCGCTGGGCCATCGCGGCGACCACGGCCGCGGAGTCCACGCCGCCGGAGAGAAACGCCCCGTATGGCACGTCCGACATCATCTGACGCTCGACCGCGTCGGCGAAGCGGGCGGCGAGCTGCTCGGCGAGCTCGTCCTCGGAGGCCTGCCCGTACGGATCGCCCGGGGGCACGCGCCAGGTCTCGATCCGCGGGGCGCCGCCCTCCTTGCAGATCAGTGTCGAGGCGGCTGGGAGCTTGCTCACGCCCGCGAACAGCGTGCGCGGCGCGGGCACGAAGCGGCACGCGAGGTAGTGGTCGAGCGCCACGCGATCGACCGCGGGCTCGACGAGGCCGGCGTCGATCAGCGCTCCGACTTCGGAGGCCACGGCAACCCGGCGCCCGTCGGTCCACCAGTAGAGCGGCTTGACGCCGAACTCGTCACGGGCGGCGACGAGCCGGTGGCGCGTGGCGTCCCACAGCAGGAAGGCGAAGATGCCGTTCAGCCGGCGCACGCAGTCGACCCCGTACTCCTCGTACGCGTGGAGAATGGCCTCGCAGTCGGAGCGCGTGGCGAAGCGGTGCCCGCGCCGCTCGAGGTCAGCCCGGAGCCCGCGGTGGTTGTAGATCTCGCCGTTCGCGATCAGCGTCACGGCGCCGTCCTCGGAGTCGAGCGGCTGGTCCCCGCCGGCGACGTCGATGATCGCCAGCCGCGTGTGCGCAAGCGCGACGGGACCGATCCGCCTGATCGCTTCGCCGTCCGGGCCGCGGTGGCGCAGCGCCTCGACCATGCGCTGGAGGGCGTCCGACTCCGCGGGCCCGGCGGGATCGAGGATGGCTCCAATGCCGCACATGCGGGGCCATCTTGGCAGGGCGCTCAGTTGTCGCCCTTTCGTCACACCCGGGTCTGGAGCCGTGCGCCCACCAAGCGCAGCATGCGGTGCACTCAATCATCCGACTCGGGAGGTCGAACGATGTACCGCTTGCTGGGAAGGCTGCACGCGACGCTGTTGCGCCAGAACGGTCAGGGCACCGTGGAGTACGTGGCGCTGATCCTGCTGGTGGCCCTGGTGATGGCCGGTGTGATTGCGGCGATGAAGGGCTTCCGGACCGACGAGGGCAAGGAGCTCGGCGACGTGATCCTCGGCAAGATCAAGGAGGCCGTGCGCAAGGTGGAGTTCTGAAGGGTGGCGCGCGGCAGAGCCGAATCCCGGACGCTAGAGCGGATTCATTACTCGTAGGAACCCGTATCGACCCGTCCGTGGGGCACGGTTTGTCCCGTACTTTGTCCCGCACTCAGCGTGGCCTGTCGCTGACCGAACGGCGCAGCCGGTCGCGGCGGCGCGTCGGGGGCGGGGAGTTGGCGTTGCTCGCGCTCGCCGAGGCGCAGGCTGCGGACATCGACCGGCTGGAGGCCGACATCGCGAATCTCGGGCCGCGGCTGCCATCGGGGCGTCTGAACCAGGCGTTGGGCGAGGCTCGCCAGGCGCGGGTGCGCGTCGCGCATTCTGGGCCAGGTCGATGTTCCTGCGGAGGAGTCGCCGCGGCAGTTGCACAGCCGTCGGGCGCCGAGGCGCGTTGGCGGAGAACCGGCTAGTGCCGCGTCCGCATGACGGCGCGCCGGTTGAGCCGGGCTTCGACGTTGAGTTGGCGTTGCTGATCGGCCCGGCCAGGGACGTGACCGACCGCGAGCTCGGAGCTTGCCTGGGAGCTTGTGGGCGACCGGCTGCTCGAGGAGCACGCCAACACGGGTGGCGGCCGTGGGCGTGGTGGCGGTACGTGGCGGGTGAGGAGATGCCGCGCGGCCGTGACGCCGAGACGCTTCGGTTGGCGGAGTTGCATGCGCTTCGGCCCGACGAGCTGGTGGCGATTGCCGAGCGTGCCACCGAGGCCCGCTTGCGGGTCGGCACGCCGCGGGAGCGGATCAGCGACGGCGAGTCGGTCGACCAGCGGACGGTCGACCTCCACGAACAGGTGGAGCGGGCGCGTGGCGCGGGCTTACCGCAGCGGCCCGCCGCGCCGGGAGCGTTCGATCTATGAGGCGAAGTGCCGCCGTGCAAAGAGCCCTGGCCTCAGTGGCATTTGTTTGTCGAGTTGGACATGGTGACGGGCCGTCCGCCCGGCCCGGTCCGCCGCTTCCCGGCGTTCGGCCGGCAGCTGTGACGGCAGGCAACATTCCGTTGGCGAAGCGCCTCAGAAGCGCCTAGCACGGCGAGGAAGCCGGACGGTTGCTGGCCACTTCCCGCCCGCCGCGCACGCCTTACGGGGACCCGGGAGGTCCGCTAGGGTCACCGACTCGACAGTCAGGAGCATCACAACGAAGTCAAGCCGCGCCAAACACGGGGCTGGCGTACGAGGGGAAGCCGAGCAGTGGCGCGCGGCGGGGCCCTGGACGCGCCAACCTCTCGCCGAGCACGCCGCGGCGGCCCTCTTCTACCTCGCGATCTCGCTGCTGCTCTTCGGCCGAGGCGCCATCGGAGATCTGAATTCCGTCTGCGCGTGTCTCGGCGATGGGGATCCAACCTCCTTCATGTGGTCTCTCGTCTGGTGGCCCCACGCCATTCTTAATGGCGTCAATCCCTTCGTGCCCGACGTCGTCTGGGCACCAGAGGGAGCAAACCTCACCCAGGGGGGATTTGCGATCCCGGCGGCGAGCGTTGCACTCGCGCCGATCACGCTCACGGCCGGTCCTGTCGTGGCCTATAACGTCATTTCCCTCGTCCTGCCTATCTTGGCGGCGTGGTTCGCGTACCGGCTCTGCCGCTACCTGACCGGTGCCTTTGCTTCGTCGCTGATCGGTGGCTTGATTTTCGGCTTCGGGACGTACATGGCCGCTCACCTGCTCGGCCACCTCAACCTGGTATCCGTCTTCCTGGTTCCGGCGGCCGTGCACGTTGTGCTGCTCCGACTCGACGAGGTGATCTCGCAGCGTCGGTTCGTGGTGCTGATGACTGTGATGTTCGCCCTCCAGCTGTTGTTATCAGCTGAGCTGCTTGTGATGGCGCTCGGGCTTGGAGCACTCGCACTTGTTCTCGGCTACCTCACGTCGGTGCAGGAGCGTCGACGCTCGATCGTCAGGATTGTGCTGCCGACGCTCGCGGCGGGTGCAATCGCAATGCTGGTCACGAGCCCTTACCTCTACTGGACCCTCAATGGCCTCGGGGAATCCGATTCGGAGTGGTGGAGGAACTTCTCCGGGGGGTACACCGCCGATGCGCTGAACGCGGTGGTGCCTACCGAGGTGACCGGAATCGGTCATTGGTGGTTTAAGGGGATGTCGTCCACGTTCACGCTCGGCACCCCTTCGGAAGCCACCGGGTACGTTGGCCCGATTCTCCTCGGAATCGTGCTGGCCTTCGCGATTACTCATTGGGGGCAGCCAGCCACGCGGGTCCTGGTCGGGGTCCTGGTGGTGAGCTATGTCCTCTCGCTCGGCACGAGGCTCCACATCGCGGGCCACGAGACGGGCATCCCACTGCCATGGGCCCCTCTTCACCGACTGCCGGTGCTGGGCTACACGATTTGCACACGTATCACCGTGTTTGGCTTCCTTGCGCTCGCGATCATGGTCGCGCTGTGGCTCGCGGAGCCGTCGGCTCGGGGTGGTCTGAAGTGGGCGCTCGTCGTCGCCGGGGTGGCGCTGCTTGTCCCGAACCTCTCGGCCAGCTTCTGGCGCGGTCGCCCCACCAATCCGCCTTTCTTCACGTCCGATACTTACAGGACCTACCTGAAGAAGGACGAAATCGTGCTGGCGTTTCCGTACGGGGCGAGCGGCAGCAGCATGCTCTGGCAGGCCGAGACGGGGATGCACTTCCGCATGGTGGAGGGCTATGTCTCGCCGGAGCCCCCGCCCGACTACCGACACGACCCGTTCCTGACCCGAACGGTACGCGCCCAATTCGGCGAGGGGAGCGTACGGGGCTTGCGGGAGTTCATGGTTCGCCGAAAGGTCACCACGGTCCTGATCGAGGCCGGAAATCAAGGCCCTTGGCCGCTCTTGCTCGGGGCCATGCGGCTGCACCCCGTCAAGGCAGACGGCGTTCTGGTGTACCGCGTGCCGGGGAGCTGGAGCAGGTCGTAGGACCGAAGGGTGACGCCGCGGATTGCCGATCCGCGCCGCCTACATGTCACCCAGCCCGTCCGAGCGAGAGGACCGTGCGGCGCTGCTCGGTCATCTCACCCGTAGATCCGGAATCTCTTCCAGTCCGTGAAGCCGACAAGCCCGTGACCCTCGCCGATCGAGATCCTGACGCGGCTGAAGTACCACCCGTTCGCGAAGCGGTCCGGGACCGTCATGTGGTGGCGGACGCAGCCGGACCAAAGCGTGCATCAAGCGCATCCGGCCGCGGCCACCGCTGGCCGACTTCCAGACCCGCCCGTACCTCACCTTCGAGCTGATCAGGACGGGGGAGGACTGATGGCCAAGGGAATCGAGGAGCGGCACGCTCGCGCGTGCCGCTCGCGCAAAGGCGGGCGCTGCGACTGCGAGCCGTCCTATCGCGCGGACGTGTGGGAGGCCCAGCGACAGGAACGCATTCGCCGCACGTTCTGGGATCGAGCGGCGGCCGGTGCCTAGCTACGTTCGAGAGCGACCGACGGCCCCATCAAATCCACGCCCGGGGCCTCAGTTAGCGTCACGTTCGCGCTCGGCCGCCTGCTCGTCGTGGAACCCGGCGGCGCGGCCTTCGCGCCGCGCGTGCTCCTCAGCCTCGGCCGCACGGCGTTCGCGCTGCTCCGCCGCCCTCTCATGTTCTTCTGCAGCCGCCGCGTGTTCCACCTCGCGCTCCTCGGCCGCCCTCTCATGCTCCTCTGCAATCGCCCTGTGTTCCGCCGCCTGCTTTCGCTCAGCCGCGGCACGGTGCTCACCCACCCTGGCCTGCTCCTCTGCTGTCGCCGCAAGTTCCGCGGCCCCTTCGTGCTCACGCCTAGCCTCGGCGTGCTCATCGCGCGCCCTGCTGGCGTGCGCCTCGGCCTCCTGACGATGGCCGGCTGCCTCGCTGCGAAGGCGCTCGCGCTCGCGGCGGCGGTTCTCGGCCGCCCGCCGGGCAGCGAACAGCACCAGCGCGAGCACGACCAAGACGCCGACTACGACCGCGATCACGGCGATGGTGGACACGCCGTTTTTCTACCCCGTCGGAGTATTTCCCACGCCCGCCACGGTTCGGCAGCTGGCACGGTTGTCACCGCTGCTGCGGACACTCGCGCAACGGGGGTGGTCGTGTCAGGGGGGTAAGCGCGGGTCGCTGCGGGTAGCTACTCCGCTTGCTTAGTGCGGAACCTCGCGTGGCCGCGGGGGCGCCTGCGCAAGGTGGAGTTCTGAGCACCGCGCGTCGTGCGACCATTGTCCCCCGTGGCGACCCCCGATCGTTCGCTGCCCGTCGCCGTCTTCGACTCCGGCGTCGGCGGGCTCACCGTTCTGCACGAGTGCCTCGTGTCGCTTCCGCACGAGGACTTCCTGTATCTCGGTGACACCGCTCGCTTCCCGTATGGCGACCGCTCGCCGGAGGAGCTGCTGGCGTTCGCCCGCGAGCTCGCCGGCATCCTCCTCGAACGGGGCGCGAAGCTGCTCGTGGTGGCCTGCAACTCGGCCACCTCGGCGGCGCTTCCCGCCCTGCGCGACGAGCTCGAGCGGCGCCTGCCCGTGGTGGGCGTGGTCAGCCCGGAGTCGCGGCTCGCCGCGGCGTCCACCCGCAACCGCCGCGTGGGGCTGATCGCCACGCCGGCCACGGTCGCGAGCGGGGCCTACGCCCGTGCGCTGGCGGAGGCGTCACCGGAGGCCGAGCTCCATGCGGTCGCGTCGGCCGAGCTGGCGCCCCTGATCCAGGAGGGCGGCGACGTCGACCACCGCACGCTCGCCTGTGTCGAGGGCGCGTGCCGGCCGCTCAAGCGCGCCGGCGTGGACACCGTGATCCTCGGCTGCACCCACTATCCGATCGTCCGCCCGGTGCTCCAGCGCGAGCTGGGTCGCCGCGTCGCGGTGGTCAGCTCCGGCGAGGCGATCGCCGCCGATGTTGAGGCGCACTTGCGCGGCGCCGACTTGGAGAACGACGAGGCGCGGCGCGGCAGCTACCGCTTCCTCGCCACGGGCGATCCGGAGGAGTTCCGCCGGCTCGGGACGCGCTTCCTGCAGCTGCCGATCGGGAGCGTGGAGCACGTGGAGGTGGCGCCGGCCGCGGGGAGGAGGGCCGCGTGAGCGACGAGCGCAACGACGGTCGCTCGCCGGACGGGCTGCGTGCGGTCAACATCATTCCGGGCTTCGTGCGCACCGCAACCGGCTCCGCCCTGATCGAGGCGGGCGGCACGCGGGTGATCTGCACGGCCACGGTCGACGAGGACGTGCCGCGGTGGATGGCCGGGCAGGGCAAGGGCTGGGTCACGGCCGAGTACGGGATGCTGCCAGCCTCGACCGGCGAGCGGAAGCGGCGCGATGTCTCGAAGGGCCGCCCTGACGGACGGACGGTCGAGATCCAGCGCCTGATCGGCCGCGCGCTGCGCGGGGTGATCGACTTCAAGGGCCTCGGGGAGCGCACGGTCTGGATCGACTGCGATGTGCTCGAGGCCGACGGCGGCACCCGGTGCGCGGCGATCACCGGTGGCTACGTGGCGCTCGAGCTCGCGCTGCGCCGGCTGATCGGGGACGGCAAGCTCGCCGAGCTGCCGCTCACGCAGTCCGTGGCCGCGGTGTCCTGCGGGATCGTCGGCGGCCGCCCCCTCCTCGACCTCGACTACTCGGAGGACTCGACCGCGGAGGTTGACGCCAACGTGGTCATGACCGGCGACGGCGGGCTGGTCGAGGTCCAGGCCACGGCCGAGCGGACCCCGCTCTCGCGCGCCTCGCTCGACGAGCTGCTGGGCCTGGCGGCGGCCGGCATCGAGCAGCTGCGGACGGCTCAGCAGGAGGCCGTCGGCGCCGCGCCCGGGTCGATCTCCGCCTAGCGGTGCGGCTCGTCGTCGCCACCCGCAACGAGCACAAGCTGCGCGAGCTCGCCCAGCTGATGCGCCCCCTCGAGCTCGATCCCCTCCCGGCGGACGTCCAGCTTCCACCCGAGACCGGCACCACGTTCGCGGACAACGCCCTGGTCAAGGCGCGCGTCGCGGCCGGCGCGACCCGGCGACCCGCGATCGCGGACGACTCCGGGATCGAAGCCGCTGCCCTGAACGGGGCGCCCGGCGTCTGGTCTGCGCGCTTTGCCGGCGATGGCGCGACCGACGAGGAGAACCTGGCGCAGCTGCTTCGCGAGGTCCCGGCGGAGGGCGACACGCGCGCGAGATACGTGTGCGCCATCGCCTACGTCGAGCCCGGCGGCGTCGAGCGCGTCGTCCA
>Ga0126306_10001559_pt1 | contig 12349 bp, 12 predicted proteins | sample Plot27_FD_92592 | JGI IMG/M metagenome (GOLD analysis project Ga0126306, IMG submission 92592) | Serpentine soil microbial communities from UC McLaughlin Reserve, CA, USA - Plot27 | ecosystem: Environmental > Terrestrial > Soil > Grasslands | place: USA: UC McLaughlin Reserve, Lake County...
AGGAGCAGCTCAACGGCCTCACCGTCTACCGGTTCGAGCAGCGCATCGACCGGCTCGACGTCGGCGACCAGGACATCCCCGGGACCCTGGCCGGCGACCCGGACACGCCCAGCGTCCAGACCAACATCATCTACTCCAACACCAAGACCCTCTGGGTCGAGCCGGCCACCGGCATCATCGTCAAGGCCCAGCAGGACGCCACCCAGGTCCTGGAGACGCAGGGGGGCGAGCAGGTCCTCACCCTGCTCGACGCCGTCCTCACCTATGACGAGGCCACCGTCGACGCCAACGCCGACGACGCCTCCAGCGGCGCCAACCGCCTCCGCCTCCTCGGCACCATCCTCCCCTTCACCGCCCTCCTCCTCGGGCTGATCGCGTTCGCCGCCGGCCTCGTCCTCCTCCGCTCCCCCCAAGGCCGCCGCATCGCCCGTGGCGAGAGCCGCCCGGCCGGCGCCGTCTGATCTCCAGCAGACCTGGAAGCGGCGAGGCGCGGGATCCCGTGGCCTCGCCGGCGGGTGGTCCCGGCGCCGCCGGCTGGATCGGGCGGTGGGTCGGGCGGTGGGTCGGGCTGGTGGCCGGCGGGGTGCTCGCCCTGCTCGCCCTCGGCCCGCTGCTGGGACGGGGGTACGTGCTCACCTACGACATGGTGTTCGTGCCCCGGCTGGAGCTGACCCGCGGCCTGCTCGGCCTCGACACCGCCGTGGCCCGGGCGGTCCCGGCCGACCTCCTGGTCGCCCTGGCGAGTCGGCTGGTCCCGGCCGACCTGGTCCAGAAGCTCGTCCTCGCCGGGGTGTTCGCCGGCGCCGCCGCCGGGGCCGCCCGCCTGGTCCCGTCCAGGTCGCTGGCGGCCCGGGCTGCCGCGGCCGTGCTCTACGCCTGGAACCCGTTCATCTACGAGCGCCTGCTCATGGGCCACTGGGGCCTCCTGGTCTCCTACGCCGCCCTCCCCTGGGCAGCGCGCGCCGCCCTCGACCTCCGGGCCGGCAAGCAGCACGCGGTCCCCCATCTGGTCCTCTCCCTTGCCGTGGCCGCCGCCGGCAGCCCGTCCGGCGGCCTGCTGGCGGCGCCGGTCGCCCTCTGCGTCGCCGCCACCCCCCCATGGCCGAGGTCCGGACTGCCCGGCCAGGGGGCTGTGGACAGCCCCGGGAACCGCTCTGGCCGGTCGGCTACGCTCCCCCTCCGGGGGGCCAAGCAGCGGAGGCCCGGGCTGGAGGCCGCCCAGGGGCGGGAACCTGCTCGGGCGGCGCTGGTGGGCGGGGTGGCGCTGGTGGGCGGGGTGGCCCTGGTGGTGAATGCGCCGTGGCTGGTGCCGAGTCTGCTGCGACCGGGAGGGATGCCGGTCCGGCCGGAGGGGGTGGAGGCGTTCGCGGCACGGCCGGATGGGCCGCTGGGAACGGTGGGCAGCCTGGTCGGGCTCGGGGGCATCTGGAACGCGCTGGCCGTGCCGCCCGGGGTCGGGTCGTGGCCGTGGCTGGCCGGGTTGGCGGTGGTGCTGGCCGTGGCCGTGGCCGGGTGGCCGTTGCTCGGACGGCGCTGGCCGGTGGGGGCGGCGGTCGGCCTGCTGGTGGCCGCCGGGGCCGGGCTGGTGGTGGCCGCGGCCCCGGTCCCGCCCGGGCTGCGGTGGCTGGCCGAGCTGGTGGTGACCCAGGTGCCGGGGGGCGGGCTCATCCGCGACAGCCACAAGCTCGTCGCCCCGCTGGCCCTGGCCGAGGCGGTCTGCTTCGGGCTCGGGGTCGAGCGGGTGCTGCCCGCCCTGCCGCCACGGTGGGTGCGGCCGGCCGCCGCCGGGCTGGTGGCGGCGCCGGTGCTGCTGCTCCCGGCCCTCGCCTGGGGGGCGGCCGGCCGGCTGGCCGCGGTCGACTACCCGCCGGCGTTCGCCGAGGCGCGGACGGCCATGGCCGCGGACCCGGTTCCCGGCGCCGTGCTGGTCCTGCCCTGGCACCTCTACCAGCCCTACCCCTGGAACGGCGACCGCGTGGTGCTCGACCCGGCCCAGCGCTGGTTCACCCGGCGGGCGGTCGGCAACGACGACCTGGAGCTGGTCGGTCTGACCGTTCCCGGCGAGGATCCCTACGGGACCCGCCTGGGGCCGCTCGTCGGGGGCTCGGCGCCCCTGGCCCCGGCCCTGCCGGGCGCCGGGATCCGCTGGGTGCTGGTCCTCAAGGCGGGGGACTGGCGGGCCTGGCCCGGGCGCCTGGACGGCCTCGACCCGGTCCTGGACCGGCCCGACCTGGCCCTGTTCCGGGTTCCGGCCACGCCGGCCGAGGTGCGCTTCCCGACCCCACCGGTGGCGCCCGTCGTCCTGGCCGACCTGGCCGCCCTGGCCCTGGTCATCTGGGCCGGTGCCGGTCGGGCCCTTCCGTTCCGGCCGCGACGATTGGTATCCTCCGCCCGACATCGCCAAGGAGGTCCCGAATGAGCGGGTTGACCCTACGGGCCCTGGCCGCGCTGGCCGCCGGCGCCCTGGTCCTGGCCTTCGTCGCCTCGCTGGTCCTCGTGTCCAGCCAGAACGCCTCCTCGGTATCGACCAAGCCGCTGGTCGTCTACGGCTCCCGCTAGCCGCGCCGACCGGGAGGCTAGGCGGTCGCCCGTCCCGCGGCGGGCTCCTCGCCGGCCGGGAGCCGGGCACCCTCGGGGAGGGTGGCGGCGTCCAGCACCGCCGCGAACGCGGCCACCGACTGGGGCCAGGTGAAGCGGGCGGCGTGGGCCCGGGCCGCCTCGCCGAGGCGCTCCCGGAGGTGCCGGTTCAGCAGCACCCAGGCCAGGTGGCGGGTGAACTCCTCCAGGTCGTCGGCGAGCAGGCCGGTGGTGCCGTGCAGCACCGACTCGCGCAGGCCGCCGGCGGCCCGGAAGGCCACCGTGGGCGTCCCGTTGGCCGCCGCCTCGAGCACGGCCAGGCCCCAGCCCTCCTTGACCGACGGCATGGCCAGGGCCCAGGAGCTGGCCAGCAGCCGCTGCTTGGCCTCCTCGTCGACCCAGCCGAGCAGCTCGACCGCGTCCTGGAGGCCGAGCCGGTCCACCGCCTCCCGCAGGCGCGGCTCCCAGTAGCCCTGGCCGGCCACCAGTACCCGCAATCCCGGCAGGTGCGGGCGGATGCGGGCGGCCGCCTCCAGGGCCAGCTCGACCCGCTTGTGGGGCACAAGCCGCCCGAGCACGCACAGCGACGGGAACGGCGTCCTCGGCACCGCCCCGGCCGGCCCGGGGGCGGCCATCCCGTTGTGGACCACGGTGACCGCGCCCGGCCGCACACCCAGGCCGATCAGCTCCTGCCGGGTCGCCTCGGAGACGGCGACGTAGCGGGCGTGCCGGTACAGGCGGGGGGCGACCCGGGACTCGATCCACCAGCCGACCCGCGCCTGGAGGGCCGGCATGACCACCCGCCACTGCTCGCGGTGGACGTGGTGGACGAGGACGACCAGCGGGCGCCGACACCACAGGGCGGAGAGGAACGGCATGCCGTTCTGGACGTCGACCACCACCTCGTGCCCGCCCAGGCGCCCGGTCAGATGCGCCCACCAGGCGTGCAGGTACACGGTCAGCCGCCCGCCGCGGCGCACCACCCGGATGCCGCCGACCCCCTCGGTGGCCGGGGCGCCCGGGTGGGCGGCGCAGAACAGCGTGACCGGCCTCCCCTGGGCGGCCAGCCCGGCCGCGACCCGCTCGACGTAGACCTCGGAGCCGCCACCCTCGGGATGGGTGGTGTCGCGCCAGTTCAGGATGAGCACACCGCCCCGCGGCCCGGGCCCGGTCGGGTCGAGCGCCCGCGGGTCCCCGGCGGTCCCGGTTCCGGGAGCGGGACCCGGGGGCGGCGGGGTCGGGGGGTCGTGCGCGGGGTCGGCCTTCATCGGCCGGGGACGCTATCCCACTTCCCGGGTGGTTTGAACGGCTTTCGACCAGTTCGACCAACCGCAAAGCGAGGCAGCCGCCCTGCGTCCAGAGCGGCTGCCTCGAGTGGCCGCCGGAGGCCCCCGGTCCCCCGGCGACGTCTTACGCGCTGCGGGTCCTGCGGGCCAGGGCCAGCACCGTCGCCCCGGTGGCCAGCAGGGCGAGCCCGGTGACCAGCAGCTCGGGGCTGCGGGGCCCGGTGAAGGGCAGGGAGCCGGAGTCGTCGCCGGTGCCGCCCGAGCCGCCCGTCACCGTGGTCGCGATGTCGATCACCAGGCGCGACGGGTTCGAGAGGGTGGACACCTCGATCGGGCGCCGCTGGTCGACCCCGATGCCGTAGCTGACCACGGCCTCGAAGTCGCCGAGCTGGGTGACCTCCTTGACGGCGGGCAGGCCGGGCGAGAAATGCCGCGGGCTGACGGTGGGCGACCCGTTCTCCTCGTGGGCGTTGGCGCCCTCGAAGACGACCTCCAGGTCGGCGGCGCCGGCCACCTCGACCGGGTTGCCGGTGCCGTCCTCGACCAGCTGGTCGACGTAGCCGATGCGGTGCTCGGGCACGGCGCCCTCGAACTCGAACACCACCCGGTCGTAGCCGGTGTGGCTCCCGGCCCGGACGGCGACGAGGATCGGAGTGGACTGGGCGCCGGCGGGCGCGGCCGCCAGCGCCAGCACGACGGCGACGAGACTGGTGGTGACGAGGGTCCGGACGAGCCGCATGGCGATCACCTTCTCTGGAAAGCTCCTGGCCAGAGCATCCACCGGCGCGGTCACGGCACGGATGCGAGCGTGCATCCGAGCGGCGGCGCTCCCGACTCGAAATGGTCACGGCAGGGGCTGTGGACGACGGGATGAGCCATCGGGCCAGGTCCGATAGGGTGGCCACCGACCAGAGCTGGTCGCGATCCGAGCGCCAGCCCCGACGGCGAGGAGACGCGCGTGGCCGACACCTACGCGACCCTGGAGACCTCCAAGGGCCCCATCCGGGTCCGCCTGTTCCCCGACACCGCCCCCAAGACGGTTGAGAACTTCATCGGCCTGGCCACCGGCGGCAAGCCCTGGCGCAACCCGACCACCGGCGCCCAGGAGCAGGGGTCCCTCTACGAGGGGACGATCTTCCACCGGGTCATCCCCAACTTCATGATCCAGGGCGGCGACCCGCTCGGGACCGGCCGGGGCGGCCCCGGGTACCAGTTCGAGGACGAGGTCAGCGGCCCCCACCGCTTCGACCGTCCCGGCTACCTGGCCATGGCCAACGCCGGCCCCAACACCAACGGATCCCAGTTCTTCATCACCCAGGCCCCGACACCCTGGCTCGACGGCAAGCACACCATCTTCGGCGAGGTCGTCGAGGGCATGGAGGTGGTCGACGCCATGGCCACCGTCGACCGCGACCCCATGGACCGCCCGGTCGAGGACCTCCGCCTCGAGCGCGTCACCATCGAGCAGAGCGGGTAGCCCACCGCGCGCTCCGAGGATCCCGCGGGTCGGGCGGTTCCGGCGTGCCCGGGGTCGGGGGTGGGTCCCGACGCCTCGGGCCGGTTCCCGGGCGGCCCCGGCCTGGTTGACGGCGGCCGGGCCAGGTTGACCGAGGCCGGGGGCTGGTTCACCGAGGCCGGGGGCTGGTTCACCGCGGCCGGGGCTGGTTCACCGCGCCCGGGGCTGGTTCACCGCGGCCGGGCTGGTTGACGGGGGCGGTGGGGGGTGCCACCTTCGGTTGTGGGGATCGTGGGAAGGGGCAGGACATGGAGGCGCGGGTACGGGGGCTGGGGGCCGGTAGCGGGGCTGGGCGGGAGCCGGGGCTGGAGCCGGTGGTGGTGGGGGCGGTTCGGACGCCGGTGGGGCGGCGGAACGGCGGGCTGGCCGGGGTGCACGCCGTCGATCTGGGGGCGGTGGTGCTGCGGGCCCTGGTCGAGCGCAGCGGGGTCGACCCGCTGCTGGTCGACGACGTGATCATGGGCTGCGTGTCCCAGGTCGGGGAGCAGTCGGTCAACGTGGCCCGCAACGCCTGGCTGGCCGCGGGGCTGCCCGAGGAGGTGCCGGCGACCACCATCGACCGGCAGTGCGGCTCCTCCCAGCAGGCGGTGCAGTTCGCCGCCCAGGGCATCATGGCCGGCGGCTACCAGCTGGTGGTGGCCGGCGGGGTCGAGCACATGACCCGGGTCCCGATGGGCTCGACCATGAGCGGTCCCGGCGTGCCCTTCGGCCCGGCCATGCACGACCGCTACCAGGGTCGCCTGGTCCCGCAGGGCATCTCGGCCGAGCTGATCACCGACAAGTGGGGCCTGACCCGGGAGGAGCAGGACGAGTTCGCCCTCCGGTCCCACCGGCGGGCGGCCGCCGCCCAGGACGCCGGCCGCTTCGACCCGCAGCTGGTCCCGGTCGAGGTCCCCGGATCGGGCTCCGGCTGGGTGCGGGCCGACGAGGGGGTGCGGCGGGACACCTCGATGGAGAAGCTGGCCGGGCTCAAGCCGGCGTTCCGGCCCGACGGGCAGGTGACGGCCGGGAACTCGAGCCAGATCTCCGACGGCGCGGCGGCGCTGCTGCTGGCCAGCCGGGCGGCCGCGGAGCGGCTGGGGCTGCGGCCGCTGGCCCGGTTCGTGGGGTTCGCCCTGGCCGGGGTGGACCCGGTGCTGATGCTCACCGGGGTGATCCCGGCCACCGAGCGGGTGCTCGGGCAGACCGGGCTCGGGATGGACGACCTCGACGTGATCGAGATCAACGAGGCGTTCGCGAGCGTGGTGCTGGCCTGGGGCCGCGAGGTCGAGCCGAACTGGGACCGGGTCAACCCGAACGGCGGGGCGATCGCCCTCGGTCACCCGCTCGGGGCCTCGGGGGCGCGCCTCATGACCGACCTCATCGGCGAGCTGGGGCGCAGCGGCGGTCGCTACGGCCTCCAGGTGATGTGCGAGGGCGGCGGCATGGCCAACGCCACCGTGCTGGAACGGCTGGAGGGATAGGACAATACGGCGGAGCCGGGAACGCGCCGGGCCATACGTGGACGGGTAGGGGAATGCGGCGGAGCTGGGTTCGGCTGGGGATTGCGGCCGCGGTCGTGGGGGCCGTGGTGCTGTTCGCGGTCGGGCGGGGGGACGTGGTGGTGGCGGCGCTGCTCGGGGGGCTGATCCTCGCGACCGGGCGGGCGGTGTTCCGGGGGTACTCGGTCACCAAGGGGCCGACGGGGCCGCCGGTGGACGTCGCCGAGGAGGGCACCCTGCTCGTGTTCGCCTGCGAGACCTGCGGTGAGCAGCTGGTCCTGCTGCGCAAGGGGACCGACGTCCCGCCACGGCACTGCGCCGAGAAGATGGTGCTGCGCCGGATCCCGACCCCCTCGAGCAACCCGGACCCGCGGTTCAACTGACCGGGTCAGTCGCCGTCGGAGATGCGTTCGGCGCGGTCGCGGAGGGTGCGGAAGTCCTGGTTGTGGCGGTCTTCGGGGAGGAGCTTGTCGGTGCTGGTGAAGCCCCAGCCCTGGTACTTGACGGCGACCCGGGAGAAGCGGCGGCGGAGCTCGCCGCCGCAGGCCTCGCAGGGGCCGGGGGCGTCGCTGCCCATGGGCTGGAGGTGCTCCTCGAGCTCGCCGCAGGCTCGGCAGGCATACTCGTAGACGGGCATCCGGTCGTCTCCCGTCAGGTTGTCCCCAGGCTTATCCCCAGCTGGGGAAGAAATGACAGAGGTGTAGTTCGCCAGGTCAGCCCTTGGCCAGCTCAGGTCCAGCGCGTGGCCAGGAGCAGCCCGACAATGAGGGGCGCGAACCCGATGGCCAGGTTGATGTTGCCCAGGTCGTCGATGAACGACGGCAGCAGCTGCATGTAGAAGAGCAGGATGTAGATGAGGCCAACGAGCAGGCAGACGACGATGGTGGGACCGACCCAGGGCGGCGACGGCTTCGGCTTGGGACGGGGCGGCGGCTGGTACCGGCGCCGCTTGGAGCGGGACTTTGGCATGCGGAGCGTTCCTTTCCCGGGGCGCCGCCCGGCCTGGCGGAGGAGGGCGGCGACGACCAGTGATCGTACCGCGGCCGGTCGCATCGCGGCGACGGTCGCGCTGGTGGCCGGCCTCGCCTTGGCCGGGTGCACGGGCGGTGGGCCGGAGACCCCGGCGGCCACCGGCGCGCCCCAGCCGCCGCTCGGCGCCGAGCCGCTGGTCCCGCGCACCCAGCCGCAGTTCCAGGCCGACCTGGACGGGCTGCGAGGCCAGGTCGTGGTGGTCAACTTCTGGGCCAGCTGGTGCGGACCCTGCCGCGAGGAGATGCCGGCCCTGGAGGAGGTCAGCAAGGCCTACGCGGCGGCGGGCAAGCCGGTGACGGTGATCGGGGTCGACGCCTCCGATGTCCGCTCGGAGGCGTCCAAGTTCCTTGCCGAGGTCGGGGTGACCTACCCGACGGTGTACGACCAGGCCGGCCTGCGGGGCGGGGTGGCGGCCAGCTGGACGGTGACGGGCCTGCCCCAGACCTGGTTCGTGGCCAGGGACGGCAGCCGCGCCGGCCGCATCGGCGGCCGCCTCACCGTCGACGACCTGCGCACCAGGGTGGACGAGCTGCTCGCCGGTTCGTAACGGCGGGGGGTGTAGGGCTGGCCGGGGTGGGCAGGCTGAGGGCCAGGCCGGTGGCCAGGCCGAATCGGCGGGGCGGAACCCCTCGAACGAGAAGTTGCCGCCGGGAACCGCGTAGGATGGCGGGACAACCTCGACCTGGCCGCCGGCTGTTCGGAGGTGATGGTGCGGAGGCTGCTGCGCGGAACGGGCTGGACGTTCATCGGGATGGGAAGCTTCGTCCTCTACTTCCTCGTCTACCAGCTCGTCGGAACCAACGCCGTGACCAGTCGCGGCCAGAGCGACCTGCGCAACGAGTTGCAGCGCGAGTGGACGGCAGCGCCGCCCGTCGCCGCCAACGCCGACCCGAAAAAGATCGTTCCCCGGCGGGTCCCGCCAGGAAAAGCGCTGGCCGTGATCGACATCCCCAAGATCAGGCTCGACAACAAAGTGATCGTCGAGGGTGTCGGCCGTAACGACCTGCGCAAGGGGCCGGGCCACGTGCCGAGCACGGCCCTGCCAGGACAGGCCGGAACGTTCGGGGTGTCGGGGCATCGCACGACCTATGGGGCACCCTTCTACCGGCTCAACGAGTTGGCAAAAGGGGATACCATCACCGTCGTCACCCGTGAGGCGATCTATACCTATATCGTCACCCGAACCGCCATCGTCCGGCCGACCGACACCCAGGTGCTCGACAACGTGATCGGGCCGGACGACAAGCCCAAGGCGACGATCACCTTGACCACCTGCCATCCTCGCTATTCGGCCCGTCAGCGGCTGATCGTGTTCGGCGACCTCAGCAACACCTCCACCAACAACAGCGGCAAGGTGGCGGCGTAGCGATGAGCTGGCGGGGACAGGGTGGCAAGCGGGCCAAGGGGCGCCGCGGCGACCAGGACCCCGAGCTCGACAACACCGCCTGGCTGGTCGAGCTCGAGCGGGAGGCCGCCGCTCAGGCCGACGACGACGAGGACGACTGGGCGAGCACCCTCCGCGGTCGCCGCCCCTCCGGCCCGCCTCCCCCCACCTCGGCCCCGCCCCCGCCCGACCCCGGCTGGCCGCCCTCCAGCCCGCGCTACCAGGGGGCGGAGCCCGGCGCTGGGCCGGACCCGGATGGCTACGAGGGAGCGGGGAGCGCCGGGCCGGACCAGGGTGGCGCCGGGTCGGGTGCCTGGGCGGCCGAACCGGCGCCGCAAGGCACGGGCGCGGACCCCGACTCCGACTGGTCCTGGCGCTCGCCCGCCGCCGACGCGGTCGGGGAGCCGGCGCAGACGGGTCCCGACCCGGGGTGGGAGCGGTACGGCGAGGGCACCCGTCCGGGCCCGGTCCCGGATGCGTTCGGAGACCCGGGGCAGGATGCGGAGGCCGGCTGGGGGTCGCAGGGCGATGCTCAGAGCTGGGCCGACCCCGGGAGCGACCCGGGCGACAGGAGCGACTTCGGTGGCCGGGGCGACCCGGGCGACCCAGGTGATGGGACCGGGTGGCGGTCGGCCGGGGTGGAGACGCCGACCGGGGCCTGGGATGCGGTGGAGCCGGTGGGGCGGGAACCGGACTATCCGGCGTTGTTCGGGGAGCTGTACCGGCGGAGCGCGGCCCAGCAGGACCCGATCTGGGAGGCGCCCCCGGCGGTCGACCCGATGCCGGAGCAGGGGCAGCCGGACCCGCCCTCGGCGGCCTGGCCGTTCGAGGAGACGACCCAGAGCTGGGAGCCGAGCGACCGGTCCTTCATCTGGCCGCCGGACGAGCTGCCGTCGACCCAGGCCGAGTGGGACCAGCCCGGGTCCACGTCCTGGCCGGAGGACCCCCAGCCGGCGGCACCGCCCGAGCCTGACCAGACGGCCGCCTGGCCGGCGCCGGGCTCGCGGGCGCCCTGGGACGAGCCGGCGCCGGAGCCCGCCGCCGAGCCGCGACCCTCGCCGTGGGCCAGCCAGCCGGGGGCCGGCAACGGGGTCGCGCCGGCGGGGCCGCAGCCCGCGGGGCCGCCGCCGGACGACTGGGCCGCGGCCATCCCGACCGACGTGCCGGCGGCCCGGCGGGCGGCCGACCCGTCGTCCACCCAGGTGTGGCGGCCCGACGAGGCCGCCGACGCCGAGCCGGGCGTGCCTCTCGGCCCCGGGTCCCGGTCGCCGCGCGCCTCCGGGACCCAGGCGCCGGCCGGCGAACGGCCCGGAGGCCGCGCGACCCGATCCCGGGGCCCGGCCGGCGGCGCGCCCCCCGGCGCCGGACCCGCGGGCCTCGCCCCGGGCGCACCGGCCCTTGGAGCGGCCGGCGGGGCCGGAGCTCCCGGAGGAACGACCCGCCGGCGCCGCCGCCCGCCGGCGGGCGAGGCGACCGACTTCGGCGGCGCCGCGGAGGCGGCCGGAGAACTTGGGGTGGCGGGGCGCACGGGGGAGATCGACACCGGCAAGGGGCGGCGGAAGCGGCCGGACGGGGAGCGGCGGGCCAGGGCCTGGCCCCGGGTGGTGGCCGTGATCGCCTGGATCGTGCTGCTGATGGTGCTCTGCTGGTACTACGTCTTCCCCTGGCTGGAGCGGGTACTTCCGGAGAACTTCTGAGGCGCCGGTAGATTGTCCTGACGGCGAGCGCAACAGATACTGCTTGCCAAGCCGGCTGCCAGAAAACGAGGTGGACCACGATGCCCGAGACGACGACGCCTTGGCTCGACAACTACCCGCCCGGCGTCCCCGAGCATGTGGAGCTGCCCAACGCCAGCCTGGCCGGCCTGCTCGAGGACGCGGCCAGGGACTTCCCGCACGCCCCGGCCCTCCACTTCGAGGGCCGCACGATCTCCTACGCCCAGCTGCACCAGCAGGCCAGGCGGTTCTCGGGGGCGCTGGCCGGGCTCGGGGTGGGCCGCGGCACCCGGGTCGGGCTGATCCTGCCCAACTGCCCGCAGGCGGTGGTCGCCCTGTTCGGGGCGCTGCGCCTGGGGGCGACGGTGGTCCAGAACAACCCCCTCTACACCGAGCGGGAGCTCGGCCACCAGCTGGCCGACGCCGGGGTCGAGGTGCTGGTCTGCCTCGACCTGACCTATGACCGGGTCATGGCGCTGCGGCCCCGGACCTCCATCCGCGAGGTGATCGTCACCTCGGTGCTGGACGAGCTGCCGGGGCTCAAGCGGGTGCTGGCCCCCTACACCAAGAAGGGCAAGGCGGCCAGCGCCAGCGTCGGCAAGGACGAGCCGGTGCGGCGCTGGCGGGACGTGCTCTCCTCGGCCCAGGCCGCCCCGGAGCTGGCCGAGGTCGACGCCGCCCGCGACCTGGCCCTGCTCCAGTACACCGGCGGCACCACCGGGGTCTCCAAGGGCGTGATGCTCACCCACGCCAACCTGCGGGCCAACGTCGAGCAGGTACGGGCCTGGTTCCCCGACGCCGACCCGGGGCGCGAGGTCATGATGGCCGTGCTGCCCTTCTTCCACGTGTACGGGCTGACCGTCTGCCTGCTGCTCGGCCTGCGCCTGGGGGCGGCGATGGTGCTGCTGCCCCGCTTCGACCTCGACGGCGTGCTGAGCGCGGTCGACAGGTACCGGCCGACCCTGTTCCCGGGGGTGCCCACCATGTACGTGGCCATCAACAACGCGGTCGCCAAGGGCGGGCACGACCTGTCCAGCATCAAGGCCTGCCTGTCCGGGGCGGCCGCCCTGCCCCTCGAGGTCGCCGAGCGGTTCGAGCGGTTCTCGGGCGGGCGCCTGGTCGAGGGCTACGGCCTCTCGGAGTCCTCGCCGGTGGCCATCGCCAACCCGATCTACGGCAAGCGCAAGGCCGGCACCATCGGCATGCCCATCCCCGACACCCTGGCCCGGGTCGCCGACCCGGACGACCCCTCGAGGACCGTGCCGGTGGGCGAGCCGGGCGAGCTGGCCCTGGCCGGGCCGCAGGTGATGCAGGGCTACTGGAACCGGCCCGACGAGACGGCCCAGGTGCTCAAGGAC
>Ga0126306_10001560_pt1 | contig 12347 bp, 11 predicted proteins | sample Plot27_FD_92592 | JGI IMG/M metagenome (GOLD analysis project Ga0126306, IMG submission 92592) | Serpentine soil microbial communities from UC McLaughlin Reserve, CA, USA - Plot27 | ecosystem: Environmental > Terrestrial > Soil > Grasslands | place: USA: UC McLaughlin Reserve, Lake County...
ACGGGCTTACCCTTGTAGGTCTGGACCTCGAAGTTCATCGCCCGCGAGCTCGGCAGGATAGGATGCCGCAGGGGACGGAACCACACCACCTGTCCTTCGTTGTCGATTATCAGCGAGCCCCCCTGCCCTGCATCGGCCGCCTCCGGGGCCACGAAAACGTAACCAGGAGCGGTGTTACGCGCCTTCTTTGTCACCTGTACCACGGGCGGGGTGAGGTCAGGACGCGAGCGGAACGTCCACAGGCCGTCCGGAGGCGCGTAGGAAACGCCTGTCAGCGGAGAGACTTTAGGCAGATGCTCGGACGATTCGCAGCCGACCGTGTTCGCCAACGCAAAGTAAGCCGCGCCGGCACCAGCCGCCTGCAGAAACCGGCGTCGCGTCAACCTAGAACGCAACGCTGAAACCACTCACAACAAGGGTCCCCAAGGAGGATCGATCCGCCGGGATCGGAGAAGCCCCGTCGGGCGCGTTCGGATATACGGTGTTCTCTGTCGTCAACGGGATCCTCCCTGGTAGCTTGGTGCCAGACCCCCCAGTGTGCACCATGCGAGGTCCTGCCGCATCTTCCCGTGGGCTCGCCCACCGTAGGGCCGATGTGCCGTTTGGGGATGTACTGGTCATTGCTCGGGGAGTAAGATTCGCCCGTGCCTCGTGAAAAGGGGTTCTCCGCACGGTAGAAGGGGCGAGCCGTACGGTGGTGGACAGCTAAATCATGAGAACATTGAAGGGGACGAGATCCGGGTACTTGATGGCGCTGCCGGCGCTGTTGGCTATTGTGGCCAGCGTCGCCTACCCACTGGCCTTCGCCACCTACTACAGTCTCAGAAGGGTCCTGCCTGGCCTACCTGGCGAGTTCGTCGGGCTCGAGAACTACTCCAGGATGCTAGAGGACCCCCACTTCGCCGAGGCGCTAAAGACCACGCTGGTATTCACCGCGACGAGCGGAGGTCTCTCCTTCCTGGCCGGTCTCGGGCTTGCGCTCTTACTCTCGAAACCCTTCCCGGGCCGGGGGACGCTGGCGGTCGCCGCGTTCTTGCCTTGGGTCTTTCCACCCGTAGTCGTGGCGACCTTCGGTCGTCTGGCGCTCTTTAGCGGCGTTGGCCCGGTGAGCAGGGCCGTAGAGGTATTGGGGTTCGGTAGCGGCGAGCTCCTCCTGCTCGACAACGGCGTACTGCTCTCTGTGGCCGTATTGGTCGACGCCTGGAGAACCGCGCCCCTGGTGGGGCTCTTACTCCTCGCCGGGCTCGGGACCATCCCCGAAGACGTCTACGAGGCCGCACGCGTCGACGGCGCCAACGCGTTGCAACGATTCTTCCGCATTACCCTGCCGCTCCTGAGACCCGTGCTCCTGGTCGTCTTGCTCTTGAGGCTTCTCGATGCCTTCCGAGTCTTCGACCTCTTTATGGTGCTGGGGGATCAAAACCTCGACTCCCTCTCCACCTACGTCTACCAAGATGTGATGCTTAGCCAGATCCACTTCGGACTCGGCAACGCGGCGGCGGTCTTCATGTTTCTGTGCGCCTTCCTCGCCTCCCTCTTTTTCGCATTGATACTGCGGGCTCAGGCCTCGAGCGGTCTCGCCCACTCAGGGCTCCAGAGGGATTCCCGAAGAGACGGGCGTCACCGGGCGGGGGTCAGGGAGATCCGGGCTCACGCTCGGGGCGCTCGGCGGGATGCTCTCGGTGCTGTTCCTCGCACCGCTGGGGTGGGTCTTCTGGGTGAGCATCGCGCAGGGATCGGGGGCGGCAGGAGGCGCTATCACGGGCCCTTCACTGCTCTCCTACCCGATGGTCCTCCAATATACGGACCTCACGACGGGACTCCTCAACAGCGCCATCATAGCGGGGAGCACGGCCGTCCTGACGCTCGTACTCGCCTGCCCCGCGGCATTCGCCCTGGCTCGCTTCGGCCTGCCTTACTCCAACGGTTTGCTCGGCATCATGCTCGCCATCGCGTTCTTCCCGCCGGTGGCCCTGCTCGTGCCACTCCTCGTGCAACTCAGGGAGAGTGGTCTCATCGGCACCCAGCTGGGAGCGATAGTCCCCGACACGGTCTTCTTCCTGCCATTCGCGATCTGGCTGCTCGCGACCTTCTTCCGCGAGTTGCCCGCCGAGGTCGAGGACGTGGCGAAGGTCGACGGCGCAAGCACGTTGCGGGTGCTCACCGCGGTCGTCATGCCGCTCGCCGCTCCCTCCCTGTTTGCCACGGGGGTGTTCGTGTTCGTGCTCGCCTGGAACGAGCTGATCTTCGCCTCTACCTTCACCCTCGGTGAGTACGTCAGGCCCGTCACGGTAGTTCTCTCCGACCTCGTGGCGCAGGCGAGGGTGGGGTTCCCAGGGCCGCTCGCGGCCGGCTCGCTCGTCGCCGCCCTGCCACCCGTGGTGCTTTTCTTGGCCTTCCGGGGACGCATACTCGCAGGGCTTACCGGCGATACCCTGGGTAAGTACTCCACAAGGGCCGTCGCAACGACGCCGCAAAGAATGCTGCTGTGGATCGGAACGGCGGTCTTCCTGCTCGCCGGTGCCTGGGCTGCTACGCTATTCGCCCGCCACGGCCTCGCCGCACTCGCCTTCCCTTACCCTCTCAATTACGGTGAGGGTCCGCTTCTCGACCAGGTGGTAAGGCTCGCCGGCATGAAGAACATCTACCCTGCCGATCTCTCGACACCGCCCTACGTAGTCTCCAACTATCCGCCGCTCTTCGTGTTGCTCCAGGCGCCCTTGGTGTGGATCTTCGGACCTGAATTCCTGTACGGGCGCGTCATCTCGCTCGCCTCCACCATGGCGGTCGCGGGTCTGATCTCCGCGACGCTCTATGTGATTACCCGGGACAGGACAGCCTCGGCGGCAGGCGGCCTCACCTTCCTGGCCGTGCCTTTCGTCTTGCACTGGTCCTCGCTCGACCGCGTGGACATGCTCGGCCTCGCCCTCTCCTGGGGTGGGCTCTACACCGTCGTCCGACGTCCCGACCGCCGTGGCGTGATCCTTGCCGCCCTTCTCTTCGTGGCGGCGATCTACACCCGCCAGACTTACGCCCTGGCAGCCCCGCTCGCCGCCTTCACTTGGCTTCTGGCCGGCGGGCACGGGCGCCGGGCGCTAGGGTTGGCCACACTCTCTGGAAGCCTCAGCCTGTTGCTGCTCGGCCTTCTCAGCGCACTCACGGGCGGTGGTTTCTACTTCCACACCGTAACCGCCAACGTAAACGAGTTCAGGTGGGAGCAGGTGACCTACCATCTCACCACGATGCAGGGGCTCATGCCTCTACTGTTCGTCGGAGGGGTGGCTTTCTTAATAGTAGGACTCCGCGCAAGGCCCGCACTGTGGTGGCTGGCTGGGGCCTACCTCGCAGGTTCAGCAGTGGCCGCGCTCCTTATCGGCAAGATTGGCTCGGACGTCAACTACCTGCTCGAGCTCTCCGCGGCGCTCGCCCTTACCGCAGGAGCGATGATCGCCCACTACGCTTCGCGGCCAGGTGTTCGTGGCGCGCTACTACTCGCATTGGCGGTGCAGGTAGCGATAATGATCCAGGCCTCCCAGTACGTCTATAGCGGGCTGCAGTCTGATGTAATCGCCCACAGGGCCGGGTTGGTCCGGCTCCAGGAGGTCGTCGATGACTCGAACGGGGTCGTACTGGCCGACGAGTACGCTGGCCTCCTGCCTCTGGACGGGCGCAGCATCTACCTGCAGCCCTTCGAGATGACCCAGCTGCATAGAGACGGAGTGTGGGATCAGGGACCGCTCCTGACGTCCATTAGGCACCAGGAGTTCCCCGCGATCCTGATCTGGAAGCCGCCCTACGCGGCAGGCATCCAAAGGGAGCGGTGGACGCGGGAGATGCTGCGAGCCATCGGGGAGAACTACGTGCCCGTGCACAAATACGCAGGGACGTTGGTCTACCGTCCCAGGCCTGGTGATGGCGTTCCCTGAAACCATCGAGATTTCATCGGGAATTCATCGCCGCATGCTCTAATACCGGTTCCACGAGAGACGCAGGGAGGTCGCCTTGAGGTCAACGGTCATGTTATTGCAGTCGGCCGCTGGGACGCAGCAAGCAGGGGTGCCTTTGGCCTGGCCGCAGATCGCGCTCGTAGCCTTTCTGTTGGTTGCGATCGGCGCCATCGCCTTCCTGCTGGTACGGACGGGGATGGGGAGTGGGACGTTGTCCCGTGATGAGCGGACGTGGCTGGACTACGGGAATCTTTTCGTGGTGGCCCTCGGCATCGGAGCGGTCACGGTCGGATTCCTCGTCATATTGCTCTTCCTCGACCAATTCGCTGATGATGCCCAGGCCCTAGGATTCTTGACCGCGATGTTCGGGGCTGTCGTGGGTTTGGTCGGCACTTACTTCGGCGTCAAGAATAGTGCCGACTCGAGGGAGAGTACGGAGAGAGTAGCCCTGGCCAGCAGCGCCGCAAGCACGGCGCCGACGGTTACGATCGCTCCGGCGACGGCGCCTGTGGATGCTGCAACACCGCTGGCTGCGGGTGCCAGCCACACGGTTACCGCGACCGTGATTAGCGTCGATGGATCTTCTGCCGCGCACATACCGGTGACTTTCAAGATTACCGCAGGGCCGGACGCCGGCGAGACGGGGACGAGCGTGGCCGACGACCATGGTCTGGCTTCCTACACGTTCACCAACAACGGCACGGCGGGAACCGATACCATCGAAGCAGCGACCCTGGGCGGGAGTGGCACGGCCACCGCGACTTTCACGTAAGCATCACCCCTGGCGGCCTCTCGTCCGGGCAAGGGTGATAACCTTACTGGATGAATGCGCCCAAGGACCACAACTTGCGACCCCTCGGGATATGAAGGCGGGTATACGCGAGATGCGCCAGGACGAGCCTGACGCGCTCGTCGCCGGGTTGCGTATCGCCTCATACCCGCACTTTACGGAAGCCGGGCAGACGGAATTCTACGAGGAGTTGTATCGCTGGCACAGGGCCCACCCGCTCGGCGACCAGATGCACCGGTGGGTCGCCGAGACGGAGGAGGGCGAAGTGGTGGGGCACCTCAACGCCCTGCCCCAGTACTACCGCGTCGACGGGGAGCGGGTCGTGGCCCACACCCCGGGGGATTACATGGTCCTCCCCGGTCACGGCTTCCATGCGATCGCCCTCATGCGCCGCTTTTTTCGGGCCACGGAGAATTTCGTAGCCTGCGACATGGTGCCTGCGGTGATCGGTGTCGAGACCAGGATGGGGGCCAGGGTGTCCGGCGAGCTCGAGTACGCGGCCAAGCTCCTGAACGTCTCCAGGCTACCCGTTCCGCCCGTCCCGGGGCCGCTGAGGCGCGCCCTCAACCTCCCCGCGTACTACGCGCCGGCCAGGGGGTACGAGCTCCCCGAAGCGGGGCAGTCTATCGAAGAAGAGCAGGATGTGGTGACACCAGTACGCCCCCGGGCACCGATCCCAGGCCCGCTCAAGGCAGTGCTCAACCGGTCCCTCGCCGCCATGGACGGGGTGTTGAGCCGGGGCTATGGGACCGACGGTCAGGGAAAGAACCTCGAGGTACACGAGGCCGAAGCTTTCGACGAGGCTTTCGACGAGTTCTTCGAGAAGGTCGCCACGGTAATGCCCTGTGTGCCCGAGAAGGATGCGGCTTTCTTGAAGTGGCGTTACGGACCGGGCTCCCCACAGTACCCCGCAAGAGTCCTCGTCGTACGAGGCGGACGTGGCCTTCTCGGCTACGCCGTGCTAAAGACGCTCCACACCGGTGAGGACGGTTTCGTCATGGACCTGACGGTCCTGCCGGGGCACAGGGAGGCCGCCCGTGCGCTCTTGCGCGAGTCGGTGCGCTATTTCAGGAAGAGCGGCGTGCACATCATTAGATACCGTTACCTGCCGTCCCCGACCTCGCCAGACCGGGATGACCTCAGGCGGCTGGGGTTCTTCCACCGCCGGGGAAGACGCAACTGGCTGCTCGTCAGGTTCGCCGACGAGAGGCTGCACGCGCTGGGAATGGACGCCACCAACTGGTCGTACAATGTCGGCGACGGTGAGGCGACGTTCTGGATCCGCTAGATCTGGAAGGGGGGCCTACATGCCCGCTCAGGTAGTGCGACGTACCGGCCCTTTCTCGGTGAGGGATGCCGGAAACGTATCCGCAGAAGAATGGGATTCGGCGGTAGCGAATAGCCCTGGCGGCGGGCATGTCCTGCAGAGCCACGCGTGGGGGGAGTTCAAGCGTGGGCACGGCTGGAGGCCCGTGCGAATCCTGCTCGAGCGTGACGGGGAATTGGCCGGAACCGGACAGTTCCTGCTCTACGACACCATGCCCGTGCCAGGGCGACTGCTGTACTGTACCAAGGGACCCTGGTTGCCATGGGAGGACGAGCGAGCCGTCAGGGCATTCTTCGAAGGGGCTACAGAGATCGCCCGCAAAGAGGGCGCGCATACCCTCAAGATAGAGCCCGAGGTACTGGCGGAACGAACGAACGTCGAGGAGCACCTGCGGGCGCTGGGCTTCCGCGACGCCCGCTACGACCTGAACTTCTCGACCACCATCACTATGGATCTCTCCCCGTCGGAAGAGGAAATACTCGACAGGATGAGCGCCAAGAGCAAGAAGGGCAAGACGACCCGCTACAACATAAATCTGGCGAGGCGAAAGGGTGTCGAGGTGCGCGAGCCCGAAGATTTCGAGTGGGCCTTCGATACCCTCTTCGGCTGGATGCAGCATCTCGCGGAAGCAAAGGAGGGCTTCGCCAACAGGAGATCGCGGGGGTACCTGCGTACGATGATGCTCGGGATGCACGAAGCTGGCAGGGGGCGCTTTTTCTTCGCCTTCCACGAGGGAACGCCCCTCTCCGGTGCCTTCATCTTCGACTTCGGCAAGAAGTTCTGGTTTATGCACGGCGCCTCTGGTACGGAGAAACGCAAGTTACAGGGCACGTACCTGCTGCAGTGGGAGGTGATGCGTTGGGCCAAGAGCCAGGGCATCACCCACTGCGACTTCGTCGGCGCGCCGAAGCCGGAAGACCGCAACGAAGACGATCCCTACTACGGAGTCTACAGGTTCAAACTGGGCTTCGGCGGAGATGTCGTCCAGTACCTGGGCTGCATGGACCTGCCCGTAAGGCCCAGGCTCGCCAGCGCCTGGTACGAGTTCGAACCCCTCTACTACCGCACCTACAGCAAGCTCAAGGGCGACGTCTTCTACTAGGTTCCGCGCCGTTTGGGGGCCCCACAAGGCCAAGGAGGACCGAAACCCGTCAGAGTGCGGCCCGCCTTGGCGGTTTTCTAACCTCTCCGCACGACCTCGCAGTCGCCCCTTATCCTGTCCTCGGTCGTGTTGTCGGTCAGCACCGTGTCGCGGCCCCTGCCGCAGTCGACGAGATCGTCTTCCGCACGTCCACGCTCGCGGGCGTTGATGTGATCTGCACCGCGCCCACCGTAGAGGCGGTCTGAGTCGCCTTTGCCGATGATGGTGTCCGCCCCACCGCGCCCCTTTAGCGTGTCGTTCTCCGCAGTTCCCACGAGCCTGTTGGGACCGTCGTTACCTACCCTGACAACCGCCAGGGCCGTCCCGGCGAACAGAACCAGCATTAGCCCGATGACGGCTAGCAAGATAGCCATTTTTCTCACGCGCCTACCTCCTTGTCGTTGATCATTCTTACGCGCGTAATGGGCTTTTATACGCAGCGAAACGTTGCTTGGATGGGCTGGATCCCAGTGATCGGCCTCATAGTGGGTTTGGGAAGGAAAGCCCTTCCCAAACCCGCGCGGATCAGCTCGCAGGTCTTGCTAAATACCGTGCTTTGGTGGCCTGACGACCGGTCTCGGCTCACCGATGTCGACCATGCGGGCGACGAGTTTTCGTCTCAGGACGTCGGTGACGCTGGTGTGCGACCCGTGGCCGCTGAGGTCGTGCAGTTCGTAGGGGTCGGTCTTCAGGTCGTAGAGGCCGTCGTCGACGTAGCGTTCGGCGGAGGGATCTTCCCCTGGGTCGGACTCGGGGGCGACGACGCAATACTTCCAGCGGCGCGTGCGGATCGCACGTCCCACCTGCGACTCGCTTATCTGGACGAGAACCTCCTCCGGCCACCCTTCTCGTTCGCCCCGCAACAACGGGAGCACGGAGCGCCCTTGCATCTCCTCGGGTAAGGGAAGGCCCGCGGCATCCAGGAGCGTCGGGGGTAGATCCAGGAGGCTCACGAGCTGCTCTACCCTTCCTCCACCCTCGAAGCCTGGTCCCAGGAGCACGATCGGCACGCGGATCGAACTCTCGTGGGGTGAGCGTTTGTACTCCTCGTTCCGCGTCTTGAAGTGGTTGCCGTGGTCGGAAGCGAAAACGACGACGGTTTTCCTCCGGAGGCCTAGACTCTCGAGCGCTTCGAGCAGGCGTCCGAAAGCTTCGTCTATACGTTTGATCTGCCCACAGTAACCCGCGAGGTGTTCGGGCGCAGAACCGCCCAACTCCAGGAGGTCCGGCGGCATCCAACGCCCGGCGTAGCGCTCGGCGTAGCCCTCGGGCGCGGGGTAGGTGTCTGTCCGGTTCTGATGGTGAGGCTCGAGCAGCGATAGGAACAGGAAGAAAGGATCGTCCTGGCGCGCATCTACGTAACGGATCGCCGCGTCCGTGAGCGCATCCACCCTGTAGCCCGGCAGTCGCACGGGTTCGTTGTCCTCGTCGTACACGATGGTGCGGTAAGCCTCGGAGGTGAACTCGATGACGTTGGAGGCGAGCCAATACTGGTAACCGCCGCGCTCGGCCCGGGGAACCGGTTCTGCGCCCGCCAGGTGCCACTTGCCGACGTAAGCGGTGTCGTAGTGCGCCCCGCGGAAATGGTGGGCCAGCGTCGTAGCCTCCTGTGGCAGGGGGATGCCGTTTCTGTAGCAGCCGGTCGTGGTCGCGTAGAGGCCCGTTTGCAGGCACGAACGCGCGGGTCCGCACAGGGGTTGTGGGGTAAAGGAGTTGAAGAGATGCGTCCCTCTCCTGGCCGCGCGGTCCAGGTTAGGGGTAAGGTCGAGCGGGTTGCCGTGCAGGCCTACGGTGTCCCACCGCTGTTGGTCGGTGAAGAAGACGATCACGTTCGGACGTTCCTCCTCCGAGTTCGTATGGTCTCCTCTCTCGAAGTTTCAGGCTTCAGTATAGGTGGATGCGAGTCCTACTCCTACCCAGGCAACCGTCGGGAAGATTCAGGGACTCGTTCTAACCTTGGGTCGGATCTATGGGGACATCCCGTATCGTTACCTGGCTCTTACCAGGATGTTGCACTTCTGTAACCTCGAGTCGAGCCGCAAGGTGTAGTCTCGTGGTGATGGATGCAATCTCTGAAAGCGGGAACGAGGGCTTCGCAGGCGGTCGGTACGCTCGTACCGAAGAAGAGCTCCACAAGAAGGCCATCGCCCTCCTCGAGAAGTGCAAGATCGCAACCCGACCTTCCGACCAGAAGGCGCCGAAACTGGAGACCACCGAAACTTCCCGATGATGGTGCAAAGGGTCGAAGACCTGTATTTCAGCAAACTCCAAGGGTGACATGCTGAAGTACTACCAGAACATCCCGATCAGCGCGAGCACGCCGACGGAGATGGCTACGGGGGCGACGGAGGCCCGTAGGATGTCTCCTTCCCTGCCGAGCAAGCCTGTGGCTGTGGCCGCGAGGACCAGGCGCTGCGGGGCGAGCATGCTGGCGTGACTCCCGGCGACGTTCTGCACGGCGGCTGTCAGCACCGTCGAAAGGTCGAGCCCGCGCGCAGCCTCGACCTGCAGCGGCATGAACAACGCGTTCGAGGCGGCGTTGGAGCCGGTGAGGACGCCGCCCAGCGCGGCGAGTACGGGCGAGACCGCTGGAAAGAAGGGACCCAGGGCCTCTGCGCCTCCTGCGAGTAGCCCGGCCGCGCCGCTCCCTGCTACTACTTCTCCGGCCAGAACGAACGTTAGGACGGCACCTGCCGTCGGAAGCCACTGCGTCAAGGTGCTCCGCGTCGCAGCGCCGGTCTCCTCTCCGCCGAGCCCGAGCAGAAGTGCCGCGAAGGCGCCGGAGACGAGCAAAGGAAGCCCGGGACCGTCGAAGATGGGACCTAGTCTCTCGATGACTCCGCGTAGTGCCCCGATGCCGTTCGCCGCAGCGAGCAGCGCGAGCAGGAACGCGTAGGGGAGCAACGCCCGCACGGGAACCCCAGAGAGCCGATCACGCCTCCCCGCCAGGAAGACCGCCGTGGCCGCAAGTCCTCCCACGGCTCCCGAGAGCTCGGGGATCAGATACAGGCTCGTCAGGAGCGTCCCCACGCCAGCGACCAGCCCGAGCACGAGCGCCTCCGCCCCGCGCCGGCGTACGCCCATCCACCCGCCGGCCAGCGCGGTGGCGGCGACACCGTAGACGGGGAAGAGAGGGAGGCTCAGAAACGCGCTCGCATCGGAGAGCGTCCCGAAGTCTATGTCCGCCAGGTGTGCCCCGATCACGGTCCCCACGCCGAGCGCGCCCCACGGCACGGCGCACTGGCCCCAGCTCGCCAGCACAGCAGCCCGCGAGGGCGTGAACCCCGCGGCGAGCAGGATCGGGGCGCTTATCACCACAGCCACCCCGAAACCCGTGACGGACTCGAAGAAAGGGGCCACTCCTACTACGATCCCCGCTGCAAGGGCCACAGGGTCAGGCTCCAACCTCCCGAGAAAACGTGACACGGCCTCGACCGCCCCTCCGGCCGAGAGCAGGTTGTAGAGCAATAACCCCCCGAACAATACGTACAAAACCTGCGCCGAGGTCCCCAGTCCCCCGAGCAAGGCCCCCGGTACCCCAGCCGCCTCCAGCCCCGGCCACACCAAGGCACCCAATACCGCCGTCGCCAACGAAGCAGCACCGGCCCTCGATGCAGTCCATCCCAGCCCGACCAGAGTTACGGCGGCCACCACGAACGGCAGCGCCGAGATCGCTAACCCTACAAGATCTACCATGATAGAATTACTTCTACCAAATGGATGATTCGGCTGCAAGCGGGGCTTCTACGATGGTCGCTGCGGTGTCTTCCGGGCGGCTGGGGGGCCGTGTAAGGGATTTACGCCGGCGGCGGGGTTTGACGCTGGAGGAGCTGGCCGGGCTGTCTGGAGTAAGCCGGGCCATGATCTCCAAGCTCGAGCGTGGGGAGAAGAACCCCACGCTGGTGGTCGCTGCCAGGCTCGCGGAGGGTCTTGGCGTGACGCTCTCGCAGCTCGCCGGCATGGAGGAACGGCGAGAGGTCGTCGTCGTACCGAGGGAGAGGCGTATGGTCATGCGCGACCCCGAGACAGGCTTCGAGCGTCAACTGCTCTCGCCGAACTTCGTCGGGAGTGGAGTCGAGTTCGTCCGCAATGAGATCCCGGAGAACTCTACCTCGGGGGAATTTCCGCCGCACCGCAACGGCGTCGAGGAGCACATCGTCGTCGAACGGGGGAGCCTAAAGGCCATGCTCGCTGGCGAGGAGTATCTGCTCGGGGAGGGCGATGCCCTGTACTTTGAGGCCGACGTGCCGCACCGTTTCGACAACGCCGGCGAGGGAACGTGTAGCTACTACCTGGTGATCAGCTCGCGGGGAACGTGATACCTAGTGCTTTGGCTGCGAGCTTAGCGGCCCCGACCCACACGTCATTCCCGCGAAAGCGGGAATCCATTCGTGGTAGGAGAGACAGCGAGGGCGGTTCGCGAACCGCCCCTACGATCTTGTGTTCTATCTCCGGCTCGCAGGGCTACGAGGCTTCTACGAGCCTGATCTTCCGCTGACGCGCCTCCTGACCGGCGCGGTGGCCCCGGTAATAATCCAGACGGTCTGACGAGCCTTCCCATTTTGCCAGGCGGACGTTGTTGGTGAACCATTCCGGCTCTCCGAAGCGGCCGTCGAGCCAGCCGCACCAGTACGCCTCCGTGTGGTCAGGGGACTTCCAGGATACCGGGGCGGAGATGGGGGTGACCTCGGAGCCGCAGGCCGGACATCGGTACACGTTGTCGGGGAGGCATCTCATCTCCGGATGGCCGCACTCACAGGCGTGACCGCCGGCCGCGTCGGGCAAGGAGATTATTCCTTTGAGCGTTTCTAGAAGCGCCCCGCCGAGGACGCCTCCGCAATCGTCGCAGCGGAGGGAGTTGCGGCCGAAAGTGCGGAGTTCCGTCTCCGAGCAGAAGGGGCAGGTGAGAGTATGGGATCCGCCGTTCGAGTCGTCGATGCCGCCTCCTTTCTCGTCCGCATTGCTCATACCCGTAATCATGGAGCAGTGGATACAATCTGGCATCGCCCAAATGGGTGATTTATCACTAGTCAATTTGGTCTAGGCGTTGGGGAGGCTCAGAGTTCGAAGTCGTTGGATTGCAGTTGGTCCAGGACGTGCTGGCGCAGGGCGCTGACGTCGGGGGGTATGGAATACAGGTCC
>Ga0126306_10001561_pt1 | contig 12345 bp, 14 predicted proteins | sample Plot27_FD_92592 | JGI IMG/M metagenome (GOLD analysis project Ga0126306, IMG submission 92592) | Serpentine soil microbial communities from UC McLaughlin Reserve, CA, USA - Plot27 | ecosystem: Environmental > Terrestrial > Soil > Grasslands | place: USA: UC McLaughlin Reserve, Lake County...
ATGGGTCGATACCTTTTAAGGTGAGAGCTTGGGCGATAAAGGCTGCGGCCTGATGATCGCTGACGCACGTCGAAAACTTGGAGCGGGCGATGGGATTCGAACCCACGACCCCAACCTTGGCAAGGTTGTGCTCTACCCCTGAGCTACGCCCGCACGCTCCGCGGCCGCTTGAGAACGGACCGGGGCCCTTATTGCCCAATGTTGTCCAAAATGCAATAGACACGGCCGATGAACGACCAGCCAGCCGTCCAATTGGAATGCCCTGCACCAGCGAGCCGCGAGGATCTCTTCGCCTGCCTGGCGGGCCTCGCCATCGAAACAACCACACGTGAACATCCTCCGGTATTCACCGTCGAGGAGGCGCGTGCCCTGCGCGGTGAAATTCCCGGCGCCCATTGCAAGAATCTGTTCCTCAAGGACAAGAACGACGTGCTTTGGCTGATCGTCTGCCTTGAGGACCGCCGCGTCGATTTAAAGGCCCTTCCCGCCCGCATCGGCTCGGGCCGTCTGTCTTTCGGCCGTCCCGAGCTTTTGCGCCGCATTCTGGGCATTGATCCGGGTGCGGTCACGCCCTTTGCGCTCATCAATGCCCCTCCGGGGTCGGTCAACGTCGTATTGGACGCCGAAATGATGCGCCATGACCTCGTAAACTATCACCCCCTTGAGAACTGTGCGACGACCACCATATCCCCCGCGGATCTTCTGAAATTCATTCGCTCCTGCGGTCATGACCCGAAAATCATCGGCCTGAGTTAGCCAGCTGCCCGTCTCCGCGCCAGATTGCAATTTCGGCGCAAAATCCCTACTTAATGTTGCGACAAAACAACCTCGCTGATCCGGTAGACAAGCAATGGCAATGATCGTTGGCAGTGATTCCGCGGCCCGTACAGTTCCGACCCCGGTAAAGGAGTCGAACACCAAGAACTTCATGGCGGACGTGGTGGAGGCCTCTCGCCAAATGCCGGTGCTGGTTGATTTTTGGGCTCCATGGTGCGGCCCCTGCAAGCAGCTCGGCCCCATGCTCGAGAAGATCGTCGGCGAAACCAAGGGCGCCGTTCGGCTGGTCAAGATCAATGTGGATGAGAACCAGCAGCTTGCTGCTCAGATGCGGATTCAGTCGATTCCCGCCGTCTTCGCCTTCGTCAACGGCCAGCCGGTGGATGGCTTCATGGGTGCCTTGCCGGAAAGCCAGCTGAGGCAATTTGTTTCCCGCCTCACCGCCGGCGCCCGTGGCGATGAACTCGAAACAATGCTCGCCGAAGCTGAACAGGCGTTGGCCGAAGACGATCTGGCCACGGCCGGCCAGATCTTTGGCCAGGTGCTGCAGATCGACCGTGAGAACGTCAAGGCCATCGCCGGGCTGGCCAAGGCTCAGATCAAGAGCGGCGACCTGGATGGCGCCAAAGCAACATTGGCGCTCGTACCTCCGCAAAAGACCTCCGATCCTGAGATCGCCAGCGTCAGGGCTATGATCGAACTCTCCGCCAAACAGGCCGATCCGGGCGATGTCAGGAAGCTTGGAGCCGCTGTCGAGCAGAACCCTGCGGATCATCAGTCGCGCTACGACTTGGCTGTGGCCCTCAACGGTATCGGGCGGCGCCAGGAGGCACTTGATCACCTGCTCACGATCATCGGCAAGGAGCGCAGCTGGAACGATGAGGCCGCGCGGAAGCAGCTGGTGCAGTTTTTCGATGCTTGGGGACCGAAGGATGAGTTGACCCAGTTGGGTCGGCGCAGACTGTCTTCGATCCTGTTCAGCTGAAAGGCTATCCGCATGCCTGGTATCAAAGTATTCGCCAACCTTCACGACTTGCCGGTTCGCATTCCGATCTTTCCGCTCGCAGGCGCGCTGCTGTTGCCGCGTACCCAGCTGCCGCTAAACATATTCGAACCGCGTTACCTCGCCATGATCAACGATGCCCTTGCCGGCGATCGCATCATTGGAATGATGCAGCCTCTTGCCGAAGATGCTTCTCCTGCCGCCAATTTCGACGTGCCGGCAGTTTACGGGATAGGCTGCGCTGGACGGATATCGTCTTTCATAGAGGTCGATGACAACCGAACATTGATCACCTTGGCGGGGATCGCGCGTTTTTGCGTTGTCCGTGAAATCGCATCGGATACTCCCTATCGGCAGGTAGAAGCCGATTACTCTCCATTTGCCGACGATCTCAAGTCGGGTCACGGAGAGGAGGTTGTGGATCGGCAGCAAGTGCTGACGACATTTCGCGCCTATCTCGACGCCAACGGGTTGAAGACCGACTGGAACGAAGTTCGCGCCGCCTCGAACGAGATCCTGGTGAACTCCTTATCTTCCATCGCGCCATTTGCGGTGGCCGAAAAACAGGCTCTTCTCGAAGCGCCGAGCCTGAGCGCCAGGGCGGAGCTTCTCGTCGCCCTCACCGAAATGAGCCTTAATCGGCCCGATGGCGGCCTCGGTCGCCAGCTTCAGTAACGGCACTCTATGGAACGCCAGATCGATCCCGGACTGCTCGAGATTCTCGTCTGCCCCGCCACCAAGACGCGGCTGGAATATGATGCCGCTCGCCAGGAGCTCGTCTCGCGGGCTGCGCGGCTGGCCTATCCCATTCGTGACGGAATTCCCATCATGCTTACCGACGAGGCCCGACCCCTGCGCGATGATGAATGACGCTTCGCCTTGGCCCGAAGAGCTGCGCCTGCAGCATGGCGGAAGCCGGTTGCAGGTGACCTACGACTCCGGCGAGATAATTGTTCTCTCGGCCGAGTTTCTGCGCACGCACAGCCCGAGCGCGGAAGTGAAAGGCCATGCGCCGGGTGAAGAGAAACTGGTTCTGGGCAAGCAGAATGTGCGTATCGTCAGGATCGAGCCGGTTGGCAATTACGCAGCACGCCTGGTTTTCGATGATGGTCATGCAACGGGTCTCTACAGCTGGGATTATCTGCTGAAGCTTGGCCGGGAACGGGACCGTCTCTGGGCGCACTATCTTTCCCGTGCGGCAGAAGCCGGCTCGTAGCGCTAGAGCGCTTCGCCACGCATAAGCTTGGGCACCTCTCCGCTCAATCCCGCGGCTTCGCGCATCAGTGCCGTCTTCGCCGGTTTGAGCAGCCCTACCGCCCTTAAGCCCAGATCGCGGATTATTTTCACGGAGGGCTGCTCATTGCAGAAAAGGCGGTTCAGGAGATCCGTGGCGAATGCAGCCATGACAGTATCCATCCTCCGCCGCGACTGGTAGTTTTCCAGACATCCCTCACCGCCGATATCAAGCCCGAGTCGCAGATGCGCGACGAGTGTCTCAGCGAGAGCCGCTATGTCGCGCATGCCCAAATTGAAGCCGAGCCCGGCAAGCGGATGGATGACATGAGCAGAGTCTCCCACGAGCGCTATGCGCTGGCCGATGAAGGATTTTGCAACCATCATCGACAATGAATGCGCTTGTCTTGCGCCCGCAACACGGATGTCTCCGAGATGTTGGCCAAGCCTGGAGCGAAGCGCTTCAGTAAAATCTTCATCGCTCCCGGCCATCAGCCGTTGCGCCAGCTTCTCTTCTTCCGTCCACACGATCGACGAGCGGTTGCCGGGGAGCGGCAGCACGGCGAAGGGTCCCGCGGGAAGAAAATTCTCATGTGCCTGTCCGCCATGCGGCATTTCATGTGCAATCGTTGCGACAATCCCCATCTGCCGGTAATCGATCTGCAGCGCTTCGATCCCCGAGGCTTTTCTCAACGCCGAGTTCTTCCCATCGGCCGCAATGACCAGCCGCGTTCGCAACAGGCGTCCTCTGCTGGTTTGAACCGCGACGAGGCCGTTCATGACCGACAGTTGGCTTGCCCCCTCAACCAGCTGCACATGCGGGCTGAGTCCGACCTGATCGGCGAGAATCGACTGCAATATGCTGCTCTCGACGAAATGGCACGAAGCTAGGTTGCGAGGTGCTTTTTCCTCCATTCTCAATAGTACGGGATGCGCCGCGACGCCCGGCATCGAATCCGTCACGATAATTTCGCGCAAGGGTTCCGCATGAGGAGCGATCCTGCCCCATAAGCCCATGGCTTCGAACATAAGCTGCGAGGAATAGGTGATCGCCAGCGCCCGCGCATCCGGCAGGGTGGCGACGGGATCGAGAGTATTCGCCAATATGACCTTGAAGGGTGTTCTAACGGCGGGTGCGCCGAGTGCTAGCGCCGCGGTAAGTCCGGTGAGCCCTCCGCCGACGATGACAACATCTGATATTTCTTCCTCGGCACCCATCAACGGGCGTGATATTCCCAAACCCTCTTCAAAACAACCGCAGATTTGCGGGTGGGAATGGCTGAGGGGCGATGCATGGCTGACGCCGTTACGGATCTCTTGCGGTTGCTCGATATTGAGCCTGATGGGCACGACACCTTCATCGGCAGGAGCCCCGAAATCGGCTGGAAGCGTGTCTATGGAGGCCAGGTTGTCGCACAGGCCGTCGTTGCGGCCGAGCGCACGGTCGATGGAACGCGCCCCATCCATTCTCTTCATGGGTATTTTCTGCGTCCCGGCAATCCGGCAGAACCCATCCTTTACACGGTGGACCGGTATCGCGACGGCCGGAGCTTCACTACCCGCGGTGTCCTTGCCCGCCAGAACGGCGAAATTATTTTCACCATGTCCGCCTCATTCCACCGTTTCGAGCAGGGCCTCGACCACCAGCTGCCCATGCCCGATGTGCCGCCGCCTGAGTCTTTGCCCGCCGATGAGGAACTGTTGCGAGACGCTGGCCGGCCCATCTCGCTTTCGATGCAGAATTATCTCACCCGCGACCGGCCGATTGAAATCCGCCCTGTCGATACCGACAACTATATCAGGCCGCCAACGGGAGCCGCGGCACGGCGCGACATATGGATCAAGGCGAAGTCGCCCTTGTCCGACGTCCCCGCGATCCACCATAGTGTCTTTGCCTATGCCTCGGATCTTACGATCATCGAAACGGCCCTCCTTCCCCACGGCCGGAATCTCTTCGATCCTGATGTGATGCTGGCAAGTCTAGATCACGCCATTTGGTATCACCGGCCTTTCCGGGCCGATGAATGGCTGCTTTATTCCCAGGATTCTCCCGCCGCCGGCGGGGGCCGCGGCTTCAATCGTGGCTTGGTTTTCACGAGGTCTGGCGAGCTTGTCGCCTCTGTGACCCAGGAAGCTATGATGCGCCTGAAACCAGGCTGAGCGCCAAGGGAAGCCTTTACCCGGCTTTAACTATCCTGCCTCAGAATCATTAACTCTTTGTATTGCTGCATTATTGCGTTCTCGACGTATCAGGCGCCCGAACCCGGCTGAGTGCGTCGGATACGCATGTGGAGAGCCAGCCAAATGTCCTTTTCCGGACCTGTCGATACCGATGACAACGCTGTGCCGGCGGCACTACGGGCATTTTTTCGAAATCGCGTGCTGGAAGGAACCGGGCTTGCCGTTCTGGCAGTCAACATATCGTTGAGCCTTGCCTTGGCAACTTGGTCGCCGGCCGACCCAAGCTTGACTGGCTCTGGCGGATCAGCCGCGTTGAATTGGTTTGGTCCATGGGGCGCGACCCTTTCCGATGCCCTGATGCGCCTGCTTGGACTGGGCACGCTGGGCCTTCTCGCTGTCCCAACGGTTTGGGCCATGGAACTGATCGCCCATAAGCTGCCCCAGAAGCCACTTCGCCGCATGCTGGCTTGGGCCATTTGGCTTCTCGTCCTCACCGGTTTTCTCTCTCTGTTGCCGCAGCCTGCCGGCCTGCCTTTCGCGGAAGGCCTCGGCGGAACCATGGGGTCATTCGTCTCCGCGAGTCTTCTGTGGGTTTTGTCCTTCGGCTTGAAAGGAACCTTCGCGGCTATAGTAAGCGCCGTTCTTCTGGGTTTTGTTTCACTTTCGGCATTTTTCTGGGCCATCAATCATCCACGGATCAATGCCCTGCTTTTGGCGGCGATTTTCGGCGAACGCACCCATGATGTGATCGATGCCTCTGTTGGCGCACTCGGTCATTTTTTCTATTCGCTTGTCTCTGCCTTTGGCCGTGCGCGCAGTAGGCTTCAGACTGATGCCGGTGGTCATCGCGACTCGATTTCGTCCCCGGGCAAGTTCCGGCGCCTCTGGACGTGGCTGTTCAGCCCGGCGGCCACCGCGGGAGAGGCACGCCATGAACCGCAACTGCCGAAGCCCCGCTTAGCCAAGCCGGCACGGCAGAAGAAGCCGGAGCTTCGGGAAGATGCAGACGTTGCTGAGGAGGACGATGGCGCATCGATCGATGATGAGGCGGAAGGCAGCGACGAGCAGGGTGAGGGCCCGCGCATTTCCCGCAGCACCAAACAGGTTAGACAAAGCAAGGGCGCCGGCAAGGGCGGCAGGCCCGTCGTCTACGAGAACTTCAATATGCCGACCCTGTCGCTCCTCGCCGAGCCGAAGCATGTCGGACGCAGCGAGCAGGAATCCGATGAACTCCTTGAACAGAATGCCAGAATGCTCGAAAGCGTGCTCGACGATTTCGGCGTCCGCGGTGAGATCATCAACGTGCGGCCGGGACCTGTAGTGACGCTCTACGAGCTTGAGCCCGCACCCGGCATAAAGTCCTCCCGGGTGATCGGTTTGGCCGATGACATTGCGCGCTCGATGAGCGCGGTTGCCGCGCGTGTCGCGGTCGTGCCCGGGCGCAATGCCATCGGGATAGAACTGCCCAACGCGCGCCGTGAAATGGTATTTCTGCGGGAATTGCTGGGCTCTGAACCATTCGAGAAAACCGCCCAGAGCCTCTGTCTTGCCCTGGGCAAGAATATCGGCGGCGAACCCGTCTTTGCTGATTTGTCGCGAATGCCGCATCTGCTGATTGCCGGCACCACGGGCTCCGGCAAGTCGGTGGGCATCAACACCATGATCCTGTCGCTGCTCTATCGGATGCCTCCGGAGAAGTGCAAACTCATCATGATCGATCCCAAGATGCTCGAGCTCTCGGTTTATGAGGGAATCCCGCATCTGCTCGCTCCCGTAGTAACCGATCCGAAAAAGGCCGTCGTGGCGCTGAAATGGGCAGTGCGCGAGATGGAGGATCGATATCGCAAAATGTCCAAGCTCGGGGTGCGCAATATCGATGGCTACAACGCGCGTGTTCAGCAAAACCTCGGCAAGGGCTTGGCGATCACGCGCAAGGTGCAAACCGGCTATGACCCGGCGACCGGCCAGCCCATTTTCGAGGAGGAGGAGATCGACCTCCAGCCGATGCCCTTCATCGTGGTTATCATCGATGAAATGGCCGATCTGATGATGGTCGCGGGGAAGGACATTGAAGGAGCCGTGCAGCGGCTTGCCCAGATGGCTCGCGCAGCGGGAATTCACGTAGTCATGGCGACCCAGCGGCCTTCCGTCGACGTGATTACCGGCACGATCAAGGCCAACTTCCCGACTCGTGTCAGCTTTCAGGTCACATCAAAAATCGACAGCCGCACCATTTTGGGCGAACAGGGCGCCGAACAGCTACTTGGTCAGGGCGATATGCTCTATATGGCTGGCGGTGGCCGGATTATTCGCCTCCACGGGCCCTTTGTTTCCGATGAGGAGGTCGAGAAGATCGTCCGCTTCCTGAAATCTCAGGGCGCCCCGGAATATGTCGATGCCGTGACCGAAGAGCCTGAAGGCGAGGAATATGGCTCATCAAGCCTGGGCTCCCCTGAGGGCGGCAGCGGCGATGAGCTATACGATCAGGCGGTGGCCGTCGTCCTTCGCGACAAAAAAGTGTCCACAAGTTATGTCCAGCGCCGGCTGCAGATCGGCTATAACAAGGCCGCAAGCCTGATCGAGCGCATGGAGAAGGAGGGTGTGATCACTCCGGCGAATGCGACCGGCAAGCGCGAGATTCTGGTGGGCAATGATGCCGTTTGAATGCCGCAAATCTGCCGCCTTGATTAGACAGTAACGGCAAGGGCTTGCAGTTCCGCATAAGGGGTGAGGAAATAGGGGTGAGGAAATCGTTATGAACCTGGCAATCACCTGTCTCGCATGGGGTGCGAGAATGGCTCTCTTGGTCCTCTGTTTTGGCCTCCTTGTCTCCGGCGGGCCCGCTCTTGCCATCTCTCTCAGTCCCGAAGAGACATCCAAAGTCGAGGAGGTTTCCACTTATTTCAACAGCTTCAAGACCTTGAAGGGGGAATTTACCCAGGTCAGCCCGCAGGGCAGGGTCTCGGCTGGGGTATTTTTTCTGAGCAAGCCTGGGCGTCTGCGGTTCGAATATGCACCGCCTAATCCTTTTCTCGTCGTATCAGACGGGTCCTGGGTGGTGATAGAGAACCGCAAGCAGAAAACCACCGATCAATATCCCTTGGCAGCAACCCCGTTGAAGCTACTGCTTGCTGAACAAATCAACCTTTTGGAGCAGGCAGAAGTCAAAAGTGTCGAGACCGCCGAAGGCGTCTCTACCATCGCGGTCGAAGACCGCAACAAGCTCATTCCGGGCCGCTTGGTGCTCGTTTTCGACAACAATCGTAAAGAGCTCTCTCAATGGATCGTGGAGGATGCCAGGGGCAAACGCACCACAATCTCCCTTGCCAATTTGGAGACGGGCGTTGACCCCGATCCGAGCTTGTTCGTGGTCAAGATTGCCAAGCGGAAGAGCACCCGCTGATTGCCTGAGCAGCATTATCACGAAATTGTGGCCACGATTCTGTTGAAACCAAATGCCGGTCTTCCTAATTATCTAGCAGTACAGGCTGTCACCCTGGCGGCTGACTGCCCCCGCTCATAAAGCCGCCGACAGCTGGTACGCGTCGGCTTCCCCTCCCGACGCACAAGCGCTGAACGCGCCGGGCGCCCAGCCCCCGACTGGGCGCCCGATTTTTTTGCCTGGATTTGGCCAGCAAATTCAAGCTAGTGCTGGAGATCTCGATTGGGCACTGGCCATGTCTTTAAGAATAGCGACTTGGAACATCAATTCGGTTCGGCTTCGCGCCGAACTGGCGGTGAGACTGCTGAAAGAGCAGCACATCGACATCCTCTGCCTACAGGAAACGAAGTGTCCGCCGGGCCAATTTCCCTCTTCTGTTTTTAGCGAAGCGGGGTTTATCCACATCGCCGATCATGGGCAAGTAGGGTATCACGGAGTGGCGATTGTCTCCCGGATACCTTTCCACGAGATATCGCAGCGTCAATTCTGCGGTAAGAACGACGCGCGTCATATAGCCGTTCGGTTGACCGGCGAGGTGCCGGTCCTCATCCACAACCTTTACGTTCCGGCAGGCGGTGACCTGCCAAATCCTGAGGTCAACTGGAAATTCGCGCACAAGCTGCAATTCCTCGATGAGCTTACCCAATGGTTCGGGGAAGCCGGCAACCACCGGGCAGGGCCGGCGATGGTTCTTGGTGATCTGAACGTGGCACCTCACGAGAATGATGTGTGGTCCCACAAGGCGCTTCTCTCCGTCGTGAGTCACACCCCCGTGGAAACAGACAAGCTCAAGGCGTTCCTTTCCCGAAGCGGTCTGGTCGACGCCATGCGTGCGCGCATACCCCTGGAAGAAAAGCTCTACACCTGGTGGAGCTACCGTGCCCGCGACTGGCGCGCCTCGAACCGCGGGCGGCGACTGGATCATATCTGGCTTGATCCGGAGCTCAATCGTGCGTGCAGCACTTTGGATGTGATGAGCGAAGTTCGAGGCTGGCTGCGGCCATCCGACCATGTTCCGGTGGTCGCGACGATTGGCTGAGACTAGGCTTGGAACAACGGTTTGACCATCGCTATGGCTTGGACTGAAAGTCCCAGCCGCGAAGCGAGTTTCCGCAAAATACCCGCGCCGAATTCGGGAAACTCCCCTGCGACTCGCAGAAACAGCTCGCGATCGATCTTCTGCGCTGCGAAAGCGCTGGCCGTCTTGACCGTAACACCATAAGCGACATTTGCGATCATCGACAATTCGCCGAGCAGCGCCCCGCTCTCCGCTGTCGCCACTACGTCGCCTGATGCCTCGGCCGTATCGTAGACCTCTGCCCTGCCCTCAAGCACGAGATACGCGGCTGCACCTGTGGTGCCCTTCTGGAAGAGAATACTGCCCTTCTCAAGGTTTACGCGTTTCGACGCGAAAGACAAAAGCTGCAAATGACCGGCCTCGCTGTCCGCAAACAGTGGAATCTGTTGTAAGACCCGCACGTCGGCCTTCACCCGCATCTGCCTCTCCCGCCGCCCTGGACTGATTCTCCCAGCCCATTCGCACTCTGAATCAACGGGACTCAGGGCACAAGCTTATAACCACCGGTTTCCGTTACCAGGATCTCGGCATTGGAAGGATCGCGTTCGATCTTTTGCCTGAGCCGGTATATATGCGTTTCAAGCGTATGGGTCGTGACCCCTGCATTGTAGCCCCACACCTCATGCAGCAATATATCGCGCCCGACGGCCTGATCGCCGGCCCTATAAAGATATTTGAGAATTGACGTTTCTTTTTCCGTCAGCCTGACCTTCTTGTTCTCTATGGTCAGCAAGAGCTTGGCACTAGGCTTGAACGTATAGGGTCCGAGTTTGAACACGGCGTCTTCGCTTTGCTCATGCTGTCTCAGATGCGCCCGGATGCGGGCAAGCAGCACCCCGAAGCGAAACGGTTTCGACACATAGTCATTGGCGCCCGAATCCAGCCCGAGGATCATATCTGCGTCTGACCCCTGAGCGGTGAGCATGATGATCGGGCCCTTATAGCCGTTGCGCCGCATAACTTTGCATGCTTCACGGCCGTCCATGTCCGGCATGTTGACATCGAGGATCACCAGATCGACATGCTCTCCACGAACCGTCTTGAGGCCGGCAGTTGCGCTGGCAGCATCGAAGATCGAGAACTCGCCATGGAGCGTGAACTGCTCCTTTAGTGTTTCTCGCAGCTGATCATCATCATCGACGATGAGTATCTTCTTGGCCGTGCTCATTAGATTTCCCGTATATGAGGGTGGTTCAAGCAGCTCTGCTTGGCGTCAGAACGGGCAAACCGGCCCAGATATGCCAATTTTATCGAGGTGGCCCCATATTGCAAAGGCCCATGTCTACCGCCCACGAGCCGCTGATCGTCACCGCTTTGCCCGGCGCGGTAATCGGGACGCTAAGCTGCCGCGACAAAATACATCGCTGTGCCCTAGGCAGCAGCGGCATCCTCGCGGATAAAAGCGAAGGGGATGGAGGAACGCCCGCCGGCCGCTGGCCGCTACGGCGCGTTCTTTACCGGCCTGACCGCCTTGCACCGCCGCTGACCGCCTTGCCCGTGTCGCCCATTCGGCCCAATGACGGCTGGTGCGACGATCCAGCCGATGCCGCTTACAATCGTCCCGTGACGCTTCCGCACCGCTCGAGCGCTGAGTCCATGTGGCGGCCCGATCACCTCTATGATGTAGTGGTCGTCCTCGGCCATAATGATGATCCCGTTATCCCCGGCGCCGGCTGCGCAATTTTTTTACACCTCACCCGCCCCACATACGAGCCCACGGCAGGCTGCGTGGCTGTGGACGTTCCCGATATGATCGAAATCCTCCAACATTCTTCGCCCGGCATGGAGATGCTGATCGCACTTGCGCGCTAGTTTTCCGGTTTTGTCCGCTCGCCGAATATTGCTGACCCAACCCGGACATGGGTCGCGCCGAACTCGATCGCTTTTTCGAGATCTGTACTCATTCCCATGCTGAGCTTGAGAAGATTGTTGCGCTTGGCAATCTTCGCCAGGAGCGCAAAGTGCATTGCCGGCTCCTCGTCCATTGGCGGCAAACACATGAGCCCCATAATCGGCAGAGCCAGATCTTGCTTGCAAAAGCCAATGAACGCATCCGCCTCGCTAGGTGTGACGCCGCCCTTTTGCGGCTCCTCCCCGGTGTTCACCTGTATGAAGAGCTCAAGGAGACGGTTTTGCTTCCTGATTTCCGCAGCGAGTACCGTCGCGAGTTTCGGCCGATCCACCGTATGAATTACATCGAATAGGCCCACCGCTTCCGCCGCCTTGTTGCTTTGCAAGGGACCGATGAGATGCAGCTTGGTCTGTGGGTAGGAAGCAGTGAGCACCGGCCATTTGGCTTTGGCCTCCTGCACGCGGTTTTCCCCAAACACCTCGTGACCTGCCTCCAGAATCGGCTTGATGTGCTCGGGCCCGAAGGTCTTGCTGACCGCGATGAGTGTAATATCGCTTTCCGGCCGCCTCGATGCCCTGGCGGCATCGCTGATCCTCCTCCTGACCTGGAGCAGTCCGGCTGCTCCTGCCCCCGCTGGTATCGCTTGATCGGAATCGGTCAATGGTCGGCATCCTCTTGATGGCCAGGGATATGACCGAGCTTGCGGCTTCTTTCAAGTATTGGTAGGCAGACCGGATCATTTGATCGACCGCGACGTGAGCCTAATGCATGGCAGTTGA
>Ga0126306_10001562_pt1 | contig 12342 bp, 13 predicted proteins | sample Plot27_FD_92592 | JGI IMG/M metagenome (GOLD analysis project Ga0126306, IMG submission 92592) | Serpentine soil microbial communities from UC McLaughlin Reserve, CA, USA - Plot27 | ecosystem: Environmental > Terrestrial > Soil > Grasslands | place: USA: UC McLaughlin Reserve, Lake County...
GATCCGCTCGCAGGTGCGAGGCTATGGGTCTCCGAGAACCGCGAAGTGTTGCGACCGTGGATAGAGGCGGCGAGGAATGCCGGGTAACCCGAGAGCGGCCGGTTGATGGGAGAGGGCCCGAGGTCCGCAACCTTCGTAGAGCAGCTGTCAGCTCTTAGTTCTTGCTGACAGCTGATCGCTGATGGCGCGAATTGTAGAGGGTCAATACCTCTGCAATTCGCTTTAGAACTCCGTCAAGGCGAAGTTGGCACAACTTGCCTTCCACGCAGCGAGGCGCGCTACCGTACAGTTCTGGACGCGGCCTTCGACGCGATCGTGACCATAACGCCTGAGGGACTGATCAGGTGGTTCAACCGTGGGGCGGAACGCATCTTCGGCTACACGGCAGAAGAGGTCATCGGGCGGCCGGTCACACTTCTCATGCCCGAAAGATACCGAGAGCTTTGCGTGGCCGGACTGAACCGTTACCTGCGAACGGGCGAAGCGCGCGTGGTGGGCGGCACGACCGAGCTAGTAGGACTGCGTAACGACGGTAGCGAGTTCACTATCGAGATGTCGTTGGGCGAAACCCACGAGAACGGGCAACGGTTGTTCACGGGCGTCATCCGCGACATCACCGAGCGCAAGCGAACCGAAGATGCGCTGCGCGAGGCGCGAGATCGCTTCAGAAGCGTATTCGATCACGCTCCAATCGGGGTGGACGTGGTCAGCCCCGAAGGGCGATACTTGCAGGTGAACCGCTCGCTCTGTGAGATACTCGGACGCTCCGAAGAAGAGCTCCTTACCATCACGTGGCAGGAGATCACCCAGCCCGACGATCTACTGGACAACCTGTCCTACGCGCGCCGGATCGTGGAAGGCGAGTTCCCCAGGTACCACTTGGAGAAGCGCTATCTCCACGCCGATGGGCACACGGTGTGGGTTGCGCTGAGGGTCTCCCTCGTCGGAGATTCCGAGGGTGAGCCACTCTACTTCGTCTCACAGATCCAGGACGTCACCAAGCGTACAGAGGCTGAGAGAAAGCTGCGGGAGGCCGAGCAGAGGTATCGCATGCTCATCGAACGAGTCCCTGCGGTCGTCTACATCCAGGAGATCGGGCTCCCCGGTTCAGCCATGTACATGAGCCCCCAGATACAGGCCCTGACGGGTTACTCACCCGAGGAGTGCAGGGACTCGGATCTCAGGTAGCGCATGGTGCACCCCGACGACCACGAGCGTATACGGTTAGAGGATGAGCGAACCGGAGAGCCGGGCGAGGTCTTCACGACGGAGTACCGCGTGGTCCATCGCGACGGGAGGACACGATGGGTGCGCAACGAGTCGGTCATGATAGAGGATGACGTGAGCGGTACCCGCTACTGGCAAGGGTTCATGCTAGACATCACCGAGCGCAAGACATTCGAGGAGGCACTCGAGCGGCTTAGCCACAGGCACGAAATGGTCTTGGAGTCGGCCGGCGAGGGGATCTTCGGCCTGGATCTGGACGGGAACGCGACGTTCGTCAATCCGGCCGCGGCCCGCATGACGGGGTGGGAGGCCGAAGGACTGCTGGGTCGACCCCTACACGACATCCTCCACCACACGAAACCGGATGGCGCCCCCTATCCTGGCGAACATTGCCCGATCTATGCGACGCTCCGGGATGGGTCTACGCAAAGCAGGGACGATGAGGTGTTCTGGCGGAAGGACGGCACGAGCTTCCCGGTCGACTTCTTGAAGATCGACCGCTCGTTCATCACCGGGCTCGGACAAGGCGCCGACAGCGCATCGAAGGATGCGGAGATCGTGTCGGCGATGATCGACCTTACGCACGCGTTGGGCCTGGAGGCGGTCGCCGAAGGGGTGGAGACCGCCGAGCAGCTGGCGCAATTGCGCGACATGAAATGCGACCTCGCCCAGGGAAATTACTTTTCGGAGCCGGTTCCGAGAGAAGCGCTGTCAGGTCTCCTGGCAGAAGATCTTACGAACCGAGGTTAGCCTACAGCGATTTTCGGGAAGTTCGAACTTCCCGAAAACGGCGCCTCCAACGCTCAGCGAAAAACGAATAGCTGACGGCTGATTGCTGACCGCTGTGATCAGTGCGGACGGTCGAAACGCTCTGTGAGGTCGGCGTGGAGACGGGCGGTACCGATGCGGGACGAGATGCGGTCGCTGTCGGTCGCCAACTCGGGGTAGTGCTCCTCGAGCATGTCCAGCCTCTGGGTAGTTCTCTCTATAGCGTCGTATGCCCGGCGCAACTTGTCCTCCCACTCGCGCCGCGCGAGGGTGCCGGGGGCGGCCTCGGCGTCGTCACTCATCCCGTGGAGCCGCTCGGCGAGCCGTACGTAGCCCTCGTAGTGCTCCAGGTATCTGTCGTAGCACTTCTGGAAGAACCTGGCCGGGGATTTGTTCCAGCCACGTCGGGGCACATCGTCGTCAGGGTGCGGTACCTGGACTCCGAGCAACGGTGCATCATCTTTAGGCCGCGAGGGCGCTTCGCTCGCCTTCGATGTGCCCTCCTGCTCTGTGTCTTCTGCGGGGGTCTCGTGTACATCCGGCATTTCTGGCGCGTGACGATCCAACCCTTCGGGCCACCGGCTGGCGGGAGACTCCTCGCCCTGCTCCCGCCCCAGAGAATACCCGACCATCTCGGGGACCCACTCGCGCCGCTGGGCTTCTCGCTCCCGGCTCTCTTCCAGGGCGCGGCCCTGCCGCCGCACGACCTTCAGCAAAAATGCTTCCCCTTCGCGCAGAAGCTCCAGGCGTCTCTCGGTCAGGTCGACGTAGCGGCGCGCAGTCTGCAAGAAGAGGACGGCGATGGCGAAGATCCCCACGACCGTAGCCAGTGCGGCCCCGATGCCGACATACACCAACGTTGCGCTCATCCCTCTTATCTCCTCCCCAACGCAGCCTTGTACATGCTCGAGGTGCTGCCCAGCGGTGTATTAAATCGTACGAGCGGTAAGATAGCAAGCTGCCATCCCTGGAGCACCCTATTTAGTGTCTCCGCAGCTTGCAGAGTGCCAGATAAACTGGTTCATGCTGATGTTTTCCGGCCCGCCGACCTCCACCAGCTCACCACGCACGGTGGAATCGACGACGGCAAGCTCGGGCTAAAACCAGTCCCACATAGCCTTCTGCCTGACGGTGCTGGCGGGTGTGATCCAGGCCACCGGCGACGCAGCACGGGCAGCCCGGCTCTTCGGGGCGGCGGAGATGCTGCTCCAGTCCCTCGACGCTGTACTGGATCCCGCCGGTTCCCTCGAATACGAAAGTAACCTCGCCAGAGCACGCACTCAAATGAGGCAAGAAGCCTTCGGAAAAGCTTGGCAGGGGAAGGATGATGACCTTCGAACAGGCCGTCATGGAAGCTATGAACAACGGTTCGAGAGCAACTAGCCCTTCAGCAAGACAAAACGCTGAGTTGCTGAAATACTGAAAAGGGTACTATATCCTCACCCGATACCCAGAGAGGGGACTGACCATGGCCTATTTCGAAGGACAACTCAAGCGTGCGACCACGGAAGCCGGAGAGGAGCATACAGGCTATGTTCTGGAGACCGAGATTGATGTGTCGGCCATACAGGATGCTGACGAGCTCGTAGGGGATCAGATCGCCGTCACCGGTGACGTGGAGATCGTGGATTTCCCCGAGCGGGGCAAGATCCTGGTCTTCAGGGCCACCTCGGTGGCCGTCCTCGAAGAGGACGAAGAAGACGAGGAGATTCCTGGCAACTAGATTCCATGGCCCAGATCGGCGTCCGGCGGCGTCCGCCTTCGAGCTCACCCCTCCTGTTACTCGCCCCTCTTCTCAAGCGGCCGTGCTATCTGGCTGCCATGCGGACAGCTTGGTAACGCTCACGCCTCTTGAAACCAATACCATGTTGATCGACCCGGCTCAGGCGGGGTCGGCCTCAAGAAGGAGCGCCGTCGGCGGTGCGCTGCACGCGGACCATCCTCTGGGAGATCTCCTCGGCCCACTCCAGAGGCTCGGCCCTAACCAACACCCCTTCTGCGTTGGGGGCCAGGTATAGGGATTTCTATCCGTTACGTACTGACCAGCCTGGCCGAGAGTCATAGCGGGCTCGGCCAATACCCGAGCGCACGCTCTTGCCTGCGCCAGTGGCTCAGGCTGCGCCAGGAGATCGGCGACGTAGAGGGCGAGGTCAGCGCCCTCCGCAGCCTGGCCGAGATCTTGGAGACATAGAGCATGCCCAGGCCTCTCACCCACGCCGCCCGCAGTCGCGGAGATCCTGGAACCCGGAATGTTCCGTTGATATCCCACTTCTGAATGGGGAGTGGGGGAAAGCATCGCCGCACCCTACTTCCGCAATAGGTGTTCGATCTCACCCTCGAACACCTCCACAGTCCCGCGTTGGGTGGCGAGCAGAAGGGCACCTTCTGCAGTCAGGTCCACAGCACGACCTTCGATGGTATCGCCGAAGCGCTGAACACGTACCTTCTCTCCAAGGGTACAGTTCAGGTTTCTCCAGTCTTCGAGGACGCCACCGAAGTCCTCGATCCGCCTGAGCTCGGCTTCGAGGTCCGAGAGCAGAGCGTGGAGGAGCTCCAGTAGATTCACGTCGTGCCCCAGCTCGGAGCGGATGGTGGTGACCTCGCGATCCGGGACCCCGAGCTCGGCCGGATCGAGGTTGGCGTTCATCCCTACCCCGAGAATGATGTAGTCGAGGAGCTTCTCTTTCGCAAGCCCGGTGGCGTTCTCGGCGCTCGATTCGGCTAGGATGCCGCAGATCTTCTTCCCGCCTGCGAACAGGTCGTTCGGCCACTTGATGCGGGCCTCGACCCCGATCTCCCATAACGCCTTCGCAACCCCCACCGCCGCCGTCTGTGTGATGCGAGAAGCATTGCTCGCCTCGAACCGGGGACGAAGCACGAGAGACATCCAGAGTCCGCCCTTGGGTGATCCCCACGACCGCCCGAGCCTCCCCCGTCCCCCGGTCTGTACTTCTGCTACGACTAGCGTCCCGTGAGGTGTTCCAGCCCGGGCAAGCTCGCGGGCGCGCGTCTGGGTCGAGCCAAGCGCTTCGTGTACCTCGACGACACGGGCCAGCGGGCTGTGCAGGGACTGGATGATCTTCGCAGAGAAACTTCTCACCCGAATCCTATCTCCTCGAGCGTCGTCATCTCCGCAAGCGTCCGGGCCGCTGCCTGCACGAGCGGAACGGCGAGCAGGCCTCCTGTCCCTTCGCCGAGACGCATGTCCAGGTCTAGGAGCGGTTTCAATTCCAGATGCTTCAGGGCAATTCGAGCCCCCGGCTCGGCGGAGCGGTGGCCTGCGATGATGTATCCCACCGAATACGGGGCGAGGGCATGGGCTACGAGCGCGGAAGAGTTTGAGACGACGCCGTCGAGGACGACCGGTACGCCGTAGACGGCGCCGGTCAGGATCACACCGACGATAGCAGCATGCTCCAATCCCCCTATCGCCGCCAGAACCCCGAGAGGGTCTTCTGGGTCAGGCGCGTGCAACTCTAATGCTTCTTCCACTACATTAACCTTGAGCTTGAGGGTTTCATCGTCGATACTGGTGCCGCGGCCCGTTGTTTTCGCCGGCGGGCTCTCCGTAACGGCGGAGATGAGGCATGCCGCCGGCGTGGTGTTGCCGATACCCATGTCGCCTGTGACAAGAAGGTCCACCCCACCGCTCTCGAGGAGTTCCTCCGCGACTCCTGCCCCGGCCATCACTGCCCGCGCGGCCTCCTCGCGGCTCATTGCAAGTCCCCGACTCAGGTCATCGGTCCCGCGCCGCACCTTTGCGGCCCGGAGCAGTGGGTGTCTCTCTAGCTCGCTGGCGACCCCGACGTCGAGGACGCTCACTCTCGCCCCCACCGTCTTCCCGATGGCGTTCACCGCGGCACCTCCTCTACAGAAGTTACTCACCATCGCCGCCGTGACCGCCTGCGGCCACGGCGAGACGCCGCGTTCGAGGACGCCGTGGTCCCCGGCGCAGACAACCACGGCAGGGCTCTCCGGGATGGGCGGCGGACATTCGCCGGCCATCCCGGAGAGCCGCACACCAAGCTGCTCCAGCCGTCCCAGGCTAAAGGGCGGTTTGGCGAGCCCGAGGTGTCGTCTTCGCGCTGCTTCGGCAGCGGCCTCGCCGGCTGGAGGTATCTCGGCTGCGAGCTCTCTTACCCGGTCTTCGAGTGCCAAGGCTAATGATGGTGGCCGTGCACGTGGTGCCCCGGCTCGTCAGGGTGGTAGTGAGGCGTGGCCGGCGCGCCGACCTTGTCCTCGAAGCCGGGCAGGGCGACGCGGTGGACGCACACGTCGCAGTTCATGCGGATGTCGCCTGCTACAGCCTCTGTGTAACGCTCTATCACAAGGTCAGCTATCTTCTCGTCCGGTCCGAAGTACCCCGCGTAGCGCGACTCGATGCCGGGATGTGCCACCGCGAACATCTCGCTTTGTTCGCGGATGCGCTCCTCGAGGACGCCGGTAAAGAGGAAGTAGGAGAAGACGACTATGCGCTTCGCGCCGAGTCTGAGGCAGCGATCCAAGCCGTCCGCAACGTTGGGCGGTGCCATGCTTACATAGGCACTCTCGACGATAGGGTAAGGGCGACCCTCGTAGAACAGGCGGGCTATCTTGGAGAGGTCCGAGTTGGCGTCCGGATCGGAGGAGCCGCGCCCGACCACCAGGACGGCCGTCTCCTCTTTCTCCTCCTCTTCTGGGACGACGTCGGAGATCTTCGCTTCCATCAGTTCGAGAAGCTCGGGCCGTATGCCGAGGGCCCGTCCGTAGCTAAAGCCCATCCTGGGGTGGTCCATCTTCTCGCGCACCAGGGTCGCGGGGATGTCGTCCTTGGCGTGGCCTGCGGCCAGGAGCATCAAGGGTACGGCGGCTACGCTTCGTGCCCCACTCTCGGCAAGCCTATCCACGCACTCCGAGATGGGCGGATTGGAGAGCTCGATAAAGCCTCCCTCGATCGTTATGGAAGGATTTCTTCGTCGCACGAGGCCGGTCAGGTCGTGGAACTCTCGCGCCCCGCGGGGATCGCGGCTACCGTGGCCCACGATCAAGAGGGCAGGGCGTGATTCGTGTCCTTGAGATCCAATCTTGTCCGAGATGCTCACCGCGTGCTTCACCTCATCCCCCCTCGCAATAGATAAGAGCGTTCAGTGCCGCCGCCGCGACCGCAGAACCGCCCTTCGGTCCCTGGTTCGCAACTGCAGGAAGGCCGCTGGCCAAGAGCGCGTGCTTCGACTCTGCGGCGCCTACGAAGCCAACGGGAAGTCCTATGACCAGCGCAGGAGCAACATCGAGCCCGAGTAACTCGAAGAGCGCGGTTGGAGCGTTCCCGATGACCCAGACAGCTTCCCTTTCAACTTCCTCTGCAGCGAGCCGGAAACCCGCCGCCGAGCGCGTTATGCCGAGCCGTTCGGAGAGCTCGCTGGTGCGGGGGTCGGAGACGAAGCATCGCGTCTGGCGGCCAGTGATCCCGGCCGCCACCATCCCCACGTCGGTAATTACAGGTACGCCTCTTCGCAGGGCTGAGATCCCATCTTCCAGTGCTGCCTCGTCGAGGGCCAGGCTCTCGGCGTAGTCCGGGTCCGCCGAGGCGTGGATAACTCGTTCCGCCACGGCGCGGGAGAGCGGCCCGAGGTGAGAGAGGTCCACCATCTGGCGCAGTATGCGGTAGCTCTCCATCTCTATGGGATGGACACGCCTCATTCTCTCTCCAGCAGTATCTCGACGCATGCCGAGACCGGGCAGACCTCGGCGCATTCGGCGCATCCCGAACAGCGGTCTTCGAGGACGATGAGGGGCGCATCGTAGTCTCTGGGTGCCGGGCGGATCGCCTTCTCCGGGCAGGTCTTTATGCAGGCGCCGCAGCCGGCGCAGGCGTCCGTCACGGCGAAGACCGAGCTCACGACAGGTATCCTCTCGGGGTGACCATGCGGCCGGCCACGACCCTGGTCTGGCAGCTCCCGACGATGACGGTCGTCAGCATATCCACGTCTCCCGGACGCAGAGAGGCGAGGTCGGTGAGAACGATCCGCTGCGCCGGGCGGTAAGCATCCCTTACTATGCCGACAGGGGTGTCGGGTGGACGGAGTTCGAGCAGGATCTCCTTGACCTTTCCAAGCTGCCAGTCGCGGCCCTTCGAGCGCGGGTTGTAGAGTGAGACGACGAAATCCGCCTCGGCCGCTGCCCTGACCCTGGCCTGGATCACCTCCCACGGCGTCAGTAAATCGGAGAGGCTGACCGAACAATGGTCGTGCCCGAGCGGGGACCCCAGTAAAGAAGCCGCCGCCTGCGCAGCCGTGACACCAGGGACAATCACTACATCAACGTCATCACCCGCAAGCTCGAGCACCGGAGACGCCATCGCATACACACCCACGTCACCACTCGACACCAGCGCCGCGCTTCCACCCGCGCGAGCCTCGGCGAGCGCGAGCTCCGCCCGTTCCACCTCTTTTCCGAGCGGAGGGGTGAGCACCCGCGTCCCGGGTCGCAGTAGATGCCTGATGTGGTCGACGTACTGATCCAACCCGACCAAGAGCTCCGAGACCGCGAGCGCCTCACGGGCGAGAGGTGGGACGAGGGTATCCTCACCAGGACCCAGGCTGATCAGCGCGAGCCTCCCTCGCACCGGTAACCGTCCGACCGCCACCGTCGCGTTCGCAGACTTTTGCTTCTCCACCACCAGCTCCGCGCCGCAGGAGATTACCGCGGCCTCGGCGACGCTCGGCGTCCCGACCGCTTCTCGTACTACCTCGGATGGGTTGGGCGTCTCCACCGCACGGAGGGCTTCGGTCGGATGGAAGCGGATCGGAACGTCCAGGTTCTCTGCGGCTTCGAGCAATCCCGCCTCGTCGCGCTTCCCGTCGATGCTGACGAGGGACTCCATGCTCTTCTCTGTCAGTCCAGCCTCCATCAAGGAGCTACGGAGCAGGTCTAGTATCTCGTCCGCCCCCACTCCCCGACTACAGCCGACGCCGGCGACGAGCGAGGGTGGACGATAGACGATGGCGGGACGTGGCGTCTCCGCGAGCCTGTCGGAGATGAGGATCAGGGGCGCTTCCCGTTCATCCGTCCGAACGACGTTCTCGGGTAGCGGTCCGAGCGGCCAACGCCTATCTGATACGAGGCGAACCTTCTCGCCGGAGACGAGCGCGGCCCCTACAGCCGCTAGGTCAGAGTTTTCCTCCAGCCGAAGACCAAGATTCTCGCCGAGGGAGTCGAGGGCGGGAGAGCCGAGAGTGTCGCTTGCGGTGGTGATCACCGGCGTCCCGCCCAGTGTATCCGCGACCCTCGTGGCGAGGGCGTTGGCACTGCCTTCATGCCCGCCGCAGAGGGCGACGGCGAAGTTGCCTGCGTCGTCGACCGTGACCACGCCGGGATCTCGATGCTTGCTCTCGAGCAGCGGGGCGACGAGGCGGACAGCGGCACCGGTGGCGAGGAAGAGCACGATGCCATCACATTCGTTCCAAGCCCGGTGGAGTGCCGCCTTCGTTTTTCCCTTATAGAATCGTGCATCGGGCCAGGCGCCAGTGAGGTGTGTGGCGTTGCGGCGGCCGTTCGCGGTTGTGGCAACGAGCCCGATCAAGACCGGCTCCCCAAGACGACGAACACGGCGCTCTCGGCAGCCAGACGGTGGAGATCACCGATGCCCTTCATCCTGGATGTCTGCAGGAACGTGGTCTCTACCTCGAGGCCGCAATCCTCGAGAAGCCGCGTGGCGGGGACGACCCGTTCGAGGGTGACGAGTGCCAGCACGACCGCCCGGCGCGCCCTGACGGCGGAGAGCTTGACGATCTCTTCGAAAGCGCCGCCACTACCGCCGACGAAGACGGCGTCGGGTTCTGGCAGATCGTGCAGGATCTCAGGGGCAGTGCCCTCGATGAGATGTACATAGGCATCATGGCTCACGGTATTGCGGCGGATGCGGGCGCAGCTCTCGGGGTCGCGTTCGATGGCGATGGCGGCGGCGCCAAGAAGGGCGCACTCGATGGCCACGGAGCCGCTGCCGGCGCCGATGTCCCAGATCAGATCTCCCGGTCTGGGGCCGAGTCGTGAGAGTACGAAGGCGCGGGTCGCCGACCTGGTAATCATGCCAGACCGGTGCTCGAACTCTCCTTCGGGAAGCGCCCACCGCCCTGGGCTTCGGAAACCGGAGGAGATCCAACCTCTGGCTCCCGGACCGTTTGTTTCGTCCAGAACCAGTACCACGTTAGGGTCCTCCCACTCCATGCCCGCGACGGTGCTGGCGTCGCCTTGTAAGACTCGCTCGTCCGGCTCGCCAAGCTTCTCGGCGACCACGAAGGTGCGGCCCAGACCGTCGAGCGCCTCTGCGAGATCGGCCGGTCCGAAATCGGGGGAGGTGAGGACCGCGACCTTCGGGTGGGCGCGGCAGACGTTGATGGCCCGACGGGGGTCGCGGCCATGGGCGCTGACAGTGACCGCATCGTCCCACGAGAGCCCGGCGCGGGCGAAAGCAAGCGAGACCGAGGAGAGGCCCGGCAAGATATGCAGGTTCTTCCTCCCGAACCACCCGCCGAGAAGACGCACGATGCCGAAGAACCCTGGGTCCCCTGATGCCACCACCACCACAGGTCCCTCAGTGCCTTCGATCCGCGCGAGCGCCTCCGAGAGGTCGCCTTTCAAGACCACCGCGCGCCCCTCCCCTACGCCGAGCATCTCCAGGTGCCGCTTGCCGCCGGCGACGAGAGCGGCATTCCGCAGCAGCCGTTCGATCTCCTCTTCGAGCGACCTTCCATCGAGGCCAACGACGGTTATGCCTCCCTGGCTCACGCGGGGCTCCATGCCGTCAGCGCTAGGGCGCCGGGACTGGCTCCGGCGGGTTCGAGGGTATCAAAGTCGATGAGGATGACGTAAACCTCGAGTTTATGTTCAGCGTACTCGGCGAGATTCCCTGCGGCCTGTTTGCAGAGGAGGTCGGCGGCCCTATCGAGATGTGCCGCCCGCCAGAGCTCGTATGCGTGGCGAGCTGTGTTGGCGCCTCTGACCTCTTCGACAAGTTCGGTAGATCCGCCGGCTTGCACTGTTATCTCCGCCAGCAGGTCATTGTCCACTTTCGAGCGGGTCCAGTGGGTCATCATGACCCCTGCGGCGAGCTTGGAGATCTTACCCGCCATCCCGACGAAGAAGCAGTGCTCCAGCTCGTTCTCGACAGCCCGCTTTATGGCCTGACCGGTGAAGTCCCCGACCTCTACGAAGTTCACCTCTTCCAGGTCTGGTAGCAGGCGCATCGCGGCCTTCTCGGTTAGACCCCCGGTCGAGAGGACGAAGGTCTTGTGGCCTTGCGCGCCCATGACGCCTATGGCCTGGACGACACTCGCGGCCCAGGCGGCCGTCGAGAAGGGACGAACGATACCCGTAGTGCCGAGGATGGAGATGCCGCCGACGATACCGAGGCGGGCGTTGGTCGTCTTCTCGGCCATCTTCTCGCCGCCGGGGACGCTTATGATGACGTGGACGCCGCGCTCGTCCGGGTCGAGGACCTCCTCCACGGAATAGGAGATCATACGCCGCGGCACGTCGTTTATGGCCGGTCCTCCGACGGGGAGCCCGAGCCCCGGTTTGGTGACGACGCCGACGCCATCTCCCCGATCCAGTCCGAGTCCCTGCTCCTCGCGCCACGAGACACGGGCGGTGAGATGGGCGCCGTCGGTGACGTCGGGGTCGTCGCCGGCGTCCTTGATGACGACGGCCTCGGCCCACGAATCGCCGAGCTCACACCGCTCAACATCGAACTCGACGCGTCGCTTGGGGCCTTTCCCTGGCAGCTTTACGTCGACCCGGGGCTGTGGCTGGCCGCTCGCGAGCGCGCGGGCCGCGGCCTTGGCAGCGGCGGCGGCGCAGGTGCCGGTGGTCCAGCCTGTCCTGAGCTTCTCGCCCTTGACTTTCTCCATGCTAGGGGGCATGGAGGGCTCGCGGAGGTTACGTGGTGGCATCTGCTCCCTTCTCCGCAGGCTTCGCCCGGCGGAACATGTGCGAGAACGCAGGACTGTAGAGGTGAGATCTCGTCCCGCCGGCCCCAAGGCCAGGCCCGACCAGTATGAGGGCCTGCCTGCTGAAGCCTGCCTCCCGTATCCTGTCGGCGAGGACTTCGAGGCTGCACTCTATGACTTCCTGGTCGGGCCAGCTCGCCCTGTAGACCACGCGACAAGGAGTCTCGGGAGGGTAGCCGCCTTCCAAGAGTTCCACCTGCAGAGCGCGCGGTTTCGCAGCGGAGAGGAAGATCGCCATGGTCGTCCCGTGCTGCGCGAAACTCCTTATGTCTTCGCCCTCCGGCATCGGGGTGCGGCTCGCACGGCGCGTCAGGATCACGGACTGCGAGACCTCGGGCACGGTCAACTCGCGCCCGATGGC
>Ga0126306_10001563_pt1 | contig 12334 bp, 12 predicted proteins | sample Plot27_FD_92592 | JGI IMG/M metagenome (GOLD analysis project Ga0126306, IMG submission 92592) | Serpentine soil microbial communities from UC McLaughlin Reserve, CA, USA - Plot27 | ecosystem: Environmental > Terrestrial > Soil > Grasslands | place: USA: UC McLaughlin Reserve, Lake County...
AAGGTTCCAGGCGACGGCCGCAGCCAGGCCGGCGCCAATCACCTCGACCGTCACGTCCGGCGGGACGGTCACAATGCCGCCGATCGTGTCGGCGACGGCTGCGCCCAAAAACAGTGGGCCGAGAAGGTTGAACACCGACGCGAGCAGAATCGCGTGCAGCGGCGTCGCCGCCCGCGTGGCGACCAGCGTGGCGATGGCGTTGGACGCGTCGTGGAGCCCGTTCGTGACGGCGAACCCGATCGCGAGGAGCACCGCGACCACGAGCTGGGCATCCACGGACGGACTATACGGTTCGCAGTCACGCGGGACCGTCAATCCCTAAGCGCACGTCCGGCATACGCCGGGCGAGCCATTTCGGCAGCCACGGCGATGCGGCCGGCGAGCCGCAGCAGGATCGGCACGAGCAACCGCACGAGCAGCCGCGGCTAGCAGCACCATGTCGGTCTGGGGTGTTCGCCACCAGATGTCCTCGGCCGCCTCGACACCCTCGGAGGCAGTCGACGCTTCGGGGGCCGGCCTCGGGCAGCCGTCCAATCAACTGCGTGCAAGGTGACACCGGATCGGCTGGCACGGCACGTCCGCCAGTGTTCACCGGGCCCACTCTGACCGTCATCAACAGATCACAGTCGGGCGAAGTGGGGACCTTCGACCCGTTGTGTGTGGGTCGTCAGGATCGATGATGGGGAAGTCACCTTCAGAAATGGCACTCCGTGGACTGGTTGCTGATCGGCGTCATCGCTGTGATCGTGTTGGCGCTGGTCTTCGACTTCACCAACGGCTTCCACGACGCCGCCAATTCGGTGGCTACCGTCGTCGCGACACGGGCCCTGCCGGCGCGCTGGGCGCCCTGGTTCTCCGCAGCGTTCAACTTCAGCGCGTTCTTCGTCGTCGGCACCGCCGTCGCCAACACGGTGGCGAAGGTGGTAGATCATGATGCAGAGGGTGTCGCTGTCGTGTTCGCCGCCCTTATCGCCGCGATCACCTGGAACTACCTCACCTGGGACGTCGGCACGCCGTCCTCCTCCAGCCACGCGATCATCGGTGGCTTGGTCGGCGCCGGACTCGCCGCGGGCGGTCTCTCGGCCATCAACTGGGGCGTCGTCCAGACCGCGCTGATCGCGATCGTCGTCTCGCCCATGCTGGCGTTCACGGTGGCATTCCTGGCGATGCTCGGGCTGTCCCGACTCCAGCGACGGCGAACGATCCCCGACGACGCCAAGGCCTTCAAAGGCCTGCAGCTGCTGTCGGCAGCCGCGGTCTCCTTCGGGCACGGCGCCAACGACGCCCAGAAGACCATGGGGATCATCGCCGCGGTCTTGCTGGCCGGAGGGTACATCACCCTGCAGCCCGACGGGAATCTGCGCATTGGCTGGTGGATTCCCTTCCTCGCCTACAGCGCCATCGCGATCGGCACCGTCTGGGGCGGCTGGAAGATCATCGAGACGATGGGTCTTCACATCACCTCGCTGCGCGCCAGCTCCGGCCTGGCGGCCAACCTCGGAGCAGTGACGGCGATCTTCGGCGCCACCGGAATGGGGATTCCGATCTCGACCACCCACGCCGCGGCTTCCTCAGTCACCGGCTCCGGCGTGGCCTCCGGCCAAGGGGTCAACCTACGGGTCGTGACGGAGATGGTGGCAGCCTGGGTCGTCACCATCCCCTCGACGGTCATCATCGGTTGGCTGATGTACCAGCTCACCAAGCTCCCCGGCGCGGCGGCCTGGATTGCGGTAGGTTCGGTCCTGTTCGTACTCGGCGGCTGGATCGCCTGGGCCATGGCGCGCGCGTTGCACGCCTCCGACGTCGCCGCCGAAATCCCCACCGAAGAGGACCTTCGCGAACCGGTGTCGGCAATCCCCCACCTCGAGGGCCACGCGCCGGTTGAGTGACTAGGCCGTTGCGGATCATCGAATCCCTCCGACCAATCCTCAGACAAACCGGCTGGACACAGTCGCAACCCCGGATCACAAGGTTCAGTACAGCGGCGAACACAGCACCGAACGCCTCCCACCCACTGAATTCTCCGGGTGGTGTTCGCTGAGGGTCATTTGCGTGTGGGAGCGTCTGACGGCTCGGTCGCCCGCGGGATGCTCGTGGGTGATCATGGCCGCGCAGATGTAGCCAGGTCCTAGGCCCGGACCAGCAGAGCGGATGCGGCTCGGCTGGCGGTGCGCCGCAGCCGAATCATCTGAAGTCTGAGCGTCACGATTGGAGGGATCGGGAGACGAGTTATTCCCTGCAGCACTCTCACATCGTCTGGCAGGTGCGCTGGTGGCAGCGCCACTCGTTGTCAGCTCGCTACATCTCCATCGAGTATTCGCGGCGGCGGTAGCCCATAAGCGCGAGCATCGCCAGCACGGTCACGGCACAGTACGCTCCGCATTGGGCGGTCTGGGTGAGGCCGAACCAGACGAGGCACAGGAAGGGGATCACGGGGAGGATCATGACCTCGGCCATTTCGACGGCGTTCTTCCACCCCATGCCCCGGTAGTGCATCCATGCCACCATCGGCAGGGTCATGCCCGCCGCGATCGCCAACAAGGACTGGGTCGGGTATCGCGTGGCTACCTCGTCCCAAGTCTTCAAGCCCACGACGGCTATAAAGATGGCGCCGGTCGCGATCATCCCCAGGACCATGGCTGTAAACATCTCCAGAAAGTGCCGCCAGAACGGCGACATGTGTCGATTGCGTTCCGTCTCGGCTGGCATCACCGCAGGTGAGCCCCGGACTGGGGCGGCCACGGAGAGTCGATCCTGGGTGGGAACCTGTGTTCTGGGCATAATGACCCCTTCTCCAGTCGATTCCAGTCTCACGTTGCGCAGTCGCGCTGGCAGGGCCGAACGTCCTGGTTTTCTGGACGAAAGGCTTCCGCTTCGCGGGCGCATGAGTCAGGGAGCGAATCAACTTTGGCAGCCCGGCTTTGACGTAAGGTGCTGTTCGGCCTCGACGGTCGCCGCGCCTTCACCCGAGGGAACTCGCCCCGCCGTAACCGTTACGCGGGGGGATCTCCGCGAGATGAGTTGTCCGGTGTAAAACGGGCGTCGGCTCAAGCCGCGGAGCTGGCGATGAAGCGGCTTGGCGAGGGCGGGGGCCGCCCCCACGCCAGCGAGGGCCCGAGCTGGGCGGCCTGCAGGGCTTCCCCCCTTGCCAAGCTCGGAGTCAACGACGTGTACTTAAGGGTTGAGAGACGGTTGTTGACGCTACCGCCTGGGAAGAAGCAGAGGGGCCATCATGTCCCAGGCACGCCTCCTGGAGCGCTTGAGCGCACAGGATCACCACTCAGTCGTGGGCGACGATTTCGGCTGGCCCTGGGACATCGGCGTACTCGCCATTGTCGAGGGGACCAGGTTGCTCAACGGTCACGGACAGGTACGAATTGACGAGGTCCGACGCCGAGTCGAGCCAAAACTGCATCTGTTGCCTCACTTCCACCAGATCCTGTATCGACCCACCCTGGGCCTCGGCTGGCCGCTGTGGGTCGATGCGCAATCATTCGACCTTGCTGACCATATTCGGGTCTTGTCGCTGCCAGCGTCCGCCGGTGAGGCGCAGCTGCTGGAGGCTTGCGAAAAGCTGCGTCGTCAGCGGCTTGATATGACACGGCCGCCGTGGGAAATGTGGTTGCTGCCCGGCTTGCCGGAACGACGGGTAGGCCTCTATCTGCGAATACATCATGCAATGGCCGACGGTATAGCGGGAGTGGCGGTCATCGGGGCGCTGCTCGACCCTGCCGCCGATGCGCCCGTCCGAACGGCGCCGCCGTGGACGCCGACGGCGATGCCCTCTGCGCGCGACCTTCTCGGCGACAACCTGCGGTGGCGGATCCAGGGACTGCACGGCCTGCTGCCGCGTCTCGCGCACCCTCTCAACACGCTGCGCCAGGCGCAGTCGGCGTGGCCGGCCTGGCGCGAGCTGTGGGCTGAGGAGCGTGCGCCGCGCACAAGCCTGAACCGTCCGGTTGGCCGGCACCGCAGCCTGGCCCTCATCCGCAGCCGACTCGACGTTGCCAAGCGGATCGCGCACGCCCACGATGCCAAGGTCAACGACATCGTGCTCGCTGCAGTCGGCGGTGGCCTTCGTGAGCTGCTCGCCAGCCGCGGAGAACCAATCGACGCGCTGGTGCTACGGGCGATGGTGCCGGTATCGCTCCATCACGAGCAACCGGGCCAGGCGCGGGGCAACCTCGATGGAATGATGAGCGTGCCACTTCCACTTGGGGAGCCCGACCCCCTTCAAATGCTGGAACGGGTCGCGATGGAAACTCTTGATCGTAAGAAGAAGGCGCGCCCGCAGGCGATGACGACGGGGATCTTCCGGTTCGCCCTCGCCCGCCGGGCCCTAGGCCGGCTGGCGAAACACCAATGGTTGCTAAACCTCGCCGTCTCCAACGTCCCAGGACCCCCGAGGCCGCTATACCTGGCTGGCGCACAACTGCTGGAGATATTCCCGGTCGTGCCTCTCGTCGGCAACCAGACCCTCAACGTCGGGGTCCTGTCCTACGCAGGTCAGCTCAACTTGACCGCGGTCGCCGACGGGGATGCCTGTCCCGACATCGATGTCTTCGCACAAGGCGTGCGCAACACCTTCGGAAAGCTGGCGCGGTCCATTGTCGCCACTACTTGACCACCACGTCGCTCGGCCGACCCCGGAACTAGGGCCGTCAAGGTGAGTGATCCCGGAGAAGCTGCCGCCTGGCGTAACTGGTATGGAGATGGAAGCGTCGGACCACCCAGCCGACCCGGACCTGGCTTACCAGAGGTGCGCGCACGGCGCATGAGCGCCGGGAGCCGCCATTGATCACGACCCGGTGTCCCGTTGTCAACGGCAGCCGAAGAGACGACAAGCATGCCAGCAGCTCATGTAGAGGAACCAAGACTCTGGGAACTAGGCCCGAGCGAGCTCGCGCCAGTCGCCGCCCAGGCCGATCAGCGAAGCCAACGCCTCAACGCTTCAATCCAGTGGAGCCAGCACAAGCCGAAGACCTTGTGCGGTGACTGCTTGCAGCCGTTTGCTTGACGCGTTCACGGCGTCGGTCGCGGTAGTCGCCGAAGCAGCAGTAGCAGCGGGACTGCTCCGACGACGGCAAGGACCAGGAACGGGACGACGACAGATCCTGACACGATGGTGGCGGTGGGGTCGGCGCGGTTGCCGAACCACTGATCGCTCGCTATCGTGACCGCTTCTGTCACCCACATCACCAGGTAGGCGCCGACGAGCAGGTATCCGGCCGGGCGGCGTTGCCGCAGCCACCACGCCGCGATGGCGGCCAGCGGCAGCCACACCGCAAGGTCCTGAACGAAGATCGGGTTCGTCGTCAAACCCGAGCCCTCGAGGAATTCGGGCGTTCCCGCCGCGCCGAGTTCCGGCACAATGCGACGCAGCCAAATCACGGTGTTACCTGCCACAACGACCCACACGTAGATGGCCAATCCCAGAGTGGGGGTGTCTGGGGAGAAATGCGCAGCGAGCGCCGCGATATCGAGTTAAACAGCTACCCGCTGGAGGCGATCAAGGTGCCGACACTGCTAGTGCACACACGCGCGACGACCCATTGGCCTTCTACCGGTGGGCGATCAGGGCCGCGCAGCGAATCCGCGGTGCCCAACTCGCCACGGTCGACCGCGGCTGACGCCTGTTCCTCGGCAATCTTGGTCACGTCACGCGGCACCCAACCCTTCGTGACTGGTGTGCTCGCCGGTTGAGTTCGCATTGTTCTCAGAACTTCGAGTAGTCATGGTGGCCAGCGTGATCGGAACGACTAAGCCAAAAGTCCAGCATCAATGGTTCTGCAGGAAGGACGATCGGCCCTGCCGGGGCAGCCAACTGTGGCTCATGATCGGTAATGGAGTTTCGGGAGGTAGTCGATGACGTCGCAACCGGGATCGTGGTCGCGCTCGAGAAAGATGCTCTACGTCGGCCAGATGATCGCTGCGGGGACCACCACCGCCTTCGCTGTGACGTGACAGGCTACTGGAGGCCTGTGGTGGGGCCCGATCGCTGTGCTATTGACAGGTCCCGTCATGCAGATTGGGCTCCGGATTGTGGGCCCGGCGCCCCAGCTTCCGCAGAGCCCACCGCCCCGGCGGCAGCAGCAGTAGAGGAGCCGCAGCATGGAACGAGCCCTGCTGATTGCGACCGGGAGCGTGGTGGCCACCGCACTCCTGTACTTCTTGATCGGTCTAGGCGTGCTCGACATCGGCACCAGCAAGGAAGGCGCCGGCAACGACCTGCTCGGGTTCGGCACTGTCTCCGGAGTTGCGTACCTGATTGTCGCCACGCTCATCTATTTGATCAAGCGAAAACTCGTGTGGATCCTGGCCGCAGTCTTCGACCTTCTAGTGATCATCGTGTACTTCGCCGTCGCCGGCATCCGCCAGCCTCCATACGAGGTGTGGGGACTATTGATCAAGGTCTTGGAAGTGGTCCTGCTCGGGGCCTTGGCCTATCTCATCTACGGTGCCCGCAAGCCGAGTCCAGCCAGACCACAAACCTGAGGAGATGTAAAGGACGATGATCAGGATCGCCTGCGAGACCATTGTTCGTTAACACCCATCACGTTGCCCAGGCGATAGCCGACGGCATAGGGAGGCGGACCCAGACGCCCACGTCCAGTGCCTGCCGCTGCGGGAAGCTTCGCCAGAGCAGGTGGAGTCAGCCGATCTGCTGGTGGCCGGGCCAACTCACATCCGTGGCATGACGTCAAACTTCAGCCGCAAGCTGGGAATCAGCGGTGAAGAGAAAGCGAAGAAGAAGGGAAGCCGGCCCACGACCTGGATCCGGATGCTGAAGGACCTTGGTCTGCGGGAATGTGGACGACTGGTACGGACCGCTGCGCGCCGGCGAAATCGAGCGGGGAAGCATCGGGGTGCTCAGCTGGTCTGGGCTGGCGTCAGCTGAGCCACAGGGCCAGGTGGAACACGAAATGTCATCATGGGGACGTGGATGTCTGCTGTTCAAGCTGAGACTTGATCGCTGCCAGGTGCCGATCCCAACTGGCAGCCATGATCCGGGCAAGAAGAGGACGGGCAAGCGCGAGCATGCCGTAGGGAACCAGCTGGGTTTCCAGATCGACGCGGCAGCCCTCCGAAGTCGGGGTTACCTTCCCCACCAACCCGGCGTCGAGCCGCGGATTGGAACTGCGTGTTACCCACAGCCGTGGCCGCTGATAGTCGAGATACTCGATAACCGAGTCGCCGACGCGTTTGAACCGTGCCCGGTATTTGCTGCCTGCTCGAAGCGGACCTTCGGTCAGCGACTCGACCGCCAGGAGCGCCTCATTCCATTCCAGTTCCTGCCGCAAGTCCGACAGGCAATCGAAGGCGGCTTCCGGGGACGAGTTGATCTCAATGGAGTTTCGTACCACGGCCGGCGATGACTGCGGCTGTCTTACACCGGCTGAAGCTCCGGTTTGCACCGTCTCCGCCCGCCGCTTGATGCCGTTAAGCATCGCGCGTTGCATGACAGTGTCGCCCAGTCGAAGCACCGCCATGGCGTGGATGATCCATGACGGTACGGTGCGTACCCGCGTGCGAACCAGCAGCCGCGTGCCGTCCGCAGCGCCCGGCTCGAGAACGAACGTCCAGCTGCAGTCGAAATAGACCAACGGCCGCCTGACCAGGTAACCAACCTCTCGTCCGCTCAACGGTGTCCGGGACGTGAAGAGAACCAGCAGCCGGTTCGGCTCCACGGCGGTTACTCGCCAAGCCCCCAACCCGTTCGCTGCCCCCCGCTCCATCCAGAAGGACCTCTCCGACCCGAAGGCTCTGGAAATCATCCAAGACGGCATTCGCGCTAGCCCGTCGGCCACGGCGGCCGCTTGGGTCTCGCCACCACGGGAAGTCACCGTGATAGCCGCCGGGCCCGTAACCCATCTGAACAATCCACGGCCACACCGCCTCCTTAGGCGCCGCGACCGTGATCGCGCGCGTGGCCGCCCAATTCGGGTTGTGGACCAGATCATCGCCCGGCAGAGACCGCCGCTCCTCCTGCTCGGTGGCACCGGACTGCCGCCACTCGGGATGCAGCAGACCATAGAGCGAGGTCGACGCATACTCGCCGACCACCGCGAGGCCATCCCGAATTCGGCCTCCCACCTTCGACGTGAAGAGTTTCACGAGCTACCGCCCACGCCGGAACTCCCGCGACAGCCTCGCCGGCCACCAGCCTGCGCGCTTCGCTCGCAGCGCGAGGACGGTCATGCTGATCGCTACGGCACCAAAGAGTGCCTGCAGCCAACTCCAACCGAGAAACGGAATCTGCACAACAAGCTCGATGGCCAGCGTGGCGCTGGCCAACAGCACAACGGGGGAGCCCACTCGGACTTCCGCCACGCCAGCACTGCCGCAACGGCAGAGGGAGCAGAGGCCGTCGCGAAGAGCCACAGTCCTGGAAGCACCCAACTTGTCAAGCCCACGGACCGTAATACTGACACCGGCCGAGTTCCAGTTCCGGCGATGAGCATCACGCTGCCCATCACACCGCCCACCGCCGTAAGCCCCTCGACCAGCGCAAACGTCTTGCGAAATGGCCAGGCCAACATCGCAGACCGTGATTGGTCTATTGCGTCCAGTCCTTGTCCCATGCCATCACCTCAAGATCAACCCAACCGGATACCGATGAGCGCGGCAATGGCCAGAAGACCCTAGAGATCGGATTGGTCGTGCTGGTCCCGTACTGGATTACCGCACACAACCGTGGCGAGACGACACCGTGGTGGAACGTGTTCGTGCACGCTGTCGGCACCGCCGGTGTGCTGATCTTGCTCACGCTGCCTGCCCGCCAGCTGCTCCAATGGGCCAGTGATGGCGGGCAAGTGAGTAGTCAGAGTCCAGGAACGACGGGTTCGAGACCCGCCCGTTCCAAGGCGGGCAGGGCTCATCTGGACGTGTCTGAGGTCCTCGGGAGCTGCAAGCGGCGGCACAGCACTCTTATTCTGGATTCCAGCACCGCCGTCGGATAACTATGCAGGGCCCAGTCAATCTTCCGATGTTGCGCAACCGAGCCGCCCACTCCCAATAGGCAACTTTCAGGAATTTGGTCGGCTGTCAAAGTCAAAGCGGCAGCATCGAGTACTCCTCGATTAAGAACCACGAGCCGTCATCGCGCGCCATCTCGTTTCGCCACATCGTGACGTCGACCTTCGAGGCGTCCCAAGTGAAGCGAAGTCGGACAGGCGCGGCGGGAAGTGACTCGAAGACAAGCCGGTCCTGGTCGATATATCCGCGGTAAACATCCGCGTTGCCATAATTGTCCGCCATCGACGCGCGATACTCGCCATAGGTCGGAGCCCATCCGGAGACCCAGTGAAGCTGCCACTTGAGGACAAACGTGCCATCCGGGAGAAACTGGTCTTGCTCAAAATCACCGACCCACCAGCGCCCGCCTTGGATCGGCCTGAATGTGGCACGCCCAATGCCCTTCATCTTCGGTGTGCCGGGTCCCATGCCGTCCTCGTGGATCCATCCCTCCCATCGACTATCGCGGTAGAACCGTCGCAGCGCCGCCATCTCTTGTCCCACCTGGATCGGCTTGGGGACCGACTCAGCGTTGTCGAGGCTCATCAGTGACTCCTTCGCATCTTGGTCGGATGATTCCCGCGTCCATTACGTCACTTTCCGGCCATCACGTGACCGTTCACCCAATTCTTCAGCGGTGGGACGAGGAGTAGCACAAGGACTCCCGCCACCCCGATGACATGAATGAGTACGGTGAACCAGGGAGTGACCTCGCCACTGTTGTGGGCCGCAATCCAAAAGGGTATCAAGGCGACTAACCCCAGTACGGCTGACGCTATCGCGACGGTATCCCACCACCCGGCTTTCCTAAACAAACCCCACGTGGCGATTGTGAAACCGATAAGCGTGAGAAAGGCCAGCACATTGGTGATGGACCACAGGACCCCTCTGGTTGATATCCACTCACTCGCGAACATCGGAGTGATCCACAGATAGGTCGTCCCGAACAGGAACAAGGCAACTCCACCGATATTGCGAATCGTAAACATGGTGTCACTTCCCATCTTGGCAACGAGACGTTCAATGAACATCACTTTGTCGCGGTGAAACGGGCGCGGGAGAACCGGTGCCGGGACGCGGTGCGACCTCGCGCCGGAGGATCCACACTGCCCAAGCGATCACGACCATGCTGGTGACCGTCCCTGCCACCGCACCGGTCGCCTCCGTGGCCGAGGTGAGGTTGAACGCTGTGTGCCAGGCGGCGACGAGCAGCACGCTGCGGTGGCCCTCCCGGTATAGCCAGGTCAGCACAACCGAGCCGGCGGCCAGTCCTACCGCCCACCCGACCGCAAGCGGCCCCATGCCGCGGAAGCCAGCGACCATCCAGAAGAACGGCAGGTGCCAGCCGCCCCACGCCACCGCCACGACCAGCGCGGTCCATCGAAACGAATGGTCGCGCAGCAACCGGTCCGCCGCGAAGCCACGCCAGCCAGTCTCCTCGCCCAGACCGTTGGCCAGCAGCGCCACTGCGACGACGCCGAGAGGGGTGATCGCTCCAATGCCGCTGTAGCGAGTGAAGCTGTCCAGCGATGGCAAGTCGCCGCCTGTCATGAGCGGGACGATGACACCAACCAGAGCCAAGCTGAGGGTGCCCGCTACCAGCGCCCACCACCGCCATCCGACTCTCCATCGGGTGACCCTGGTCCACAGGTCACGTAGTCCCGCCCGACCGTCAACGGTGGCGGTCACCACGATCGCCGCCAACGCCGGTGCAACCAGCGCCGGTAGATGGGTAGGCCAGCCGACACCCATGCGGACCACGTCCCCGCGCACCGCCAGCGGCACGCACCAGGACCAGCCCAGCGCGTACGCCAGTACGACGTAACTGAGAACCGGGTATCGCTGCACCAGCGCCCGGGCCTCCACGGTGATCCGCAAGACACCCCTATCAGCCGAGCGGCGGGTCCCGCCAACTTCAGGCTTCACCGGCACCAAAAGCTTCCGCTAGGGCCAACAGTCCTTAGGCCGAAAGGGCCGAATCTGAAATTCGCACTGCTGCCAGCCCTACGAAAGCGGAGGCGTCACCACCGCTGATCATCCGAGCTGGGCGCTCTCACTAGCGCTGCTGGTTGTCAAAGAGGTGCTCCCACCATAGTCAGCCAGCGAACAGCAAGCAGACTTGCACCGCAAGGATCCCAACCCTGCCGGCTCGGCAACCATGCCCGGCTTGGCCGAGCGACCGCCGAGCGCCGGCGATGATCTCGATGGCTCTTCGCTTTCATTCACACGAGCAACTGGCAACCACCCGGCAAGAGCATCGATCCCCCAAGATCATCAGATAGCCGGGCGAGAAAGCCCGAGATCGGCGGCAGATGCTGCAATCCGGCGCCCGGCTCGAGTCTGGTGCCAGTCCGCCCGCTCTGGCTGCAGCTCGTCCGGAAGTGGCCGGTCCTCTAGCCAGGCCCGAACCATCCCACTGTGCAGGTCCGGCCGGGCAGCTATCCACCCATGGCCAAGCCCAGGGACGACCCGCGCCCGAGCCTGCGGCATGTACGCGGCCAAGGCGGCGTTCGCCGCATGCATGTCGCCCATCTCACGCTGTCCGGTGACCAGCAGCGTGGGAACCTTGCACAGATCGCCGCCTTACGAATACCTAGAACCAGCACCAGGACACACCCGGCGTTGGCGCTCCTTTCCGTAGTCCTAGTTCTTCGGATCGGAATGAGATCATGCCCACAGCTGGCGAGGCGCGGTCATCGCGGTCACTCCCGTGGCCGCGACTGGCTGCCTCGAAGTTGCGATCGTGGCCGTCGCACGATCTCGGCGCCCTGACGCATGAGCAGCACGGGTGTATTCGCGGGCTGGCGGTCACCTTTCTGCTAACGGGTTGCGCGCAGTGCAAGAACGAAGATGATGACGTCGATCGCTAGCCCAGCAAGAAGCCAGGGGCTGAACGTTAAGAGGATCAATAGCGCCGACGTGGCAGCTGCCGCGATTGCAACCGGCGCCCACCACGCGGCATGCACCAGCACTGCAACACCGGCCACCACGAAGAGCAGCGCCGCCAGCAGCGAGAGGCTGATGGCGGCCCACCGTACGTTGCCGAACATCGGTGAACGGCTGGTGTCGAACGGCACATTGGCCGGGGGGCGGGGAACCCATACGGCAACGTGCAACAGGCCATGCGCTAGAAGGAAGAGTCCACCGAGCCAGCGCATATCAGGCCTCCACAAATTCGGCTGCTGCTTGATGTCGTGCAGCATGCTAGCGGCTTGACGAAGTCGGCTGGGACGACCGCGAGCCAGTCATAGCCACGGTGAGCGCGTGGTTGTGGGGCTCTTACGCCGGCATCCAAACGAAGTGAAAGTCACCGTGGAAT
>Ga0126306_10001564_pt1 | contig 12333 bp, 9 predicted proteins | sample Plot27_FD_92592 | JGI IMG/M metagenome (GOLD analysis project Ga0126306, IMG submission 92592) | Serpentine soil microbial communities from UC McLaughlin Reserve, CA, USA - Plot27 | ecosystem: Environmental > Terrestrial > Soil > Grasslands | place: USA: UC McLaughlin Reserve, Lake County...
CGCCGATGACAGTCGACCGCAGGCACGTGCTCCGAAACGCGATGCTGCCGATCTCCACGATCATCGGCCTGCAGGTAGGGCTGCTGCTCTCGGGCGCCGTGCTGACGGAGACGGTGTTCGCCTGGCCGGGGATGGGCTCGTGGCTCCGTGACGCGATCTTCAATCGCGACTACCCCGTCCTGCAGGGCGGAATCCTCTTTCTCGCGTTCGTCTTCGTGATGGTGAACCTGATCGTCGACATCTCGTACGCGTTCATCAATCCGAGGATCCGGTACAGCTGATGTCGGTCGCCGAAGCCGAAGCCAGGGAGATCCAGCTCGAGGCGCCGAGCGGCCTGTGGCACGAGGCGTTCCACCGGCTGATCCGCAACCCGAGCGCGATCATCGGCTTCGTCCTCGTGTTCCTCTTCTTCACCGCTGCCGTCTTCGCGCCGCGGCTCGCCACGCACGATCCGCTGAAGACGGACCTGCTCGCCATCGCCGACGGCTGCTGCCCCGGGCCGTCGACCGAGCACTGGCTGGGAGTCGACCTCCTGGGTCGCGACGTCTTCTCGCGCCTGCTTTACGGCGCGCGGTACTCCCTCCTGATCGGGGTCGTGTCGGTGTTCATCGGGCTCTCGATCGGGATGGTGATCGGCGCCACCGCGGGCTACGTCGGGGGAATCGTCGACTCGGTGCTGATGCGCGCGATGGACATCATGCTGGCGATCCCGGGACTGCTGTTCGCGATCGCGATCGTCGCCGCGCTCCAGCCCGGTCTCTGGCAGATCATGGTCGCCGTCGGCGTCGTCAACGTGCCGATCTTCGCCAGGCTCCTGCGCTCGTCGGTGCTGGCGCAGCGCGAGAACGAGTTCGTCCTCGCCGCGCGCGCGGTCGGGGTGCGGAAGCACAAGATCCTGGCCTCGCACATCCTCCCGAACGCCGTCTCGGTCCTGATCGTCCAGGCGACCCTGGCGATGGCGACCGCGATCATCGACGTCGCAGGCCTCGCCTTCCTCGGGCTCGGCAACCCCGATCCCGCGACGCCGGAGTGGGGGGCGATGCTCACCGACGTGAACGAGTACCTCCAGGCCGCCCCGTTCCTCGCCGTCGTCCCCGGCCTCGCCATCGTCCTGTCCGTGCTCGGCTTCAACATGATCGGCGATGCCCTCCGGGAGGCGCTCGACCCCAAGCTCAGGGGGCGCGTGTAGTACCGAAAAGCGCCTGATCGGCGTCCCTATACTGCTAGCGCCCTATTGGGGGCGGGTCACTACAAAGGAGGAAGCACGGTGGGGAAACGGCGCTGGCTCTTGCTGCTCGTCGCTGCATGCGCGCTGGCCCTGGGCGGCTGCGGCGGCGACGACGGTGACGACGAAGGCGGCGGGGACGGGGGCGAGTCCGGCGGGACGCTCGTCTTTGCCGGCGCGTCTGATCCGGTCGTGATCGACGGGGCGCTCGTCTCGGACGGCGAGTCGATCCGGGCCGTAACGCAGATATTCGAGACCCTCATCGGTCTCAAGCCCGGCTCGACCGACCTCGTGCCGGCGCTGGCGACCGAGTGGGAGGTCAGCCCGGACGCGAAGGCCTACACGTTCACCCTGCGCGACGGGGTGAAGTTCCATGACGGCACGGACTTCAACGCCGAGGCCGTCTGCTTCAACTTCGACCGCTGGTACAACTTCAAGGGTCCGCTCCAGAGCTCGAGCGCGTCCTATTACTGGCAGTCGTTCTTCGGCGGCTACGCCAAGAACGAAAGCGAGGACATCTCGCCGTCGCTCTACAAGAGCTGCGAGGCGAAGGACGACACCACGGCGGTGGTCACGCTCACGAAGCCGTCGGCGTCGATGCTGGGCGCCCTGACACAGCAGGCGTTCTCGATCGCCAGCCCGAAGGCGCTGGAGGAGTTCAAGGCGGACGCGGGCACCGTGGACGAGGAGACGGGCTTCCGTCCTACGGGGACGTTCGGCACCGAGCACCCGATCGGGACCGGGCCGTTCAAGTTCGAGTCGTGGAAGCGCGCCGACCGGCTCGTGCTCGCCAAGTACGACGACTACTGGGGCGAGAAGGCCAAGGTCGACAAGGTGATCATCCGGCCGATCGCGGACAACGCGGCGCGCCTCCAGGCGCTCCAGAACGATGAGATCCAGGGCTACGACCTCGTCGAGCCCCAGGACGTGCCGACGATCGAGGGCGACGAGAACCTGCAGATCCTCGAGCGCCCGGCGTTCAACGTCGCGTACGTGACGATCAACCAGAAGCAGAAGCCGATGGACAAGCTCGAGGTGCGCCAGGCCGTCGCCTACGGGCTCGACCGCGAGGCCGTCGTGAACAACTTCTACGGCGGCCGCGGCGTCGTCGCCAAGGAAATGATGCCGCCGGAGGTCATGGGCTACGCCGACGACGTCACCGAGTACTCGTACGACCCGGAGAAGGCGAAGTCGCTGCTCCAGAAGGCGGGCCTGACGCTCCCGGTGCCGATCGACTTCTGGTACCCGACCGACGTATCACGGCCGTACATGCCCGATCCGAAGCGGAACTTCGAGGCGTTTGCGGCCAGCCTGAACAAGTCGGGCTTCAAGGTGACGCCGCACAGCGCGCCGTGGAGCCCGGACTATCTAGGCCGGGTCGACGAGGGCACGGCGGGCCACCTGAACCTGATCGGGTGGACGGGCGACTTCGCGGATCCCGACAACTTCATCGGGGTCTTCTTCCAGTCGTTCTCGCCCCAGTTCGGGTTCCGGAACCCCGAGCTGTTCAACCTGCTCGACCAGGGCGAGGCCGACGCGGACGAGGGCAAGCGTGAGGAGATCTACCAGCAGGCGAACCGCCTGGTCATGGACTATCTCCCCGCCGTGCCGTACGCGCACTCGAAGCCGGCTCTCGGCTTCCGCGCGGACATCGAGGGATACGTGCCGAGCCCGACCACGAACGAGTCGTTCGCGACCGTCTCGATCGGCGGAGGCGACTAACGAGTCAGCGAGTAGCGAGCCGGCGGATGAAGGCGTCGACTTGGCGACGCCGCTTCCAGGAGGCGCGGGCTTTGCCCGCGCCTCCGCCTGGCCCGAGCGGTCCGGCGCGTCCGGTGTGACACGGAGCGGCGTCTAAGGGACGCGGGTGCTGCGCTTCGTCATCCGCCGGCTCCTGCTGCTCGTCCCAATCCTGCTCGGGCTGTCGATCCTCGTCTTCGCGTGGATCAGAGCCCTCCCGGGCGGGCCTGCCGAGGCGCTGCTCGGCGAGCGGCTGACGCCCGAGTCGCGCGCCCAGATCGAAGAGCAGTACGGGCTCGACGACCCGCTCTTCGTGCAGTACTGGCGTTACTTCAAGACGACCGTGGTCGACCGGGACCTGGGAACCAGCATCAACACGCGCCGTCCGGTCTCGGACGAGCTGAAGGAGCGCTTCCCAGCGACGATTGAGCTCGCCGTCGCGGCGATGCTCTTCGCAATGGTGCTCGGCATCCCGCTGGGCTACTTCGCGGCGAAGAAGTACGGCGGGACGTTCGACCAGGCGAGCCTCCTCATCTCGTTGCTCGGCGTCTCGATCCCGATTTTCTTCCTCGCGATCCTGCTCAAGTACGTCTTCGCCATCAAGCTCGGGCTCTTACCCACGGTCGGCCGGATGTCGGTGCTGATCGACATCGACCACCCGACCAACTTCTACGTCCTCGACGCGATCATCGCCGGCGACCCCGAGGCGCTCTGGGATGTCATCAAGCACCTGATCCTTCCCGCGATCGCACTCGGCTCGATCCCGCTCGCGATCGTGGCGCGGATAACGCGTGCGGCGACGCTCGACGTCCAGAACGAGGACTACGTTCGCACCGCGCGCGCGAAGGGCCTGTCGCCGCGGGAGGTGGACCTCCGGCACATCTTCCGCAACGCGCTGCTGCCGATCGCGACGATCGTCGGGCTCCAGACAGGCTTGCTGCTCTCAGGAGCCGTACTGACGGAGACGGTCTTCGCCTGGCCCGGCATGGGCACGTGGCTGGTCGAGGCGATCGATAACCGCAACTACCCGGTTCTCCAGGGCGGGATCCTGTTCATCTCTCTCGTCTTCGTGCTGGTGAACCTTCTGGTCGATCTGTCGTACGCGCTCATCAACCCGCGAATTCGAGTTTCGTAGCGATGTCAGTCGCCGAAGCCGAAGCCAGAGAAGTCCAGTTCGAGGCGCCGCAGGGCCTCTGGCGGGACGCCATTCACCGCCTCCGCCGCAATCGCGGCGCGCTGATCGGATGTGCGCTGATCGGCCTGTTCATTTTCGTCGCGCTCTTCGCCCCGCTGATCGCGCCCGAGGATCCGAGGAGCGGCGACCTTTCGCGGCTCGCAGGATCGTGCTGCCCAGGCCCATCGGCCGAGCATTGGTTCGGGATCGACCAGCAGGGCCGCGACCAGTTCTCGCGGATCGTCTACGGCGCGCGCTATTCGCTTCTCATCGGCGTCGTGTCGGTGGCCGTCGGGCTCTCGATCGGGCTCGTCATCGGCGCGATCGCGGGCTACTTCGGCGGGGTCGTCGACTCGGTGCTGATGCGCCTGATGGACATCATGCTGTCTATCCCGGGCCTGCTCCTCGCGATCGGGATCGTCGCGATGTTGGGTCCGGGCATCACGCAGATCATGGTCGCCGTCGGCGTGACGCAGGTGCCGATCTTCGCGCGCCTGATGCGTGGCTCGGTGCTCGCCGCTCGAGAGAACGACTACGTGACGGCGGCGCGGTCGGTTGGCGTCTCCAGACCGGCGATCCTGGCCTCTCACATCCTTCCGAACTCGATTTCGCCGGTGATCGTCCAGGCGACGCTGGCACTCGCGACGGCGATCATCGACGTGGCCGGGCTTGGCTTTCTCGGGCTAGGGCCTCAAGATCCCGCTACGCCCGAGTGGGGGACGATGCTGACCGACACGACCCGATACCTGCAGACCGCGCCGCACCTGGCGCTCATTCCCGGGGTCGCGATCGTGATCTCCGTGCTTGGCTTCAATCTCGTAGGCGACGGTTTGCGCGAGGCGTTGGACCCGAAGTTCCGAGGCCGTGGCTGAGCCGCTGCTTTCGGTCGAGGACCTGCGGGTCGAGTTCTGGACCTCGCGCGGGACGATCTACGCCGTCAACGGCATCTCGTTCGACATCGCGCCGGGCGAGACGCTCGGCATCGTCGGCGAGTCGGGGTGCGGCAAGAGCGTGACCTCGCTCGCGATCCTCGGCCTGCTCGCGCGCGCGGGCCGCGTGGCGAGCGGGACGGCGGTGTTCGGCGGTCGCGATCTGCTCGCGCTCTCGGACTCGGAGCTTCGGACCGTCCGCGGTCGCGAGATCGCGATGATCTTCCAGGACCCGATGACCTCGCTGAACCCGGTACTCACAATCGGGCGGCAGATTCGCGAGGCGCTCGAGACACACTTCGGGATGGACAAGGGCGAGGCGGAGGCGCGCACCGCCGAACTGCTCGACGACGTCGGGATCCCGAGCGCGAAGATGCGGCTCAAGGACTACCCGCACCAGTTCTCGGGCGGGATGCGGCAGCGCGCGATGATCGCGATGGCGCTGGCGTGTCAGCCCAAGCTGTTGATCGCGGACGAGCCGACGACGGCGCTGGACGTGACGATCCAGGCGCAGATCCTGAACCTGCTGCGCGAGCTGGTGAAGGATCGGGACACGGCGCTGATCATGATCACGCACGACCTCGGCGTCGTCGCGGGCATGTGCGAGCGAGTGAACGTGATGTATGCCGGAATGTTCATGGAGACCGGCACGGCCGAGCAGGTGTTCGCGCGGCCCCGGAACCCGTACACGCTGGGGCTGCTCCAGAGCGTCCCGCGCCTGGACGCGGCGCGGCGCGCGCGGCTGCAACCGATCGAGGGCGTCCCGCGAAACATGCTGTCGCCGCCGCAGGCGTGTCCGTTCCAGCCGCGCTGCCGCTACGAGGTCGAGGAGTCGCGTCGTGAGGTGCCCCCGCTCGTCGAGGCGGAGTCGGGCCACTTCGTGCGCTGCTTCAACCCGGTGCCCGAGGACGAGTGGCAGAAGACGAGGCAAGCGGTGGTCGCGTGACCGAGAGCCGCCCCGTTAACCGCCCGGTTCCCCACCCTGGGTGGGGAGCTCGGGTTCCACCCGCCACCCGCTGCGAGCGTAACCCCCAAGAGGTCACGCGTCTGTGACAGAGCCGCGCCAAGAGCGGGACGGCGGCGCTGCGGCCGGGCCCGAGACCGAGGAGGCCGCCGCTCCCGAGTCCGCGGCAGGCCCGGCTCCGGAGACGACGGTCGCGCCCAAGCCCGGCTCGAATGGCCGCGGCCTCGTCGAGCTCGAGAACGTCAAGGTCTACTTCCCGATCAAGAGCGGCCTCGTCCTCGACCGCCATATCGGCGACGTCCGCGCCGTCGACGACGTCACGCTGACCATCGAGCGCGGCGAGACGCTTGGTCTCGTCGGCGAGTCGGGCTGCGGAAAGTCGACGGTCGGCCGGGCGATCATCCGGCTCTACCAGCCGACCGCGGGAACGATCCGCTTCGACGGCCAGGACATCACCAACCTCGGCGAGAGCGACATGCGCCCCCTCCGGAGGCGGATGCAGATGGTCTTCCAGGATCCGTTCGCCTCGCTCAACCCGCGCCACAGCGTCGGACGGATGGTCGGCGAGCCGCTCCGCGTCCACGGTCTCGCATCCGGCAAGACGGCGAACCGGCGTGTTCGCGAGCTGCTGGAGATCGTCGGCCTCCCGGCTGACGCCGCCACTCGGTACGCGCACGAGTTCTCGGGCGGGCAGCGCCAGCGGATCGGCATCGCGCGCGCGCTCGCGGTCAACCCGGACTTCATCGTCGCCGACGAGCCCGTCTCGGCGCTCGACGTCTCCATTCAGGCGCAGATCATCAACCTGCTCGAGAACCTCCAGTCCGAGTTCGACCTCACCTACCTCTTCATCGCGCACGACCTCGCCGTGGTGCGGCACATCTCCGATCGGATCGCGGTCATGTACCTCGGCTCGATCGTCGAGGTGTCGCCGGCCGACGAGCTGTACGACTCGCCGCTCCACCCGTACACGATCTCGCTCCTCTCGGCGGTGCCGATCCCCGATCCCGAGGTCGAGAAACAGCGCGAGACGATCCTGCTCGCCGGCGACCTGCCCAGCCCGGCCAACCCGCCGCCGGCCTGTCGCTTCCACACGCGCTGCCCCTACATCCAGCCGACGCGCTGCACGACCGAGGCGCCGCCCCTCCGCCGGCTCCAGACCGGTCACTTCGTCGCCTGCCACTGGGCCGAGCAGATCAAGGCCGGCGAGATCAAGCCGCAAGAGCGGAAGGCGGAGGACATCAGCGCGCCGCCCCTGCCGGCGGATCCCTACGAGCCGCCGCCGGTGTGAGCCGGCGCGCGCGAATCAGCCGCCGCGGCGCGGAAAAGCGCGGTGAGCGGGAGCGCCAGGTCGGCGTCGAACCCGACGACGAGGCTGCACGCGGAGCACGATCCCCCGCCGTCCCCTGTCGAGCCGAAGCGCCTGGGCAAGTGCAAGGCGCTCCACCGCTGGAAGCAGAGAAACCGCTAACCGGGTCCGGCGGGTTCCCGGGCCTTCCGACGCGCGTTTTGGTGAGGGCCGCGCGGGAACGCGAAACGGCATGAAGCCCGCGGAGTCAACATCCCCACCTCGCGAAGCCGACTCGAGATTTGACGTCGTCGTCGTGGGCGCGGGCCAGGCCGGCTTGGCAATCGGCTACTTCTTGAAACGACGCGGAAACCGTTTCCTGATCGTCGAAGCCGACTCCATCGCGTCCGCCTGGCGAGACCGGTGGGAGTCGCTCACGTTGTTCACGCCACGCCGCTACAGCGGCCTCCCGGGCCTTCCGTTCCCCGGCGACCCGGACGGCTATCCGACGCGAGACGAGGTGGTCGCATACCTCGAGGAGTACGCCGAGCGGTTCGACCTGCCGATCGAGGAGCGCACGCGAGTCCGAAGCCTCACCGCAGACGACGGACGGTTCGTGCTCGAGGTGGGCGGCCGGACGATCACGGCTGACCAGGTCGTCGTTGCGACTGGCCCGTTCCAGTCGCCGTACGTCCCCGAAGTCGCCGAGAAGCTCGCGCCGAATGTCTTCCAGACTCACGCCACCGGTTATCGCAAGCCAGCGGACATTCCCGCGGGAACGGTGCTCGTTGTAGGGGGTGGCAACACGGGTTTTCAGATTGCGAAAGAGCTTTCCCGGACGCATGAGATTGCTCTTGCGGTCGGTTCGCGCCAGACGCCGCTTCCGCAGCGCCTCCTCGGCCGCGATCTCTTCTGGTGGCTGACGAAGTCGCGCCTTTTCAACACGACCGTCGAGTCACGGCTGGGGCGGCGGCTGAGCACGCGCGAGACGCTGATCGGCTCGAGCCCACGCGAGCTCCAGCGCCGCCACAGCGTCCAGTTGAAGCCGCGTGTGGTCGACGCGAATGTCCGCACTGTTCGCTTTGACGACGGGGGCGAGCTCGACGTCGGGGCTGTCCTCTGGGCGACCGGGTACCGCCCGGACTACTCGTGGGTCCATCTTCCCGTCTTCAACGAAGACCGGCGTCTCCGCCACCGCCGCGGCGTCACCGACGTCCCAGGTCTCTACTTCCTTGGATTGACGTGGCAACACACCCGCGGCTCCGCGCTGATTGGGTGGGTCAAGGACGACGCCGAATTCATCGCCGACCAGATCGCCGCGCTCCAGCAACGAACACGGGAGCTCGCAGCGACGAAGGAGAGAGAAAGGGTTTGAGCATGCACGATCACCGCGGACACGTCGTCACTGCCCCCGAACAACTGCCGACGGAGACCAAGGGGTTACCTGAAGCGACTCGCGCGGAGGTTGTCGAGCTCAACGACGGCGACGAGTTCGACCTCGAGATCACTCCCGTCGCGAAGCGAATCGGCGACGCGACCGTGCGGATGCTCGCCTACAACGGCTCGATCCCCGGCCCAACGCTCCAGATCTCGCAAGGCTCGACGGTGACTATTCACGTGACGAACCGCGGCGACCTCGAGGCGACCGTGCATTGGCACGGCCTGCGGCTCGAAAACCGCTTCGACGGAACGCACGAGACCCAGGCGCCAGTACCGGTCGGAGAGACGTTCACGTACGAGATCACCGTCCCCGACCCCGGCGCGTACTGGTACCACCCGCACATCCGGGAGGACTACGGCCAAGAGATGGGCCTCTACGGGAACATCCTTGTCGTTCCCGCTGAGCGTGACTACTGGCCGCCCGCCAATCGCGAGCTGCTGCTAACGCTCGACGACATCCTGATCGAGGACGGAAAGGTCGCGCCGTTCAGCGAGTCGGGGACTACCCACGTCGCGATGGGCCGATTCGGCAACGTCATGCTCGTGGATGGCGAGGCAGATCTCTCGCTGTCCGCGAAGCGAGGCGAGGTCGTACGCCTCTACCTGACAAACACCGCCAACACGCGGGTCTTCAACGTGACCCTGACGGGTGCCCGCATGAAGCTCGTCGGGGCCGACAGCGGCCACTACGAGCGCGAGGAGTTCGTCGACGAAGTGCTGCTCGCTCCCTCGGAACGCGTCGTCATCGACGTCCACTTTCCCGAGGCGGGCGAGTTCACCCTTGAGCACAGGACTCCCGATCGCGCCTATCGACTAGCGGGCATCACCGTGAGCGAGGAGTCGGCCGAGCCCGAGCTCACCGATCACTTCGAGTCGCTGCGAACGAACGCGGATATGACCGCCGAGCGCGAGCGGCTCGCTCAGCACTTCGCCGCGCCGCCGGACAAGACGCTCGCGTTCGTCGCGGAGATGGAGATGGGAGCTCCCGAGGGGAGCGCCGTCGTCTACGCGTGCCCGATGCATCCAGACGTTGTCAGCGAGGAGCCGGGGAAGTGTCCGAAATGCGGGATGAAGCTGCTGGCGACCGCAGCTCCCGCCGAGACGACGTTCGTCTGCCCGATGCATCCCGAGGTTGTCAGCGACTCGGCCGACCGCTGCCCGAAGTGCGGGATGAAGCTGGTGCCGGCCCATCTCGCCGGGGCGAGCGAGCACGCCCATCACGGACATGGCGGCCACGAGGGCCACGGGGGACATCGCGGCCACGGGGGCCACGAAGGCCATCGAGGAAACGAAGAGCATGGTCAGGAAGGTCACCACCACGGCCATTCCGAGCACGGTCGACACGATCACGCACAGGCTCACGAGCCGGCGCAGGGCATCGAGTGGGAAGACGACATGGTCGAGGTGAACCGGATGACGACGCCCGCGAACACCCGCTGGAAGCTCGTCGACCGCGAGACGGGGGCGGAGAACGCTGGAATCGACTGGCGCTTTCGCGTTGGCGATCACGTGAAGATTCGCCTGGTCAACGAGATGGATTCGGACCATCCGATGCCGCACCCGTTCCACGTTCACGGAGCGGGACGCTTCTTGATCCTCTCTCGTAATGGGGTCGTCGAGGCCAACTTGGTCTGGAAGGACACCGTGCTCGTGCGAACCGGGGAAACAGTGGACATCCTGCTGGACGTGACCAATTCCGGAACGTGGATGGCGCACTGCCACATCGCCGAGCACCACGAGAGCGGGATGATGTTCAGCTTCAACGTCGACGACGCCAGTTGATCGTCCGGTCGGAGGCTCGGCGCTAGCGGGCTACCTCCGGGTGACGAGCGAATACGACGAGCGCAATCAGGCCCGCGGGGATGACCATCGCGAAGCCGAGTGCGATTCCCGCGTCCAGCCCAACGACCTCCTGGATACGTCCGAGCAGGATGTAGATCACCCCCGCGATCGCCGCCGTTGTGCCGAGGATCATTCCCGCCGCGGCGGCGGGCGCCCTCGGCGCCAGGTCCTGCGCGAGGACGACCTTGACCGGGCTCGACGTGTAGATCAGGACGCCGGCAATCGCGGCAGCGATGAAGAACTGTGGTGTCCCCGGGTCGAGCGCGAGTATCAGGAGGAGCGGAACCGCGGCTGCCACGAGTGAGCCGACGATGGTGGCCCGCCGACCGATCCGCGGGGCGAGAACTCCGCCGAGCAGCGCCCCGACGCCCGCTGCGAGAGCGAACGTTCCGAGTGTCCAGCCGATAAGTGGATCGTCGGATTCGTAGCCATGCTCCTGGACGAGCCAGATCGGCAGCGAGCTGGTGAACGTGACGAAGGCGACGGAAGCGAAGCTTCCGCCTAGCGCTAGCAATCCGACCGGGCCGCGGACGAGGCTGAAGTCGAAAAGCGAGCGCAGGGGTCGACGCCCGTGCGGCTCCCACTGGGGGAGCGCGAAGAAGAGGGCGGCGCTCAGGAGCACGCCCGGAATCATCAGCCACGGCGTGGCGTCCGTCCCGAAGTACGAGACGAGGTAGAGGATCAGGATCGGCCCAGCGGCGAAGCCGATCATGCCTCCGGCCGTGAAGAGGGCGACGCCGAGCGTTCGGTTCCCTACCGTGCTTGCTCCCGAAACGGTCGTTCCGACAGGGTGGAGAGCGGCGGAACCCATCCCGCCGACGACGAGCAACACGAAGACGACCCACAACTCCGGCGCAACGCCGATCAGACTCAGGAACAGCGAGGCGAGCAGCACGCCGAGTGCACCGATGGCGCGGGCGCCGATGTCCTCGGCCAGCGCCCCGAAGAGCGGCTGGGTCACGGACGAGGCGATCCAGAAAACCGCGACGATGAGCGCGAGGGTCGTCGGCCCGAGGTCGAACTTCACCTGCAACGTCGGCAGGAGCGCGCCGAGTATCGCGGTGATCGCATCGTTCACGGTGTGGACGAGAGCGAGGAAGATGACGAGCGCGGCGCCCTGGAGAAAGCCCGGTTTTCGGAGCTCGTGCGGCATCGTGCGGTCGGTACGCTCGCATCTCGCCCGCTCTCGTGAGGCGGTTCGGCCCGGCCCGGGCTGGGTGCCGACGTCGTCCGGCTCAGCCGGACGCGACCGCGCGCATCCCGGGCTGGGCTAGCGCGAGGCGAGCACGGGGCCCCACGCGGCCAGCGGCGAGATCTCGCCCGCCCGGCCGTTGAGGTTCCGGTAACCGAGCGCGTGCTCGGCCTGCAGCATCTTGTGGATCTGCGTCGTGCCCTCGTAGATGATCGGGGCGCGAGCGTTGCGGAAGTACCGCTCGATCCCGTACTCGGCCGAGTACCCGTAGGCGCCGTGTACTTGGATCGCCAGGTGGGCGGCGCGGAACGCCGACTCGGTCGCGTGCCACTTGGCCAGACCGGTCTCCCGCGTGTTCCGGACGCCCTGGTTCTTCAGCCACGCCGCCTGCATCACGAGCAACTTCGAGGTCTCGTAGCCCAGCACCATCTCGGCGATCATGTCCTGGACGAACTGGTACTTGCCGATCGGCTGGCCGAACGTCTCCCGCGCGCGTGCGTACTCGACCGAGCGCTCGAGGCAGGCGCGAATGACGCCCACCG
>Ga0126306_10001565_pt1 | contig 12331 bp, 11 predicted proteins | sample Plot27_FD_92592 | JGI IMG/M metagenome (GOLD analysis project Ga0126306, IMG submission 92592) | Serpentine soil microbial communities from UC McLaughlin Reserve, CA, USA - Plot27 | ecosystem: Environmental > Terrestrial > Soil > Grasslands | place: USA: UC McLaughlin Reserve, Lake County...
CGCGTTCGGCAGCGGGCCGCCGGGCAGCTCGACCACGAACGCGCTGTCCCCGGGGAAGCTGTGGTTCTGCCAGGACACGGCGGTGCCGTGGTAGCGCCGCAGGCTCCTGCGCGGCAGGCCGCTGCGCGCCGAGTAGAGGCGCTCGATCACGGGGTCGCCCGTGCTCTTCACCACCATGCGCAGCGCCTGGTGGTACCAGAGCGTCACGCGCGGTTGCTCGCGCTCGATGAAGCGCTGCATCACCTGCGTCTCGGGCTCGGAGGCGGGGCCCGAACCGGACTCGTACACGCCGTCCTGCGGCTGCCAGCGGTAGGGGAAGTTGCGGTTGAGATCCACGCCGTTCGCGTTGTGGCGAGTGCCGGCGGCCGACCCGTCCGGGTTGGCGTCGTCCACGAGCCAGAGCGCGGTGCCGCGCGGCGGGTGAGCGCCGCGCAGGCGGGCGATCACGGCGCGGCCGGCCGGCTCGTTGCCGTGCACCTGCCCCACCACGAGCACCTTCACGCGCGCGCGAGGGCTGCCCACGCGCAGCGCACGGATGGGCCGGTCCTGTGCCGAGCGGCCGACCGTCTCCCAGCCGGCGGACTGGGCGGGGGCTGCGGGCGCAGTGGCCGCCGCGGCGGCCGCCATGCCAGCAAAGAACGCCGAGAGCAGCACCCGCCTGAGTATGGCGGCAGCGCGCTAGGGTCACCCGTCCGTGATCACAGAGTTGGCCGAACGCGCCTCCGCGGGTGGGCGGATTGCAATCGACACGGAGTTCGTCTCAGAGCGCCGCTACCAGGCGCTGCTGTGTCTGGTGCAGGTGGCCGTGCCCGATCCGGATGCCGAGGGCGGCGTGCGCACCGAGGTGCTCGACCCGCTCGAGGGCGAGCTCGACTTCTCCCCGCTTGCCGGCGTGCTCGCGGACCCGGACGTCGAGGTGGTGATGCATGCCGGGCGACAGGACGTGGGGATCCTGCGCCGGACCTGGGACACGGAGGTCAGGGGTGTCTTCGACACGCAGGTGGCGGCCGGCTTCCTCGGGTTCGGCAATCAGGAGGGCTACGAGTCGCTGGTGCGCAAGGTCCTGAAGGTGACGCTGAAGGGGAGCGAGGGCTTCACCAAGTGGGACCGCCGCCCGCTGACGGCGCAGCAGCTCGAGTACGCGGGCGATGACGCCCGCCTGCTGCTCGCACTCGGGGACGAGCTGGAGCGCCGCCTCGCCGAGCGCGGCCGGCTCGAGTGGGCTCGCGAGGAGTCGCGCGCGCTCGAGGACGTGAGCGACGAGCGCGACGCCGACCGCTCGTACGAGAAGCTCCCGCGCCTCGGCCGCCTGAGCGACGCGGCGCGCGCCGTCGCGCGCGAGCTCGCCGAGTGGCGCGAGCGCGAGGCCCGCGCCGCCGACCGCCCGCCCGGCGCCGTGCTGCCCGACCACGCGCTCGTGGAGCTGGCGCGCCGCACACCGCGTGACAAGAACGGTCTCGAGCAGATCCGCGGGCTGCCGCCGCAGACCCTTCACCGCCGCGGCGACGCCCTGGTGGCCGCCATCGCCCGCGGCCGCGACCGCCCGCCGCCGGAGCCACCGCCCGAGGCGTCCCCGCGCGACCCGGTGGACGCCCCGCTCATATCGCTCGCCCAGGCGCTGGTGCGCCACCGCTCGATGGAGGCGGGCGTCGCGGTGGAGCTGATCGCCACCCAATCCGAGCTCGCCTCCCTGGTCCACTCGCTCCGCCGCGGCACCGAGAACGACCAGGTGCGAGTGAGCCACGGCTGGCGCCGCGAGCTGGTGGGCGACGAGCTGCGCGATCTGGTGCACGGCCGCCGCGCCCTCAGCGTGGGCCCGGACGGGGGGCTCGTGGTGCGCGAGGCCTAACTCTCCCTCGCAGGTGGGTGCGAAGCGTTGCGCATTGCGCGACGTTCAGCACCCACCTGGGTCAGGCAGGCGCTGCCGGCAGCCGTAGCCCGGGCGGCAGCTCGCCGTCGTCGATCAGGCGGCGTATCTCGCCGCTCCGCTTCGGGCTCAGGTAGACGTGGCGCTGGCCCACGCTCGGCTTCTGTTCCAGCAGGCCGGCTTCCAGCAGCGCCTCGCCCACCTCGTAGGCGAGCGCACGGTCGTGGCCGGCGAACCCGCGGGCGAGGTGGTCGAAGGCGGTGTGGTAGCCGCCCCACTTGCCCATCCCGTCGAGGCGCTGCAGGATTCGGCGGGCCACGCGGCGCACCGGATCGGGGTCCTGGTGCGCGCGTGAGACAGCGCCGGCGGGCTCGAGCAGGCGCAGGACCTGGTCCTCGAGCGCCTCGACGGTCTCGTCGTCGAGCGGCGAGCCGCCGAGGCGGGTCACCGCCTCTGCCACCCGCAGCGGGTGCGTGGCCCCGATGGGAGCCCGGAGGTCCGCTCCGCCCTCCAGCACGTGGCCCGGCAGGAGGTACGCACTGGCGCGCAGGCGGTCGATGCGCCTCTCCTCGAATTCCGTGTTGAGCGCCTCGTGCGCGTATTCGGCGGCCTCCACCGGCTCGGCCGCCGGATAGGCGAGCAGGAGCATCCCGTCCAGCACACCGAGGCGCAGCCGCAGGTCGTCCCTGGAGCGCGGCGGGCCGGGCGAGGCGCCCTCCACAACCTGCTCCACCGCCGTCGCCGCGAGCGCGGCCGCGCGCTCCCCCACGGCGCCGGGGTCGGCGCGCAGCTCTGGTGCGACGGGGAGGGCCGCCAGCACCTCGCCGGCCGTCGCGGCCACGGCCACGGCGATCGGCGTCCCGTAGCCGGTGCGCGGCTCGCCGAGCTCGCGGACGCCGCGCGCCAGCTCGGCATCGAGCAGCCGGCGCAGCCGCGCCGACGAGTCGCGCGGCGCGTCCGGCCCGCCCGCGTCCAGGAGCGCCCGCTCGAGCTCGCTGCGAGATGCAGCCATCCGGCCAGCCTACGCCGCGCTGCGTGAGGCACCCCGTCAGTGGGTACGGTCGCCGTACGTGAACGAGAAGCTCCTTCGCATCTACCTCCAGGACCACCACGCGGGCTCCACCACCGGGCTGGAGCTCGCACGGCGGATCCGCGGCAGCAACAAGGGCAACGAGTACGGGGAGGTGATGGCGAAGGTCGTCGACGACATCGCCGCCGACCAAAAGGCGCTCGAGAGCATCATGGACGAGCTCGGGTTCGGCGCGGACAAGATCAAGGACCTCGGCGCCTGGGCACTCGAGAAGGCCGGCCGCCTCAAGCTCAACGGTCAGATCACGGGCTATTCGCCGCTCAGCCGGGTGGTCGAGCTCGAGGGCCTGGTGACCGGCATCACCAGCAAGATCTCGCTCTGGGCCGCCCTCCTCCAGATGGCAGCCGAGGAGCCGAGGCTGGACGCGGCCCGCCTCGAGCGGCTGCGCGAGCGCGGCGAGAGCCAGCGCGCGACGGTCGAGGAGCTGCGCGAGCGCGCGGCCCGCGAGGCGTTCGTGGGCTGAGCGCCGCGAACGCCGGCCGAGCGCCGCCGCGGGCTAGTCTCCGCGCGTGTCCTGGGAGCCCGAGCTCGACGAGCTGCGCCGGCGCGAGGAGCTCGCCCGGCGGATGGGCGGCGAGGAGCGTGTCGAGCGCCAGCACGCGTCCGGCCGGCTGACGGTTCGCGAGCGCATCGAGCGGCTGTTCGACGAGGGGACGTTCCACGAGACCGGCGCGCTGGCCGGGCGCGGCACGTACGACGACAGCGGCGAGCTCACCGATTTCCTCCCGGCGAACACGATCGTCGGGCAGGGCCGGATCGACGGCCGCCGCGCGGTGGTGCAGGGCGACGACTTCACGGTGCGCGGCGGGGCCGCCGACGCCGCGATCTGGGAGAAGGCCGTCTACGCCGAGCGCCTGGCGCACGACCTGCGGCTCCCGCTCGTCCGGCTTGTGGACGGCACCGGCGGGGGAGGCAGCGTCAAGACGCTCGAGCAGATGGGCTTCTCCTACGTGCCGCCGCTGCCCGGCTTCGACCTCGTGGTGAAGAACCTCTCGACCGTGCCGGTGGTCGCAGCGGCGCTCGGCCCCGTGGCGGGCCTCGGCGCTGCCCGCGTGGTGTGCTCGCACTTCTCCTTGATCGTGAAGGACACCGCCCAGCTGTTCGTGGCGGGCCCACCCGTTGTGGCGATGGCCGGCATGGGTGAGGCGCCCGACAAGGAGGAGCTCGGCGGGGCACGCCTTCAGGCGCGTGCCGGTGCGGTGGACAACGTCGCCGCGGACGAGGACGGCGCGCTCGAGCAGCTGAGGCGCTTCCTCTCCTACCTCCCGGCGAACGTCTGGGAGGCGCCGCCGTCGAGCGAGGCGTCGGACCCCTCCGACCGCCGCGAGCAGGAGCTGCTCTCGATCGTCCCTCGCGACCCCCGCCGCCCGTACAAGATGCGCCGGGTGCTCGAGGCGGTGCTCGACGCAGGCTCCGTGTTCGAGCTCGGCGCAGCCTTCGGGCGGCCCACCATCACGTGCCTCGCGCGCCTCGGCGGCCGGCCGGTCGGCGTGCTCGCCTCCGATCCCGAGCACTACGGCGGCGGCGTCACCGCGGACGCCGCCGAGAAGACGGCCCGCTTCGTGGACATGTGCGACCAGTTCCACCTGCCGGTCGTGAACTTCGTAGACGTGCCGGGCTTCGTGATCGGCACCGATGCGGAGCGTGCCGGCACGATCCGGCGCGGCTCGCGCGGCCTGTTCGCGGCCGTGCAGGCGAGCGTGCCCTGGGTGTCGATCCTCGTGCGCAAGGTCTACGGGGTGGCTGGTGCCGGGCACGGCGACGGCTCGCGGCTCAACCTGCGCTTCGCGTGGCCGTCAGGCAACTGGGGCTCGCTGCCGATGGCCGGCGGCCTCGAGGCGGCGTACCGGCGCGAGCTCGAGGCCGCGGACGACCCAGCGGCGCTTCGGGAGGAGATCGCCAGGCGCCTGGAGGCGGTCACGTCGCCGTTCCGCACCGCCGAGCGATTCAGCGTCGAGGAGATCATCGACCCTCGTGACTCGCGTCCGATCCTCTGCGACTGGGCCGAGCGCGCACACGAGCTGGTTCGCCACGAACTGCACGCGGGCCCGAAGGCTCGCGGCCTGAGGCCCTGAACGCCGAGAGGGCGGCCGATCGGCCGCCCCCTCGGCGTCGTCCTGTCTCGGCGGTCAGGCGATCGAGCGGCGCAGCCGCACGCCTGCCAGACCGAGCAGCGCGCCGATCGCGGCCAGCAGCGCGAGCTCGAAGCCGGTGAACGGGAGCGCGCCGTCGAAGCTGCCGCGCGCGGCGTAGGCCTCCTCGCCGCCGCCCTGGTTCAGGCCCTGGACCGTTCCCAAGTCGTGAGCGGCACCCCCGTGGCCGTGATCCGGCCGTTCCTCGGACACGCCGACCACATCGCGCTCCTCGGCGCCCCGCTTCCCGCGACTCGGCATCGGCTGCTCGACGCCGCCGCCGCTCGCGTCGGCGCTCGGCTCCGGGGTGCCGCCTTGGCATCTGGCCGCCTGGCAGCCGTTGGCCCTGGCGACACTCGAGCGGCTCCGCCCCTGCCCACGGATCTCGCCGGGTGCCGGGCGGCCGTGATGGGGCGCGCTGCCCCGAACGCTCTGCCCGGCGCCGGACCCAGAGGTGCCCTCACCGGCGGCTTGGGGCGGCTGCGCGGGCGGCGCCTCCGCGGTGTTGCCCGCACCCTGCTGCCCCCTCGCCCTCGCCTGAGCCTGAGCCGGCGGGGCGTTCTGCGCCTGCGGCGCGGGGCCGTTCCCCTGCGCCTGCAGCGGCGGGCCGTTCGCCTGCGCCTGCTCGGGCGGCCCCGGATCGGCCTTCGGGGCGGCGAGCGCCGCACCGGCCATGCCCATAAGGGCGATGCTGACAGCCGCCATGACGAGCTTCACGCTCCTCGGCCTCCGTCCCGTTCGCCCCTCTGGTGAGTACATCCTCGTCTCCTTGTCGCGCCTCGGGTCTTCCGGAACCTGCAACTTCGAACCTGCGAACCTGCGCAATCTTGAACCTCGCTGCGGACGTTCCCGCCAGCGGCCATCGCGTGGTCGCCGCTCATGTGATATAGTTGCACGCGCAATCATCGCTGTCCCGGAGCCCTCGAGGAGAGACGACAGGCAATGAAGCTGAACGGCATCCACCACATCACGGCCATCACCGGCGACGCGCAACGGAACGTCGACTTCTACGTCGGCGTGATGGGCCTTCGGCTCGTGAAGAAGTCCGTGAACCAGGACGACCCGACCGTCTACCACCTCTTCTACGGCGACGAGCACGCCAAGCCTGGGCTCGACCTCACCTTCTTCGAGTACCCCGGAGCCGCCCCCGGTCGCGCGGGCGACGGGATGATCCACCGCGTCGTGTGGCGCGTGGGCTCGCCCGCGGCGCTCGACTTCTGGAGCGACCGCCTGGTCGGTGCCGGCGTCGAGACCACGCGCGAGGGCGACAGCCTGCGCTTCGTCGATCCGGAGGGCCTCGAGCACGAGCTGCTGGTGGCCGACGTGACGGACGAGCCGCTGATCGCCGAGCACCCCGAGGTGCCGGCCGAGCACGCGCTCCAGGGCTTCCACGCGGCGCGGGCGTACGCCTCGGACCCTGAGCGCAGCCGCGGGCTGCTCGAGGAGGGCCTCGGCTTCCAGGCCTCGGACGAGGGCTGGGAGGCACGCGGGGACGAGCGCGGCGGGCTCTACCTCTACAACGCGCCGCCTGCCGAGCGCGGCATCCAGGGCGCCGGCACCGTGCACCACATGGCGTGGAACTCGGCGGACGAGGACCACGAGGCGTGGCGGGATCGTGTGGCTCAGAGCGGCGCACACCCGACTCAGGTGATCGACCGGCACTACTTCAAGTCGATCTACTTCCGCGAGCCCAGCGGCGTGCTGTTCGAGCTGGCCACCCCGAGCCCGGGCTTCACGATCGACGAGCCGCTCGAGACCCTCGGCGAGAAGCTCTCGATCCCGCCGCGGCTGGAGCCGCTCCGCGACCAGATCGAGGAAACCGTGCGGCCGCTCGAGAACCCGCGCACGGCCGCTCGCACGCGCGCGTAAGTCTGCCTGCCAGACGACTGGAGGTCTAGATTGCGTCGGTGCTCTTCACCGGCGGAACGATCCGAACCCTGGACCCGGCTGCCCCCGTCGTGGGGCAGCTGGCCGTTCGGGACGGCGTGATCGCGGCCGAGCCCGCCCCGGACTCGCCGACCATCGACCTCGGCGGCCGCTGCGTCCTGCCCGGCTTCACCGACTCGCACGTCCACTTCCCCACGTGGGCGCTCGGGTTGCACCAGGCTCGGCTCGAGGGAGCGCGCTCGCTGGAGGAGGCGCTGGAGCGCGTGGTGGCGGCACGCGGGCGGGTGCCACCCGGCGGCTGGCTGCGCGGGCTCGGCTGGCGCGAGGGCGATTGGACCGAGGCGCCCACGCGCGAGGCACTCGACCGTGCCGTGCCGGACATGCCGGTGGCGCTGATGTCGAAGGACTACCACTCGCTCTGGGTGAACAGCGCTGCTGTGGCCAGGTCGGACGGGCCGCTGGAGATGCCCGGCGGCGTGGTCGAGCCCAGCGGCATCCTGCGCGAGAACTCGGCCTGGGCATTCCGCGACCGCTACGTGCGCCCGACGGTGGACGAGATGGTCGAGGCCTCGCGCGAGGGGATGCACGTGGCGGCGTCCCGCGGCGTGGTCGCGATCCACGACAAGGACGGCTGGCTCGGCGCCTTCGAGGTGTTCGCGCGCCTGCTGGAGGCGAGTGAGCTCGACCTGCGGGTGTGGCAGTCGTTCCCGTGGGACCGGCTCGACGACCTGCACGCGCTCGGCCTGCGCTCCGGCTTCGGCGACGACATGCTGAGGCTGGGCTACCTCAAGGGCTTCATGGACGGCACGCTCGGCTCGGCCACCGCGCGGCTGCTGGACGGCTCCGGTGTCGAGATCAGCTCGCGCGAGCTGCTGGAGGACGTCGTGCGCCGGGCCGCCGAGGCTCATTGGCCCGTGGCGGTGCACGCGATCGGCGACGGCGCCAACCGCGCCGCGCTCGACGCGTTCGAGGCCACGCGCGACGTATGGCAGCCGCCCGGCCTGCGCCCGCGGATCGAGCACGCACAGCTGCTCGACGAGGCCGACATGGCACGCTTCGCCGAGTTGGGCGTGGCGGCGTCCGTCCAGTTCAGCCACGCGCCGTCGGACCGGGACCTGGCGGAGCGGCTCTGGGAGGGCCGCCAGGGCGCCTACGCGTACCGCTCGCTGCTGGACGCCGGCACGGTGCTGGCGAACGGCTCCGACGCGCCCGTGGAGGAGCTCGACCCGCTGGCCGGCGTCGTGGCCGGCGTGCTGCGCACGCTCGACGAGCGCCCTGCCTGGCGTCCGGACCAGGCGCTGACGGTCGAGGAGGCGCTGCACGCGACCTGCGTCACGCCGGCATGGCTGGAGCACGCGGAGAACCGCCGCGGCAAGCTGCGCCCGGGACTGCTGGCCGACCTGGTCGTGCTCGACCGCGACCCGCTCACCTGCGCGCCGGAGGAGCTGCCCGAAGCGCGCGTGGTGGCGACGATGGTGGGCGGCCGCTGGACCCACGGTGGTGAAGAGCTCGGAGTGCCTAGTCCAGGTTCTCCTGCTCCATCCGGTTAGACGGGCTGATGCTGATCAGCCGGAAGCCCTCGCCGCTCACGAACTTGTGCGGCGTGTTAGCCGGCACGACGGCGATCTGGCCCGCTTCGAGCTCGAGCGTCTCGTCGCCGACGGTGAACGTTGCGCTGCCCGCCTCGACGATGAAGGTCTCGTCGTAGGGGTGGCGGTGTAGGCCAGGCCCGGTGCCGGCGTCGAAGGTCCCGACGAAGAACGAGACGCTCGAGCCGTGCTCCCTGCCCTCGAATCTCCCGATGAGGTTGCCCGGCAGGTCGGCGATGGAGACGAGAGTTGGCATGCGATTCGGGGGTCGAGTGTCGACTTACTCGACTCTGGCCAGAGTAACTCGACACTCGATGCGTCGGGAGGCGAAGCAGGGCTTCGGCTCGGAGGCGCGCGGGGCTACGGCTCGGCGCCCGCCGCCGCGTGCACGGGCCGGCGGCGCGCGAGCCACAGCGTCGGTCCCGAGACGAGCGCGGCCGCGCCAAGCGCGAGCGCTGCCACGCCGAGCGCCTCCAGCGCGACGCCGCCCAGGAGCGCGAGGCCCGCGCCGGTGAGGCCGCTGAGCAGGTCGTTGAAGCCGATCAGGCGGCCGCGCTCGGACGGGATGGTGCTGTCGGCCAGCTCGGCGGTGGCGGCCACGAAGGAGAAGTTCCAGCCCAGCCCGAGGCCGAACAGCGCGACGGCGGTGGCCACGACGCTGTCGATCCACAGCAGCGAGATCACCGACAGCGCCATCAACACGAGCCCGCCGGAGAGCGCCACGCGCCTCCCAATGCGGTCGATCAGCCGGCCCACGACCAGCACGAGGGCATACATGCCGATCACGTGCGCCCCGATGATCGGGAACACGTTGTGGGCGGCGTGATGCTGGTGGTCCACCACCACCGCACCGGTGAGGGTCATCACCCCGACCATCACGCCGAAGCTCGCCTGAGCGGCGAGCAGTGCCGGAATCACGCCCGGGCGCGCGATGATCTCGCGCAGCGGCACCGGGGTCTCGGGCGGAGCATCACCGGTGTGGAGCAGCTCCGCGATGCGCTTGGGGTCCGGCCGCACCATCAGCACCAGGACCAGCGCCACGAGCATGAAGCCGCTCCCCGCGAGCCACAGCGGCGCCAGGGCATCGCCGTCGAGGTGCTTGCCGTGGAGGAGCGGGCTGAACACCGCCGGACCCAGGATCGCGCCGAAGACCGCGCCGAACAGCACCAGCGCGATCCCGTGCGCGCGGTGCTCGGGCGGGTACATGTCGCCGGCCGCGGTGCGGGCGAGCAGCGCGGTGCCGCTCGCCATCCCCACGAGCACGAAGCCCGCCAGCACGAGCACCGGCACCTCCGCGGCGCAGCCGATCGCGGCGAGCACGCCACCCGCGGCGCCGATCATGAATCCGATCGCCAGCACGGGCACCCTGCCGAACCGGTCCATCGCACGACCCGCGACGGGCGCCGTGAGCGCACCGGAGGCGAGCACGATCGCCGGACCCAGTCCCAGCAGCCCGTCGATGCCCAGCACCTGAACGAGCGTCAGGGATGCCACGGCCGCCTGGAGTTGCAGCATCCCCGAGTTGGCCGCCAGGGCGGCGGACAGCAGCGCGGTGTTGCGGGCGATCGGCAGGTCGGTCATCGCGGAGCGGGCAGGCTACCTGGCCAGCCCGAGCGCGACGCCCCGCACGCCCCGCACGTGTAACTAATTCGCTATCGGGAATACCCCCAAATAGATGAAAGTCGAGTCCTGGCTCCCCTCGGCGCCTGCCAGCGCCCCCGAGGCGCGCGCGCTCGTGCGCGACGCTGCCTCCGAGCTGCGGCTCGACGGTTCCACGACGTGGGAGCTGATGCTGGCCACCACGGAGGCGGTAGCGAACGCGATCGAGCACGGTAAGCCGTGCGATCCGAGGGGGATCTTCCTTCGCCTGGAGGCCCTCAACGGCACCTTCGAGGTCGAGGTGCGCGACTGCGGCGGCTGCTTTCCCGCGACGTCCCGCACGACGAAGCTGGATCAGCAGGGCGGCCGCGGGATGCCGATCATCGCGGCGATCATGGACAGCCTCGAGATCCTGCCGAGCACTGGGCTCACCCGGGTTCGCTTCGAGAAGCGGCTCGCCGCCGCCCGGCCCTAGACGGCCGGCGGGCCGAGCTCGAACCAGACGCGCGTGCGGCCCTCGTGCTCGACGCCCCAGCGCTCGGCCATCGACTCGATCAGGACGAGCCCCCAGCCGCCCTCCTCGTCGAGCGGCTGGTCGCGTGGCGTGTGCTCGAAGCCGGTGCCGGGATCGCTCACCTGGACCATCACACGACCGCCGTCGAGGGCACCGAGCTCGAGCTCGATTACCTCGTCCTCTCCGGCGCCGCCGTGGCGGACCGCGTTGTTCACCAGCTCGCAGACGAGCAGGAGCAGTGTGCTCTCGATCTCGGGCGCGAGCCAGGAGGCTGCACTCTCGATCCAGGAGCGAGCGCGCTCGGGTGCCCGGCTTCCGCCCGCGATAGCGATGCGCAGGCGCTTGCGCGGAGTGCCGAGTGCCGGCTGAACGTGTAGTGCCTGGGTGGTGGAGTAAGCCATCGGGGGAGGTGCCCCGGAGGGATCGGCCCGGGTCGAGGTCCACAACTCGCGTCGGTCTTTCGCACCCTGCCCTTTAGCGGCGCAACCGCCGATGTGGCCGCCTGTTCGAGCGAAAACACGATTCCAGGCTCAGGCCGATGAAACAAAGCCTGCGCAGCGGGCCACGCCCGCTGCTTGGCGACATACGATGGACATCGAGAATCGAGAGATGAAGGTCGAAGACACCGAGCAGGCACTGACCGAGGCCGTGTGCTCACGCGTGCGCGAGCAGCTCGGCTCCGCCGACGCCGACCTGGCCGAGGCCTTCGCCCGCCAGCTGTACCGCTGGGTCGCGGTCGAGGACGTGGTCGAGCGCGACCCACTCGATCTCTACGGCCTGGCGCTCGGGCACTTCAACTTCGCTCGCGAGCGCGCGCCCGGGACGCCGAAGGTGCGCGTGTACAACCCGCATTTCGAGGAGCACGGCTGGCAGTCGACCCACACGGCCGTCGAGATCGTGACCGACGACATGCCGTTCCTGATCGACTCGGTGAGCATCGAGCTGAATCGCCGGGGGTTCGGGGTCCACCTGATCATCCACCCGGTGCTGGGCGTGCGCCGCGACGACAGCGGGGAGCTCCTCGAGATCCTCCCCCAGCCCCCCGGCGAGACGCCCGAGGAGGGCGTGATCGCCGAGTCCGTGATTCACGCCGAGGTGGCACGCCAGACCGACCCGGCGAAGCTGCACGAGCTGGAGCTGCAGCTCGAGCGCGTGATCGGGGAGGTCCGCTCGGCGGTCGAGGACTGGCCCGCGATGCGCAGCCAGGCGCTCGACGTTGCGAGTGAGCTTCGCAAGGGCCCGTCGCCTGCGGACAGTGACGACGTGGAGGAGGCCGCCGCCTTCCTCGAATGGCTCGAGGCCCACAACTTCACCTTCCTCGGGTATCGCGAGTACGACGAGCACGGCCCGGACGGCCCCGGGCTCGGCATCCTGCGCGAGCCGATGGAGGGCGAGGGTGTCGGCCCGGCGCTCGCGCCTGGCCTCCTGACGCTGACCAAGGCGAACTCCCGCTCGACCGTGCACCGGCCGTCGTACCTCGACTACGTGGGCGTGAAGCGCTTCGACGAGGACGGCCGCGTGATTGGCGAGCGGCGCTTCCTCGGCCTCTACACGCACACCGCCTACCGGGTGAGCCCGGCAGACATCCCGATGCTCCGCCGCAAGGTTGCCGCGGTGCTGGAGCGGGGCGGCTTCCCTTCGGGGAGCCACAAC
>Ga0126306_10001566_pt1 | contig 12330 bp, 9 predicted proteins | sample Plot27_FD_92592 | JGI IMG/M metagenome (GOLD analysis project Ga0126306, IMG submission 92592) | Serpentine soil microbial communities from UC McLaughlin Reserve, CA, USA - Plot27 | ecosystem: Environmental > Terrestrial > Soil > Grasslands | place: USA: UC McLaughlin Reserve, Lake County...
CATCGACTGTCTCATGGGATTCAAGGAGTGGATTGCAGCCCTCACAGGGCGGCGTCCGCGACCTTCCGAGCCGTCGATCCCGCCCCCGCCTGCGGCGCCGACCGAGGCCGACATCGTGCGTGCACTGGATCGCGTGGAGAACATGGTCGAAGGCGGCGTGGTGCCAGCGCCGGTCCAATCCAGGGTCCGCCGGGTTGCGCACACCGTGCGCGAGACCATGCCCAGATTGCGTAACCTCGGGCTGGGCAGCCCGGAGGCGTATTCAGTCATGGCAACGGCCACCGACTATCTGCCCGAGGCGGTTGGCGCGTATACCCGGCTGCCGCGACAGTGGGCCGACTCCCGCCCAATTGAGAACGGCAAGACCTCGCTGATGTTGCTCATCGACCAGCTGGATCTGCTGAGCACCACAATGGAGAAGATCTTTGACGCGGTGGTCCGGGTCGACGCGGACGCGCTCATCGTGCATGGCCGCTTCCTGCAGGAGAAGTTCGGGCACGCGTCCACCGGAGGAGCGCTCAACATCAGCGACCAGCCCGCGCCGGAGGCACCGCGCAGCACCTTGGACCTGCCGTGACGGCGCCCTCGCCCCGCACCCTTGCCGCGGCCTTGGATGAGGTTCGGCGGGCGGCCGCTGCAGCCGGCCTTGAGCCTGAGTCAGCAGTGCGCGAAGGCGAGGCGCTGGCCGCAGCCGTTGCCGAATCCGCAGAGCAGGCGTATCGCGATTGGTGTGAGCAGACCGGCCAGCAAGACCCGCAGGCCTTCTTTGATGCCGCCCACCGTGGCCGGCGATGGCGGGCTGCGCCCACCGCACTATTGGGACAACTCGTCGTTAACAGGTCGCCGCAGGCGGCCAACTACGCCGTAGCTTTGGCCGAGGCCTGCCGAGCCGCGCGGACCCTCGGCGTGCCAAACCCGAGGACTGCCGGCAATGCCGCCGTCGCGGCGGCAGCCCAGCTGGCGGCGCTGACCGCACCGAGAGTCCCGACGACAAGCCAACCAGAAGTCGTGGACATGCTCCGTGCGCTCGACGAGAGCCTGCTCGACCTGAGCTCATCGGCCATACCGGGCGGTCTACCGATGCGCCCTGAGCCTGTCGATATAGGCCCTGAGTCTGTCGAAGGGCGACCGCCTGGAGCTTCGACGGGCCCAGCGCGCATGACGGAAGGCACAACGCAAACAGCTGAAAGCTCAGGGCACATTGCCAAGAGCTCAGAGACTGAGCCCGAGCCCAAGTCACTCGCAGAGCTGTTGGCCGAGCTCGACGCCCTCATCGGCCTCACGGAGGTCAAAGCCGAGATCCATCGGCAAGTCGCAGTGCTTCGGGTGGAGACGCTGCGCAGCAAGGCGGGCTTGAAGTCTCCGACGATCACCCGGCACTTGGTCTTTGTAGGCAATCCAGGCACCGGCAAGACAACCGTCGCCCGGTTGGTCGGCGGAATCTACCGGGCGCTCGGACTGCTGTCGAAAGGCCAGCTAGTCGAGGTTGACCGCTCGGAGCTGGTCGCGGGTTATCTGGGACAGACGGCAATGAAGACAGCGGAAGTCGTGGCCTCTGCAGCTGGCGGCGTCCTCTTCATCGATGAGGCGTATAGCCTGGCCGGCGACCAGTACGGCCAGGAGTCGGTCGACACCTTGGTCAAGGAGATGGAGGACCGTCGCGACGACCTGGTCTTGATCGTTGCCGGCTATCCCGATCCGATGGCGATCTTCATTGCCCAGAACCCAGGACTGGCGAGTCGCTTTCGTACCACGATCGAGTTCGCCGACTACACCGACGAGGAACTGGTGAGCATTCTCAAGGAGATGGCCAAAGCAGCCGATTATGACCTCGATGCCGCATGCGTAAGACGCTTTGCTGCCATCCTTGCCCTGACACCGCGCGGTTCCATGTTCGGCAACGGGCGATTTGCCCGCAATATGTTGGAGGCGGCGATCGGCAAGCACGCATGGCGGCTTCGTGACGTGGCCGAGCCGACCGTCGAACAGCTACGAAAGCTGGTCCCTGAGGACTTTGACGATGCCGCTGGGGAGGATGAGCCGCTGCCCGTCATCCCAGCGCAGCAGGCCGGCCCACTCACGACCGACGAGGCATACACCGAGCAACCAACCGGGGATGGTTCCGAGACCCAAGGAGCACACCAGTGAGCCAGACCAGCCATCGGGGCGGTGCAACCGGGGTCGTGCCACCGCCCGTTGCCGCGCCCCCACAGCCGACTGCTCCCGCGACTACGCCCCCGGCGCCGATGGCTGGGCGACCCCGCCCAGCCACCCCGGGCGCCGAGGCTCCGACTCCAGCAGTCAAGACCACGGATACGCCGCGGCGGCTCCGACTGCTCAGCCTCGGCGTCGTCGTCGCTGGCGTCGTTGTCGCTCTGCTGGGCGCCCTGACCTTCTCCTATCTAGCCTTCTCGCTGAACCGCGCCCAGGCGGACACCGCGCAACTCATTCGGGTTCAAAAGATTCAGTCCAACCTGCTCAGCGCTGATGCCACCACCACCAACGCATTCCTGGTTGGTGGATTGGCACCGCCTGAACAACGCGCCGTGTACGACCAGGCTCTCAGCAGTACGAGCGCACTCATCGTCGAAGCCTCCCAGGCCCAACCAGCCGACGCCACAGCGCTGTCGGCCCTCAATCAGCAGGTCGTCAGCTACGCGGCCGCGATCGAGCAGGCGCGCGCGAACAACCGCGTGGGCCTTCCCGTCGGCGCCCAGTACCTCCGCAACGCAAGCGCCGAGCTGCGGAGCACAGCAATTCCGATCTTGGACAACCTGGTCAGTTCAAATGCGACCAGAGCGTCGGACCAGATGGATCCACGGGCCGGATACCTCTACATATTCCCAGTTATCTCCCTACTCGCCCTGGTCGGTGTCATCGTCGGTCAGGTATGGCTAGCCCGCCGGTTCAAGCGGACAATCAACGTTGGGATGCTGGCAAGTGCGGTCGCGTTGCTTGTCATCACGGTCGGAGCCTTGATCGCAGCGCAACAGCTGAACAACACCCTCAATTCGATCTCAAACGGCAGCTTTGCCGCGGTGAACACCGCCGCAGAGGCCCGTATCGATGCCAACAACGCGAAGTCCAATGAGAGTTTGACATTGATTGCACGGGGATCCGGTCAGGACTTCGAGACTGCGTGGAAGTCCTCAGCGGACTCGGTAGCCGAAAATGTGCAGCGCCTTAACGATCGGCCGGAGTTGCTGAATCAATGGCAGGCCTACACCGACGTCCACGCTGAGATCCGCACTCTCGACGACGGCGGCAGGTGGGAACGGGCAGTGTCGCTGGCCACAGGTGCCGGCAAGAACTCGTCCAACACCGTTTTCGGGACGTTCGACAGCAATCTCGCTGACTACCTCGACGGCGTCAGCCAAGACACATCGAGCTCGCTGGCAGCCGAACGGCCACTCATGGTCGTGGCCGCCATTCTCGCCTTACTTGGCGGGTTGGCAGCTGCGCTGCTCGGGCGTTGGGGCATTGACGCTCGATTGAAGGAATACCGATGAGACGCATCTGGCGTACACCGCTGCGAGGCGTGGCAGCCGTCGCGGCAGTGACCGCGCTCTCGGCGTGCACGTTGTTCAGCTACACCCCGACAGAGCTGCCTGCGGCAAGCCCCACCCCGGAGCCGACCACAAGCACCTCGGCATCCAAGCCAAGCAAGTGTGCCAACCCAGTCGCCTCGTACCAGCCTGTCGGCATCCAGCCAACGCCGGAAACTCTGCCGCAGGGATCCACCATGGCTAAGATCCAGAAGCGTGGCCGGCTGATCGCCGGGGTTTCGGCCGACACCTACCTGCTCGGTTCGCGCAATCCGTTCAGCGGCGAGATCGAGGGTTTTGACATTGACATGGTCAAAGCTGTCGCTGAGGCGATCTTTGGTGATCGAGACCGCTATCAGCTCAAGGTGATCACCGCGGCTCAGCGGATTCCCGCGCTTGAGAAGGGCGACGTCGACATCGTCGCCCGGAACATGACGATCACCTGTGATCGCTGGAAGCAGATTGCCTTCTCCACCGAGTACTACCGGTCGGGTCAGAAGATCTTGGTCCGGAAGGGATCGAAGGATAACTCGATCAAGGACCTCGCCGGGGAGAAGGTGTGTGCGCCGAAGGGCACGTCCAGCATGGATAACCTGATCAAGGAAGCCCCCAAGGCGATACCAGTCGCAGCAGACAACCACACAGGTTGCCTCGCGCTGTTCCAGCAGGGCCAGGTGGCAGCCATCACTGGCGATGACACGGTGTTGGCCGGCCTCGCCGCGCAGGACCCGTATGCGGTGGTGCCCAAGCAGAAGGCGTTCACGACGGAGCCGTACGGACTGGGCTTCAACGAAGATGACGTGGACTTCGTACGCTTCGTCAACGCTTTGTTAGACCAGATGCGTGCCGATGGTGAGTGGACCCGGATCTACAACAAATGGCTCAAGGACGCTCTCGGGCCGGCGCCAGAACCGCCCAGAGCGGTCTACGGCAGGACGTGATGAGCGTGACAACGCCTGCCGGACAGGTGACCGCTCCGGTCGCACCAGGGCAGATGGGCTCGGCACTGGACCCACGAGCGGCCGAGGTCTATCTCGGCGAGCTCGGGCGCTGGCGAGACGCGCGACGCCGCGAGCTGGACGAACTGGACAAGGCGGCGCTGCAAGCGGCCAGTGGCCCAACGGCCACGGGCGACATCCTTTTGTCAATGGCGCTGTGGAAGGCTGTGTCTGATCGATACGAACTACTGCTCGCTACCTGGAGCTCGGGGCGAGTAGGCGTCACCGAGCTGACGCGCATGTCGACCCTGATCTGGGGACGGTTGGATGCAAGTGCCGCCTCAGGACTCTCAGTCTCGCTGCCCGAGGCGTGCCGGCTGTCTGATGCTCTGTTGTCACAGCTCCGCGTGAAGCTCGGTCTCGATCCATCGGGGATGGAGATCACCGAACGGATCCGGCAGCTGCGTGCACAGATGGAACGTATTCGAGAACAGATCGACCTCGAGCCGGCAGGCGCGGCACAGCAGCAGGCGGCGCTCGAGCAGTCCCGACTGGCGCGCAGACTGAAGGAGCTCGCTGACAAGGCTGGCCGGGGCGGTGACGTTGCGGGACTGCTAGGACCCTTGGAGATCGACGCATCCACCTTCGAACGTGATCTGATCGTTGGTGGGGCGCGCCGACGCGATGCGGCAGCTCTAGTAGAAAGAGCCCGTGAACAACGCGCTGATCTGCGGGCCCGGGAAGCCGCGCTGCACCGTATCGTCGAGGAGTGCATACGCCGCGTCGATCCAGCACCGCGTTACGCGGTGCCCGACATTGCAGCCCTGGGTGAAATGCCCAACTCTCGCGACGAACTGGAGGATTACCTGCGGCGCCTTGGCCAGGTGTCCCGGGCGATGACCCTGGCACAGACGGCCTACACGAAGGCGTTGGAAGATCACCAAGAGCTCGGCAGCCGACTAGAGGCGTATCGGGCCAAGGCGATGGCGACCGGGGTCGCGGAGGTTCCCGATGTTGCGCAGGCATATCAGCTGGCCAGGAACGCATTGGATGACAGGCCCAGCCGGATGGTGCTAGCCAGGCAGCTGGTTACCGTCTACCAGACCTATCTCCAAACAACCCCGGCACCGCACGCGGTGCATCCAGCAACATCGGCGGAGCCCAATTGAACAAGGCGGTTGAATGACAGGGTGCAACCAGCCGGGTTGTTCCGGCACCATCGTCGACGGCTACTGCGATGTCTGCGGCAGCCCTGGGCCCGTCAGCCCTTCCACTGAGGATGCGGGCAACGGTCAGAAGGTAACGACGCCGGACCTCCCTGGAGCGCGCTGCACGCAGCCGGGTTGTACCGGCACGATCGTCGACGGTTACTGCGATGTCTGCGGCACTCCGGCGGCCTCGGCCAACGAGCCGGCCGCCAACGATCAGGCCGCCAACGATCAGGCGCCAGTATCGGCTGGCGGCGCCATCTCGGGGATCACTGGCGGCTCGGCACGACTGCAGTCGACCGCCCTCGGCTCGCAGCGGGCTCCCGGAGACGGCTCCAAGATCACCAGACGGGTTCGCTCGGGCTCCCAACGGCTGCGGTCGGCGCGCCTCGGTGCTGGGCTCACTCGGGTCCCGCCGGCACCAGTGATCGACCCCACTCAGGCGATCATGAAGGATCCGCGGGTTGCCGAGGAGAAGCGGAACTGTCCGAACTGCGGCTCGCCGGTCGGCCGGTCGCGGGACGGCCAGCCAGGACGAACCGAAGGTTTCTGCCCCAAGTGCGGCAACGCATTCTCCTTCACACCCAAGCTCAAGCCGGGCGATCTGGTGGCGAATCAGTACCAGATAGCTGGCTGCCTAGCGCACGGGGGCCTGGGCTGGATCTACCTCGCGAGGGACCGCAATGTCTCGGATCGTTGGGTGGTGCTGAAGGGCCTGCTCAACACCGGTGACAAAGACGCGTTGGCCGTGGCGATTGTCGAAAAGCAGTTCCTTGCCCAGGTAGAGCACCCGTTGATCGTCGAAATCTACAACTTCGTGACCCATGCCGACGCGGGTTACATCGTGATGGAGTACGTCGGCGGGACCTCGCTCAAGCAGATCTTGAAGGACCGGATGCATGCCAACAACGGACAGTTCGATCCGCTGCCCGTTGACCAGGCGCTGGCCTACATCTTGGAGATCCTGCCTGCGTTCACCTACCTGCATGATCTTGGTCTGATCTACTGCGATTTCAAACCAGACAACCTGATTCAGATTGGCGATGCAGTCAAGCTCATTGATCTTGGTGGGGTGCGGCGCATCGACGATGAGGAATCAGCCATCTACGGCACCATCGGCTACCAGGCACCCGAAGTCGCTCAAATCGGACCCACCGTTGCCTCCGATATCTACACGATCGGGCGCACCTGCGTGGTGCTGATGCTGGAGTTTCGGGGCTACCAGACCACATATGTTGCGAGTCTGCCACCAGTTGAAGAGACGCCGCTGTTCGCCACCCATGACTCTTTGTATCGGCTGTTGTCGAAGGCCTGCGCGGCCGATCCAGCGGACAGGTTCGCCTCTGTCGATGAGTTCCGGGTGCAACTGCTCGGCGTACTTCGCGAGGTTGTAGCAGCGAGGACGCCTGGAACCTCCCTCACATCGGCCGCGTCAGTACTGTTCGAAGCGCCCGCGATAACCACCGAAGCACTGGAGTGGAACGAACTACCGGCATTGCGCGCCGACACCAGCGATCCCGAGTACGCCTGGCTCAGCAATGTCTCCGTTGATGATCCTGGGAAGCGCCTCGAGAAGCTTCGAGAGGCGCCGGTAGCGACTGCCGAGGTTCGGCTCGCGCAGGCCCACGCGGCACTTGAGCTGCGACGGCGAGACGTGGTGGAGCAGATCGTCAACGAGATGTTGATCGAGGATCCCTGGGAGTGGCGGGCTGTCTGGGTTGCCGGCCTGGCGGCACTGGATGCCGGCGATTTCGCGTCCGCGCAGTCTTCCTTCAACGCCGTTTACGGACAGGTGCCAGGCGAACTGGCCCCGAAGCTCGCGCTGGCCCTAGCCTGCGAGCGCGGCGGTGAAGGAGACATTGCTGAGGAGCTGTACCGAACCTGCGCCAGCACTGACGCCAACTATGTGGCTCCCGGTGCCTTCGGCATGGCGCGTATCCGGGCCGCGCGGGGCGATGTGGCTGGTGCCGTGCAGGCGTTGGATCTGGTTCCATCGACAAGCAGAAGCTATCCAGAAGCCCGGCGGCTGCGGGCGGTGCAGCTCTACGAGTCCGACCATGGCCTGCCGGCGTTGGCCCAGGCGATGGACAGCATCAGCGGAGTCCGACTCGATCCGCGTGAACAGTCTGAGCTGACGGCCCAGATCCTGGAGCGGGCCATCGCCGAGGTCGGCAAGAACGGGTCGCACAGTGACGTCAAGATCGGCCCATACCAGGCCAGCGATGAGACACTGCGCGACGGCTTGGAGGCAACCTATCGTCAGCTGGCCGGTATCGAGACCGATGAGCATCGCCGGTACGCGCTGGTCGACAAAGCCAACGCTGTGCGAAGGTGGACTCTACGATGACCGAGCCCGCCGCTGCGGTGCCGCCCGCCGCAATCCGGCAGACCGACGGGAGTCTTCACTGCCCGCACTGTCGTGCTGAGGTGGCTGCAGAGGAGGCCTTCTGCGAGGCCTGCGGTGGCGCCCTCACGCCAACGGCTGCCGCTTCTGGTGATGATGAGCCGGTGGAGATGGCAGCGCCCATCGAGATCACCCGCTCGATCCAAACCGACACTGACAACCAGGACACGGTTGTCCTGGTCCGCCCCTGCACCAACTGCGGCGGCGTGATTGGGACAGACGGTTACTGCGAGACCTGCGGCACCAAAGCGCCGACGGAGCGGGATCACTACACCGAGCAACCAGCATCATGGGTAGCCGCGTGCTGCGACCGCGGCGTGCGGCACCACCGCAACGAGGACGCCACAGCCGTCGCAGCCGAGCCGGTCCCGCGTTCCCGAGCAGTGCTGGTGGTCTGCGATGGAGTGTCCACCTCTATCGACTCCGATGTCGCGAGCCTGGCCGCCGCTCGCGCGGCGCGTGAGGTTCTCGTGGCGCAACGGCCTACCGGACTAGGTACGCCAGCCAGTCGGGTGGCGGCGATCTCTGGCTCAGTAGTCAAGGCGGCCGCCGCAGCCAACACCGCGGTGATCGACAACACCGCCCCAGACAGTGAGAACGCCGCTTCCTGCACCTTCGCAGCGGCAGTCGTGGAGGCTGACCTCGTCGTGTTCGGCAACGTAGGCGACAGCCGGGTCTACTGGATTCCTGATCCTGGCTCGGCCGGCGATCCCACAGAGCTCAGCGTCGACGACTCGGTTGCCCAGGCACGAATTGCCATGGGCACTCCGCGTGCGGACGCAGAGAGCGGCCCTCAGGCGCATGCCATTACCAAGTGGCTGGGACGCGACAGCCCCGACTTCGTACCACGTACCGGATCCATCGTTGTCACCTCGCCCGGTTGGGTCTTGGTGTGTTCCGACGGCTTGTGGAACTACGCATCGGAGGCCACTACGCTGCAGTCGCTCGTCGCCGAACTCAGCACTCCGGATTCAGACACGCTCACGTTGGCGGTCGCCCTCGTCGACTGGGCAAACGGCCAGGGCGGCAGGGACAACATCTCGGTAGCGCTGGCACGCCTGTGAGACCGCCCCCTGCGGGCTGGACTTGTCGAGCCCATGCCCTTCGACAAGCTCCGGGCACATAGCAGGACATACTGAACCGACCAGCAGGACGCGAAAGGACAAGCTGCGAGCATCGGAATCGCGTGTCGCCGGATTCCCAGCGTGGATGCGCAAGCAGCTCATAAGAAAGGAATGTTGATCATGGCCGACTTCACCGCCGAGGTGTACCAGAACGAGTTCCTGCCAGAAGGGGGAACCGATGTCAATGCCATTGTCACCATGACCTGCAGCGGGGCGGGATCGGCCGGCCAAACCGGTTCCGGTGATGCTGGCGAGATCATCATCGTCGACACCTCGGGTTCCATGGGTCGGGCCAAGCTCGAGGCGGCGAAGGTGGCAGCCGCCGCGGCCGTCGATCAGATCATTGACGGCACCTGGTTCGCGGTGGTTGCGGGCACCCACCAGGCGTACCTGGCATTCCCGCTCGTCCGATCCGGGCGAGGCATGGTCCAGATGGACAACAACGCCAGGTACGCAGCTCATCAGGCGATCAGCCAGTTCCGCTCTGACGGTGGCACCGCGATGGGGACCTGGCTCACCCTCGCCGGTCGGCTGTTCGACTCCGTGCCGATGCTGGCGCAGCGACACGCGATCTTGCTGACCGATGGCGAGAACCACAACGAGACGCCGGACCAGCTGACAAACGCCATTCAAGGTGTCACGGGCAAGTTCCAATGTGACTGCCGCGGAGTAGGCGTCGACTGGCAGGTTGCCGAGGTGCGCCGGATCGCCCAGACGCTATTGGGCACTGTGGACATCATTCCCGAGCCTGACCAGATGAGTCAGGTCTTCGCAGAGCTGATGCAGCAATCGATGAGTCGCGGCGTCGCCGATGCACAATTGCGGGTTTGGGCGCCACAGGGGGCACAAGTGTTGTTCGTACGCCAGGTGTCCCCGACGGTGGAGGATCTGACCTCCCGCCGCGTAGAGATCAATCCGCTCAGCGGCGGGTACCCGACGGGATCGTGGGGGGATGAGTCTCGTGACTATCACGTGTGTGTGCGGTTGGCGGCCAAGGCCATTGGGCAGGAGCAGCTCGCGGCGCGCGTGCAACTTGTGGTCGGTGATCAAGTTGTCGCGCAGGGACTGGTGAAAGCAAAGTGGTCTGACGACGAGGGACTCACCACCCGGATCAACCCCGAGGTCGCCCACTACACCGGCCAGACCGAGCTCGCGGAGGCCATCCAGGAGGGCTTGGCCGCCAAGGCATCCGGCGACGACGAGACGGCCACCAAGAAACTCGGCCGTGCGGTGCAGCTGGCCGCAGAAACGGGCAACGAGGAGGCGACAACCAGACTCCGTAAGGTCGTCGACATCGACGACTCTGAAACCGGTACGGTGCGTCTGAAGCGGGCGGTGGACAAGGCCGATGAGATGGCCTTGGATACCGCGTCAACCAAGACAACCAGGATCAGGGGATGATCCCTCCCCTCGACCAGAAGGTGCGATGCATGATCTCGACCGTGAGCCCAACCTCTGGCCGTCACCGATGATCGCCATCTGTCCGGTAGGCCACTCATCGTTGGCGCAGGACTATTGCGACGTCTGCGGGCTGCCCATCGATGCCACGAACACGACACCGCAAGTGACAGGGCCAGCTACCGTGCCGCCGACGGGCGCTGCCGGCAGCGCCCCACCTGAACAGCCCTGTCCAAGCTGCGGAGCGCAAAACTCCGTCGATGCGTTGTTCTGCGAGAACTGCGGCTATGACTTCACCACGGGAACGATGCCCAGGCCACTAGTGGCCTCTCAGGCGCCAGATTCAACCCGTACCGATCAACGGCAGCCGGCACGGAGGGCCACTGCCCCGACCACAGGCGACGGCGGCAGCGTTTCGGCAGGAACGTTGGAGTGGGTAGCCGAGGTGTGGATCGATCCCGCCTGGTACGAGGCCCAGCAAAGCCCGGACCCGATGCCCTCCGCTGGGCTGCCGGCCATCGTTCCGCTGAGTTCGAAGTCGATCTTGATTGGCCGAACCTCACACAGTCGAAACATCCATCCGCACATCGACTGTGAATCCGACTCCGGGGTCAGTCGCCGCCAGACCCAGCTCACGACCGACGGGACCCGGTGGTGGGTGGAGGATCTGGACTCGGCCAACGGAACGTTCGTCGCCCCAGCCACCGGCCCGCTGCCGGCCGATCCCATTCCGGTTGGCGTCAAGCATGAGCTCGCTGCCGATGATCGCATCTATGTCGGTGCATGGACCCGTATCGTGGTCCGGCGCGCGACGGAGGACGAAAAGACAAGCTTGGCTTAGGGTCGCGTACGCCAGCGCAACGCTCTGCGCGAACACTGCGAGGCTTCGCCTCTGGAGTGTGGCACCGTTGCTTCAGTGCCACCCGTGGCATGTCAGCTCTCACCAGGAGGAATAGTGGAGGTCAAGGTCGGCATTCAGCATGTCAGTCGGGAGATCGTGGTGGAGAGCACCGAGTCGGCCACCGATGTGGAGAAGGAACTGCTGAGCTCAATGGCAATCGGCGGCGACGGCGTATTCACGCTCTCCGACGAACGCGGCCGCAAGGTGCTGATCCCTGTGTCAAAGATCGCCTATGTCGATCTGGGCGAGGAGAACGCCCGGCACGTCGGTTTCGGCGCTGTCTAGTTTGGGCTGTTCGCTCGCGGAATTTGATTGGGGCCTAGCTCGCCCGCCCAAGGTCGTTTGTGATCACAAGCGTCGAGACGACCTCATTTCAGCTCAAATTCAAATCGTCTGCGATCACAAGCGACCAAACGTTACGTCCGCGAATCTGGCGCTAACTCGCCCGCGCATCGCGCTTCGAGCGTCGGAGTCGTGCCGCTGACGATCGGAGGAGCGATGAGCAAAGCGCGGCATCCGACTACTGAGCCGCGTTAACATTCGCGCTTTGCAAGAGCGACGACGGCGCCTCAAATTAGGACTGGAGGCCGAGCTTGGTCATCCGGCGGGTATGGTTCTCGACCAATCGTGAGAACATCCGGCTGATCGCTGCGAGGTCCATTCCTGGACGGTCGACGGTCCCGGTGAGGAGGTGAGTCAGGGCCTCCCGGTCCGCCGCCACCCGCTGAGCCTGGCTCAGCGCTTCCCCCACCAGGCGGCGCCCCCAGAGCGCCAATCGACCTGCCACGCGGGGATCTGCTGCGATGGCGGCG
>Ga0126306_10001567_pt1 | contig 12328 bp, 11 predicted proteins | sample Plot27_FD_92592 | JGI IMG/M metagenome (GOLD analysis project Ga0126306, IMG submission 92592) | Serpentine soil microbial communities from UC McLaughlin Reserve, CA, USA - Plot27 | ecosystem: Environmental > Terrestrial > Soil > Grasslands | place: USA: UC McLaughlin Reserve, Lake County...
GGAACAGCCCGATGAACAGGACGGCCGCCGCGATCACCGCAGTCCACGGCGATCGCAGGACACTCGACGGAGCCCTGGAGGGAGGGGCGCCGCCGCCCCTCAGCGTTCCCTCGGCGACCGCGGAGCTGCCGGCGTCGGTCATGCGGTGGCGACGTCCTGCCGCAACCGAGTGCCGAGGATCCCCTGCGGCCTGAGGAGCAGCACCACGAACACGAACACGTAGGGAACACCGGTCGCCCACTCCGGACCTATGTAGGTGACCGTCATCACCTCGGCGACGCCCAGGCACAGTGCGCCGATCACCGCGCCGGGCAGACTCCCCATTCCGCCCAGCACGATGATGCCGAGCAGCCGCGCGATCCACTGGTAGTGCGAGCCCGGCAGGAACGGGTACAGCACGCTCGCTATCGCGCCACCCGCGCCCGCGCTCGCAACCCCGATCGCGAACGTGAGGGCGGCTACCGACGCGACATTCACCCCGACGAGCTCGGCCCCCTGCGGGTTCACCGCGCTCGCCCGGATCGCGCGGCCCAGCCAGCTCCGCGTCAGCACGAGATAGAGCGAGACGAGGACGACGATCGCCACGAGGCCGCCGTAGACCTGATCCTTGGGTAGGAACAGCGATCCGATCTCGAAGCTCGAGGACGCGTACGGCGGGCGCACGGAGTGCGAGGTATTGCCCCAGATCACGCCCATGACGCCCTCGAGGAACAGCGCGAGCCCGAACGTCAAGAGGACGGCGGCGGCGGGCGGCGCTCGCCGTATCGGCCGCACCGTGGCGTTGTAGACGACCCAGCCCAGGGCGAACATCCCCAGCGCGACGATCGGGATGGCCGCCAGCGGGTCGATGCCGGTCGCGCGCCAGAGCGCCCAGGTGATGAACGCGGCGAGGATCAGGAACGCTCCGTGGGCGATGTTGATGATGTTCATCACCCCGAAGATGAGCGTCAGGCCGGAGGCGAGCAGTGCGTATACGCCGCCGATCAATAGGCCGAGGATGAGCGCCTGGAGGAACTCCGTCACTGGCTGCCCCTGTTGGGTCTATCTACCCGGCCTGACCTCCCGCTATCCGCCGCCCTCGGGGCGCCACTCCGGGATGATCTTGTCCGTCGTGGCCGCTTCCTTGGGCAGGACGATCTCGGGCACGCCGCTCTGCCACTGACCGACGAGGAACTCGCCCTCCGGACGGCCCAGGTCGTCCCAGCTGAGCGGACCGAGGATGGTGTCGACCTGGTTGTCCCTGAGCCAGTCGGCGAGCTTGATCTGCTCGCTGCGCTCGATCGTGCCGACGGCCTTCACGGCCGCCTGGAGCACCTGCGCGGTCGCGTACGCATCCGCCGCGTCCTCCGGCACCTCGGTTCCGCCGAACATCTCCTGGTACTTCGCGACGAACTCCTCGTTGCCCGGCGTCTTCGCCTCCTTCGAGTGGCTGACCGCGTAGAAGACGCCCTCGGTCGTCCCCTTGCCGACGGCCTTCGCGTACTGGTCGCCAAGCGAGGGAGCAGTCGTCTGGTAGAGCATCTTCGGCGTGAAGCCGGCCTTGCGGAGCGCTCGCACCATGCCCACGCCATCCTCGAACGTCGCGCCGTTCACGACCACGTCGGGCTTCCTGGCCTTCAGCGCGCTGGCGATTCCGTCCAGGTTCGGGTTGTCGATCGTGTACGTCTCGCGGTACACGGTCTTGATCCCGGCCTTCTTGAAGATCGCCTCGATCCCCTCGGAGGTCGGCTGCGCGAACGGGTCGTCGAGCGTCGGATACGCGGCCGTCTCGGGCCGCTGGTCCTCGGGCAGGTCGGTCACGTAGTTCGCCCACACCTCGCCCTGCTTGTCGGCGGTGGCCTGCTGGGCGAAGAAGAGGTACTTGAAGCCCCGGTCGAAGAGCTCGGGCGCGCCGCCGGCGGGCTCCACATAGAGCATCCGGTTGCGCTCCGCCACCGTCGATGCCGGCAGGTTCAGGAGCGACGAGAAGGTGCCGAGCAGCAGTTCGACCTTGTCCTGGCTGATCAGGGCGTTGTAGTCGGACACGATCGTGTTCTGGTTCGACTGGTCGTCCTTGATGACCATCTTCACCGGACGGCCGTCGATGAGGCCGCCGCTGTCGTTGACCATCGCCTGCCAGACCTCGTAGCCCTGCTTGGCCGCCTTGCCCGGCTCGGAGAACTCGCCCGTGAGTGGCAGCGAGGCACCGACCTTGACCGGCTCGCCGCTGGCCTTTCCGCCACCTCCTCCGCCGCCGTTGTCGTCGTCGTCGCCGCCACACCCCGCGACGGCCAGCGCGGCTATCGCCAGCAGTGCGAGAACGAGCCAACGGAGCTTGTGCATGTGACCTCCCCTAGAGCCTTCGCGCTCGGATGCAAACGTTTGCTGCAATCGTGTGCAGCCTATCGCCGCGCGGAGAAACTTGTCAAGGCGGCTCCCCGCGGAGCGCTTACGACACGTCCGCGGAGGCGCGCGGCGGCGCCGTGGACCCGCGTATGACGAGCTCGGGCTCGAGCCGGATCTCGCGCGGCGGCGAGTCTCCATCCTGCAGCCGCTCGAGCATGAGCTGGGCCGCCGCCCTCCCGATCTCGTAGTGGGGTATGTGGATGGTCGTGAGCGGTGGCTGGAAGCGCGCCGCGAACGGCATGTCGTTGAATCCCACGACCGAGACGTCGTCGGGACAGCGGACACCGAGCTCGGCGAAGACGTCGTAGCAGCCGAGCGCGAGCAGGTCGTTTGCTGCCGCGATGGCGGTGAGCTCGCGGCCCTCGTCCATGAGCTGCCTGCAGAGGCGGGCTCCCTCGGACTCGGTGAACGCCTCCGCCACGAGCACGAGCTCGGGGTCCGGATCGACACCGGCCGCGCGCATCGTCTCGTGGAAGCTGTCGTGCCGATCGAGCCCGGTGGAGTAGTCGAGCGGTCCGGCGAGGTGGGCGATGCGCCGGTGCCCGAGCGACAGCAGATGCTCGACCGAGAGGCGCATCCCCATCCGGTCATCGGCGGTCGCGGAGCTGACCGGGAGCTCGGCCTGGCGCCTGTTCACGAGCACGAGGTCGATGCCCGCCTCGAGCAGCGCGTCGTGCAGGCGATGGTCCCGGCGCGCCGTGGCGGCGATGATCCCGTCCACCTGCCGGGCCCGCATCGTCTGCGAGTCGAGCAGCTCCCGCTCGGGGTCGTTGTCGGTGTTGGCCGTCAGCGCGGTGTACCCGGCCGTGGCGAGTGTGTCCTCGATCCCGCGCAGAATCGGTGGGAACAGCGGGTTCGTGAGATCGGGGATGAGCACACCGATCGAGTAGGTGCGATTTGTCTTCAGCCCACGCGCGATCGGGTTCGGCCGGTAGCCCAGCTCCTCGGCCGCCTTCAGCACGCGTCTCGCGGTCTCCTCGTTCACGAGCGCGCGCGTTTCCTCGTTCAGAGCCCTGGATACGGTGGCCGGGTGCACGCCCGCGACGCGTGCGACATCCCGCAACGTCACCGCGGTTCCTGCGCGTACGTTCGACGCCGCCATCAACGAGCATTATGCATGCGCGTGCAGCGCAGACTGACGCCGTGACCGACACCGCCCGTCCCATGACGCAGGCCGCGCCGGCGCCCGAATCGGCGCTCGCCCCGCTCCGCCGCGCCGGCTTTCGCGCCGCCTGGACGGCGCTCGCCGGGTCACAGCTCGTCATCTGGATGAACACGGTCGGAGCCGTGACAGTGATCGCGGCGCTGTCGGACTCTCCGACGCTGATCGCGCTCGTCCAGACCGCGAACAGCGTGCCCGCCGTGCTCCTGGCGGTCGTCATGGGCTCGATGGCCGACATCGTCGATCGCAGGCGCTTCGCGGTCGCCTCGCAGACCTGGATGCTGCTGTCGGTGTCGGCACTGGCCGCGCTGACGCTGTCCGATGTGATCACGCCGGGCCTCGCGCTGGGACTGACGTTCGCGCTCGGTGCCGGGATGGCAACGACCTTCGTCATCTATCAGGCGCTCACCCAGGACTTCGTCCCGCGCTCGGAGCTGATGGCCGCGGTCGCGTTGAACGGCGTGGCGATCAACCTTGCGCGGGCGATCGGTCCGGCGGTGGCGGGCCTGATCGTCGCCGCGCTGAGCGCCGGGGCTCTGTTCGCCGTGGAGGCCGCGCTGCTCGTCGCGATAGTGACCCTCGTCGCGCTGCGCGTCCGGCCTCCGGGGCCGGCACGAGCGTCAGGTGAGCGATTCGCGCCGGCCGTGCGCGCCGGCGTCCGGTTCGTCCGCTTCTCGCCGCCGGTGCGCACCGTGCTCCTGCGCGGCGCCGCCTTCTCGGTGTCGGCGAGCGCGCTATGGGCGCTGCTGCCGGTCGCCGCGCTCGGCCGGCTGGGGCTGTCCGAGGCCGGCTTCGGGCTGCTGATGGGCTGTGTCGGCACCGGCGCGATCCTCGGCGCGACGATGCTGCCGCGGCTGCGCCGGCGGCTCGCGTTCGACCGGATGATCGCCCTCGCAAGCATCGGCCTGGCCGGCGGTCTGCTCGCACTCGCCTTCGTGCCGTGGACTGCGCTCGTGGCGATCACTCTCCTGCTGACCGGCGCGTGCTGGCTGATGGTGCTCTCCTCGCTGAACACGGCGGCCCAACGTGTGGCGCCCGGCTGGGTTCGAGCGCGCACGCTCGCGGCGTTTCAGCTGGTCATGCAGGGCGGGTTGGCGGCCGGAAGCCTCGTCTGGGGGCTGGTCACCGGCGCGGCGGACGTGGAGACGGCGCTCACGATCGCGGCTGGCGGCTTGCTCGCGGGCGTGGCGCTCGCACGGCGCTGGCCGCTCGGAGCGTCCGAGCGCAGCGACCTCACGCCGGCCGGCGTGTGGTCGGACCCGAACGTGGACATCGAGCCTCGGCCGGAGGACGGGCCCGTGATGATCACGGTCGAGTACGAGATCGACCGGGAGGATCGGGAGCGCTTCGTCGAAGCGATGCAGGAGCTGGGTCGAATCCGGCGGCGGGACGGCGCGTACCGCTGGGAGATCTATGCCGAGCTGGAGCGCCCGGGGCATTACCTGGAGACCTTCGTCGTCGACTCCTGGTCGGAGCACCTTCGCCAGCACGAGCGGCTCACCGTGGCCGATCTGGAGGTCACGAAGCTCACGAGATCGTTCCACCGCGGCGAGCGCCCGCCCGAGGTGCGGCACATGCTGTGGGCGTCGGCCACGCTCGGGGCGGACGAGCCCTGACCCGCTATTCGCGGACGATCAGAATCGTCCCGGCCGCCAGGAGCGCGATGCCGAGGAGCTTGTCCCACGTGACCGCACGCTCCTCCAGGCCGAGCACGCCGAGCCGGTCGAGCACGACCGAGGATGTCAGCTGTCCGGCGATCACCGCCGCGGTCACTCCGCCTGCGCCGAGCTGGCGTACGGTCACGAGACTGGTGAGCACGATCACCACACCGGCGATGCCGCCGAAGAGCCAGTAGTACCAGGCGGGCGAGTCCGCCCCCTTGTCGATCTCGAACCCGCCGGCGAAGACGAACACGATCACCAGGATGAGCGTGGTCCCGACGAAGAAGTTGACCGCGACGGCGCCGAGGCTTCCCACCTTCTCCGAGACGACGTTGTTCACCGGCGCCTGCGCTCCTACGAGTCCGCCCGCGAGCGCCGTGGCGAGGACGGCGAGCTCCTTGCTCACTTGGCTTCCAGCCAGTTCCGGCCCACGCCGCAGTCCACCTCGAGCGGCGGATCCGTCTCGAAGGCGTTCGCCATCTCGCGCACGATGATCTCGCTCGCGGACGCCACCTCGTCCTCCGGCGCCTCGAACAGCAGCTCGTCGTGGATCTGCAGCACGAGCCTCGTGGACAGGCCGGCGGCGCGCAGCTCGTCGCGTGCGCGCACCATCGCCAGCTTCATGATGTCCGCCGCGGTGCCCTGGATGACCATGTTCACGGCGAGCCGCTCGCCGAGCGAGCGCGTCTGGAATTGGCGCGAGCGCAGCTCGGGCACTCGCCGGATGCGGCCGAACAGCGTGGCCACGTGGCCCTCCTCGCGGGCGCGCTCGATCGTCTGCTCGATGAACTGCCTCACCTTCGGGAAGCGCTCGAGGTAGGTGTCGATGAACTCCTGCGCCTCCTCCTTCTCGATCTGGAGCCGGTCCGCCAGTCCGAACGCGGACAGCCCGTACACGATCCCGTAGTTGACCATCTTCGCCTTCGAGCGGGTCCCGGGATCGGACTTGCCGCCGAGGATGGCCTCGGCGGTGGCGGTGTGCACGTCCTCGCCGCGGCGGAAGATCTCCTTCAGCACCGGCTCGTCCGCGATGTGCGCAAGCAGGCGCAGCTCCACCTGGGAGTAGTCGGCCGAGATGAGCTGGTGGCCGTCCTCGGCGACGAAGCAGGCGCGGATCTCGCGCCCCTGCTCCGTGCGGATCGGGATGTTCTGGAGGTTCGGGTCGGTGCTCGACAGCCGGCCGGTGGCCGTGGCGGTCTGGTTGAAGGTCGTGTGCAGTCGGCCGTCGTCGCCGATCAGCTCGGGGAAGGCGTCCAGGTAGGTCGACTTGAGCTTCGTGACCTCGCGCCACTCCTCGATCGCCGGGATGATCTCGTGCTCCGAGCGGATCGCCTGGAGCACGCGAGCGTCGGTTGAGAAGCCGGTCTTGCCGCGGCGCTTCCGCGACAGCCCGAGCTTCTCGAACAGGATCTGGCCCAGCTGCTGGGGCGAGCCGATCGTGAACTGCTCGCCCGCGAGGTCCCACACGCGCCGCTCCAGCTCCGCGGCGCGCTGGCCGAAGCGCTCCGAAATGCCGCGTAGCCGCTCCACGTCCAGCTTGATGCCCGCGCGCTCCATCTCCACCAGCACGTCCACGAGCGGGAGCTCGACCTCGTGGAACAGCCGCGTGAGCCCGTCCTCCTCCAGGCGCGCGCGCTGGCGGTCGGCGAGCACGCGCGTGACCACCGCCCGCTCGGCGATTCCGTTCGCCCCCTCGACCGCCGCCGCGATACCAGCCTCGGCGCTCAGCTCCTCGAGCGGATAGCCGCGCCGGGCCGGGTCGATCAGGTAGGCGGCGATCATCGTGTCGTGCTCGAGCGCCACGGCGGGCGCCGCTTCCTCGCTCACCGCCGTGGTCTTCCAGTCGTGGTAGACGACGGGCCGCTCACCGCGCGCCATCGTCAGCGCGGTGAGAGTCTCGCACTCGGCCACCAGCACCTCGCCGCCGGCGTAGGCAGCCACCTCCATCGGGCCCAGCGGCGGGCCGCCCACGTCGAGCGTCTCCTGGCCCTCCTGCTCGCCCGCGGGCCGCGGCCGCTCCGCCGCGAGCGCCACCAGCTCGCCCTCGAGCGAGCCGATCTCCGCCAGCGGCACCGCCCGCGCCTTGGTGTGGATGACCTCCTCGGCGCGCTCCGCCGGCGCGGCGGCCTCGCCCTCGCCGAGCGCCTCCTCGAGCCGCTCGAGCGGCGCCCGCAGCTCGAACTCGCGGAAGGTCTCGCGCAGGCGCGAGCGGTCGGGCTCGCGCGCGGCGATGTGATCGAGGTCGATCTCGTCGAGGTCGATGTCGCGAATCGCGGTGGCGAGCGTCTTCGACACGCGCGCGTCCTCGGCGTGGTTCGTGAGGTTCTCCTTGCGCTTGGCGCCGGAGATGTCGTCGATGTTGTCGAGCACGCCCTCGAGCGAGCCGTGCTCCTGCAGCAGCTGCGAGGCGGTCTTCTCGCCGATGCCCGGCACGCCCGGAATGTTGTCCGAGGTGTCGCCCTTCAGCCCCACGAAGTCGGGAATCAGCTCGGGCGCGATCCCGTAGCGGTCGATCACGGCGTCGCGGTCGTACACCTTCGTCTCGGTGATCCCGCGGCTCGTGGCCATCACCCGCACGCCGGGCTCGATCAACTGGAACAGGTCGCGGTCCCCGGTCACGACCATCACGTCGTAGCCCTGCTCGCAAGCCCGGTCAGCGATCGTCGCGATCACGTCGTCGGCCTCGTAGCCCTCCACGCGCACGTTCTCGTAGCCGAAGGCGTCCACGAGCGGCTGCATGTGCGGCCACTGCTCGGCGAGCAGGTCGGGCTTGGAGTCGCGCTGGGCCTTGTACTCCTCGTAGACCTCCTTGCGCCCGGACATACCGGCGTCCCAGACCACCAGCGTGGGCTTGACCCCGTACTCGGAGATGATCTTCACGAGCATCGACGCGAAGCCGAAGATCGCGTTCGTGGGTTGCCCCTTGGAGGTCGCGATCGACTCCGGAAGGGCAAAGAAGGCGCGATAAACGAGGCTGTTCCCGTCGATCAGGAACAGCTCCTTCGACTCCTCAGGCGGCACGAATCAACCCTATCGACGGGGTGGGTCGACTTATGCCCCCAGGTGGGGGCAAAAAGCGCCCAACCCAGAGGCGGCGCCAACGGCGGCTGCCCTCAGTGCTGCTGTTCGCGGGCCGAACCAGGGCCACCCTATGATCACCAAACGGTGGCCACTCCGTCGGCACAGTTCTCCCTGACCCTGCGCGTCGCCCTGCCGTCGCGGCCCGGTGGCGTGCTCGGCAAGGTCACCGCCGCGATCACGCGGGCCGGCGGGTCCATCGTGGCGGTGGACACGGTCGACGCGAAGGGCGACCGCACCATCCGCGAGATCACGGTCGAGTGCCACAGCACGGACCACCGCGGCCAGGTCATCTCCGCCGTCCAGGCGGTCAAGGCCGCGGAGGTGGTGGAGGTCACCGACCGCACCTTCGAGGTGCATCGGCGCGGGAAGATCCACACCGGCCTCAACCTGCCGCTGAAGAGCCGCGACGACCTCTCGATGGCCTACACGCCGGGCGTCGCGCGCGTCTGCACCGCCATCGCCGAGAACCGCCAGAAGGCGTTCAAGTACACCCTAAAGGCGAACACGGTCGCCGTCGTGTCCGACGGCACCGCCGTCCTCGGCCTCGGCGACATCGGCCCCGAGGCCGCGATGCCCGTCATGGAGGGCAAGGCGATGCTCTTCAAGGAGTTCGCCGACGTGGACGCCTTCCCGATCTGCCTCGCCACGAAGGACGTGGACGAGATCGTCGAGACCGTCATCCGGATCGCCCCCACCTTCGGCGGCATCAATCTCGAGGACATCTCCTCGCCGCGCTGCTTCGAGATCGAGCAGCGGCTCCAGGAGGCGCTCGACATTCCCGTCTTCCACGACGACCAGCACGGCACGGCGATCGTGACGCTGGCCGCCCTCATCAACGCATGCCGTCTGACGCAGCGCCGGATGGAGGACCTGGACGTCCTGATGGTCGGCGCCGGCGCCGCCGGGGTGGCGGTCGCGAAGATCCTCATGGACGCGGGTGTCACCTCGATCGTGGCGTGCGACCGCTTCGGCGCGATCCATGCCGGCCGCGACGACTACGAGGCGGGCTCGATGAACGCGCCCAAGCGCTGGCTGGCCGAGCACACGAACGCCGGCGCCCGGGACGGCCAGCCGCGCGAGGTGATCGAGGGCATGGACGTCTTCATCGGCCTGTCCGGGCCGGGCATCATCGACGCCCGGGACCTGCAGCGGATGAACCCGGAGCCGTTCGTGTTCGCGATGGCGAACCCGAACCCGGAGGTGCGCCCGGAGGAGGCCGCGCCGTACGTGCGCGTGATGGCCACGGGCCGGTCGGACTACCCGAACCAGATCAACAACGTGCTCGCCTTCCCGGGCATCTTCCGCGGCGCGTTCGATGTCCGCGCCACCGCGATCACAGAGGAGATGAAGCTCGCCGCCGCGCGCGGGATCGCGTCCGTGGTGGCCGACGACGAGCTCGACGAGGACTACATCATCCCGAGCGTCTTCAACCGCGACGTCGCCCGCGAGGTGGCCGCCGCGGTGGCCGCGGTGGCCGAGCGCGGCGACGACGCGGAGGCCGTGGAGCAGCCCACGGTCGAGCGGGCCACCGTCAGCTGATGCGCGTCGCCGTCACCGGCGCGACCGGCCTCATCGGGAGCGCCCTGGTGGAGGCCCTCACCGCCCGTGGGGATGAGGTGACGGCGCTGTCGCGATCGACCAACTGGCCGGACCCGAAGGCCGATCCTCCGCCCGCCGACGTCACCGCAGGGCTGGACGCCGTGGTCCACCTCCTCGGCGAGCAGATCGCGCAGCGCTGGACCGACGACGCCAAGCGGGAGATCCGCGACTCGCGCGTCCTCTCCACCCGCAACCTCGTGACCCGGCTCGGCGAGCTGCCCGAGGGGGAGCGCCCGAGGGTGCTCGTGTCCCAGTCCGGCGCCGGCTGGTACGGCCACCGCGGCGACGAGCGGCTCGACGAGTCACGGCCGGCGGGCGACGACTTCCTCGCCCGGCTGTCCGCCGATTGGGAGGCGGAGGCCCGCCGCGCGGAGGAGCACGGCGTGCGCGTGGTCGTGAACCGCACCGGCGTGGTGCTCTCGCCGTCCGGCGGCGCGCTCGAGAAGATGCTGCCCTTCTTCAAGCTCGGCATCGGCGGGCCGGTGGCCGGCGGGAAGCAGTACGTGCCGTGGGTGCACCTCGACGACGTGGTCGGCGCGATCCTGTTCGAGCTCGACACCGAGGCGGCGCGCGGACCGGTCAACGTGACCGCGCCCGAGCCCGCCACGAACCGCGACTTCTCGAAGGCGCTCGGCCGGGTGCTGCGCCGGCCCGCGATCGCGCCCGTGCCCGCGCTGGCCGTGAAGGCGCTCTACGGCGAGATGGCCGACATCGTCACCACCGGGCAGCGGGCGGTGCCGGCCCGCCTCACGGAGCTCGGCTACGAGTTCCGCAGGCCGGAGCTGGAGGACGCGCTGCGCGACGCGACGGCGGCGAGCTAGCGCTCGGACTCGCCGATCGCCCGCTCGGACGACCTGCCCCGGCGGAGCTTCCCGGGAATCCACTCCGCGAGCAGGAAGAAGGCGAACAGGAGCAGCGCGAAGAAGCCGCTGATCACCAGCAGGATCGTGACCATGTCGGTCGAGCGGCTCGGATAGGCGAACACCGCGGTGATCACGAGCACGATCGTGTAGAGCGCGGCCACGATCAGCACGGCGAACGCGAACGTGTCGAAGCGCTCGCCCCGGTCCGTGTCCTCGTGCGCCCGCGCCCGGGCTGCAACAAGGCCGAGCGCCACGTACACGATCAGCAGCACGACCAGCGGCGTGTACATCGAGGACGGGAGGTTCTCGGCGCCGATCAGGAACATCGTCAGGATCCCTCCACGTCGCGCTCGGCCCGGGCCTCGGCGACCGTCTTGCCGCCGCCGCTGCCGAACGGGCCCTGGAGCTTCCAGCGCGAGTCCTGCCGCGCCGGCACGATCAGCATGATCACCACGCCGATGATGCTCAGGAGCAGGCCGAGCGCCAGGCCGAGCTTCGCGCCGTAGCCCTTCCGCTCGGACAGGTAGTTCGCGATGATCGCGGAGGCCAGCCACCCGTACAGCAGGTACAGGGCCTTCGCTCCGATGACTGCGATCACGATGGTCATGCGCCCAGATACGCCTTCTGCACCTCGGGGTTGTCGCGGAGCGACTCGGACTTGTCGTGCAGCGCGATCTCCCCGGTCTCGAGCACGTATCCGCGCTTGGAGACGCCGAGCGCGAAGTTCGCGTTCTGCTCGACGAGCAGGATCGTCGTGCCCTGCCGGTTGATCTCGGCGATCGTCTCGTAGATGCGCTCCACCAGGATCGGCGCGATCCCCATCGACGGCTCGTCGAGGAGCAGCAGCTTCGGGTTGGCCATCAGCGCGCGCCCGATCGCCAGCATCTGCTGCTCGCCGCCCGACATCGTGCCCGCCTTCTGCTTCTCGCGCTCCTTGAGCCGCGGAAACAGGTCGAAGACACGGTCCATGTCCTCGTTCACGTTCGTGTCGCGGCGCAGGTAGGCGCCGAGGTCCAGGTTCTCGCGTACGGTCATGCGCGGGAACACGTGCCTGCCTTCGGGCGACTGTGAGATGCCGAGCCGGACGATGTCCTGCGGAGCCGTCTCCGCGATCTCGTCGTCCTCGAAGCGCACCGAGCCCTGGCGCGGCGGCGTCAGGCCCGAGATCGACCGCAGCGTGGTGGACTTTCCCGCCCCGTTCGAGCCGATCAGCGTGACGATCTCGCCCTCCTCGACTTCCAGCGAGATGCCCTTCAGGGCGGCGATGTTTCCGTAGTAGGTATGAACGTCCTCGAGCTCGAGTAGCGCCATCAGCCGCCCTGCTTTCCGAGATATGCCTCGATCACGCGGTCGTTCGTCCTGATCTCGTCCGGCTCGCCCTCGGCGATCTTCTCGCCGTGGTCGAGCACCCAGATGTGCTCGGAGACGCCCATGACGACCTTCATGTCGTGCTCGATCAGGAGGATGGTCAGGTCCTTCTCGCGCCGCAGCTGGTCCATGAACTCGGTGAGCCGCTGGGACTCCTGCGGGTTCATGCCGGCGGTGGGCTCGTCCAGCAGCAGCAGCTTCGGGTCGGA
>Ga0126306_10001568_pt1 | contig 12327 bp, 10 predicted proteins | sample Plot27_FD_92592 | JGI IMG/M metagenome (GOLD analysis project Ga0126306, IMG submission 92592) | Serpentine soil microbial communities from UC McLaughlin Reserve, CA, USA - Plot27 | ecosystem: Environmental > Terrestrial > Soil > Grasslands | place: USA: UC McLaughlin Reserve, Lake County...
CCGTAGGAGTCTGGGCCGTGTCTCAGTCCCAGTGTGGCTGATCGTCCTCTCAGACCAGCTACGGATCGTCGCCTTGGTGAGCCGTTACCTCACCAACAAGCTAATCCGCCGCGAGTCCCTCCTCGGCCGGAGGCCGAAGCTACCTTTTCTAACGAGCCCGAGAGCTCGAAAGGCCATCCGGTATTAATCCGGGTTTCCCCGGGCTATCCCGGTGCCGAGGACAGGTTACTCACGTGTTACTCACCCGTTCGCCGCTTTCCCCAGACCCGAAGGTCTGGTTCTCGCTCGACTTGCATGTGTTAAGCGCGCCGCCAGCGTTCGTCCTGAGCCAGGATCAAACTCTCCGTGAAAGGTGATTTGGCTGGGTCAGTGGTAAACCACTTCGCCGGCCAATCTTTCAGCGATGAGCTTGTGCTCAAAGGTCGGTCCCCGAAAGGACCGACGGGATTGTTAAGCCTCGACAGCCCGAAGGCTTCGAGGTCTCGACGTTTCGAACACTGTTGAGTTTTCAAAGACCGCGCTACTGGAGGTGGGCCGTAAAAAAGCCCCCGACTCGCGCCAGAGGCCTCATAAGCTCGGAACTACGTCGTATCCGATTCTCTCGAGGCGCTCCAGTTATCGTCGGGACAGGGACCTTCGAACGACCGCCCTCTCGGGCAGCCGGGGAAGTGTAGCAGCAGGCCCTATGGTGTCAAGCGGGCAAATCGGCGCTTTCCCGCCTGCAGCAGCCGCCCCTCGAGCTGCTCGCGGGGCACATCGAGCTCGGTCACGACCTTCCCGTCCAGGCGGACGGCCCCCTGGCCGATCAGCCGGCGGGCCTCGCTCGCCGAGCCGATCCCGAGCTCGTCCACCAGCAGGCGCGGCAGATGGACGGGGTCGGCCCGAGGGAGCTCGACCTCGACGATCTCCTCCGGTGCCTGACCTTCCCGGACGACCCGCGTGAAGTGCGCCTCCGCCGCCTGCGCAGCCTCCTCTCCGTGCGCACGGGCAACGATGAAGCGGCCGAGCCCGAGCTTTGCCTCCAGCGGGTCGGCCGGCCGACCGCCCACCTCGACGACCAACCGGTAGTACTCGTCCAAGAGCTCGTCCGGCAGCCGCATCGCTTTTCCAAATTGCTCGTTCGGGTCCTCGACGAGTGCGATGTAGTTGCCCTTCGAGCCGCTCATCTTCGAGCCGTCCCAGGAATCGATCAGCGGCGTCGTGAGCACGACCTGCGGCTCGAGCCCGTAGGCCTCCATCACCTCGCGGCCGGCGAGCAGGTTGTAGAGCTGGTCGGTGCCGCCGAGCTCGACGTCTGCCTCGATCGCGACCGAATCGTACGCCTGCATCAGCGGGTAGAGGAGCTCGGAGACCGAGATCGGCTGCCGCGCAGTGAACCGCTTCGAGAAGTCGTCGCGCTCGAGCAGACGAGCGACCGTCGTGGTCCGCGAGAGCCGCAACACGCCGGCGAAGTCGAGCTCGCCGAGCCACTCGCCGTTGAACCGCACCTCGGTTCGTTCTGGCTCGAGGATCGTGTACGCGGACTCGAAGAAGCGCGCGGCCATCCGATCGATCTCCTCGGGCGGGATCATCGGCCGCTCGGCGGAGGCGCCGGACGGGTCGCCGATCCGCGCCGTGTAGTCGCCGACGATCAGAACGCCCGTGTGGCCCTCATCCTGGAAGGTGCGCATCCGCTGCAGCGGGATTCCGTTGCCGATGTGGATGTGCGGCGCGGTGACGTCGATCCCCAGCTTGACGCGAAGCGGCCTCCCGAGTGCGAGCTTGCGCTCGAGACCGCCGTCGGGCAGGACGTCGACGGCGTTGCGCGTCAGCGACTCGATTCCCACGGCGCGAGGTTATCGCGTCGCGCCGCGGATCAACCCAAGCTCAGCGAAGACGGAACGCGGACGGGGCGAGGAACGTCGGATCGAGCGAGCGCACTCGCGACGCGTATCGCTCCGCTGCCTTGCTGTTCCCGAGACACTCCTCGATCAACGAGCGGTGAAACAGGGCGCCCGTGTCGGTCGGGGCAAGCGTGAGCGCACGGTCCGAGTACGGAATCGCGTCCGTGCACCGGCCGTTCTTGAACAGCGCCCACGCGAACGTATGGAGACCTTCGACGCCCGTCCGGAAACGGAGCCCGATACGAGCACGCTCGAGAGCGTCGCCGAGGTTGCGGTCGTGGTCGAGGTCGAGGAGTGCCGTCTCGATCTGGTTGCGGCCGCCGTAAACGGCGAACTCGTTCTCGAGCGCGAGCGCGCGCTCGTACCAGCGCTCCGCCTCTTGCCGACGCCCCTGCTCCGCGAGGACGTCGCCCAGCGTCGCGGACGCACCTGGATCGGCGACGCGCACAAGCGCCCGGCGGAGCAGCCGTTCCGCGCGTACTCGCTCATCGCACCGGCGCGCGACGTCCGCGAGGCCGACGAGTGCAGGCGCATACGCCGGAACGCGCGCGAGCGCGATTCGGTACAGCTGCACGCCACGCGCGAGGCTGCCGCTCCGCGTGTGCAGGTTCGCGAGATGCGTCAGCGCCCACGCTGCCGGCTCTGAATAGCCAGCAGCGTCGGCGGACAACCGCATCGCCTCAATCGCGCCGTCACGGTCGCCGAGCAGTTCGCGTGCATACGAAACGCGTGCGTAACCGGAAGGCGTCGGCTTGAGCGACATCATCCGGTCGAAGGCTTCGATCGCCTGCGGGTAGCGACCGAGCTCGAGGCTCGCGTCGCCGATCAGCCCGTAGACGGCTGCGTTCTTCGGAGCGAGTCCTCGGGCACGCCGCGCGAGCTCGAGCGACTCGTCGAAGCGATGCCGAGCCGCCGCCAGGGACGCCAGGCCGCGGAGGGCGAACGCATCGGCCCCGCCGATCCGGAGCGCTTCGCGGAACCGGGCCTCGGCGACGGGGTAGCGAGACGGGTCGACGCGTACGCGCGCGAGCTCGAGCTCCGCGTAGCCGCGTGTCACCTCGGCCTCGGCGGCGAGCGGCCCCGGTCGGGCGGCCGAGTCCTGTCCGAAGACGCCGCCGAACAGGAGGACGGTGGCGGCGAGCGCCGCCACCGTCCCTGCCGCCAGAAGGCGGGTCCTAGCCGTGCGAGGTGCTCGGATCGTCACGGTTTCTGCTGGCCTTTCGTGTTCTCGAATCCGCTGAACGGATCGGCCTGGTACGGGAACGCCGACAGGAACGGCACGTCGTTCGCGTTCACGCCGTCTCCGAGCGCGTCGGCGTTCGGGTTGCCCTTGAGCTTCCCGGCGACCGCACGCTCGGCGATGTCGATCACGTCGTCCTCGAGGCGCCGCCCGTTCGGGAAGCCCGCGAGGTCGTTGCCGAAGACGCCGAGGCGGTTGCCCGCTCCGACCGCTGCGGTCGGCGCGATCGAGAGGTTCAGACGCAGCATGTCCGCCCGTGTCGCACCGGTGGAGTTCAGGTTCGGAACGCCGGTGAGGAGCACTGCGACGAGGTCGTCGCGGTCACGCTCGGGCGCATTGACGACACCGGGGTAGAGCTGGTTGATCAACGCGGCGAGGACCGGCTGCGTGTACAGACCGACGTAGCGCGAGTCGCCGGTCGGTGCGCTCCGGTTCCACTCGTCCTTCTGCGCGGTCGGGATGATCACTTCGTTCACGAGCGGGTTGCCGAGACGGGAGACCTGCACCCATGGACGGCTGACGACCGAGCTCGTGACGCGCTTGCCTCGCACCTTCCGGGTCACGGCCTGTACCCGGATCTGCTGGCGCTCGACCGAGGTCCAGATTCCCACGATCCCGTCCGGGTCGGCGAGGCTCGCGATCGGGATCTGCAGCGAGAGGGTGTGGACGCCGTAGCCGGCAAAGAAGTCCTTTCCACCCCCCGCGTTCCCCGTCCCGCGGCGGAAGCCGAGCGAATCGAAGATCGCACCGATGTCGCCGAAGAAACCATCGTCACGCTGACCTGCGAACACCAGCCCACCGCCAGCGAGCTGCGCGACGGCGTTCTGTGCGAGCTGCCGGTAGCCGGGCGTGGTCCGCGAGCCGATGTTGTTCGGCGGCGTGTTTGCGGACGCGACGACCTCCGAGCGACCGCCCTCGACCCTCGTCACGGTGTACGCCTGCACGGTATTGCGCAGGAATGCAACGGGCGTGCTCGGGCTGAAGCGGAAGCGGTACGTGATCTCCGCTCGGCCGTCGCCGTTCCGATCGAGGTGGATGTTGTAGCGGGCCGACGGGGAGAACTCGTAGTACATCGGACCCGCAGCCGGGTCCTCCGCCGGGATGACGTTCGAGATGACCGTGACCGTGTCGGCGCGATCCGGGCTGCGGAACGCGTACAGGTCTGTGTTGTCGGCCGTCGGGTCTTCCGAGATCGACGGCGCCTCGCGATGGCTGGAAGCCGTGCCGGCGGACGGCGCCGGACCTCGCACGGCGGCGACGACTGCCACCGCTGCGAGCGCGAGTAGTGCAACTGTGACTCTTCGCATTGTGGTGCTCCTCCCTGCGACGGCACTGAGTTGGTCGATCGGGCGGCCGTCGTCGCGGGGCATTCGCGAGACGCGCCCAGGCGGTTCACCCGAACGGGTGAACGTTCGAACCATCGGGCACCCGGCGTCGAACGAGGTTGGAGATGAACGCTTCAGCCACCCTGATAGCGTGGGCCGGCCCCGCACAGCCACGTAGCCGCCGCGTGCCGCCCGACGTCGTTCACCTCTCCGACGAAGCACTCATCGCTCTCGCCGCCCGAGGCGAGGAGCCCGCGCTCGCGGCGCTCTACGACCGCTACGGACGCGTGGCCTACGGGCTCGCACTGCGCGTGCTGCGGGACACGACGCTCGCGGAAGATGCGGTCCAGGAGGCGTTCCTCGCCGTGTGGCGATCCGCGCACCGCTACATCCCCGAGCGCTCGAAGCCGAGCACGTGGATCCTGACGTTCGTCCACCGCCGAGCGGTCGACCTCGTCCGCCGCGAGGAGCGCAGGCGCGCGGACCAGCTCACTGACGTCGAGTCGATCGTCGGCGGGATGGTCGACGAAGAGGCATGGCTGGGTCTGGAGCGAGAGCGTGTGCAGGCAGCACTCCAACAGCTCCCCGACCAGCAGCGCGAGGCGATCGAGCTCGCGTACTACGGCGGCTTCACGCAATCCGAGCTCGCGGAGCGGCTGGGGCAGCCGCTCGGCACAATCAAGAGCAGGATGTTCACAGGGCTCGCGCGCCTGCGAGAGCTCCTCACGGAACCCGACCACGAACCCGACCACGAACCTGAGCGATGGCAGACGAAGCGATCCACGACCTGACCGCGGCCTACGCCCTCCACGCGCTCGGTCCCGACGACGAGGAGCGCTTCGAGGAGCACCTGGCTACGTGCGAGCGCTGCCGCGAGGAGCTGGCCGAGCTCCGCGACCCAGTTGCGATGCTCGCCTACGGCGTCGAGTCTCCGGTCCCTCCGCCCGAGCTGCGCTCCCGGATCCTCGCGGCCGCCCGCGCGGAGCGCTCGAACGTCGTGCCGATCCGCCGCAGGCTCCCGGTGGCGATCGGCGCCGTCGCGGCCGTGGCGGCCACGGTCGCGATCGGCCTCGGCCTCTGGGCTGCGTCGATCTCCGACGATCTCGACCGAGAGCGCTCGGTCGTTGCGATCCTCGCCGACCCGCAGGCAAAGTCCATTCCGCTCGAGGGCGCCGACGGGCGCGTCGTCGTCACGGATTCCGGTGACGCGGCACTCGTCGTCTCCGGACTTGCCGCTGCGCCGAAGGGGAAGACGTACGAGATCTGGGTCGTCGAGGACGGGCGGACACTCCCCGCGGGCGTCTTCAAGGCGAAGCACGAGCGCGACGTGGTTCGGTTGACACGGCCGGTGCCGCCCGGGTCAGGCGTTGCCGTCACTGTCGAGGACGACGGCGGCACCGACGCGCCCACGAGCGATCCGGTCTTCACCGCGGGCATCTAGCTCCGAACTGACCGGCTAGAATCGCCGCTTCCCGTGCTTCGTCGCAGACCCTCCACGGCTGCGCGTCCGAAGCCCCGGCGCAGGATTCGCAAGCTCCGTCTCCTCGTCCTCCTGGGGCTCCTCGCGCTGCTCTGCTCGACTGCTTTCACGTTCGGCTTCGTGACTGCGCTCGCTGGCGAGATCCCGAAGCTCGACCCGCGTTACCAGGTGGCGGCCGAGCGCGACGGCTACATCTACGCGAACGACGGGAAGACGGTCCTCGCGGTCCTGCGAGGGGACGAGAGCCGCGTCCTGCTCGAGCCGGACCAGATCGCGCCGCTGATGAAGCACGCGATCGTCGCAATCGAGGACCGTCGGTTCAACGAGCACGACGGCGTCGACCTCCGCGGGATCCTGCGGGCAGGATGGGAGGACATCACGAACAAGCGCGTCGTGCAGGGTGGGTCGACGATCACGCAGCAGTTCGTGAAGAACGCCATCGTCAAGGACGACCGCACGATCAGCCGCAAGGTGAAGGAGGCGGCGCTCGCGTGGCAGCTCGAGCAGCGGTGGACCAAGGACGAGATCCTCACGGCTTACCTGAACACGATCTACTTCGGCAACGGCGCCTACGGCGTGCAGCAGGCGGCGCTCACGTACTTCGGCCACGGCGCTGCGGAGCTCACGCTCCCCGAGGCGGGGCTGCTCGCCGCGGTCCCCAAGGATCCCTCTCGGTACGACCCCGTCGCCAACCCGCGCGACGCGCGTGCACGCCGCAACCTGATTCTCCGGCTGCTGGTCGAGCAGGGAAAGATCTCCCGCCGCGACTCGATCGCCGCGTCTGCCGCACCGCTTCCGAAGCCGGAGACGATGCAGCCGCCGTCCGTCAACACGCCGGTCGCTCCGTACTTCGCGAACTACGTGAAACAACAGCTGATCGACCGTTACGGCCCAGCCAAGGTGTTCGGCGGCGGCTACCGGGTCACGACCTCGATCGACCTCGCGCTGCAGAAGGCTGCGCGGCGCGCGATTGCGAAGTGGCTGCCGGATCCCGAAGGCCCGACCGCAGCGCTCGTCGCGATCGACCCACGGGACGGCAGCGTGGTCGCGATGGTCGGAGGCCGGAACTTCCGCGAGAGCCAGTTCAACCTCGCCGCCCAGGCACAGCGCCAGCCGGGCTCCGCCTTCAAGCCGTTCGTGCTCGCCGCGGGGCTCCAGCAAGGGGTTGCGCCCGGCTCGACGTTCGTGTCGAAGCCGCTCTCGATCTCGCTCGGCGACCGCTTCTGGTCGGTGCGGAACTACGACGACGTGTATCTCGGCACCGCGACCCTCGACGCCGCGACGACGCACTCCGACAACTCCGTCTACGCGCAGCTGACCGAGCTCGTCGGTCCGAAGGCCGTCCGGAAGACCGCGCGTGAGCTCGGGGTGAGGAGCCGGCTCGACGCGTACTTCGCGATCGGCCTCGGCGCCGAGGCGGTGAACCCGCTCGAGCTCGCGCGCGCGTACTCAGCGTTCCCGACCGGGGGGCTCCGCGTCGACGGGTCGATCTTCGGCAACGTTCCCCGCGCCGTCCTCCGTGTGCAGCGCCCCGACGACGAGACACCGCGCGAGAACCAGGTCGTCTCCGTCCCCGTGCTTCGACGTAACACCGCCTTGAACGTCAACTCGCTCCTCCAGCACGTCGTGCAATCCGGAACCGGAAGGCGTGCTGCGCTCTCAGACCGCCCCGTCGCCGGGAAGACCGGGACGACCGAGAACTACGGCGACGCGTGGTTCGTCGGGTACACCCCGCAGCTCGTCGTCGCCGTCTGGGTGGGCGACCCGGACACGCTCAAGCCGATGCTGACCGAATACCACGGCGATCCGGTCGCCGGCGGCACGTTCCCCGCGCTGATCTGGAAGTCGTTCGCCGAGTCGGCGCTCCGGCTCCGCGGCGACTCGCCGGAGTCGTTCGACTCGCCGCCGCTCCTCTCCGGCTCGATCAAGCGCGTCCTGCGTCGGGACGGCCGCCTTCTGCTCGACAACGGCCTCTGCCGCGGCGCGCTGTCGATCGTCTACTTCAGCGGCTACGAGCCGAAGCGGACCGCAAACTGCAAGCCGAACGAGGTCGAAGTGCCGCGTGTCGTCGGCCAGACGGTCGACCTCGCCCGAATCCGGTTGGGAGCGCAGCCGCTCGAGTCCGTGATCGCGTACCAGCCTGCGAAGCCGCTGCAGCGCGTCGACCGTGTCGTCGCACAGGTGCCGGCCCGCGGGCGCCTTTCGTCGTACGACACCGTGACGTTGATCGTGCCGCGCCCGCTGCACGGCGTGATCCCGAAGCTCACGGGCCTGACACTGCGGGAGGCGCGCGCCAAGCTCCGGAAGCTCGAGCTGAAAGCAGACGTCGCCGGCTTCACCGACGGCAAGGCCGGACGGATCGTCGCGCAGTCCCCGGCCGCCGGTCTCGCCGCAAGGCCCGGCCTGGTCGTCAGCATTGTCATAGGCCGCGGCTGAGTTAGCCCTGAAAAACGCTTCGCGTTTTTCAGGGTCGGAACCTCCGACTGACGAAGTTCGAATCAGCGAGGGCATAGCGCCACTGCTGGTGCATTGCTTTGGTGATTCCGATCCGCGGGCCGCGGACGATCTCCGGCTCGTCCTCGCGCGGCAGGAGCTCGAACGGCGGGCGGTCGAGGTCGAGCCCGTCGTGCTCGCCGGTGATCCCGAGCGCCTGCGTGAGCTTTCCCGGCCCCGAGCACAGCCCGCGCACGTCGTCCACCCCGCGCCGCCGGCACATCTCATCGAGCCCGTCAGTCGGCTGGAGCGCTCGGATCAGGACTGCAGACGCCGATCCCTCCTCTTCGCACACGAAATTCAGGCACCAGTGGATCCCGTACGAGCGGTAGACGTACGCGTGGCCCGGCGCGCCGAACATCGACGCGTTTCTCGCCGTGCGACCGCGGTAGCCGTGCGCGGCCGGGTCCTCGTGGTCGTAGGCCTCGACCTCGACGATCACGCCGCCTACGCCGTCGCAGAGGAGCGTGACCCCGATCAGGTCGGGTGCGACCTCGTGCACAGACCTCGCGAAGACGTCGCGACCGATCACGCCGGTTTCTCGTAGCGGCGGAACGCAGGCAGCGCGAGCGCGATCACGGCGGTTCCCAGGACGCAAAGAACGCCGCCCGAGACGATCGAGGCTCGGAATCCTACGAGCGACGCGAGCGCGCCCGCCTCGAGGTTGCCGAGCGCCGGCGTCCCGGCGACCTGCGCCAGCTCGATCCCGGAGAGCCGTCCGCGCATCGAGTCGGGCGTGACCTGGAGCAGGATCGTCGACCGCAGAACTGCGCTGACGAAGTCGGCGCCGCCCGCAAACGCGAGCATCACGAGCGCGAGGGGCACGCTCGTCGCGAGCCCAAAGGCCGCGATCGCGACGCCCCACCCCGCGGCCGCGAAGCAGACGCCGAGGCCCTGCCGACGCACGCGCGTCATCCACCCCGAGAAGACGGACGCCACGAAAGCGCCCGCGGACGGCGCGGCGTAGAGCAGCCCGACCGTCGAGGCGCCTCCGCCGAGCGCCTCGCCGAAGGCGGGGAACAGCGCGCTCGGCATCCCGAAGATCATCGCAACCGTGTCGACGGCGAAGATCCCGAGCAGCGCGGGCTCGCGTCGGACGAGCCTGAACCCCTCGAGGATCGAGCGCAGGCTCGGACTCTCGGCATCCTCGATCTTCGGCAGGCGTGGCAGGAGCCAGATCGCGACGAGCGACGCACCGAACGTCGCGAGGTCGAAGGCGTAGGCGCCCCCGAAGCCGACCGTGGCGATGAGCACTCCGGCGAGCGCCGGACCCGCCACACGCGAGAGGTTGAACACGACGTCCTCGACCGCGATCGCCGCGAGCAGCTGGTCCTCCGGCACGAGCTTCGGTGTGAGAGCGTTCCGTGCCGGGCGCTGGAAGGCGTAGGCGGCCGTCGCGCCGGCCTCGCACGCGAACAGGAGCGGCAGGCTCGGGTCGTCTGCGAGCGCGTTGAAGAGCAGCACGACCGTCACGGCTGCGAGCCCGAGGTCGGAGACCAGCAGGAGCCGGCGTCGGTCGACCGCGTCGGCGACCGCGCCGGCGACGATCGAGACCGTCAGCAGCGGCACGAGCGCCGCGATCCCGAGCAGTCCGACCACGAACGTGGAGTGCGTCTCCTCCCAGACCTGGATCGGGATCGCGACCGTCGTGATCTGGCTCCCGATCGCCGAGATCCCGGTTCCGAACCACAGACGGCGGAAGGGGCGCGACGAGCGCAGCGGCCGGACGTCGACGGCGAACCGCGACAGCCGCGCGAGGACGCCGGGACGCTCCGGGCCGGGCTCGCTCAGAAGAGCTGGGTCTCGTCAGGCGCCGCGGTCGCCTCGAGCAGGCGGCGCGCACGGCGGCTGAGGTCGTTCAGGTCGACGCGCCCGGTCTCGGTTTGCTGCAGCAACCGCTCGGCGAGGTCCACACCCTGATCGACGAGCTGCGAGCGGAGCGCTGCGTCGCCGCCCATCTCGGAGACGATCGTCCGCTCGGTACGCGAGGCGACGATCGGCTCGGAGACGCCCTCGACCCAGACGCGCGTGCGGGCACCATGCCCGCGGTCCTTGCCGGAGAGCGGCTCGAGCGCGTAGATCTTGTCGGCGCGGGCGAACTTCCCGAAGCCGAGGAAGATCATCCGGTTCGCGCCGTTCGACACTTCCGTGATTATTGCGCTGCGAGCGCTCCCGAAAGCGCCGAAGCGACGCGCTCCTGATCCTCCCGTTCGAGCTGGGGAAAGAACGGCAGGGCGAGTGTCCGGCGGCTCGCGTCCTCGGCCACTGGGCAGAGGCCCTCGGCGAACCCGTACGCCTTGCGCATGTAGGGCTGCAGGTGGATACAGGGGAGGTACTCGCCGCACTCGATCCCCTGCGCGCCGAGCTCGGCCGATACGGCGGTGCGGTCGACCCCCTCGTCGAGGAGCACGACATACACGAACCAGGACCGGGTATGAGCCGGATCGTCCGGATGCGGCACCGCGACCCCGTCGACGTTCGCGAGCAGCTCGGTGTAGCGCTCCGCAGCTTGTCGACGGAGTGCAAGGATCTCGTCGAGCTTCTCCAGTTGCGCGACACCCACGGCGGCCTGCAGATCGGTCCAGCGATAGTTGAAGCCGAGGTAGAGGTGGTGGAACCACCGCCCGCCCTCGTACGATCGTCCTTGGTTCCTCAGGCTCCGCAACAGGCGCCACTCGTCCTCCGAGTGGGTCGTCACCGCGCCGCCCTCGCCCGTCGCGACCTGTTTGTTCGGATAGAACGCGAAGACCGCGCTCGGGCCGAGCGAGCCGAGGGGCACGCCCTTGTACTCCGCGCCGAGCGCCTCGCAGGCGTCGTCGATCAGCGCGAGGCCGTGCTTCTCGGCCAAGGCGCGCAGCTCGTCGAGCTCGCAGGGGTACCCGAAGATGTCGACGGCGACGATCGCCTTCGTGCGTTCGGTGATCGCCGCCTCGACCGCAGCCGGGTCGAGGTTCAGCGTGCGCGGGTCGACGTCCGCGAAGACGGGCGTCGCACCCTCGACGACGAAGCAGTTCGCCGAGGCAACGAACGAAAAGGGCGAGGTGATCGCCTCGTCCCCCGGCCCGAGGCCGGCTGCACGCGCGAGGAGATGGAGCCCGGCGGTCCCGCTGGAAAGCGCGACGGCGTACGGCGCTCCCGTGCGCTCGGCGATCATTTCCTCGAAGCGCTCGATCGTCGGCCCGAGCGAGAGCCGGCCCGAGCGCAGCACGTCGAGCACGAGCTCCTCCTCCCGCTCGCCCAGGTACGGGCGCGAGAGCGGGATCGTCCTCGTCGCTTGAGTCAAGCTGCCGGTGTGCTCGTTGCCGTGTGGTCGAGCCACTGCGCCCAGCGCTCGCTCTGGCCGCGGACGGTCTCGAGGTAGGCCTTTTGGATCTCGAGCGTTACCGGGCCTACGCCCAGCTCGTGGTCGTCGACGGAGCGGAGCGGCGTCACCTCGGCGGCGGTCCCGCACATGAACGCCTCGTCGGCCAAGTAGAGGTCGGAGCGGATCAGGTCGGTCTCGTCGACGGTGTAGCCGAGATCCTGTGCGATCTGGATGATCGTGTTCCGCGTGATCCCGGGAAGGATCGACGTCGAGAGCGCAGGCGTGGCGATCGCGCCGTTCTTGACGACGAAGATGTTCTCGCCCGAGCCGTCCGCGATCGTCCCCTCGGCCGTGAGCAGGATGGCCTCGTCGTAGCCGGCGCGGTTCGCCTCCGTCACGGCGAGCATCGAGTTGAGGTAGATGCCAGTCGCCTTGGAGACGTGGGGGATCACGTTCGGCCCGACCCGCTGCCAGCTGGAGATCTTCGCGCGGATCCCGTTCGCCATCCCGTCGTCGCCGAGGTAGGCCCCCCAGGGCCAGCTCATGATCACCGTCTCGACGGGGTTCTCGCGCGCGGCGACGCCGAGCTGGCCGTAGCCGTA
>Ga0126306_10001570_pt1 | contig 12323 bp, 14 predicted proteins | sample Plot27_FD_92592 | JGI IMG/M metagenome (GOLD analysis project Ga0126306, IMG submission 92592) | Serpentine soil microbial communities from UC McLaughlin Reserve, CA, USA - Plot27 | ecosystem: Environmental > Terrestrial > Soil > Grasslands | place: USA: UC McLaughlin Reserve, Lake County...
CTGGTGGACGTGACGATGCCCCAGATGGGCGTCTCCGTCGCCGAGGGCACCGTCGTCGAGTGGAAGAAGCAGCCCGGCGACTGGGTCGAGCGCGACGAGATCATCGCCTCGATCTCGACCGACAAGATCGACACCGACGTCGAGTCGCCGGCGACCGGCCGCGTCGAGGAGATCCTCGTCGAGGTGGGCGCGACGGTGGAGGTCGGGACCGTGATGGCCCGCATCGCCACCGACGCCAAGCCCGGCGAGGCGCACGCGCCCGAGAGCGCCAGCGCCCAGGGCACGACCGAGGCTGTGGCCGCACTGGACTCGCCTGGCGAGGCCGGCGACCTGCAGGGCGACACCGCGGACACGCACGCCGGGACCGCGCAGCGCGGCACGCCGGACGCGCGCCGCGGCGGCCATCGGCGGTACTCGCCGGTGGTGATGCGGATCGCCGCCGAGCACGAGATCGACCTCGAGCAGGTCGAGGGCACGGGGCGCGGCGGGCGCGTTCGCAAGCAGGACGTGCTCGCGTTCATGGAGAGCGACGGCGATGGAGCGGCGACCGAGCCGCCGGTGCACATCGAGCGCCCGTACAAGCCGGACGCGCGGGCGGCGCCGCGCGAGCCCAACTCGCGTCTCGCCCGGCCGGAGGCTCCCGCGGCCCCCGCGCCGACCGGGATGCCGGCGGGTCAGAGCGGCCCGCTCTCGCGCATGCGCCAGTCGATCGGCCAGCACATGCTGCACTCGCTGCAGACGGCCGCGACCTGCACCACGATCGCCGAGGTCGACATGACCCGCGTCGAGGCGCAGCGCCGGCAGACCGGCGTCACCGCGCTCGCCTACGTCGCGCGGGCGACGATCGACACGCTGCGCGAGTTCCCGATGCTGAACGCCACGCTCGAGGGCGAGACGTTCACGACCTACGACGGCGTCCACCTCGGCATCGCGGTCTCGCTTGGCGACGGCGGCCTGATCGTCCCGGTCATCCGCGACGCGCAGGACCTCAGCGTCGAGGGCCTGGCCGGCCGGATCAAGGACCTCGCGCGGCGGGCGCGCGGCAACGAGCTCGCGCCCGACGAGGTCCGCGGCGGCACGTTCACGATCACCAACCCGGGCGGCTACGGCTCGATCATGGCCACCCCGGTGATCAACCAGCCGCAGGTCGCGATCCTCGACACGGAGGCGATCGTCAAGCGCCCCGTCGTGATCACGGACGAGCTCGGCAGCGACTCGATCGCCATCCGCTCGATGATGTACCTCTGCATGTCCTGGGACCACCGCGCCCTCGATGGCGCGCTCGCCGCAACGTTCTTGAACAGCTTGGCGGCGCGGATGGAGGCGTGGCAAGCATGAGCGCGCACGAGCTCAGCGACGAGCAGCGGGACATTCGCGACATGACACGTCGCCTCGTCGACGACCGCGTTATTCCATGCGCGGCCGCCTGGGATCGCGAGCACCACTTCCCGCGCGAGCTCCTGGGTGAGCTCGGCGAGCTCGGCTTGATGGGCGTGTGCGTGCCCGCTGAGCATGGCGGGGCCGGGGCCGACTTTCTCTCCTATGTCCTCGTGATCGAGGAACTCTCGCGGGGGGACGCCGGACTGGGCGTGACCGTGGCGGTGCACACTGGCGCCGCCACGCTCCCGATCACGCTCCACGGGACGCCTGAGCAGATCGAGCGCTTCGTCCCGCCGCTCGCCGCAGGCGACGAGCTGGCTGCGTTCGCCCTGACCGAACCGGAGGCAGGCTCCGATGCCTCGTCTCTGCGCACGCAAGTCAAGAATGGCCGTATCAGCGGAGCGAAGCAGTGGATCACCAACGGCTCGCACGCCTCCACGTTCCTCGTGTTCGCGCGTGAACCAAGCGCGGGCGTGACGGCCCATCTCGTGCGAGCGGACTCCGACGGCTTCGCCGTGACTCGCGAGGAGGACAAGCTCGGCCTGAATTCATCCTCCACGGCCGATCTCAGCTTCAACGACACTCCCGCCGAGCGGCTCGGTGAACCGGGAGGGGGCATGCGCGTCGCGCTCACCACCTTGGACGGTGGCCGTATCGCGATCGCCGCCCAAGCAGTCGGAATCGCTCAGGCAGCGTTCGAGCTGGCGACCAGCTACGCCCAGGAACGCACCGCCTTTGGTGGTCCGATCGCGCGCTTTCAGGCGATTCAGCACAAGCTGGCCGACATGCAGACCGAGATCGAGGCGGCGCGTGCGCTGACATGGCGCGCGGCACGGCTCAAGGACGCCGGACTGCCTCACAAGGTCGAGGGCGCCCAGGCCAAGCTCTTCGCGAGCGCGGTCGCCCGCCGGCAGACCGGCGAGGCGATTCAGATCCTCGGCGGCTACGGCTACACGAAGGAGTTCCCGGCCGAGCGCTACTACCGCGACGCCAAGGTCACCGAGATATACGAAGGAACAAGCGAGATCCAGCGGATCGTCATCGCCCGTGGACTGCTTGGGCGCACTTACGAGAACTCGCACCTTGCCTCCGCGACGTGAGATCGATCATCGACACCCGAGCTGACGCCGTGGTGGCCCATTGCACAGCCGCCCGAGACCCGCCGTAGCGCCTCGGGCCCGCCAAAGGCTCGCTGGTGGAGCAACGATGCGAAGCGCGCGCCGGTCGCGATCCGGCCTGGAGGCCGGGATTCGAACCCGCCACCTTCGGGTTATGAGATCGCGGGAAGCGCCTCACCTCAAGTCTGCCGCCGCATGACAACTCGGCTGAGGTGCGCTCAGATCAGCCCAGATCCGCTCAACATGGCACCACGGCGCAGGTGCACATTCGTCCGCCGCCCCGCGGGCAGATACGCGCCAGTGTGCCCGTCTACTTGGCGAGCATCGGGAAGACGCGGAGAGATGATTGCCGTAGCCTCGGCCTTGGTGGCGTCGGTTGCGTGCGCGTGCCAGATACGGACGATCAACTGTTTTTCCCTCCGCCCCGACCGCCCGATCGTCGAACAGCGACGATGGGTCATGCGCAAGCTGCCTAGCGCGGTACAGCGTCGCCGTTCGGAGCTCCCGGAGCAGGGTGCGGAGCAGCAGCACCACCGCGCCGCCCCGGCGACGCACACCTCGGGTCGCGGACGGAGATTGCTGCCGGCGGAGGCGGTCGATCTGGTGGTCGAGCACTGGCCCGAGCACTGTCGCTGCGGGCACCGCTTCGACGAGCGGGGCGCCACCCGCTGGGAGAGCCGGCCTGCCTAGATTGTAGGGTTGTCACCGTCACCTGCGAGGGAGTTCGCAATCGCGTTGAGGCATGTAATTCTCGGTCTGGTCGCGGATTCTCCGAGCCATCCGTACGAGTTGAAGCAGCGGCTGTCGCCGGGGCTTGCGCGGGAGCGGATGACGAATGACGGCGTGCTGTATCCGCTGTTGGCGCGGCTGGAGCGCGAGCGACTGCTCGCGAAGCGCAGCCAGAGGGCGCGCGGCGCGCAGATTCGGAACGTGTTTCGCATCACGCGGGACGGCGACGCGGAGTTCCTGGCGTGGTTGCGCGATCCGCGCTCGACGGAGGTCGGGCTTGATCACGACTTCCTCGTGCGGCACCGGTTCGTGAAGGCGCTGTTCTTTCATCGGCTCACGAGAAGCGAACAGCTTCAGCAGCTCGACGAGGCCGCTCGCCAGACGCGCGAGAGCATCGAGAGCTTGCGCGAGCTGCAGGCGGTCGGAAGCGACGATCTGACGAGCGGCCTGGGATGGGAGCTGATCGAGCTCGAGCTAACGCAGCGCGAGGCGGATCTCCGCTGGATCGATGCGATCACCAGGCGCGTCAAGCGGGAGCCCGCCGTGACTAGGACTCCCGGTGTGCCGCGTACGCGCCGCCGCGCTCGAGCGTGACGGCTCTAGCAAAGCACGGACTCGTTGCCGTTCGTCGCATCCTCGATCCAGCGACGAGCGTAGGACAGAAGCGGCTCGGGTGGCTCGGAGGGGTTGCACCACTCCCAGCGCCCGCCTTCGGCCGATGCTCGGAGAGCGCCGCGCAAGACGTGACACGCGATGACGGTCGTGACGTAGTGGACGTGCAGATCGTCGGGGTAGTGAACGATCTGGGTTCTCGGTTCGGAGTAGACGCCAACGACCCGGTCGATGGCCACCTCCAGGCCGGTCTCCTCGAGTAACTCGCGCCGGATCGCTGCCTCGACGGTCTCGCCGGCCTCGACTCGGCCGCTCGGCGGCGCCCAGCCATCGCCGACATGGCGCCGATGCAGCAGCACGCGCCGGTTGCGGTCGAACACGATTGCGGCCACGCCCGGCCGGATCGTCAGCCCTGCTCGGGTCACCGCACGCTGGCCTGCTTCCGCGCGGCGACGACCGCGCGTACCTGCTCCCAGTCGATGTCGCGGAAGTTGTGCATCGGGCAGTACTTGGGCCCGCACATCGAGCAGAACTCCGCCGACTTGAAGTAGTCGTCGGCGAGCGTCTCGTCGTGCATCGCCCGGGCCGCCTCGGGGTCGAGCGCCAGCTCGAACTGTCGGCGCCAGTCGAACGCGAAACGCGCCTCGGACAGCTCCCGGTCCCAGCGCGCGGCGCGCCGATCGCCGCGCGCCAGATCGGCGGCGTGTGCGGCGATCCGATAAGCGATCAGCCCCTGCTTGACATCCTCGGCGGCCGGCAGCCCAAGGTGCTCCTTCGGCGTCACGTAACAGAGCATCGAGGTGCCGTGCCAGCCCACGATCGCCGCGCCGATCGCCGACGTGATGTGGTCGTAGCCGGGCGCGACGTCGGTGACCAGCGGCCCGAGCGTATAGAACGGCGCCCCGTGGCAGACGTCCTGCTGGCGCCGGACGTTCGCCTCCAGCTGATCGATCGGAATGTGGCCGGGACCTTCGATCATCACCTGCACGTCACGCTTCCAGGCCCGCTCCGTGAGCTCACCGAGCGTGTCCAGCTCGGCGAATTGCGCCGCGTCGGACGCATCGGCGATCGACCCCGGCCGCAGTCCATCGCCGAGCGAGATCGAGACGTCGTGCTCGCGACAGATCTCGAGGACGTCGTCGAAGCGCTCGTACAGCGGGTTCTCTCGCTTGTGGTGCACCATCCAGCGCGCGAGGATGCCGCCCCCGCGCGAGACGATCCCGGTGACTCGATGCTGCGTCAGCGGAAGATGCTCGAGGCGCACTCCCGCGTGGATCGTCATGTAATCGACGCCCTGGCGCGCCTGGTGGTCGATCACCTCGAGCAGGATGTCCGCCGTTAGGTCCTCAATCCGCTTGACTCGCTCCAGCGCTTGATAGATCGGCACGGTCCCGATCGGCACGCTTGCCACCTCGAGGATCGCCTCACGCGTAGCGTCGATCCCCTTCCCGGTCGACAGGTCCATCACGGTGTCGGCTCCCCAGCGCTCAGCCAGCCGCAACTTCTCGACCTCTTCCTCGAGCGATGAGCTCGTCGGCGAGCTGCCGATGTTCGCGTTGATCTTCACCCGTGCGAGTCGCCCGATCGCCATCGGGTCGAGCGCGCGGTGATGGACGTTCGCAGGCAGGATCATCCGGCCGCAGGCGATCTCCTCCCGGATCAGCTCGGCGGCGAGCTCCTCTCGGTCGGCGACACGCTGCATCTCCGAGGACACGATCCCCTCGCGAGCGAAAGCCAGCTGCGTGCGGCAATCACTCCCCGGCGGGACGACAGTCCGATCTTGCATCCCGATCCCTCCCTTCGCTGGCATGACCCAGATCAGGTTCGGCGGGTCGACGCTAGGAAGCGCCCTCTCAGCCCCTCGATAGGGACCCCCCGGTTAACTGGTAGGCCTAGATTATAGGTATCGCGCGTTCCGCGTGGAGGGTGGAGCTCGTGCCGAGAAGCCGAGACCGGAGAGTGACGCTGCCTACGTCGCCCAAACCAGTTGACGGGAACGCGTGAGATTGGCGAGTGCAACGACCGGGCGGCGGCGGCGCAGCTCCATGAGGCCCTGTGAGCTCACGGCCGCGTAGATGTAGTCCTCGAGATCGCGCACCTCGGCCTTCGTCCGTACTATCGACCACCAAGCGGCTTGGTAGACGTCCTAGAGATCCGCTTCGGGCAGGCTGGGAAACCAGTGTCGCGCGCGGCGCAGCACTGGGCCTTGCAGGCGTTGATACGGCAGGCTGGACCAATTGTCACCGCAACGTTCTCCCAGACACCCGGCCAGAATCTCGCGGACGATCTGCTCGTAGTCACGATTGGGCGCCACGAGGCGTTCGCATCTACCTCGGTGCGGTCGATCGCGATCAGCCCGACCCAGACCAGCCCGGCCTGGGCGCAGAGTCCCAGCACGTCCCGAACAGCCCGGCAAGCACGGCCTCGTGGCGCTGGCGAAAGAGCGCGATCGTGGTGCGCGCCCCCTTTCGCTGCAGGTTGGAGAAAAAACGGGGTGAGATTGGAGCCAAGCCGCCAGGCTCAGGGCGGTGCCGAACATTAAGAACCCCTGCGTTAGCAGGGGTTCTGTGAGTAGCGGGGGCGGGATTCGAACCCGCGACCTTCGGGTTATGAGTTCCTGGGCGGTGTGTGCCGCGGCCGCGTAGGACAATTCTTTCGTGGAGCGGACGGTTGACACGGATCGTGGGGAGTTGCCGCTAAGCCGCCGCAACCCGCCGCTCGTCGGCCTGTCGCTCGTGTTCGCTCTCGGCGCTTTTGTCTTCCTGCTCCTCGCGCCGGTCGTGGCTGGCGCGTCAGTAGGCTTGCTCTCGTGGCCGTCCGCGATCGCGATGGTGGCCGCCGCGGCGAACCGCCAGGTCTGAGCTTCATAAAGCCCCGGCCGGACTGCGCAACCTGATCGGCGCCGCGGGCGTTGCTCGCCCCCACCTCCTCTATACCTCATCTCGAGGTTACGCGGTGGGGCCCTGGCGGTCGCGCCGAAGGGCGCTCATGTTCAGCCTCTGGATGCGAGTGAGGTCGCCGACCGAATGGTCGAGCTAGCCGAAGCGGGACCTAGCGGGCGGGCCGCCGATATGGGCGGACCGCAGATTCTCACCATGCGCGACGTGGCCGAGCTGCGAGCGAAAGTGCTCGGCCGGCGGCTCTGGGTACTCGAACTGCCCAGAATCGGTCGCGCTGCCCGGGGTTTTCGCGACGGCTTCCATCTGTGCCTCGATCACGTCGTGGGCCAGATCACCTACGAGGAGTACCTGCGCTCCGTTGGGGGATGATTCTCCCGGCGAAGGTCGAGGGGCCGCGTTCGCAGTATCCCGCGACGTGATCGCCCGCGCATCCATCGGACCACGAACCGCCCGACCGCAAGCAGTGCCCAGATCAGGAGTACTGGGATCACCGGCGCCACGATCGGGACCGCGAACAGCGCCACGACCGCGAGTCCGGGAAGAACGAGCGGGAAAAGCGCGCACGTGATGACCGCCAGGCCGACGAGGAACATGCTCACGACTCCGAGCGCGTCTTCGGTCGGGGGTTGATCGTCGCTTTGCGGGCTCATTCGAGCCTCCTCGCGCTCACGCGGATTCCGGGAAGCACGCCGAGCCCCTACCCCGCGGTCATGGCACCCACGGAATCCATCGCTGCCTGGCGCATGCGGTCGGTCTTGCTCCCAGGTTCGTCGCTCTTCAGACCGTAGGCCGAGGCATCGGCGACGGTGAAAATCTCGCCGAAACCGGCCCAGTGGCCGTCTGTCATATCCCTCAGGTGAACCCACACGCGGTGGGCCTCGACCATCGTGTTCTCGCTGCCTTCGGCCTCAAGGACGGCAGTGGTGATGCGCTCAACCAGCCTCTTACGGCCCCCTCCGGCCAGTGGGCCGAGTAGGCCGGGGGCGCCTTCGGGAACGGTCACGGTGACGCGATAGATCGGCTTCGTGTGGGCGTGGCCACCGACGAACACCTCCTGCTCATTTACGAAGCACCACGACAGCGCCTGCATGTGAGGGTCGTCACCGAAGTCGGCAAGGGGAGCGGCCTCGAGCTCGAGGGCGATTGTCGAGAGCTCGGCGGCGAGACGCTGCTTGGCATCGCCGTCCAACGCTCCCTTGGTGGTTGTTAGCTCGACCATGGGCATTGGGAGCCTCCAGTGGTGGTGGTGGTGGTGGTGGTGGTGGTGGTGGTGGTGGTGGTGGTGACGGCGGCGGGCATGTGCGCTCTGCCTGTCGCCGACTCATGTCGACAGATACGTTACTATACGTGTATGTATGTACGTATGACGGGTGGCCCGGCGACGGAGTCGGCTCCTGCGAATGGCCGCCGCACTCAGGCCGACCGGCGCGCGCGTTCGCGTAGCGCGTTGCTCGAGGCAGCAGCCAGAGGACTCTCCCGCTACGGCTACGGCAATCTCATCTTGGACCGCGTGGCGAGCGAGGCCGGCTATACCCGCGGAGCGCTGTACCACCAGTTCAACGACAAGGAGGACCTGGCCCTCGCAGTGATCGAGTGGGTGAACGAGCACTGGACGCGCGAGGTGGGCCAGCCGGCCAAGCAAGAGGCAGATCCGGTCGCGGAGCTGATCGCCCTGGCGCGGGGTCACGCGGTCTTTTGCCGACGAGACATCGCTGGCGTCGCGATGGCGCTGAGGGTCGAGTTCAGCGGCCACGACCATCCAGTGGGGCGAGAGATCGAGCGGCTCACAGAGGTTGGCGTCAAGCGAGTCGCCCGCCTGGTCCAGCGGGGCCGCCGAGATGGGTCCATTCCGCCGGGTCCGCCCGCCAAGGCGGTTGCGTCCGCGTTCTGGGGGGCGCTCGAGGGCGCGGTGATCACACTCTCCGGACAGGCCCCGCACGACGAGCTGCTGGCCGCTCGCGCGGTCACCGGCGTCCTTGGTCTCGGGCCCGACTCCGTGTCCCCATGAGAGAAACCGGCTGCGACGCATTCATGGGCGGCTACACCCGCGGAGCGCTATATCGCCGGTTCAAGGACAACGAGCCCCTCGTCTTGGCCATGCTCGACCTGCTCGATGAGACATGGAGCCACGACGTCCGCCGACCCGTCGAGCGCGAGCGCGATCCAGTCGCCGCGCTGAACGCCCTCGCGCGCGGTCACGCCGCCTTCTGCCGCCAAGATCTCGCCCGGCTGGCGATGGCGCTCAGGCTTGATTTCAGTAGTCCGGACGACCCCGTCGGGCGGCGTCTCGAGCAAGCAGCCGACGGCCTCGTCAGGCGCTGCGCCTGCCTGATTGAAGCGGGGCGCAGACTGGGGGCGATCCCCGCGGGCCCACCTGCCAGAACGGTCGCGATGGCTTTCATCGGCGCCACGGAAGGCACGGCCATCCAGCTATCCGGACAGACGCCACACGACCAAGCACTTGCGGCGCGCGCGGCCGCGGGCGTGCTCGGACTCGATCACCAGTCCGTTTCATAGGTATGCTCGCCGCGCTCAGGCGAGACTTTGTGGAGCAGGCGAATTCCGTCTCTCGCGACCGCCAGGCGGGGAGGGCTAGAGCGTGGTCGCGACGGACATAGACGCGGCGATCTGCGACTTGCTCGCCTAGGCGCCGCGCGCCTCGCCGAGGCGACGCAGCCAGTAGCGAAGCCAATCGTTCCCGTACGGCACGTAGAGGCGCACCTGATGGCCGGCACGAACGAGCTCGCGGGCGTCGCCGCAGCGCACGCCGAGAAGCATCTCGATGCCGACGCCGCGGAAGGTGGAGCAGATCGCCTCACGGATCACGGGATCGTGGGTGCCGATCGCGAACTCGGCCCCCTCGGCGCCGAGCTGATTGGCGAGACGGACGAACGCGGCATCGGTCTGCTCGCCCCATGGATAGGCGACGTCGGTGCGTTCGAGGAATGCGCCCTTGACGAGCAGGACCGGGACTCCGGCTTCGATCAGCCTCTCGGCGTAGGCGGGAGCGAGCCGGAGGTTCGCCTGCAGCGTCGGCATCACCGGCACGCCTTCGCGCGCGAAGTCGGTGACGATCGCGATGATCCGGTCGATCCGGCTCGAGTCGTGAGCCCGCACCTGCAGCCGGGAGCCCGCCGGGAGACTCTCCGCGATCCGCGCGAGCTCGTGCCGACAGAGCTCCTCGGAGATGTCGAGCCCGATATTCGTCAGGTCGATCCACAGGTTCACGGGCGGATCGTTGCCAGCGAGCCTGCCGCCGAGCCGCACGTACTCGTCGGTCGCCGCCTCCGCCTCCGCGGCGATGGTGCGCTGCTCCCCGAAGACGTCGACCCCAGTCCGGAACCCGTCGTGATGAAGCCGGTCGATCGTGGCCAGGCAATCGTCGAGGTCCCGGCCACCGAGATAACCGCTCGCCCGTCGGTACGCGAGCGCGTCGAGCGGAGTGGAGCCGACGACGGCCTGAAAGCGCGGGCTCTCCGCCATCGCGTAGAGCGCCCTCCGGGCTAGGTGGTTCAGTCGCCCCACGCGCTAGTGGCTATCACGAGCAGGCAGCGGGGACGTTTCACCGTGATAGCTGGCTTAAGCAGCGCCTGGGGCGGGGGCGGCACCGTTTCGCAATTGCCGGTCAGCCCGCGCCCGCAGCGTTCACAGTTCCCGCACGAGATCTGGAAGGGAATGATCACTCGGTCTCCGGGAGTGAAGCCCTCCGGTCCCTCGACGACCTCACCCACGCACTCGTGGCCGAGGTGGATCGGAAGCGGGAACGGCGTCCCGGCGAGGATCATCGGCGGTCGAGATCACAGGCCGCCACCGCAAGCGGGCGCAATATTGCTTCCCGCTCATATCGCCGCTGTGGCTCGGGCACCTCCTGCCAGGCTACGCAGCGGGGCTCCTCCGCCACTAGCGAACGCAACTCGGGTCTCCTCGCTCGGGCGCAGCCATCGAGGCCCGGTCCAGGACCTTGGTCGCGTTGAGTTTCACGGTGCTTACGCCGTGGGGACCGCGCCCACGGATTCCAGCGCCGCCTCGCGCATGCGGGCGGTCTTGCTGCCCGGCTCGTCGCTCTTCAGGCTGTAGGCCGCGACGTCGGCCATCGTGAAGGTGTCGCCGAATCCGAACCAGTGACCATCCGGCATCGCGAGCAGCTGGACCCAGACGCGATGCGCCTCGACCATCGTGTTCTCTGTCCCCTCCGCGTCCAGCACCGCCTGGGTGACCCGCTCCACGAGTTTCTCGCGCCCCCGTACGGCCAGCGGTCCGAACAGGCCGGGCGCACCGTCGGGAATCGTCACCGTCACGCGGTAGATCGGCTTCGCGTGCGTCCGGCCGCCGACGAACACCTCCTGCTCGTTGACGAAGGTCCAGGCGACCGCCTGCATGTGGTCGTCATCCCCGAAGTCGAACATCGGCCCGCCCTCGAGCTGGAGGGTGATCGTGGCGAGCTCGCCGGCGAGCCGCTGCTTGGCGTCGTCGTCGAGGGCCCCCTTCGTGGTCGTGAGTTCGATCATTGGCATGGCGTGACCTCCCAGTCGGTTTCTTGCGTTCTACGATAACATACATACATGTATGTCAGCCCGTCGATCCAGGCCTCGCGAGCGAAGTGCCCGCTCGCGAGGCGCCCTGCTCGAGGCCGCGGCGCGAGGGCTGTCGCGCTATGGCTATGGCAACCTCAACCTCGAGCGGGTGGCGAGCGAGGCTGGCTACACCCGCGGAGCGCTCTACCACCAGTTCAGGGACAAGCAGGACCTCGCGCTGGCGGTGTCGACTGGGTCGACGAAACCTGGCGCGAGGAATTCGGGCCCCTTGCCGACCCTGAGAGCGACCCGGCCGTGGCGCTGATCGCGATCGCGTGCGGCCACGCCCTCTACTGCCGGCGCGATGTCGCCCGCGTCGCGACGGGGCTCCGACTCGACTTCCAGGACCGCGACCACCCCGTCGGGCGCCGCCTCGAGGCGGTCTCCGAGGGGCTCATCACGCGTTGTATGCGCCTGATCAGGGCGGGGCGCAGGATCGGCACGATTCCCCCCGGCCCGCCGGCGAGAACCGTCGCGCTCGCCTTCTTCGGCGCCCTCGAGGGCACGGTGATCCAGCTCGCCGGGCTGGCGCCTTACGACGAGGCACTCGCCGCGCGTGCGGCCGCCGGCGTGCTCGGACTCGGCCCTGACGCGATCTCGATCCAATGAGGCTCCCGAGCAGCGCCCACACCTCTCGGCCCTGGCGAATCCACGAGCTCACCCGCGACTTCCGGCTCGAGGACGTGTGGGAGCTGCCGGGTTCGGGCGGGCCTGACGACTTCCCGCGGCTGGTGCAGGGTTTCGCCTCGGGCGACCCGTCTCAGAGCCCCTCCTGCGCCGTGCGCACTCTCTTCGCGATCCGGTGGAAGGTCGGGGAGCTGCTTGGCTGGGATGGCCCGGACGCCGGCATCGGCTCCAGAGTGCCGACGCTGCGCGACCGGTTGCCGGTGGATCTGCGCGAAGCCCCCTCCGGCCCGGACTTCGACGCGCTCCCCTTCAGCTCGCTTTACCTGCTCGAGGACGAGTGGGCCGCGGAGATCGCCAACAAGACCATGCACGGGGTGATGCAC
>Ga0126306_10001571_pt1 | contig 12321 bp, 15 predicted proteins | sample Plot27_FD_92592 | JGI IMG/M metagenome (GOLD analysis project Ga0126306, IMG submission 92592) | Serpentine soil microbial communities from UC McLaughlin Reserve, CA, USA - Plot27 | ecosystem: Environmental > Terrestrial > Soil > Grasslands | place: USA: UC McLaughlin Reserve, Lake County...
GGCGAAGCGCGAGCGCCTCGGCCATGCGCTCCATCACCAGGGGCTGCCGCTGGACGAGCAGCTGATCCACGAGGAGCATCAGGCCGACGAGCGCGAGCGGCCCGAGCGCCGCCGTGACTACCTGCCGGGCGACTAGGGCGGACGTGAAGGAGGGGATCGCACGAGGCGAGTACGCGATCTGCGTCTCGACCTTCTACGAGGAGATCGCCGAGAGCCTCGTCAACGGCGCCGTCGAGGCCTTCCACGAGCAGGGGATCGAGCCGACCTCCGTTCACAGCTACGAGGTGCCGGGAGCCTTCGAGCTTCCCTTCGCGGCGAAGCTCTGCGCCGAATCCGGCCGCTTCGACGGAATCGCCTGCCTCGGGGTGGTGATCCGCGGTGAGACCAGCCACTACGACCACGTCTGCGCCGAGGCGGCCAGCGGGATCCAGCGGGTGCAGCTCGACACCGGCGTCCCCTGCGCCTTCGGGCTGATCACTTGCGAGAGCCGCGAGCAGGCGCTGGCCCGCGCTGGCGGCGGAAAGCGCGACCAGGGACGCCAGGCGGCTGAGGTGGTGGTGCGGATGGCGGAGTTGCGCTCGCAGCTACACGGTGCCGAGGAGCGCCTAGGCTGAGCCAGGCGCCGTTCATCGACCGCCTCGCCGGAGCCTGGCCCGGATACGACTTTCGCCGCTACGATCTCCGTCCAATGGCACGGATCTGTCACAGCTGCGGACGAAAGCCGGGCTTTGGGAACTCGCGCAGCCACTCGATGGTTGCGACGCGGCGGCGCTTCAACCCGAACTTGCAGAAGGTCCGCATCCAGGACGGCCGGTCCACCCGGCGGGTCTACGTCTGCGCCCGCTGCCTCAAGTCGAACAAGGTCACCAAGGCTGCATAGGCCCGCATAAACTCGGCTTCGCCCGATGGCCGACCCCTCGATCGAGAGATTTCGCCGGGTGATCGGCGCCGCCGCCGCGCAGCTCGAGGCCCGCCGCCAGGAGGTCAACGACCTCAACGTCTTCCCGGTCGCCGACGGCGACACCGGCGACAACATGGCTTTGACGCTGCGCGCCGTAAGCGACGAGCTCGACCGGCTCGACGGTCAGCTCGTCGACGAGGCCGGCCGGAGCGAGCTGGTCAACGCACTCGCCCGGGCGGCGCTGATGGGGGCGCGAGGCAACTCTGGGGTGATCCTGAGCCAGATCGTCCGCGGCGCCGCCGAGGAGTTGGCCAGCCGTCCCGGCGAGCTGATCGATCCCGCGCTGGTCGCCGCCTCGATGGCCCGTGCCGCCGACGCCGCGTACGAGTCGGTGCGCGAGCCGGCCGAGGGAACGATGCTCACCGTGTTCCGTGAGATGGCGCACTCGGTTGCGCGCCGGCTCGCCCACATGGACAGGGTCCGCCTCGACCGCGACGCGACGCCCGAGGAGCAGGACGCGATGCTCGCCGAGTTGCTCGAGGAGGCGGTTCGCGACGGCGAGCGCGCGGTCGAGCGCACTCCCGAGCAGCTCGAGGTCCTGCGCGAGTCCGGGGTCGTCGATGCCGGGGCCTACGGGCTGGTGGTGATCCTCGCGGGGGTTGTGGCGGGGCTCCGCGGCGACGACGGCGCCTTGCCGGAGGTCGCCCACCACGCCCCCGCGCACGTGCAGCGGCCCCACCACGAGGACAGCCGCTACCGCTACTGCACCAACTTCATCGTCACCGGTGAGGACCTGGACCGTGGTAGCCAGGTCCCAAGGCTGGAGGAGCTGGGCGACTCGGTCCTGGTGGTGGGCGATGAGGCGACCCTGAAGATCCACGTCCACACCGACGAGCCGGAGGCGGCGATGGCGCTGTTCGAGGGCGTCGGCGAGGTCTCCCAGCTCGACGTCGCCGACATGCGCGAACAGATCGCCGAGCGCAGCGCGCGGCTGGCGCCAGGTCGCTGCGCCGTGGTCGCGGTCGCGACGGGCAAGGGGATGCGGGAGCTCTACGAGGGCCTCGGCGCCTTCGTCGTCGACGGTGGCGAGACCTTCAACCCGGCGATCTCCGACCTGCTGGCGGCGATCCACGAGGTCCCGAGCGAGGAGGTCGTGGTCCTGCCCAACAACAGCAATGTGGTGATGGCTGCAGACCGCGCCTGCCAACTCTCCGACAAGAAGGCGCGTGTGGTCGAGTGCAACTCGCCCCAGGCCGGCCTGGTGGCGCTGGTGGAGCTGGATCGCGAGAGCCCGCTGGAGGAAGGCGCTGAGCGCCTTGCCGCGGCCTTGGCCGAGGTCCGGGTGGGCTCGGTCGCCCCGGCGGCGCGCGACGACGCTCAGGGGCGCTTCGTCAAGGGCGACGCAGTCGGCTTCGTCGGCGACGAGCTGGTCGCTTGGGGCGGGGCCGGCTCCACCCTGGCCGAGACGATGGGCCGGCTCGCGGAGGGGTCCGAGATCCTGACCGTGATCGGCGGCGAGCGCGCGCCGATGCCGCTGGCGGACGCCGGCGAGCGCGCACCGGTGGCGGTCGAGGTGGAACTCAAGCAGGGCGGCCAACCCCACTACTGGTGGCTGCTGGCGGCGCAGTGAGCAAATAGCCCGCGGCTCCGCGCCAAAGTGGGGTGCCCCCTCCGCTCGGTCGGCCGCACCATCGTGGTCGCGCCCTAGCCTTAGGCGCGATGGAGGCCGCTGCGAAGGCCGATGCTCCCCGCCCTGGGGCGGGCGTTCGCTCCTTCTCACGCCGCGAGGCACTCACCCCCGACGAGCTGCTTGGCGCCCCGCTTCGCACGCTGCCCCGGCCCTCGCGGCTGGCACGCCCGCTCAGCTCGCTGCGCGGCGCCGGTCCCAAGCTCGCCGCCGCGGCGACCGAGATCGGGCTCGATGACCTCGGCGATCTGCTCCGCCACCTTCCGCGCGGGTATCGCGACCAGGCTGCGCCCGTCGGCCTCGGCGAGCTGAGGCTGGGCGAGCAGGCGACGGTGCTGGTAGAGGTGCGCTCGGTGCAAAAGCGCCCGACCCGCCGACGGCGTCTGACGATCCTCGAGGCCGAGGTCGCGGACGCCACCGGAGTGACGAAGGCGATCTGGTTCAACCGGGCCTGGCTGGCGGAGCGCCTTCGGCCCGGGACCAGACTGCTCGCCCGCGGCAAGCTCGAAAGGCGCGGGTTCACCGTCGCCGAGCACGAGCTACTCGAGACCAAGGCTGGCTCGGCGCCGCCCGGGCTCCACACCGTCGGGATCGTGCCGCTTCATCCGGCCTCGGAGCGGGTGCGCGCGCAGCGGATCCGCGAGTGGGCCTGGCAGGCGCTGCCGCTGGCGTGCGACGCGGTCGAGGCCCTGCCCTCGCGGCTGCGTTCCTCGCTTCGGCTCGCCGCAGTGGCGGACGCGCTCGTCACCGCTCACTTTCCGCGCGACGAAGAGCAGGCGGCCGAGGCGCGCCGCCGGCTTGCCTTCGAGGAGCTGCTGCTCTACCAGGCGGCGCTGATCAGCCGTCGCCAGGGCCGCCGGGAGCGCGGCTCGGCACCGGCGCTGGGGGGCCGCGGCGAGCTCGCCGAGCGCTGGCTGAGCTCGCTGCCGTTCGAGCTGACGGCCGATCAGGCGGCGGCGGTCGATCAGATCGACCGCGAGCTCGCCGCCGGGGTCCCGATGCAGCGGTTGCTGATGGGCGAGGTCGGCAGCGGCAAGACGGCCGTCGCCGCCTACGCGATGCTCCGGGCGTTCGAGGCCGGTCGCCAGGCGGCGCTGATGGCGCCTACCGAGACCCTGGCCGAGCAGCACCTGCGCACGCTGCAGACCCTGCTCGGCCGCGAGCCCGTGGCGCTGGCACTGCTGAGCAGCGCCACCCCGGCGGCCGAGCGAAAGCGAACGCTGGCGCGGCTGGGCGAGGGCGCGCCGGCCCTGGTGGTCGGAACCCACGCGCTGATCGAGCAGGGGGTCGATTTCGGCAGCCTCGCCCTGGCGGTGGTCGACGAGCAGCATCGCTTCGGCGTGCGCCAGCGGGCCGCGCTGGACGCCAAGGGCCCTGACGGCTGCGTGCCCCACGTGCTGCACATGACCGCGACCCCGATCCCGCGCACGCTCTCGCTCACGGCCTACGGCGACCTCGAGACGACCGCGCTGCGTGAGCTGCCCCGGGGCCGCCGGCCGGTTCGGACCTGGGTCGTTGGCGAAGAGAAGCGAGACGGTGCCTACGAGTTTCTGCGGGCGCACCTGCGAGAGGGCCGGCAGGCCTACGTCGTCTGCCCGCTGGTGAGCGAGTCGGAGGAGCTCGAGGCGCGCGCCGCGGTGGCCGAGTCCGAGCGGCTCGCCGCCGGCGAGCTCACCGACTTCCGCCTGGAGGCGCTGCACGGCCAGATGCCATTCGCGCGGAAGGCCGAGCTGATGCAGCGCTTCGCCACCGGCGAGCTCGACGTATTGGTTGCGACCAGCGTGATCGAGGTCGGGATCGACGTCCCCAACGCGACGGTGATGGTGATCGAGTCTGCCGAGCGCTACGGGCTCTCGCAGCTTCATCAGCTGCGCGGCCGGGTCGGGCGCGGCGAGCACGCCTCGCATTGCATCCTCTTCGGCGATTCGCGCTCCGAGACCGCACGGGCACGGCTGGAGGCGATCGCGACCGAGGCAGACGGTTTCAAGCTGGCCGAGATCGATTTGGCGCTGCGGGGTGAGGGCGAGGTGCTGGGGACGCGCCAGCACGGACTACCCAGTTTCGGCGCAGCCGAGTTGCCCCACGACCTGCCCTTGCTGCTCGAGGCCCGCCGCCACGCGCTCGGACTGCTCGCTCGCCACGGCACGCTCGATCATCCGGCGCTCGGGCCGCTGATGGACGAGGCGCGCCGGCGCTTCGGCGACGAGCGCGCCGAGCGCCTCGCCGCTTAGACTGTGCCCTCGCTGCGGGTCAGCGGCGGCGAGCTTCGCGGCCGGCGCTTGCGCTCCGGCAGAGCCGGGGTCCGTCCCACCACCGAACGCGTACGGGAGGCACTCTTCTCGATCCTCGGAGACGTCGGCGGGCTGCGCGTGCTCGATCTCTTCTGCGGGACGGGGGCTCTCGCGATCGAGGCCCTCTCCCGGGGAGCGGCTCACGCCACCCTGGTCGACCGCGACGTGGCGGCGGCGAGGCGCAACCTCGAGCAGCTGGAGCTCACGGATCGGGCGGAGGCGGTGCGCTCGGACGTGATCCGCTTCCTGCGGCGCCCGGGCCTGGATCCGTTCGAGCTCGTCCTCTGCGACCCGCCATATAGACTCGCCGACCGCTTTGGCGCCGAGGTCGGACCCCTCATTCCCGCCGCGCTCGCCGAGGGCGGTCGCGTGGTAGTCGAATCCGCCCCCGGCGGCGCGCTCGAGCTCGGGTTGCCTCTCCTTGACGAGCGCCGCTACGGCGACACGCTCGTACGGCTCTACGGTTCAGGCCGATGAGCGAGGAAACGCCGCGCATCGCCGTCTGTCCTGGAAGCTATGACCCGGTCACCAACGGCCACCTGGACATCATCACGCGGGCCTCGCGTGTGTTCGACAAGGTCGTGGTCGGGGTCGTCAACCAGCCGGTGCGAAAGCAAAAGACGCTGTTCACGGGCGAGGAGCGTCGGGCCTTCATCGCCGACGCCACCAAGCAGCTCGACAACGTCCAGGTCGAGGTCTTTGCCAGCCTGCTGGTCGAGTTCGCGCGTGAGCACGACGCGATCGCGGTGGTCAAGGGGCTGCGCGCGATCTCGGACTTCGAGTACGAGTTCGAGATGAACCAGCTCAACCGGAAGCTCGCCCCCGAGATCGAGAGCATGTACATCTTCGCCTCGCCCCAGTACAGCTTCCTCTCCTCGACCGGGGTGAAGGAGATGGCGACCTTCGGCGGCGACACCTCGGATCTGGTGCCGGAGCCGGTCGCGAAGGCGCTCGCTGAGCGGATAACCCGCCCGTGACCGGGGGTTGGAGCCGTCGGAGGGCGGGCAGAGCGCGGCCGAGAAATGGCGACTTCTGATGCTGGGCAGGAGCTTGCAGATCGGCGTCGAAACGCCCAAACCCGGCGGTCCGGGGCGCTAGACCCGTAATCTTTCGAGCGCCAAACCATGGACGTTCTAGTACTGATCGACAAGCTCGACGACCTGGTCCACAACGCGCGGCCGGTGCCGCTCACCGATCAGGTGCGCGTCGACCGCGAGGAGATCTACGACATCCTCGATCAGATGCGCGCCACGATCCCCGAGGAGATCAAACAGGCGCGCTGGATCGTCAAGGAGCGACAGGAGATGCTCGCCGAGGCGAAGCGCGAGGCAGAGCGCATCGTCAAGGAGGCGCGCGACCAGCAGGCGCGATTGGTGGCGAACGAAGAGATCACCCGCCAGGCCGAGCGCGCGGCCGAGGAGATCGTCGAGGAGGCCCGCGAGCGCGAGCGCGAGATTCGCCTCGGCGCCGAGGACTACGCCGACGACATCCTCTCCACGCTCGAGGTCAACCTGCAGAAGTTCCTCCAGGCGGTGCAGCGGGGGCGCGATCGCCTCCAGGGCCGCGACCGCGAGCCCTCCGAGATCGGCTAGCGGGAGGCCGCGCAGTCCCTAGCTGTGGCGGCCGGGGCTAGGCTCCGCCGCGATGACCGACGAGGAGCTGGCGGCGGGCGTTGCCGAGGTGATCGCGGAGCGCGAGGGCGGCGAGCCGGCCGCGCTCGGGCTGAGCCCGATCGCCGGCGGTGCCTCGCGCGAGACCTGGCTCGTCGAGCAGGAAGGACGCCGGTGGGTGCTGCGCCGCGATCCGCCGGGGTCGCGCTCGTTCCTCTCCCAGGAGCAGGAGTGGCAGCTGCTGCTCGCGACGAGGCCGACCGTGCCGGTTCCGAGCGCGATCGCCTACGAGGGCGAGGGCGGGCGCTTCGGGACCGCCGGCATCCTGATGGAGCACGTCGACGGGGACTCGATCGCGCCGCTGATCCTGCGCAAGCCTGAGTACGAGGCCGCCCGCGGGCGACTGCCGGGCCAGCTGGCAGAGGCGCTCGCCGCGATCCACCGGGTCCCGGTCGAGCTGGGGGCTGCGTTCCTGCCCGAGCCCGAGGGCGATCCGGCGCTGGTGCAGATCGAGGATTGGGAGCGCCAGCTCGATCTGATCGGCGAGCCGCTGCCGGCGGTCGAGCTGGGACTGCGCTGGCTTCGCGCCAATCTGCCCCCGGCGGCCGAGCTCGCTCTCGTGCACGGCGACTTCCGCCTCGGAAACTTCATCGTCTCTGAGCGAGGCCTGGAGGCGGTGATCGACTGGGAGCTGGCCCACCTGGGGGATCCGGCCGAGGACATCGGCTGGCTCTCCGTACGCTCCTGGCGCTTCGGCAACGATCAGCTGCCGGTCGCGGGTCTGGGAGGGCTCGAGGACTTCCTCGCCGCCTACGAGGCCGCGGGCGGGCGGGCGCCAGAGCCGGAGCGGCTGCGCTTCTGGGAGGCCTTTGGCAACCTCAAGTGGGCCGTGATCTGCGCGCGCCAGGCCTACGACCACCGCAGCGGCGAGCGTCGCAGCCACGAGCTCGCCTCGCTCGGCCGGCGCATCTGCGAGCCCGAGTGGGACCTGCTCGAGCTGATCGTGGCGACGGCGTGACCCAGGACCGCCCGAACGCGGCCGAGCTGCTCGAGGCGGTCGCCGAGTATCTCCACGGCGAGCTTCGCCCCGAGGTCGCTCGCGCGCAGCGCTTCAGAGTGCTGGTCGCGGCCAACTGCTGCCTGGTGGTCGCCCGCGAGCTGCGGGCGGGGGAGGAGCCGCTGCGCCGGGACCTGGCCCTGTTCAGCGAGCTGCTCGGCGACGAGGTCGCCCCCGAGCCCGCCGAGGCGGAGCTGAACGACGCCGTCCGCACCGCCCAGGCCGAGCTGGCTCGCAGGCTACGCAGCGGCGAGCTCGACGAGCGGCTCGGCGAGCTCAGCGAGCGCCTGCGCGAGCACGTCCGTCGCAAGCTCGAGATCGCCCGTCCCGGGTACGAGCCGGCTATCCGCGCTCGGCCCAGGCCTCGCAGCGGTTGATCGTCAGACAGGCGACTGGTTGCGCTTCTCGTAGCGCTGCTTCCCCATTCGCGGCCTCCTGGACCTCTGGGCTCTGTGCACTATCTCGACAACGAAGGGAGCGACGCTACGAGCTTGCGCCTGCCGACGATCGGGGGGCGCTGCTGATCATGAACCAGGTCGGCGGCGCCGCCGCCAAGGAGACCTGGACCGACGAGGTCACCGATCTGCCTCCGAACAACTTCCGAGGGCTGGTGACAGTGGACCCGGCGAGCCAGATCTTCGCCGCTCCGGTGGGCGCAACCACGAATTCCGCTGCGTCGCGGACGCGACCAACTGACCTAGGACCAAGTCAGGCGTAGGTTGCGCGGACGACCGCCAGGTCGTCCGCGCGCCACGTCACCTCGCCGTCGCACCACGCGGCCAGCTCGTCGGCGCTGTCGGGAAAGTCGAACTCGGGATCGATCGGGGTCACCTCGACCTCGGCCTTGACCACGTCGCCGATCACCAGCGCCCGGGCGTGGTCGCGCACGCGGCGAAAGAGGTCGCGCTTCTGCTCCGAGCGAAGGTGGTGCACCGAGAGCACCGAGATCACCAGGTCCCACGGTCCGTCCGGCAGCGGGTCCTCCATCCGCGCCAGCTGCACATCGTCGTACTCCTGGCGCAGGTGAAACACCATCTCCGGGCTCGAGTCGAGGCCGATCACCCACGCGTCCGGATAGGCCTCGAGCAGCCGCCGGGTGGTCTCGCCGGTGCCCATCCCCAGCTCGAGCACCCGCGCGGGTGCGAACGGAATCGCCTCGATTGCCGCCCGCTGGAGCTCGTCGTAGCGCGCGACCTCTCTGCGGATCCTCTCCAGGTAGGTGTCGGGGTTCCAGTGAAACTGCGCGGCCACGAGGATCGGTAACGCTACCCTCGATCGGATGAGCCACGAGGACCGCAGGATCGACCTGTCGCGGCTCTCTCTCTCCGCTGGCCAGGGGCGCTCGTTCGACCCCAAGGTGACGCTGGAGCCGATTCAGCTCGGCGGCCAGGCCTATGCGCCCGGGGATGCGCAGGGACCGCGGCTCGACGTCTCCCGCATCAGCGGGGGCGGCTACGCGTTGCGGCTGCGCTATGTGGCCCGGGTCTCGGGGCCCTGCGTCCGCTGCCTCGAGCAGGCGGAGCTCCGTGCCGAGATCGACGCGCGCGAGGTTGATCAGCCCTCGAGCGCCGACGAGGAGCTGCGCAGCCCCTACGTCACCGAGGGCCGGCTCGATGCCGAGCGCTGGGCGAACGACGCGCTGGTCCTCGCCCTGCCGGCGCAGCCCCTCTGCCGGGCCGACTGCAAGGGTCTGTGTCCGGTCTGCGGGGAGTCGCTCAACGACGCCGACCCGGATGAGCACCGCCACGGCGGGGGCGGCGATCCGAGGATGGCGAAGCTCAGAGAGCTGAAGCTGGACTAGCTACCATCCCCGCCCTCATGGCCGTCCCCAAGAAGCGCACCTCGAGCGCCCGGCGCGACAAGCGCCGCGCCCAGCACAGGGCGGCTCGCCCGCGACTGAACGAGTGCCCGCGCTGCCACAGCCCCCGGCTGCCGCACCGCGTCTGTCCCACCTGCGGCACCTACGCCGGCCGTGAGGTGATCAGCTTCACCGAGCCCGAGCCGACCGCCCCGGCTCAGCCGGAGGAGCAAGGCTAGGTTGGCGGCTGCGCCCGGGACGCGCGTCCCGGTCGCGCTCGACGGACACGGGACCGATGCCGGGCCCGAGCCTATCGTCGAGGGCGCGCGGATCGCCGTCGCCGATGGCATCGCGGTGCGCGTCTACGGGCCTGCCGGCCTCGACCTCCCCGACGGCGTCGAGCACGTCGTCTGCGAGCGCTGGATCTCCAACGAGGAGGAGCCGGTCGCCGCGGTCCGCTCTGTCGACCAGGCCTCGATCGTCCGCGCCGCCCAAGCGGTCGCCGAGGGCGAGGCCTCGGCGGTGGTCAGCGCCGGCTCCACCGGCGCCACCATGACCGCCGCCCTGTTCGCGCTTCGCCGCCTCCACGGGGTCCATCGGCCGGGGCTCGCCGCGCAGGTCCCGATACCGGGCACCGAGCGCCGCGTGCTGATCCTCGACGTCGGCGCCAACGTCGAGGTCCGCCCCCAGCACCTGATCCAGTTCGCCTTCCTCGGCTCCGCCTTCAGCCAGGCCGTGCTGGGGATCGAGTCCCCGCGCGTGGGGCTGCTCTCGGTGGGCGAGGAGCAGAAGAAGGGCCAGCCCGAGGTGGTCGAGGCCCACCAGGTCCTCTCTTCCTCCGACGGGGTTCGCTTCGTCGGCAACGTCGAGGGGCGCGACATCCTTGCCGACCGCGCCGACGTGATCGTCACCGACGGCTTCACCGGCAATGTCACCCTGAAGACGCTGGAGGGGACGGCCCGGGCGGTCGCCGGCGGCGTTCGCGACGCGGCCCGCTCGAATCCGCTTGCCGCGCTCGGCGGGCTGCTGCTGCGCCCGGCGCTGGGTGGGCTGCGCCGCCAGCTCGACCCGAATCAGACGGGCGGCGGGATCCTGCTGGGACTGCGCGGTGTCGCCGTGGTCGCCCACGGAAGCTCCTCGGCCGAGGGGATTGCGAACGCGATCCGGCTGGCCGACCGCGCCGTGCGCGAGCGGGCGGTCGAGGGCACCGCGGAGTTGCTCGAGGTCTCCGGCGCCGGCCGGGGCGCCCTGCGCGAGCGCCATACTTAGGCGCCGTGGAGCGCGAGGAGGTGCTGAAGCTGGTCCGCGATCACCTAGTCGCCGAGCTCGAGGTGAGCGCGGAAGCGATCACGCCCGAGACCCGCTTTCGCGACGATCTCGACGCCGATTCGCTCGACCTCTACGAGCTGCTGATGGAACTCGAGGACCGCTACGGGATCCGGGTGAGCGAGGAGGAGGCGGCGGGTATCGAGACGGTCGGTGACGCCGTCGACTTCGTCTGCGCCCGCGTCCCGGCGCCGTGACCGGGGCGCTCGCGGCGCTCCTGGCGGAGCTTCCCTCAGAGCTGGGCGCACGCGCCCTCTCTCACTCCTCCTGGGTCGGCAGCCGCTCCGAGGCCTACGGCCGCCTCGCCTTCCTCGGCGACAGCGTGCTGGGGCTGGCAGTTGCGAGCGAGCTGTTCGGCCGGTACCCGGACGCCGACATCGGCGAGTTGACCAAGGTCCACAATCAGGCGGTCAGCGGCCGCGCCTGCGCGGAGGTCGCGCGCGAGATGAAGCTGCCCGAGCAGCTCGCCGAGCGGGCGCCGACCGACGGCTCGGGGCTTGCGGTCCCGACCCTGGTCGCCTCGGAGCGGACCCTGGCCTCGGTCTGCGAGGCGGTGATCGGCGCCTGCTATCTGGTGCACGGGTTCGAGCGCACGGCCGAGGCGGTCGTCGAGGCGTTCTTGGAGCAGATCGCCTACGCGCGCAGGGAGCGGCTGGATTTCAAGTCCGAGCTGCAGGAGCGCCTTGCACGCGACGACGCGACCGTAACCTACGAGGTGATCGACGAGACGGGACCGCCGCACGACCGCCGCTTCGAGGTCAGGGCGACCGTTGACGGAGATCAGATCGGCGTCGGCTCGGGACGCAGCAAGAAGCAGGCCGAGCAGGCGGCGGCCGAGCGGGCGCTGGATACGCTCGGCCGCTGACGGCGGCGATCTCGTCCGGCCCGCCAGCGACGCTTCCGGAGAGCCTAACCCGAGCAGATGTACCTGAAGGAGATCAACCTCAAGGGGTTCAAGTCGTTCCCCGAGCGCACCCGGCTGAGCTTCTCGCCGGGGGTCAGCGTGATCGTCGGCCCCAACGGCTGCGGCAAGTCGAACATCACGGACGCCGTCCTTTGGGCCCTCGGCGAGCAGAGCCCCAGCGCCGTCCGGGGCCAGTCGATGCAGGACGTGATCTTCGCGGGGGGCAAGGGGCAGTCGCGCCGGCGCTTCGCCGAGGTCGAGGTGGTGATCGACAACGGCGACGGACGAGCGAACACCGAGTTCTCCGAGATCTCGGTGCTGCGCCGGATCGACCGAAACGGCGAGGGCGAGTATCGCCTCAACGGGGCACGCTGCCGGCTGTCCGACATCGTCGAGGCGCTCGCCGACACCAACCTCGGTCGCGAGATGCACTCCGTGATCAGCCAGGGCAGGGTCGAGGCGATCGTCAACTCGAAGCCGCGTGAGCGCCGGATGCTGATCGAGGAGGCCGCCGGGCTGGGCAAGCACCGCAAGCGCCGTCGCCGCGCCCAGCTGAAGTTGGAGCGGACGAAGGAGAACCTGGATCGCGCGCTCGACATCGAGCGCGAAGCCCGTTCCCGGCTGCGACCGCTCAAGGCCCAGGCCGAGGCGGCGGAGCGCCACGCCCGGCTCGCGCGTGAGGAGGCGGAGCTGCGCTCGCAGCTGCTCGCCTCGGAGCTTCGCCGCCACCAGGACGCCCTCAGCGAC